>FWPV01015366.1_pt1 | contig 11013 bp, 9 predicted proteins | sample 2228371 | NCBI WGS metagenome assembly FWPV01 (sample SAMEA103939776, study PRJEB20133) | metagenome | reverse complement strand
CACAGCTCGTAGCCGTTGCAGACGATGTCATACTGGTAGGCGCGGATGGTCAGCGGATCCTGGGTCTCCAGGGCCTCCAGACCGCCTTGCGGCATCGAGAACGGGTTGTGCGAGAAGTCGACCTTCTTCTCCTCCTCGTTCCACTCGAACATGGGGAAGTCGACGATCCAGCAGAACTTGAACTGGTTCTCATCGACCAGCTTCAGCTCCGTACCGACGCGGGTGCGGGCCAGGCCCGCGAACTTGGCGAACACGGCGGGATCGCCGGCCACGAAGAACGCGGCGTCGCCGGCGCCGAGGCCCAGCGACTCCATCAGAGCTTGGGTCGGTTCGCCCAGGTTCTTGGCGATCGGGCCGCCCCAGCCGCCCTGGTCTTCCGACCAGAAGACATAGCCCAAGCCCGGCTGGCCTTCGCCCTGAGCCCAGCTGTTCATTCGGTCGCAGAACGCCCGCGAACCGCCGGTCGGCGCGGGAATGGCCCACACCTGGTTCTTGGCGTCGGCGCCGAGGATCTTGGCGAAAAGGCCAAAGCCGCCGTCACGGAAGTGCTCCGAGACGTTCGCCATCTTGATCGGGTTGCGCAGATCCGGCTTGTCGCTGCCGTACCAGGCCATCGACTGGGCGTAGGTCAGGCGCTCGAAGCCCTTGTGATCGAACGATTGGCCAAAGTCGTTGGTGAAGGTGTGCGTGCCGTCGATCGGCGACACGGGCTTGCCGTTCGAGAACTCCTCGAACACGCCGTGCATAACCGGCTCGATGGCCGCGAAGACGTCTTCCTGAGTGACGAAGCTCATCTCGACGTCGAGCTGGTAGAACTCCAGGCTACGGTCGGCGCGCAGGTCTTCGTCGCGGAAGCAGGGCGCGATCTGGAAGTAACGGTCAAAGCCCGAGACCATCAGCAGCTGCTTGAACTGCTGGGGCGCCTGGGGCAGCGCATAAAACTTCTCGGGGTGCAGACGCGAGGGCACCAGGAAGTCGCGCGCGCCTTCCGGCGAGCTGGCGGTCAGGATCGGCGTCTGGAACTCGTTGAAGCCCTGCGCGAACATGCGGTTGCGGATCGACTGGATCACGCGCGAGCGCAGGACGATGTTCTTGTGCAGCGTCTCGCGACGCAGGTCGAGATAACGGTGCTTGAGGCGGATCTCTTCGGGATAGTCCGGCTCGCCGAAGACCGGCAGCGGCAGCTCGGCGGCCTCAGACAGCACCTCGACGGCCGAGACGCGGATCTCGATCTCGCCGGTCGGCAGGTTCGGGTTCACCACGCTGGCGTCACGCGCGATGACTTCGCCGTCCACGCGGATCACGCTTTCAGCGCGCAGGCGCTCGACAACGTTGAAACCCGGCGTTTCGGGGTGCAGCACCAACTGCGTCAGACCGTAGTGGTCGCGCAGGTCGATGAAGACCAGACCGCCGTGGTCGCGCTTGCGGTGAATCCAGCCCGACAGACGCACGGCCGAGCCGGTGTCGGAAGCGCGCAGGGCGCCGCAGTTGTGGGTGCGATAGGCGTGCATGGCGGTCATGAAAGTCTTGAATACGCGGTGATTTGCAAGGCGCGGTAAGGCGCACGTGGGCGCCGCGATGTCAAGGATTCTGGGACAGACCGTGCGTGAGCACGGCCTGTCCTTGGAAGGATCTTGAGATCTAGGCGGCTCGTATGATGGCCAGGAAGTCCGTCGCCTTCAGCGAAGCGCCCCCCACCAGGGCGCCGCCGACTTCCGCAGCCGCAAGAATCTCGCTCGCGTTCTCGGGCTTGACGGAGCCGCCGTAGAGAATGGGGACAACCTTGCCCTGATCACCAAAGATCGCTGCGAGCTCGGCGCGGATCGCGGCGTGCATTTCCACGATGTTGTCGACCGACGCTGTGCGGCCCGTTCCGATCGCCCACAGCGGCTCATAGGCGAGGTTGAAGACCTTGCCGGCCAGCGACGCGGGGAGCGACTCGCGCACCTGGGCCACAACGAAGGCCACCGCGTCGCCCGCCTCCCGTGTTTCCAAGGTCTCGCCAACGCAGACGATCGGCTCCAGGCCCGCCGCCGCCGCCGCTTCAGCCTTGCCGGCGACCTCTGCGGAGGTCTCGCCATGGTCGGTGCGCCGCTCGGAATGGCCGCAGATCACCAGAGATCCGCCAGCGTCCAGAATCATCTCGGCGGAGATGTCTCCAGTGTGCGCGCCGCTGGACTTGCCGTGGCAGTCCTGCGCGCCCGTGGCGACGGGAGAGCCCCGCATCGCGTCGCTCAACCGGGACAGCAGAGTGGAGGGTGGGAAGATCGCCACGCGGGCGGCCGAGGCCTGGCTCTCCAGGGCGGCCGCGACGGCGCGGGCCTCGTCGAGGGCGGCCGAAAGGCCGTTCATCTTCCAGTTTCCGGCGATCAAGGGCCGGGACGTTGTGCTCGAAAGGGTCATGAGCGCCTTCTTGAGGTCACGCTCCCTTGGGAAGTCAAGTCCACGCCGCTTGCCCCCTCGCCTTCGGCTCTACTATACCCGCTGCTCTCGACCGTCGCGTCCCTGTGCGCAGCGGTCCGTCTGGAAGGTTTTCGCGCTCATGCTCGCCGGTTTCCGCAAGTTCGCCAAATCGCCCTTCGCGGTGGTGCTGTTTGGCTTGCTGATTGTCAGCTTCGCCATCTTCGGCATCAGCGACGTGTTCAAGGGGCCGCAGGGTTCAGGCGTGATCAACGCCGGCTCGCGCACTATGAGCGCCGCTGATTTCAAGCAACGCTTCGACAACTATCGCAAAGCGATGGAACAACAGAATGGCGCCGCTCTGACGCCGGACGAAGCCGTCGAGCGTGGTGTTGACCGCCAGATCGTGCAGGAGCTGGTGCTCCAGGAATCGCTGGCCGCCGCCCTGCAAAAGATGGGCGTCGCGCCGGCCGACAAGCTGGTCGCCGACACCGTGCGCGAACAGATGAGCCAGTTGCCGCCCACGACGCGCCCATTCGACCCCATCACCGGCAAGTTTGATTCTCGCGCCTATGCGGCGCTGATGCAGCAGAATGGCCTGACGCCTGAGGGCTACGAAGCCGCGCTGCGCGATGAAATCGCTCAGACGCATTTCTTCTCGGCCATCGCTGATGGCCTGAAGGCTCCGCGCATCTACGCCGCGCTTCAGGGCGCCTACATGCTGGAAGCCCGAGAAATCTCGGCCTTCGTCGTCAATCCCGCGTCCGTCCAGCGACCCAACCCGCCGACGGACGCCCAGCTGACGGCGTTCATGAAGGAAAACGCCGACCGTCTGACGCGCCCCGAAACCCGCGTCCTGTCGATCATGCGCGTCAGCGCCGCGGCGCTGGAGCCCTCGGTGACGATCAATCCGGTCGACGTTCAGAAAGCTTTCGACTTCCGTAAGGACAGCCTGGCCCGGCCCGAAACCCGGACGATCGTCCAGATCGCGGCCCCGGACGCCAAGGCGGCGGCGGTGATCTCCCAGCGCCTCGCCAACGGCGAGGACCCGGCGGCGGTCGCCAAGGCCTACGGCAAGACGCCGCTGGTCCTTGCCGACAAGCCCAAGACCGCCGTTCCGGATCGCAAGGTCGCCGACGCCGCCTTCGGGCTCGCGGTCGGCCAGGTCAGCGGCCCGATCACGGGCGACCTGGGCGTGGCCGTCGTCAAGGTGACCAAGATCACGCCGGGCACTGTCGCCACGCTGGAAAGCGTTCGGCCGCAGATCGAAGCTGAGGTTCGCAGCCAAACGGCGCAGGCCAAGGCCTATGAGCAGACCCAGACCTATCAGGACGCTCGCGACGCGGGCGCCGACCTGATCTCGGCGGCCAGCAAGGCCGGCGCCCTGGTCATCACGAACGTGCCGGTGACGGCGCAGGGCGCTGACCAGATGGGCCAACCGTTCGCTGGCCTGACACCGGACATTCTCAAGACCGCGTTCGACCTCTCGCAAGGCGGCGAGAGCGAACTGGTCGAGGCTGGCAAGGGCGACTACTACGCCGTCAAGGTCGAACGGATCGTTCCCGCGGCCCTTCCGCCCCTGGCGGAGATCAAGCCGCAGCTGACCGCCGTGTGGTTTGGCCAGGAGATGGCCAAGCGGATGAAGGCCAAGGCCGATGAACTCGCCGCACGCGCCAAGAAGGGCGAGAGCCTGGACGCGGTCGCGACGGCGGCGCAGTCGAAGGTCCAGAAGATCCCGGGCGGCCTGACGCGCCAGAACGCCCAGCAGAACATGGCCTTGGGCCAAGAATTCCTGGGCGCGGCCTTCTCGGCCAAGCCGGGCGCGATCTTCACCGCGCGCGCCGGTCAGCAGGGCGAGGCGTATCTCGTCGCCAAGCTTGATACGGTCCGCGCCGCGCCGACCGCAAACGTCGCCCAGATCACGGTCCTGGCCGCCGACCAGGCCGCGAACGGCCTCATGCGCGATCTGGCCGAGGCGACGCGCGTGGTCGCCAAGATCCAGATGAAGGCCAAGAGCAACCTGACCTTGGCGCGCCAAGCCATCGGCGTCGACACCGACGCCCTGGCCAAGGCCGAGGCTGGCAAGGCTGGAAAGAAGGCCGAGTAATGAGCCTGGAGCCAGCGTTCGACGCCTTCTCGGAAGCCTACGACGCCGGACGGCAACAAGTCGTCTGGACCCGCCTGATCGACGATCTGGAGACGCCGGTCTCGGCCTATCTAAAGATCGCTCAGGCGCGGCCCTACAGCTTCCTGTTCGAGAGCGTCGAAGGCGGCGCCTGGCGCGGTCGCTATTCGATCGTCACGATGAACCCGGACCTCGTCTGGCGGTGTCGCGGCGATCAGGCCGAGATCGCCGAAGGCGACGACATCGCCGCCGGCCGGTTCACGCCCCAACCTGGCGGCGCACTAGATAGCCTGCGGGATCTGGTGGCGCGCTCGCGCATGGACCTGCCCAAGGGCCTGCCGCCCATGGCTGCGGGCGTGTTCGGCGCTCTCGGATATGACTTGGTGCGTCTGGTCGAGCGCCTGCCCGATGTAAACCAAGACACTCTGAACCTCCCCGACGGGATCATGACGCGCCCGTCGATCGTGGCCGTGTTTGACGCCATCGCTCAGGAAATCATCCTGACGACGACGGTGCGTCCCCAGGCCGGTGTTTCGGCCAAGGTGGCGCACGACGCTGCTCGCGCACGCATCGAGGCGGTGATCGCCGACCTGCACCGTCCGCTCGCCCACGACGCGCCGCGCGCGCCGCGCGGGCCGATGGACTTCACCACCCCGGTCAGCCGCGCGGACTACGCAGAGGTCGTGGCCAAGGCCAAGGACTACATCGCCGCCGGCGACATCTTCCAGGTCGTCGCCAGCCACCGCTTCCGCAGCCCCTTCGACCTGCCGCCGTTCGCGCTGTATCGGTCGCTGCGGCGGACCAATCCGTCGCCCTTCCTGTTCTTCCTGAACCTGGACGGCTTCAATCTCGTCGGCTCCAGCCCCGAGATCCTGGTTCGTCTGCGCGACGGCAAGATCACCATCCGGCCGATCGCCGGCACCCGCCCGCGCGGCGCGACGCCCGAGGAAGACGCCGCGCTCGAGGCAGACGCGCGAAGAAGACGACGCCAACGAAGCCAGCCTGCTCGCCGATCCCAAGGAGCGCGCCGAGCACCTGATGCTGCTCGATCTTGGCCGCAACGACGTGGGCCGCGTGGCCATGCTGAACCGCCACGGCCGCAACGCCCCGCCCGAGCAAGAGCGCCCGAAGGGCCCGAACGTGCGCGTGACCGAGAGCTTCACGATCGAGCGCTACAGCCATGTGATGCACATCGTGTCGAACGTCGAAGGAACCGCGCCCGAGGGCGTCGACCCCGTGGACGTCCTGATGGCCGCCCTGCCCGCCGGTACGCTGTCGGGCGCGCCCAAGGTGCGCGCCATGGAGATCATCGACGAGCTGGAAGTCGAGAAGCGCGGCATCGGCTACGCCGGCGCCGTGGGCTATTTCGGCGCTGACGGAGCGGTCGACACCTGCATCGTGCTGCGCACGGCCCTGGTGAAGGACGGCATGATGTACGTCCAAGCCGGCGGCGGCATCGTCGCCGACAGCGATCCGGACGCCGAGTACGACGAGACCCTGCACAAGTCTCGCGCCCTCAAGCGCGCGGCCGAAGAGGCCTGGCGATTCAGCTGAGCCTTAGGGCTGCTTTGTTCCGCTAAGGACCGCCCAGCCGATCGCTCGGAAGGTGTTGCGTCACCGCCGGCGGCGCCAGCACCATCACCGTTGCGAAGCTCAATGCGCAGAACGCGGCGAAGGCCGCAGCGGCCAGCACGGGCGCCATCTTCTGGATGCGTTGCTTGGGCCGCAGCAAAGCGCGGACATAGGCGACGGCGACAGGGTCCAAGGCGGAATCACGCGGGTCCATGAGCCTATGATGCTCAAGTCCGCAATCGCTGTAACCGTTACTGAAAGCCGCAGGCGAAAATGGCGCTACACATCCGCCCGCCTCGCGCTAGAGCCTCGCGCGTCAAAACGGTACCGTTTCGACGCGATAACGAGGCTCCAAATCAAATGCTTAGAGCGTGACTCGCGCCGAAAGCGGTTCCCACTTTCGGCGTCACGCTCTAGAACCGACCTTCCGAAAGGCGGCGTCATGATCCTTGTCATCGATAACTACGACAGCTTCACCTACAACCTCGTCCACTATCTGAACGAGCTGGGCGCCGACACGGCCGTCTACCGCAACGACGCGCTGAGCGTGACTGAGGCGCTGGGCCTGAAGCCGGCCGCCGTGCTGCTGTCGCCGGGTCCCAAGGCCCCCGATCAGGCGGGCATTTGCCTGCCGCTGCTGGAGGCCGCGCCCGCCGATCTGCCGATCCTTGGCGTCTGTCTGGGTCACCAGGCCATCGGTCAGGCGTTCGGCGGCGAGGTCATCCGCGCCAAGGCCGTCATGCACGGCAAGGTCAGTAAGGTGCGCCACAACGACAAGGGCATCTTCAAGGGCCTGCCCAACCCCTTCACCGCCACACGCTACCACAGCCTGGCCGTGCGCCGCGAAGACCTTCCGGCCGATCTGGAAGTGACCGCCTGGACCGATGACGGCGAGATCATGGGCGTGCAGCACAAGACGCGCCCGATCTTCGGCGTTCAGTTCCACCCTGAATCCATCGCCACCGAAGGCGGTCACCAGATGCTGGCCAATTTCATGGATCTGGCCGGCGTGAAGCGCGACGCGGCGGTCTGGGTCTAGGCGTTCCGATGTCCGACGCGTTCAAGCCCCTGCTGGCGAAACTCGCCGATGGCCAGACCCTCGACGACAGCGACGCCGAACTGTTCTTCGCCGCCTGTCTGCGTGGCGAGCCGACACCCGCGCAAGTCGCGGCCGCCGTCACCGCTATCCGCCTGCGCGGCGAAACCGTCGGCGAGATCGCCGCCTGCGCGCGCGCCATGCGCCGCGCCGCCATCCCGCTGGAGCATCCGTACGACGTCATCGACGTCTGCGGCACGGGCGGCGACGGCCTTCACACCCTGAACATCTCCACCGCCGTGGGCTTCGTGGTCGCCGGGGGCGGCCTCAAGGTCGCCAAGCACGGCAATCGCGCCATCACGTCCAAGTCCGGCACGGCCGATGTTCTGACCGCCCTGGGTGTGAACATCGACGCCACGCGCGAACAGCAACGCAAGGCGCTGGATGACGCGGGCATCTGCTTCCTGTTCGCCCAGGCTCACCACGGCGCGATGAAGCATGTCTCGCCGATCCGCCAGCAGCTGGGCTTCCGGACCATCTTCAACCTGCTGGGCCCGTTGACCAATCCGGCCGGCGCCAAGCGGCAGGTGGTCGGGGTCTCGGCGACGCGCTTCGTCGAACCGATCGCCAAGGCGCTGGGCGCCCTTGGGGCCGAACGCGCCTGGTCGGTTCACGGCTCGGGGATGGACGAACTGACCACCACAGGCGAGACGGAGGTCGCCGAATGGCGCGATGGCGTCATGCGCCTGTTCAAGATCACGCCCGAGGCCGTCGGCCTGCCGCACGCTTCGCTATCGAACCTGACGGGCGGTGATCCTGCGTTCAACGCGGCCGCGCTGACGCGTCTGTTCGACGGCGAGGCCGGCGCCTATCGCGATATCGTCCTTCTGAACGCCGCTGCGGCATTCTTGGTCGGCGACAAGGTCGAGACACTGGGAGAAGGGATCGCCCTGGCCGGGGACGTCATCGATAGCGGGCGCGCCAAGACCGCCCTTGCCGGCCTTGTGGCCGCCACCAATACGGAAGTTCCCGCGTGACCGACATTCTGGCCAAGATCGCCGCCTACAAGCGCGAGGACGTCGCGGGCCGCAAGCTGGCGCGTTCCCAAGCCGATGTCGAAGATGCGGCCAACGCCGCTTCAGCGCCGCGCGGGTTCAAGGCCGCGCTGGAAGCCCGTCATTCGCCCGGCAAGCTGTCGCTGATCGCCGAGATCAAGAAGGCCTCGCCGTCCAAGGGCCTGATCCGCGAAGACTTCGACCCGCCCCTCCTCGCCAAAGCCTATGAGGCGGGCGGCGCGGCCTGCCTCTCGGTGCTGACCGATGGTCCGAGCTTTCAAGGCGCGGATGACTACCTCGTCGCCGCCCGAGCCGCAGTCGCCCTACCCTGCATCCGCAAGGATTTCCTGGTCGATCCCTGGCAGGTGGCCGAAAGCCGCGCCCTGGGCGCCGACGCCATCCTGGTGATCCTGGCCATGATCGACGACGTCCTGGCGGCGGAGTTGATGGCCGAGGCTCGCCGCCTGGGCATGGACGCCCTGGTCGAGGTGCACGATGAGGCCGAGATGGCCCGCGCGGCCAAGCTGGGATCGGATCTCGTGGGGATCAACAACCGCGATCTTAAGAGCTTTGTCGTCGATCTGGCGGTGACCGAGCGCCTCTCCGGCCAGGCGCCCGAAGGGGCCCTTCTGGTCACCGAGAGCGGCATGTTCACCCACGACGATGTGGTCCGCATGGAGGCCACCGGCGCCAAGGCCATGCTGGTCGGCGAAAGCCTGATGCGGCACGCGGACGTGACGAGCGCCACGCGCGCCTTGATCGGTTGAACCCAAAACGGGCTTTCCTGACGCTGGCGCCTTAGGGCAAAGCAGTCCCATCCTTCCAACGTCGCCGCGCCGAGAACGCGGCTGAGGAAACGTGCATGAACTGGCTCGCGCGAGTCGTAAAATGGGCCCTGGCCACGAACTTCAAGCTGCAGGGCTGGAAGATCGAGGGCGCGCCGCCTGAAACGCGGAAGTTCGTGGTGATCGCCGCGCCCCATACCAGCAACTGGGACTTCGTCTATTTCGTCGGCGCCGCCGATGCTCTGGACCTCGACCTGAGCTTCATCGGCAAGGCCTCGCTGTTCAAGGCGCCGTTCGATCAGATGATGCGGGATCTGGGGGGCATCCCCCTGGATCGCGAGCGCTCCAAGGACATGGTCAAGGCGATGGTCGAGGAATTTGGCCGCCGCGACACCTTCATGCTGACGATCGCGCCCGAGGGTACGCGCGGCAAGGCGCGGCAATGGAAAACCGGCTTCTATCACATCGCCATGGGCGCCCAGGTGCCGATGGTGCTGGGCATGATGGACTACAAGAGAAAGGTCGTCGGCCTTGGCCCGGCCATCTATCCGACGGGCGACTACACCGCCGACATGCGCCGGATCGCCAGCTTCTACCAGAGTTGCACGCCGAAGTTCCCCGAGATGGCCACGCGGTTCGACGATCTGGACGCCGCGCCGGGCGCATAGGACCAAAGCCTAGTCTATAAGGCGGGCGCCGTTCTGACGGGGAGAATCGGATGCGCGACTTTCTGACCGCCTTGAAGACGCTCGCGCCGCGCCCGCTTCGCGACGCAGTCAGTCGGCTGCGATCGCCCGCACCCGCTGTCGAGAGTGTAGCCGCGTCAGACGTAGTTCGAGCGCCTCCTGAACTGTGGCATCTGGTCGGCGCTGCGGACGCCGACTTCGTGCGGGTCGGCCAGCAGTTCAAGGCGCTGTTTCTCGACGCCGGCCTCAAGCCTCATCATGCGATCCTCGATGTCGGCTGCGGGATCGGGCGCGCCGCCGCGCCTCTGGTCGACTACCTCGATGAGAACGGTCGTTACGCCGGGTTCGACGTCATGGCCGAGGCCATCGCCTGGTGCCGCGCCAATATCGCCGTCGGCGACCCGAGGTTCGAATTCCTCCACGCTGACATGCACAGCGACCGCTACAATCCCGGCGGAACCCAGCCGGCGAGCGCCTATGTCTTCCCCTACCCCGACGCCAGTTTCGACTATGTCTGGCTGGGTTCGGTGTTCACCCACCTACTGGCGGCCGACCAGACGCAGTTTGCGCACGAGATCGCGCGGGTCCTGAGGCCCGGCGGCATCAGCATCGTCTCCTGGTACCTCATAGATGACGAGGCCCGGGCCAACACCGGTAGTGGCCAAATCGCCTTTGATTTTGTCCACCCTTTGAACGGATGCTGGACCGCAACCCCCGAATTGCCCGAGGCGGTGATCGGCTACGAGCTGCCGCTGGTCCAAAGGCAGTACGAGGAACTGGGCCTTGAGATCCTCAACCAGGCGCTCGGCGTCTGGCGGCGCGAACCGCTGCAGGACCAGGACATCATCGTGGCGCGCAAACAGGCCTGAAAGATTTCATTAAGCTCTTGATTCTTTGCGCATTTTGCCGATCACCCTACCTAACTGACTGAAATTTCGAGCCTTTCCAGCGTTAACGAAGCTAGGCTTGACTTTAGCGCGGAACACCAGGAGAACATTTGAAAGGTTTGCGGTTTGTTCCGCGCTCCAGCCGAGGCCGACATGCTCACGCGCAAGCAGCACGAACTGCTGATGTTCATCCATGAACGGATCAAGGAAACCGGCGTCTCGCCGTCGTTCGACGAGATGAAGGAAGCTCTGGACCTGGCGTCCAAGTCGGGGATCCATCGCTTGATCACCGCTCTGGAGGAACGCGGGTTCATCCGGCGCCTGGCGCATCGGGCCCGTGCTCTGGAAGTTGTGAAGCTGCCGCAACAGGCCACGACCGCCGCGCCGCCCAAGGGACGCAAGAAGTCGCTGGGCCCGCGGCCCGACAAGATTCGCGGACAGACTCCGCCCGACACAACCGAAGAGGA
>FWPV01015365.1_pt1 | contig 11014 bp, 7 predicted proteins | sample 2228371 | NCBI WGS metagenome assembly FWPV01 (sample SAMEA103939776, study PRJEB20133) | metagenome | reverse complement strand
CGCACCCGCGTCTCCGCCCCTTTACTTGAGCGGAGGTGGACATGAAACCCGCGACCCTCGACTTCAGCGTACTGGAAAGACTCCAGCTTTCCCGTCCGCCGGTGGGAGTGAAATTCCTGCCCTACAGGCCTGAAGGCATTGGGCGTCTCGACCGTCCCCTCAACTTCTGTCAGATGTTCGTGGCCGCCCAGGAGGGCCCGGCTTTCTATGCGGAACGGGAGGACTTTCACTGCGTAGAGCCGATGATACTGGGCATGGAAGACCTTGACCCGGTGCCGCTCAGCGGGCTGGTGGGAGAGCTGGACGGTCTTTACGAAGAACTGCGGGCCAACCAGAAAGCTTATTACGTCATTCCCCGCCTGCTGCGGGGCACCGTGAAGTGCGTGGTCTTTGCCTCTCTCCGGGAGCTCGCCTTCAACCCCGACGTTCTTCTTCTGGTCGCCGACAACACCGACCAGGCCAGGACGGTGATGCGGGCGACGGTCTATTCCACCGGCGAGGCGTGGACCGCGAAGGGGACGCCGATCTTGGCCTGCTCCTGGCTTTACATCTACCCCTACCTGAGCGGCGAGGTCAACTACATGGTGAGTGGCATGAGCATGGGCATGCAGGCGCTGAAGGTGCTTCCCCAAGGCCTGATGATCATCGCCATTCCCTGGCAGAAGCTACCTATGGTCCTCGACAACCTGGCGAAGATGGACTGGCATCCCCTTTCCGAGAGCATCACGGGAGAGGAGCACAAAGAGCGGTTCGCGGCGTTACTCAAGAAGATCGAGCAGAGAATCCATGATTGATGGCTTAGGAAGGACCGGGTGCCGAGTAAGCGGGCGGCGGGGACCCCCGGCGCTGAGGAGCCCGGCAGCAAGAACCCCGGCGTAGGGGAGCCCGGCGGCAAGGAGCTTGCTGGGGGCCTTGCAGGCGAAAACCAGGGGTCGACCTACAGCCAAGACCTAGGGAGGCAGGAACATGCGCGACTATTCGGTCTTTAGTCGTTTCGACTTTGAGTGGAGCCCGGTGGGGGTGAGCTTCTTGCTCAAGGAGCCCCAGGGCATCAGGCAGCTCGACAAACAGCTTGCCTTGTGTGAGATGTTCAGGGAGGCGCAAGCCGGGCCGCCCTTCTACGTGACGGCCGACAATTTCCAATGCGGCACCCAAGTGGTGGGCTTAGCCGACTTTCCCCCCGTCATGTACAGCGGGCAACTAGGCCCAGAGTTCTCCATGTTCAAGACGCCCGCGGCCAATCGCCGCGTCTACGACTATGTGCCGGTTTTGCCCCGCGACTCGGTCCGCTATCTGGTCCACGCTCGGCTGGAGGAGATGACCTACGACCCGGACTTACTGATTCTGACCGCGAACGCGGCGCAGGCGGAGATCATCCTGCGGGCGAGCAGCTACTCCGACGGGCGCATGTGGTGCGCGCGGGGGTCGAGTTGTCTCGCCTGCGCCTGGCTCTACGCCTTCCCCTACTTGCGGGGTGAGCTCAACTACACGGTCAGCGGTCTGGGTTTCAGCATGAAAGCCCGCCAGGTGATGCCCGACGGCCTGATTCTGATCGCGGTCCCGGGGGAGATGCTTTCCCAGCTCATTGAGAATCTGAGCGACATGGAGTGGGAGCCGAAGTGGTTCAAGCTGGGTCGGGAGGGCTTCATGCAGGCCGTCCGGGAACTGGAGGCCCGCCTTTCCCAGGAGTATCCAGCGGAGCTGGTGTGGGGCGAAGGCGGTGGCGTGCGGTGAATCCGGGCTCCGGGACGGCCGCCTACCGTAGCACTCTGAGGGCCTGCAACTTGGCGGGCTTCATCCAGAGTGCGACCATGAACCTCTCGCCCTTTCTCTTCGTGCCGCTCAAGCTGCTCTATGGGCTTTCCTACACGCAGCTGGGAACCCTGGTGCTGGTCAACTTTGCGGCCCAGTTCGCGGCTGACCTTTACTTCGGTGGGCCGGTCAACCGGTACGGATACCGGCCCTTCTGCGTGGGTTCACAGCTGGCCATCGTCGTGGGTCTGGCGCTCTTCGCCTGCGCACCCTGGCTGGCCCCGGGGAGGGAGATGGTCGTGTTCGTGCTGGGGACCGTAGTGTTCTCTGCGGCCGCCGGTCTACTCGAAGTGCTGCTTTCCCCGATCACGAAGAGCATCCCAGCTGAAAACAGCGAAGCCAACTTCATGATCATGCACAGCGCTTTTGCTGGGGGCATTTTCGCTGCTGCGCTGGTGACGACTCTCCTTCTTCGGGGCTTGGGTATCGCGCGCTGGCAGTTAGTGGTAGCGCTCTGGGCGCTCCTTCCTCTATACAACACCTTCCGCTTCGCAAGAGCGCCTCTACCGACCATCGTGCCCCGACACTTGCGCATGAAGACGGCTAGACTGCTGGTGCATCCCGCCTTCATAACCGCCTTCTTCGCCATCTTTTTCGGAGCGGCCACGGAGCTCCTCATCGTCCAATGGGGCTCGACCTATCTGGAAAAGGGTCTGGGACTGCCCAAAGTGGCCGGGGACGTGCTGGGCTTGTGCTTCTTCGCGGCCATGTTGGCAGCGGCACGTCTGCTGTATGCCAAGAAGGGGGAGAGGGCGAATCTCAACCACCTTATGATCGGCGGTTCGCTGCTCTGCGTGCTTTTGTACTTGACCGCGGCTTTGGCGCCGAAAGCTTGGCTGGTCCTGGCGGCGTTCGGATTCATCGGCTTCGGCTCCTCGATGCTCTGGACCGGGACTCTGGTGGTGGCTGCAGACCGCCTACCCTTCACCGGGGCGCTGATCTTCGGCCTGCTCGCGGGAGGGGGAGACCTAGGCATCGCTGTGAGCGGTCAAGTGGTGGGGTGGCTTTCTGACTTCTTTGCCGCTCGTGCGCCTGCGGGTCGCGCAGCGGCCGAATATGGGCTGCAAACGGCGATGTTGGTCGCCATGGCCATCCCGGTGCTGTCGGTGGTCTGTCAACTCCCCTTATGGAAGTTGGCTCCCCACCGCCGAGCGGCGGCACAGCGCCTGCAGGGTTGAGGCCCGCGTGGGCTAAGTCCACTCGATTGACGCCTTCAGGGGAGAGTCTACCAGCCTCACCTATCAGGAACCTGTGACGACCTCACCCACCAGGACCCCGGTTGCTCTGCTCGTGAAAAGGTATACACTGAGACAAACCGGGGCAGGGACGGCCTGATTGGGGCCTCAGTTGTCCGGGCGGCGCAATCGCAAAAGGGAGGAACCATGAGACTCCTGCGCTTCGGCGTCTTGGCCGTAGGGGCTTGCCTTTTGGTGGTGCTTCTGGCAAGCCCTGCCTTAGCGGTAGGCAGCACGCCCCAAGTAGACATTCCTTACGACCACAGCTCGCTCTTAAAGGGCCAGGCGCCACCGGCGCAGACTCACAAGAACGGGCTACCCGACCTGTCCTCGGCTGCCTCGCTGCCTCTGCATGACGGGCGGCCGCCGGATCTCGTGTTGACTCTCTACGACTGGGACCCCGCCCATGCTGGGCCTCACGACGTGCCGTTCTGGAAGGAGTACAGCGGACTGCATTCCGACGTCTACGTAGGCTGGAATGACCTCACACCGCCGCCTACCTCCTCCCAGCAGGACCATGTCATCACCGGCGAGCAGATCACCTACTTGGGCAGGGAGTTCGACGAACGCATCTGGGCCTCCGACGTGTTTCACTTCGGCTGGTACAAGCCCCGTGCTCCTCAGCCGGGGATGGATGGGAGCCGGGCCGCCATCTTCGTCTACAACATCCGGGACGAGGCTTATTGGAGCAGCTACCGCTTCTACATCGCGGGGTTCTTCTGGGGCGGCTTGAACGATGCCCTGCAGGTCAACGCCATCTTCATCGACTCCTACAACTGGAAGGACCGCATCGGGCCGAACGCCGCCCGTCCCTATCTTTACGAGGCCACCATCGCTCATGAGTTCCAGCATCTCATCCATCATGACGTCGACCCTGATGAGGACTCCTTCATAGACGAGGGCATGGCCGATCTGGCTGAGCAGTTTCTCTATGGGAGTCTGACCACCGGCAGCCACATCGGTGAGTACCTCGTATACCACCGCGATTCGCTCCTCGACTGGGACGGCGAGCTCTACGATTACGGTGGCGCCGTGCTGTGGATGGACTACCTGTTCGAGCGGGCGGGCGGCGGCAACCTTATGGGAGCGCCTGCGACCAGGGTGACCAAACCATACGCCAAGAAGCTCTTTGCCGATACCGCGGCGAAGTTCGCTGACCCGGGCGACAAGTTCATCTGGAATCTGATCCATGACCAGGCGAACGGCCTGGCTGCGGTGGCGAAGTGGGTCGGAGGAGCGGGCAAGGTCGAGGCCCTTCATCGGGATTGGACCCTTGCCAATCTGTTGGACGGCAAGGTGGCCGAGCCCCTATGGAACTACCGCAACCTGGTCCTGGGCGGGGCCGATTCCGACTACTACACCATCCAGGACGGGATCGACTTCTACGACTCCAAGGTCAGCGGCAACATGCCCCCGACGCGGAAGAACGTGCGGCGGCGTGCGATCACCGAGCCTTGGGGTGCCTACTACCGGGCTTTCGCGGGAAGCTCGCCCGGGCTGACCATGACCTTCGCCGGGAGCGCTCAGGACGGTGTGGCCGCGCATTCGGCCCCGTATGAGTGGTACTCGGGGCTGGGCAACATGCTTTCGCGGACTCTGTCCTACACGCTTGCCGTGCCGGCGGGCGCCTCCACGCTTACTTTCTGGACTTGGTATGACATCGAACAAGACTGGGACTACGGATATGTGGAGGTCCTGGACGGCTCAGTCTGGAAGCCCCTGCGCCAGGTGAGCGCCCTGCCTGCTGGGAGCACGAACATCAATGGCTCGAGCGCGTGGGACGGGCCTGGCGGCTTGACCGGGAACTCTGGCGGGTGGCAGCTGGCCGCCTATGACCTGGAGGGCCGCTCCGGGAGCGTGACCGTGCGGTTGCGCTACATGACCGACGAAGCAGTGAATGGACAGGGCTGGTACGTGGATGACCTGGGGCTCGACGGCACGGTCCAGAACGACGTCTCCAGCTCGACCGGCTGGACCACCAACGGTTGGATCTTCACGAACGGGCTACAGAACAACGATTGGACGGCCGATGCCTATGTGCCTTATGCGAAGGGCGGCAAGAGCTGGTACACCGTGCAGTCCTTCATCGGTCTGGAGGGTCAGGGAGCTTCGGGCTCGGTGTACCTGGACTGCCAGTACCTGAAGAACGGCTACGTCTACGGCGTGGTCTCCAACCGGCCGGACGGGGTGTTTGACGCTACCGGGAGGCTCACGATAGCCAAGGGCCAGTAGACAGGAAGTAGGTTTCCAAAGGAAGTGAGCCCGAGAACAGGCCGGGCCAGGGGAGAGACTCGCCCCGGTCCGGCCTTACTTCACCGAAAACCGCAGCAAGCGGAAGCTGAACTTGAACTCGCCGACCCACAGGTAGCTGCCGTCAAAGGCAAGCCCGGCCGGGTTGAAGAGGCCGTCTTTGGTCGGCAAGGGGGCCACGTCCGGCCCTCCCTTGCCCAACTCCACCTCGGGCAGCTTCCCGGCCACGGCATCAGAAACGTCTTTCCAAATGAACACCCTGTGATTCCCGGTATCAGCGACAAACAGACTCCCGCGGGCGACAATAGCGTTCTGGGGCAAGTTGAAGGAAATGGGCAGATTCTGGCGTCTGGGGCCTCCGATTTCGGCAAGGGGCTTGGAGCTGCTCGACAACCCGGAGACGCGGTAGATCTCAATCCGATGATTGAAGATAGAAGTCACCACCAGATAGGTGCCGTCACTGGAGAGTCGCCAGGGACCCTCCACGTCGAGGCTGAACAGCGGCGGGGTGTCGGGGCTGGGGATTCCTGACCAGACGTAGACCTTGTTGGCTTCATGGTCGGCAAGGTAGAGGTAATCGGCATCCAAAGCGACGCCGGTCAGGTTCTTGAACGACACGCCTCCCACCTGGCCTGTGAGAATGACCTCGGGTGGTTGCCCCTCGAGCGGCAGATCTTTCCATACGATGACTGAATCCTTGCCGGCGAGAACCAGGGTCTGTTCCCACAAAGCGATGTCCCAGGGCTCTTGCGGCAAGGAGTAGACAAGGTCTGGATACGCCCCGCTTTCATCAGGCAGCTGTTTCCAAACATAGAGTCTACGATCGAAGTCCGAGGCCACGAAGAGGCTCTTGCCGTCGGTAGCAGGACAGCCGTTGGTCACGAAGTAGTGCGTGTCCAGGGTGTTGGTATGGATATCCGGGCTACCAAGGGCAAAATCTGGCTTCTGTTGAGGATCGGTGGGAATGGAGTCATAGCCCACAACGCGGTTTCCGTTGTAGAGAGAAAGGTAGACCGTGCTTCCGGCAATAGCGACACTAGCGCCGTCGCCGCCGGCAAACCTATAACCGGAAATGGAGAGGGCCGGGGGCTCTTCGGCACTGCGCGGAAAACTGTTCCAGATCTCCAGGGTATCGCCCAGCGCCACGAGCTTTCCTTCCCGAGTGAAGGCCCCGGTCAACCAGGCCCCTTGAGCGGGTCGGAAGAAATCGTATGGCTGGTCGTCCTTCGTGGGGAAGGTGCTCCAGAAGAAGTTGCCTGTGGGCGAGCTGGTGTTTCTTGCGTTATGGTCGCCGACGATCAGACTCTTGCCGTCGCTAGTGATGGTACGAGGGGTACCCAGGTTGCCGCGGCCAGTAAGGAGAACGTCCGCAGGTTGGTTGTCCTTGGTTGGGAAGGAGTTCCAGATCAGCACGTAGCCCCCCAGGGTGCTGGAAACTACGAGCTTCTGCCCATCGGTCCACACCCCCCAGGGCCACGAGAAGCCTTGCTTGCTCGGTTGGTTGGGAACAAAACCAGCCTTACCGTCGAGGACGATGTCCGCGGGAGCAGCATTGCGGGTGGGAAATGTGTTCCAGATGAGGATGCGGTCATTGTAAGTGTCTGCAACCACGACCCGCTTCCCGTCAGTAGCCACCCCGACCGGCCAGTTCATCTGGTGACGTCCGGTCCCGGGGTAGTTTGTGGTGAAGTCGGGCTGCCCGAGAACCAAATCCGGAGGCTTATTCCCTTTGGGGAGAGAGTTCCAGACAAGTACACGGTTGTTGTTTCCATCGCAAAGCAAGAAATGCACGCCGTCGGTAGCGATGCCTTTGGGATGATTGAAAAGGAGCGGACCTCCGGAATCGTTGAAGTCAATCCCGGAAAGCATGATATCTGCTTCCTGGCCGCTCCTGAACCAACCACTCAGATTGCCGGCCGCCACCCGATAGGAGGAATCTACCCGCGTTGCAGAGAGACCAGCAGCATTTGGAGAAACCCCTAGCTCCCACAGGCACACCGCACAGAGGTCCTTCTCTTGCCCTGTCGCAGGGGCGCCGGAGCGCAGCTCATTGAGCCTGAGCTCGCCTATGCGTTCGCGTAGAAGCTGGTCCACCTCTGCGGGGACTGGAACTGCACCGCTTAGAACGTCGCTGCACAGCTCGGGAGGGTAGAGCTTTCTGATCTCGTCCAACTGGGGAGGAGGCGAAGCGGGCTTTCCCCCAGGCGTTGACGAGCTGGGCGCCGCGCCGGGGGAGGGGGGAAGGGTGGAAGTTGCTGCCTGCGGTGGGCCGGCCGAAGGCTGCCCACCGGGAGACGAGCTTCCAGGGGTGGGGGCGGACGTGTCTCCACTTCACGCGGTGGCAGCCAGGAGTATCACCCCTAGAAGGCAACAAACCAAGGACCTGCCTGGAGTGAATGATCCGACTGGAATGAGTGATCTGGCTGGAGTGCCCATTTCCCAGTACTTGCTTCGTCTTCGGCTCTTGCCGATACCCGATATGTTTATCGGCAAGAGCCAGGCCGAGTTTATATCAAACCCCGGGGAGCAGGGAGGCCCCGACTCTGCCCGTTGCATGTTCGTCGACAGCTCCCCTTGCTCAGCAGGGCCCCGTGTGGCCTGGTGCCATCTCATCCACTCAGTGGCCGGCAGAAACTCAGCTTGAACTCCCTGCCCAGGGTGGCTGTGGACAAAGGGGGGAATCTTTCGGCTATGGTTGGCACGAAGCAAATGAACCGATGGTCTCAGGACTGGTACACTAGTTGGGGCTTTGGTTGGAATTGCGGCAGAGTGGAGAATAGAGAGTAAATAAGCGCCGTCAATAGTACTTGCACAAAACCTTGGTATTTTTCAAGAAATACCGAGGAAAAGGGCAAAAACAAAGAAAAAGTGATTGATACTGTGAGTAAACCGACCAAATGTTAGAAGAATAAGTGGATGAGAAAAGAATAGAAAAGATTCTGCGCCTGGTCGACGAGAAGGGCTTCCTGAGGCCCAGAGACGCGGAAGCCATGGGTATCTCTCGCCGTGAACTAGTGCGGCTGCGTGAAGCCGGTCTGCTGGAGCAGCCTGCCAGAGGCCTGTATGTGCGAGCGGAGCGGTCACTCTCGGAGGGTGCGAGCATGGCCGCGGCAGCTGTCATGGTTCCCCGAGGGGTGATCTGCCTGCTTTCAGCCCTGGAGTTCCACCAGCTCGGGAGCCAAGCACCGCACCAGGTCTGGATGGCCATAGAGTCCAACGATTGGAGACCGGCGCCCGGGAGACTTCCACTCAGGATTGTCCGCTTCTCGGGGGCTGCGTTTCGCGAGGGCATCGAGGAGCATGTGGTCGAGGGCGTCCGAGTGCGGGTGTACTGCCCTGCGAAGACGGTGGCTGACTGCTTCAAGTACCGCAACAAGGTCGGACTCGACGTTGCGCTGGAAGCGCTGCGGGATTGCTGGCGTCAGCGGAGGTGCTCCACGGAGGAACTGCTGCGGTTCGCTGAAGTGTGTCGTGTATCACAAGTTGTGCGGCCCTATCTAGAGTCACTTTCTTAGGGCGGGAGCGCCACGATGCTCTATAGGACTCCGGAGTCCGTTCGTGCGAGACTGACAGCGTTGGCGCGTGTCCGGAACGAGACTCCGGAGGCGGTCTTTCTGCGCTATGCAAGGGAGCGATTGCTCTACCGACTCGCGAACTCTGAGTACCACGATCGGTTTGTACTCAAAGGAGCTTCGCTCTTCTGTGTGTGGTCCCATGAACCCCACCGCCCTACCAGGGATATCGATCTATTGGGGTTCGGAGAGATCAACGCACTCTCTGCGAAAGAGATGTTTCAATCGGTTTGTGTAGGTGATGGAGGACCTGATGGCATCACGTTTCTGCCTGACTCTGTGTCTGCAGAAGACATACGTGAGAACAACGTCTATGGCGGTGTGGAGGTCAAACTCACTGGAATGCTTGCCGGGGCACGGCTCAGGGTGCAGATAGACATTGGCATTGGTGATGCGGTCACCCCGACGCCCACCCTGGTTGAATACCCGCCGCTCCTACCCGAGCTGAACTTGCCTGTAGCTCGACTGCGGAGCTATCCGAAGGAGACGGTTGTCGCGGAAAAAGCTGAGACTATCGTCAGACTGGGAATGATCAATAGTCGGATGAAGGACTACTACGATCTTGCGGAACTCGGACAGCTCTTCGTATTCGATGGCCGGGTCCTGGCCGAAGCTCTCAGAGCGACGTTCGACCGGAGAGGAACACCCCTTCCTCGTCAGATGCCCCCAGGTCTCGGCGACGGATTCGCATCGGACGAGCTCAAGCAGAGGCAGTGGCAAGCGTTTCTGCGGCGTAGTGAGCTGCCACTCCAAGAACTGCATGTTGTGGTTGCGAAGGTGAGGGCGTTGGTATGGCCGCCCCTGCAGGCTGCTGCGGAGGGGACATCCCTTGCACTAGTGTGGCAGGCAGGGGGCCCATGGTCATGAGTGTCGCCCTGGAATAGACCCCCCTGCCAGGCAAGGTCCTCCGTTCACCCGCGCCCCTACGCCTCCTCGAACCCTGACCCCTCGTCGAACTTGAGCGTCCGACAGTTCTCACTTACCGTGCGCACCAGGTCGTCCGGGGCGCCGTCGGGAAGGTGGACCTCGATCTCCAGAGTCACATTGACCGAGCCGCCGCGCTGAAGTTCGGCGTGCTTCACCAGGTGTTGGATGATCTCGTCGGCAATGGCTCCTGCGTCGCGACTGAGCCGCTTGGGGTCGAGACGCACCGAGCCGTGGAAGCGACGTAGGACACGCAGGGGTGGTGTGTCCGGCGATGGGACCGGACCCGGCTCGGGCTCGGGGCCTGGGCCGCCTGGCGGGGCGCCCGGCACCTCACTGCCCGGCGGAGCGCCCGGAACCGCGCCGCCCGGCGCGGCCCCCCCGAGAGGAGTCGCTGAGACAGGCCCCTGCCGCTCGGCCTCAAGCTGGCGGCGGGCAGCTTCCGGCCGTACCACCAGGCCGCTTAGAGTCACGCTGGTGTGCTGCCCGGCCCGCAGACCCCGGTAGCGTCCGCTCGCCTCGTCGTAGCCTTCGGCGTAGGCGAAGGTCTCTTGTTGCCAGGCCAGGTCGGCGGCGCCGGCTTGCACCGCTCCCATGAGGACGTCGGCGTCGCGCAGACGGGGCAGGTACAGGTATTGGGCGAAGTCATCCCAGAGCTGGCTCACCAAGACATGGTCGCCGCGCCAAAGCGGGACCCGGTCGAGCTCCAACCGCAGCGCCGTCGGCCCGAACTCGGTGATGAGGTAACCGTCGGCCTTTAGTTTCCTGGCGGCCCGCACAGCAAGGGCTTCGCCTCCGGTCAGGCTCTGGGCCACAAGCTCAGGGGCGCCCAGCTTCTCTTGCTGGCCGGGGATGAGCAGCCAGCGGTAGGTCTCCTTGAGTCGGGCCTCGACCGTCTCGTCGGCGTCTCTGTGGCGGGTGCGGGCCTGGTTGGTCTGGAAGGCGTCCAGGTTGAGGAGCTCGGCCTCGTTCTCGATGGAGCGCCAGGCCAGGTACTGGGCTACAGCTCGGCGCAGCTCTTCCAGGCGGTTCTGATCCGCGGCTAGGAAGAGCAGGGCGTTGCGGTAACGGCGGGGGCTGGCTCCTCGGCTGTTCAAGTATTCCGAGGCTTTGGCCTGAGCCTGCCCCTCCGCGGTCTTGGTGGAGTGGGGATAGCTGGGGGCTAAGATCACCAAGCGGGCCTCGGGCTCGTCCACTATCTGGCTGGAATCAGGAGGAGCG
>FWPV01015364.1_pt1 | contig 11014 bp, 7 predicted proteins | sample 2228371 | NCBI WGS metagenome assembly FWPV01 (sample SAMEA103939776, study PRJEB20133) | metagenome | reverse complement strand
AACATCAGCCGCTTCTTCCGAAGTACCACCATGTGAAAGAACCATATGTTCTATTATCTTATAATTAACCTCGTAAATATGAGAAAGTATGGTGTGATCGTGAATCTTAATGCCTTCTAGTATTTCTTCATTAGAATACTTTCTCATTTTTTTTCAATACATTTATGTTTAACTTTGAAAAAAAGTAACCTCTTTTTTTTAAAAAAATTAGGAAATTTCTATTTTTAAAGATATAGCATAGAGGAAAATTTATACATTTAATCCTCCACGTAAAGAAGATTTTTTTTTTAACAATGTTATTACAAATATAATTTTTTCTTTTTAGTATAACAATAATTTAAAAATCAAATCTTTAAAAATAAAGCGACGAACAGGAACAAACTAAATTTCTATCGCCATAGGCATCATTAATTCTTGAGGAAAATGGCCAGAATTTATTATCCTTTACCCAGGGAAGAGGGAAAGCTGCTTTTATTCTGGAATAAGGGAAATTCAAATAATCTGCTGCAATCATTTCTGCAGTATGTGGGGCATTTTTAAGTACATTGTTATTTTTATCGTAAAGATTATTAGCCACTTCCATAATTTCTTGATGAATGCATTCTAAGGTCTGAATAAATTTTTCTAATTCTGCCAATGATTCACTTTCGGTGGGCTCTATCATTAATGTTCCAGGAACAGGGAAAGAAACAGTAGGGGCGTGATAGCCAAAGTCCATCAATCGTTTTGCAATATCTAATTCAGTAATGTCGGCGATTTTTTTAAATTCTCTACAATCAATAATAAATTCATGAGCTACGGTATTGTTTTTACCTGTATAAAGAATTTTATATTTATCTTTTAAACGAAAGGCTAAATAATTGGCTTTAAGAATGGCAGATTGGGTTGCCTTAAGTAAACCTTCTGCTCCTAAAAGTCGAATATAAGCATAAGCAATAATTAATATATAGGCACTCCCCCAGGGGGAAGCTGCTACGGCATGAATTCCATTGGCACCTCCCACTGCAGTCAATGGGTGTGTTGGGAGAAATTCAACAAGATGATCGGCAACACAAATAGGACCCGCGCCCGGTCCACCCCCTCCATGAGGAATACCAAAAGTCTTATGCAAGTTGAGGTGACATACATCGGCTCCAATATAAGCTGGCTTGGTGATACCTACCTGAGCATTCATATTGGCTCCATCCATGTATACTAGCCCCCCATAACCATGTATAATTTCACAAATTTCTTTAACCGATTCTTCAAAAACTCCATGGGTAGAAGGATAAGTTATCATGATAGCACTTAAATGATTGCTGTATTTCTCTGCTTTTTGTTTTAAATCGTCAATATCTATATTTCCTTTACTATCGCAATTAACAACTACTACCTGTAATCCTGCCATTGCTGCACTGGCGGGATTGGTACCATGAGCAGATGAGGGAATTAGTACCACGTTCCTATGTCCTTCTCCCTTAAATGTATGATATTTTCGAATAACCATAAGGCCAGTGTACTCCCCCGCTGCACCTGAGTTGGGTTGAAATGAAATATTACTAAAACCTGTAATTTCGCAAAGATATTTACCAAGGTCGTGCATCATTTGATGATACCCTTCTACCTGATCGAGAGGTGCAAAGGGATGAATGTTTGCCCATTCGGGCCAACTAAGGGGCAACATTGAAGTAGCAGCATTAAGCTTCATGGTGCACGAGCCAAGAGAAATCATAGAATGGGTAAGAGAGATATCCCTTCGTTCGAGTTTCTTTATATATCGCATCATTTCGGTTTCGGTACGATATTTATTAAAAACTTCCTGCTGCATGTAGTTGTCATTACGCAAATGTTTATCGTCGATTTCAAAATTTTCTTCCAGAGCTGTAAGGGGTAGAATTTTTTTAAAATTGGCTACCGCAAATAGCTCTAACAATTGATTTACATCTTCTATTGTGGTAGTTTCATCTACACTCAAGGCCACATGAAATGAATCTATATAACGAAGATTGATCTGACGTTCTTCGGCAATTTCTTTAAGTTCAGCTGAACGTAGATCTCCTGGAAGTTTTATAGTTAGTGTATCAAAATAGTTAGAGTATAGAATAGTATAGCCAAGGTTGGTAAGATTTTTGGCCAAAGTTTTCGCGGTATAATGAATTTTTCTGGCAATACGTTTGAGACCTTCTGGCCCATGATATACAGCATACATCCCCGCCATAATAGCCAGTAGTGCTTGAGCGGTACAAATATTTGAGGTAGCACGTTCGCGTTTAATATGTTGTTCTCTTGTTTGTAGAGCCATACGTAGTGCAGGACGTCCCTGAGAATCGATACTTACACCAATGATGCGACCGGGAATGTGACGTTTGTATTTCTCTGCTGTTGCAAAATATGCAGCATGTGGACCTCCGTAACCTACAGGTATACCAAACCTCTGAGTAGAGCCAAGAACAACATCAACACCCCATTTCCCGGGAGGAACCAAGAGTGTTAAGCTCAATAAATCGGCTGCAATGGCTACCTGTATGTTTAATTTTTTAAATTCTTCAACCCATTCTTTATACGATTTTATAGCTCCAAATTGATTGGGATATTGTAGTAAAACACCAAAAAAGTCGGAAGTAAAATTAAAGTCTTCAATTCTCCCCTTAACTACATTTATTTCAAATGGTTCGGCACGGGTAAGTAATACATCAAATGTTTGTGGAAAAACTCCCTCATCGACAAAAAATTTGAGTGTTTTTTTATTAATTTGTTCGGGAGTACGACAATGATAAAACATAAGCATTGCTTCAGCTGCTGCGGTGGCCTCATCGAGTAATGAGGCATTTGCCAGTGGCAACTGCGTAAGTTCTATGATCATGGTTTGAAAATTGAGTAATGCCTCCAAACGCCCCTGTGAAATCTCTGCCTGATATGGTGTATAGGAGGTATACCATGAGGGATTTTCAAAAATATTCCGCTGTATTACAGAAGGAGTATAGGAATTATAATATCCCAATCCTATGTATGTTTTAAATAATTTATTTTTGGTGGCTAATTCCCAAATATGAGATAAGTATTCAGATTCCGATAAGGATTCTGGTATATTTAGGGAAGTATTCAGGAGTATTGATTCAGGAACTGTTTTTTTAATGAGTTCATCAATGGAGGTCAAACCCATTGAATTGAGCATGTGTTGTGTTTCATGACTTTCGCCAACCAAACGTTCTGAAAAATCATCAACTTTCATAAAAAATTTTTATTTTAAAAAAGGATTATATTTTTTTTCATATTCTATGGTGGTATGCGGACCATGTCCTGGAAAAACCATTGTAGAGGGGGGTAAACTTAAAAGATTCTGATGAATATTTTGAATAAGTTCGTTGATATCTCCACCAAGCAAATCGGTTCTTCCAATACTTCCCTTGAAAAGGGCATCGCCTGTAAACACACAATTGTCGGTAGCAAAATAAATTGCTATTCCTCCCGGCGAATGTCCTCTTACATTAAGTATTCTTGCAATAGAATTTCCTAGCACTATTGTATCTTTTTCTTTTATGTACTGCCATTCTCCTTGATATTTGTGATAGATAAGTCCAAACATGAGAGCCTGATCGTCGGCCATTTCAATTAAAGTTTTTTCATTGGGATGAATAAAAGGTACTATGTTGTAATGGCTGGTAATATAATTTAGTCCCAGGAGATGATCAATATGAGCATGCGTAAGAATAAGATGAGTTAATGCAATATCTTCCGTTTTAATAAAAGTATAAAGTTGTTCAAATTCCTCATTATTACTACAGGCTGGATCAATAAGTATTGCCTTGTGGTTGTCGTTGTATACCAGGTATGTATTTACCTGGAATGGATTAAATACAAAAGTTTTTACTGTAATCACTTTAATTCAATTCCTTTTAAAAGAGGTACAAAGATAAAATTTCCGTGTGAACTTTTTTTAAATTCATTTTCACTAAATTTTTCTATTAATATCATTTGCTGAATATTTTTAGTTCCCAGAGGAATTACTAAACGTCCTCCTATCTTCAGTTGTTGGAGTAATTGTGGAGGTATTTCATCGGCAGCGGCTGTAACAATAATTTTATCGAAGGGGGCATAGGCAGGAAGGCCTAAGGTGCCGTCGCTGAAAAAAAAATTGGGTTTGTATCCTAATCTTGGTAAGAGTTGTATAGCCTTTGCATAAAGTTCTTTCTGTCTTTCAACGGTGAAAACTCTAGCACCCATCTCCAATAGCACTGCGGCCTGGTATCCGCTTCCCGTCCCTATCTCTAACACTTTATCGAAGGGTTGGATATCAAGCAATTGAGTTTGAAAGGCTACTGTATAAGGCTGTGATATAGTTTGACCCGATCCTATGGGAAACGCTTTATCGCGATACGAATATTTTATAAAACTGCTATCCATGAATGCATGTCGGGGCACCTTTCCAATAGCTTCCAGAACTCTCTCATCTTGTATCCCTTTCTGTCTGAGTTCCTCTACCAGCTTTTTTCTTAAACCTTTATGAAGAAAGTCGTCCTCAACCATGCCTTTTTTTAAGCAAAAATAAAATTAATTCCCCTTTTAATGAAATTTTATTCTTTATTCACACTTATTTACAAACTTGTTGATAAGTTATTGCTTTGTCATTTATGCATTTATTGGATAAATTATATGTTTGAAAAAAATTGTATATGCCTCACATTGGGATAATTGGTACTGCTCCTTCCCTGAATCATAAGGTTTATGAAATTATTATAAAGAATGGCTTTGAAATTTTGTTTTATAATCCTTCTCCATCTGCTCATATTAATTTCGGCAAAATTGTAACCAATCCTTTTTATTTAATTAAAAATTGCGATTTAATCATTATATCTCACGATGAAGATTCGTATTTTGGATTCATTGTAGAAAGTATTCTTACTTTCAAATCTGTTTTACTCGATAATTTCTTTTCTTTAACATGTGAGAAAGTAGATGAACTTATTAAGCTTTCCTCTGAAGCATCTGTAAAGGTTACTCCTCTGGTAGATGGTAAATTATTAAGTATTATCAGGGGGGTGCATTATTTTTTTCCCCATACCATTCGCCTGGCACAAATGATTATTAAAGGTCAGACAAAATTCTTGCCTACGGGGATGAATCTATTATCTTTCCTGTTATTTTTTAAGCTTCTATTTAAAACTAACATCCAGCGAATCTTATACGAACCTTTTCTAAGAGAAAATTTAAACCACTTAATTAACAATCATATTACCCTATCCACGGGAGTTGCAAGTTTTTATTATGATACAACTTCTCCCTTCTCTCTTTTTATTCTCGATATAGTAAGTAACTGTCAAAAAGGATACTTCGACTTTTTGAATGAAGAAATTTGGTTGGTTACCGATGAGGATAGACAAAAGCATAAACTTTATTTAGAATCTTCCTACGAATTGTTATCTCAACAAATCTTTCATGCTATGCAGCAAGCATCGGCATTACATGATTTTGACCTGTGGGACATTAAAGAGTTGTTAAAATTTAACCTTCCTTTTAATCAAATACAATCGTTATGTATTTGATAAAGCATGGAGTATTTGTGCGGAAATATGTATTCATAAACGATAATTTGCATTAATAATAAAAACATCATAATAAATTCATTTTTTCAATAATTTTTCAAAAACTTAATTTTTTTGGCTCAAAAAGTCCCTTTGTTTTTATTATTTTAAAAAACTATTTATAAAATAATTTGAACGTCTAAAAGACGTTGTAAATTTTGCCAATTTATCCTGTTGGTAATTTATTTTTGGCTTTATTATTCCATTCAGTCTATCGTTTAGCTACCTTTGGGGATGTGTTATATTGAGAATTATTATAAACTTCTATCTTTTCATTTACTTTACCAGCGTATTTATTGAGCATTGGCTTTCACTAAAGTAAGATTAGTGTGTACATTTATTTTCATGGTTAGATAATTTGCTTGCTTTATTTTTCTGTTATGAAATTTTCAATAGTCGAATCACTCACAAATCTATTTTAATCTTTATTACTTTTTTTTATTTTCAATAAAAATTATGATTTATAGAATTAATTTTCTTTATTTTTTTAAAACGTGTTCAAATAGAAGTTAAAATATAAAAAAGAGTTTTACTATAAAACATTCTTGTAAAACAAGATAACTTTTAACCTGGCCAGAAATGGAAGGTTGAAAATGAGATACTTCCTTGTTAAATAGCAATTTCAAAAAAACAAAAGAATAACTCAATGCTCATCTATAGCATAACTTCTGTAATTATGAATTAATGATAATTCAATTAATTAAATAAAAGATATAAATACGACTTTATTACTTGTTAAAAAATTTTTTTTGAAAAATAAGCAGAGATATAACCCCAATGGTTATTGCAGAGTCGGCAATATTAAAGACGGGTCGGAAAAAAATAAATTCTTCACCTCCCCAAAATGGGACCCATGAAGGAAGGTGAGTTTGAATGATGGGGAAATAAAACATATCTACTACCTTACCCTGAAGGAAACCGGCATATCCACCTTCTGGAGGGAAAAGGGTTGCTATCTGGTAATAACTTTCATTGAATATTAAGCCATAGAAAGCGCTGTCGATCATGTTTCCTAACGCTCCAGCTAATATGAGAGAGATGCAGAAAATTAATCCTACTTTTTCATTCTTTTTAATAAGGGAATACAGGTAATATCCAATGGCGCCAATAGCTAAAAGGCGAAAAATACTTAAAAAAAGTTTTGCACCTTTTCCGTCACCAAATTCAAAACCAAAAGCCATTCCTTTATTTTCGGTAAAATGTATGATAAACCATTCGGTAATTTTAAATTCCTGTCCAAGATACATGTGAGTTTTAATCCAGATCTTTAATGCCTGATCAATAATTAGTACCGATAAGATTATGATCCACGCCAGTTGTCCTTTTCTTTTCATTAAAAAATTATTTTTTGAAAATACAATTTTAGAATAAATATTTGGATTGTATGTAACTTTTTCTTTTTCATTTAAAAAAATAGCCCCCTTTTGATGAAATAATTAAAAGGGGTTTAATTAATGAAAATAATAATTTTTAAGTTCAAAATACGAAGCTTTTTATTGAAGCATTATTTTGCTCCACCTTGTTTAGCTTCAATACTGAGGGTTGCATGAGGAACGGCCATTAAACGTTCCTTAGGAATAAGTTTACCTGTTTCTCGACAAATACCATAGGTTTTATTTTCAATTCTAACCAGAGCTGCTTGTAAGTGCTGAATAAATTTAAGTTGACGTTGTGCCAGACGTCCGGCTTCTTCTTTAGAAAGGGTTGCAGCACCTTCTTCCAGCACCTTAAAGGTGGGAGAGGTATCCTGAGTATCGTTACTCCCCGATTGGGTAATGGCACTTTTAAGGAGCTCATAATCTTTCATTGCCTGATCGAGCTTTTCAAGAATTAATTTCTTGAATTCCTCAAGCTCCTCATCCGAGTATCTTGTTTTTTCTGCCATATGATTTAAGTTTTATTTGGTTCAACATTAATTTGCTTTTATACGTTCTACCCTAATGAAAGTTTGTATTTCATCGTCCAATTCAATGAGTTTTTTGTTATGGTAAGGCATATCATCCACAATAGTTAGAGAAGCGGCTAATGTTTGTAAAGCTATATAATTTTTATGATTTAAAATGGCATCATTAATAGCATTGTGGGATAAGATTTCGATGTTAATTTTATCGGTTACATCAAAATCGCTTTCCTTTCTAATGTTTTGAATACGATTTATGAGCTCACGAGCAATACCCTCCTGACGCAATTCTTCGGTAATTTTAATGTCGAGGGCTACAGTTATGTTACCCTCTGTTGCTACGAGCCAGCCAGGAATATCTTCAGAGAGAATTTCAACATCAGCAAGGGTAATAGGAATTTTCTGACCTTCTACTATTATTTCTGAATGACCTGTTTCCTCGAGTTTATAGATATCGTCCTGAGTGAAATTGGAGATAGTAGCACTAATATTTTTCATTAATTTTCCATATCGTGGGCCTAAAGTTTTAAAGTTTGGTTTTATTTTTTTTATGAGTACTCCTTTGGTGTCTTTAATAAATTCTATTTCTTTTACATTTACCTCAGTAAGGATAAGGTTTCTTACTGCATTGATTTGTTCAATACGTTTGGGATCGGTAGCCGGAATAAGAATTTTATATAAGGGTTGACGAACTTTAATATTTACTTTTCTTCTCAGACTTAGCACCATGGAAGAGATCTGTTGAGCCAATTCCATTTTTTCCTCTAAATCGATATCAATATATTCTTTTATAGGGGTGGGGAAAAAGGTATGATGCACTGATACGAATTTTTCTTTTTTGGTACAATTGTTCAAGTCGGTATAAAGTTTTTCTGCATAGAAAGGCGCAATAGGTGCTATAAGTTTGGCCACTGTTATCAAACAGGAGTAAAGTGTTTGATAGGCTGCTATTTTATCGGAGGAGTATGCGCTACCCCAGAAACGTTTTCTATTGAGACGCACGTACCAGTTACTAAGATTTTCTATTACGAAATGAGCTATGGCACGTCCTGCACGGGTTAAATCATAGTTTTCATAGTGTTCGTCCACTTCTTTAACAAGTGTATTGAGAAGTGAAATAATCCAGCGATCTATTTCGGGACGTTGATGAATAGGTATTTCTTCTTCAACATAAGTAAATCCGTCGATATTAGCGTAAAGGGCGAAGAAAGCATAGGTATTATAAAGGGTACCAAAGAATTTTCGCATTACCTCGTCAACACCATCAATGTCGAACTTAAGGTTATCCCATGGATTAGCATTGGTAATCATATACCAGCGCAGTGGATCTGCACCGTATTTTTCAATTACATCATCGGGTTCAATAGCATTACCCAGGCGTTTCGACATTTTATTTCCGTTTTTGTCGAGAACCAGCCCATTGGAGATTACATTTTTAAAAGCTACCGACTCAAAAAGCATGGAAGCAATGGCATGTAGTGTAAAGAACCAACCACGGGTTTGGTCAACTCCTTCAGCAATAAAATCGGCAGGAAATTCACCCTTCAAATCGTGCTCGAAAGGATAATGCCATTGCGCATAGGGCATAGCACCACTGTCGAACCATACATCGATGAGGTCGGGTTCGCGATACATAGGTTTCCCCGTGGGTGATAATAATATTATCTCATCTACAAAAGGTTTGTGGAGATCAATTTTATTGTAGTTTTCAGAGGAAAAATCGTTTGGATTAAAATGTTCTAATGGGTTTTTTGGCATTAAACCTGCCTCAACGGCTTTTTGGGCTTCTGCTTTTAATTCGGCCAGTGAACCAATACATTTTTCTTCTTTGCCATCCTCAGTACGCCATATAGGTAAAGGTGTTCCCCAGTATCGTGAACGAGATAAATTCCAATCCTGTAGATTTTCGAGCCATTTGCCAAAACGCCCACTACCTGTCGACTCGGGTTTCCAGTTAATTGACTCATTGAGAGCCATCATTTTTTCTCTATAGGCCGTCGTTTTTATGAACCATGAATCGAGTGGATAGTATAGTACAGGTTTATCGGTGCGCCAGCAATGTGGATAACTATGAACATATTTCTCTATTTTAAAAGCTTTATTTTCTGCTTTAAGTTTGGTAGCAATATATACATCAACAGATTCATCTTCTTCGCTAAGATTTGGATCATAGGCATTTTTTACATAACGTCCTGTAAGATCACCACATCCTTCTATAAATTTTCCTTGCTTATCTACCAAAGTGAGAGAACCCAGACCATATTGCTTAGCTACCCTGAAGTCATCTGTACCAAAACTTGGAGCAATGTGAACAATACCTGTTCCTTCTTCTGTGGTGACAAAATCCCCGCAAACTACCTTGAAAGCATCTCCGTTGATGGGTTGTTGGTATGGTAAAAATTGTTCGTATCGTATATTTTCAAATTGTTTTCCTTTATATTCTTTTATTACAACGAAGGGTATATCTTTATCTCCCTTCTTGTAATATTCAATAGCCAAGGTACTATTTTTTTCAGGAAAATAAACATTTTGTAAATCTTTTGCTAATATTACAGTAATAGGAATTCCGGTATAAGGATTATATGTTCTAATTTTTACATAATCTATATCAGCTCCAACAGCTAAGGCTGTGTTGGAGGGTAATGTCCAGGGGGTTGTAGTCCATGCTAAAAAGTAAACATCGGTATTGGTGTCATAAAATAGAAATTCTGAAAGTTCGTTTCGAATAATTTTAAATTGAGCCACTACAGTGGTATCTTTAACATCTCTATAACAACCAGGCTGATTGAGCTCATGGGTACTTAAACCTGTACCGGCTGCGGGTGAGTATGGTTGAATACTATATCCCTTGTATAATAACCCTTTTTCATACAGTTTTTTTAACAGATACCATAATGATTCTATGTATTTATTATCGTAAGTAATGTAAGGTTCTTTCATGTCTATCCAATAACCAATTTTGTCGGTAAGTTCCTCCCATTCGCGGGTATATTTCATTACCTCTTTTCGACATATTTGATTATATTCTGCCACACTTATCCTCTTTCCTATATCATCCTTCGTAATGTTAAGCATCTTCTCTACACCCAGTTCTACAGGTAAACCGTGTGTATCCCATCCCGCCTTACGTTTTACATAGTAACCTTTCATGCTTTTATATCGACATACTACATCTTTAATGGTACGTGCCATTACATGATGTATGCCTGGGATACCATTGGCTGAAGGAGGTCCCTCATAAAAGATAAAGGGAGGACTTCCTTCTCGAATTTCTAAACTTTTTTCAAAAGATTTCTCTTTTTTCCACCAATTCAGAATCTCCTTATTAATCCTTGGTAAGTCCAACTTACGATATTCTGAAAAACCCATTGCTTATTATATCTTATTATTATTCAATTTTATATTATTAAAACTTTCATTATTAATAATCCAAGCATTTTTTGGTACATAAACCCGAAGATAAGTTTGATAATCCCTAGTCATCCAATCCTTTTCTTTGCCAGTATGAGTATAATTAATTTTTAATTTAGCTTCTGGAATTTCTTTAGAAAGA
>FWPV01015362.1_pt1 | contig 11015 bp, 9 predicted proteins | sample 2228371 | NCBI WGS metagenome assembly FWPV01 (sample SAMEA103939776, study PRJEB20133) | metagenome | reverse complement strand
TGCAGGTCGAAGTTGATGTTTCTGAATCAAATCTTGGAATTGTTAAGAAGGGTCAACCATGTGAGATACAGCTCGACGCTATCCCTGATTCAAGATTTAGCGGGGTTGTACACATGATCGTTCCAACAGCAGACCGTTCAAAAGCTACGGTTCTTGTAAAAATTCGTTTTATTGATTCAGACCAGCGAATATTGCCTGAAATGAGTGCAAAGGCAGCATTTCTCGAAAGAGAAATAAGCAAAGATGAAAAAGAACCGAAAATTGCACTTAATACCGAAGCCGTATTAAATAAGAATGGCAAACAGGTCGTTTTTCTTGTTGTGGATAATCGAGCTATTGAAACTCCGGTAGTTACAGGGAATAAACTCGGTAATTTTATAGAAATCTTAAGCGGACTAAAACCAGGTGATAGGGTTGTATTGAGACCTTTGAATAAATTGAAAAATGGCTCAAAAATAAAGATCTCAGAAAAGTAATGAACAGTGAAAATAATATTGTTGAGATAAGAAATCTTTCAAAGTCATACCGTAGAGGAAATTTAATTCTTCCTGTTTTGAATAATATTTCTCTTGATATTAAAGAAGGAGAATTCCTTGCCCTCATGGGTCCATCAGGTTCCGGTAAGACAACTTTGTTAAACTTAATTGCAGGGATTGATAAAGCTGATAGTGGTTCCATAAAAGTTAATGGTGTGGAAATTACAAATTTATCTGAATCAGAATTAGCAGAATGGAGGGCATCAAATGTAGGTTTTATTTTTCAGTTTTATAACCTTATTCCTGTTCTTACAGCTTTTGAAAATGTCGAACTTCCATTACTTCTTTCGAAGCTAAACAAAATAGAACGCAGAGAACATGTTGAAATGGCTCTTAAAGTAGTAAATCTTTCTGACCGTATGGATCACAGACCCGGACAACTTTCAGGCGGTCAGCAACAACGTGTTGCAATTGCAAGAGCAATAGTAACGGACCCGGCTATACTCGTTGCAGATGAACCAACTGGAGATCTCGACAGGACATCAGCAGAAGATATACTGAATCTTATGGAACGATTGGTGGTCGAACTTAATAAAACAATTATAATGGTAACACATGATCCTAGAGCAGCAAAGAAAGCACATCATATTAAATATCTTGATAAAGGTATTTTAAATGCACGTCCTCAAATTGATTTTTAGAAATTCTCTTCGTCATAAGTTGAGAACTTCTCTTACAATAATGGGTGTAACAATTGCAATCCTTTCATTTGGTCTTTTGAGAACTGTTATAAGTGCTTGGTATGCAGGAGTCGAGGCATCCTCTGCAAGCCGTCTTGTTACGAGAAATGCTGTATCACTGGTATTTCAGCTTCCACTTTCATATAAAGAAAAAATTCGGCAGATCGAAGGTGTAAAATCTGTTTCTTATGGTTCATGGTTCGGTGGAATTTATATAGACGAGAAGAATTTTTTTGCAAATTATGCTCTTGAGGCTGAACATTATCTTGATATTTATCCCGAATTTATAATACCTCCGGAACAAAAAGCAGCCTTTATGCTCGACAGAAAATCAGCAATTGCAGGGAAAAAATTAGCTGACAAATATGGCTGGAAAATAGGAGATATAATTACTCTAAGAGGCACAATTTATCCCGGAAACTGGGAATTTGTATTAAAAGGTATATACAGGGGACGTGATAACACAGTTGATGAAACCGCTTTTTTCTTTCACTGGGCTTATTTGAATGAGATGATTAAAAAGACCACACCTCAGAGAGCGGATCAGGTTGGATGGTATATGGTTGAAGTAAAAAATCCAGATCATGCTGCTGAGGTTGCAGTAAGAATTGATCAAGCATTCAAGAACTCCCTCGCCGAGACATTAACAGAGACAGAAAAAGCTTTCCAGTTAGGTTTTATATCCATGACCGAGGCAATCGTAATCGCAATCAAACTGGTTTCATTTGTAGTTATTTTAATAATAATGGCTGTTGTAGCCAATACAATGGCAATGACTGCACGTGAAAGAATAGGTGAATATGCCATTTTTAAGACTCTCGGATTTGGGGGTTTTCATGTGAGCGGACTTATTTTCGGTGAATCAATGCTTATTACAATGACAGGAACAGTTTTAGGAATCTTATTGACATTTCCTGCTGCTAAAATATTTGCATCCGAATTAAGTACCTATTTCCCTATATTTATTATTGAGCCCGAAACATTATATATGGATACTGTAGCAGGATTAATTGTTGCCTTAATGGCAGGCCTTTTTCCTGCCTGGCGTGCAATCAATATACGTATTGCAGATGGGTTAAGGAGAATAGGGTGAAAATACCTTTTTCATACAGTTTACGTAATTTATGGATAAGAAGATTGACCACTTCTCTGACAATTGGGGGTATGGCTCTTGTAGTTTTTGTATTTGCAGCTGTTTTGATGCTCGCAGAAGGACTCCAGAAAACACTTGTTGATACAGGTTCTGATGACAATGTAGTAGTAACCAGAAAATCTGCTGGTTCTGAAGTGCAGAGCGCAATCGATAGGGTTCAGGCATCAATAATCGAAACACAATCCGGAATAGCAGTTGATGCTGATGGCAGAAGAATGGTTGCAAAAGAAATTGTTGTATTGATAGCTCTACCTAAAAAGAGTACAAACAAACCTTCAAATGTTGTTATAAGAGGAATTGGAGATAAATCTCTTGCTCTCAGGCGTCAGGTTAAAATATCAGAAGGCCGTATGCCTTTTTCTGGCTCAACAGAAATTATAATCGGCAAAAGCATAGCAAAAAGATTCAAATCAGGAAAGGTTGGAGAAGTCCTGCGTTTCGGAATGAGGGATTGGCGTATTGTGGGGATTTTTGATGCAGGGAACACGGGGTTCAGTTCAGAAGTATGGGGAGATGCTGATATTCTAATGCAGACTTTCAGACGTCAGGCATACTCTTCTGTAATTTTCAGGTTGCAGAATCCTTCAGAGTTCGAAATCATAAAACAGAAAATTGAAAGCGACCCGAGACTCACGCTTGAAGCAAGAAAAGAAACAAAGTACTACAGAGACCAATCTGAAATGATGGCAAAATTTCTAAGGATTCTCGGAATTTCTTTAACAGTTATTTTCTCTCTGGGTGCTATTATTGGTGCCATTATAACTATGTATGCAGCAGTTGCAAACAGAATTACCGAAATAGGAACATTAAGGGCACTTGGATTCCGTAGAAGAAGTATACTCGTTGCGTTCCTTTTTGAATCCTTATTTCTCGGGTTAATTGGTGGTCTTGCAGGGCTTATCTTTGCATCATTTCTTCAGTTTTATACAATTTCTACAATGAACTGGGCTACATTCTCTGAACTTGCATTCAGTTTTGAACTCTCACCGGATATTATCTGGAAATCGATAATTTTCTCGCTTACAATGGGGTTAACAGGCGGAATGCTTCCAGCAATAAGAGCTTCAAGAATAAATATTGTTGAGGCATTAAGAGGAGAGTAAAATAATTATTATATTGAACTGGAAGGACAAATATCTCTCAGCACACATTTATCATGAGCAGGCTTTTTTGCCTGGCAAATATTTCTGCCATGTAATATAAGAAGGTTAGAAAGCTTATTCCAATCCTTCTGTGGAGTAAGAGCCATAAGGTCCTGTTCTATTTTCACAGGATTTTCACTTTCCGTAAGACCGAGCAATTTTGAGAGCCTTTTAACATGGGTATCCACCGCTATTCCCTGATTTATTCCATAACCTTCTGAAAGAACAATATTTGCTGTTTTTCTTGCTACACCGGGTAAAGTTATCAGTTCCTCCATATTATCAGGCACATTTCCTTTAAAATTTTTAATTATCAACTTAGCTGCTTCCTGAATATTTTTAGCCTTTGTCTTATAGTAATTTACAGAGCTAATATCTTTCTGCAGTTCTTCAACAGGAACTTCTGCATAATCTTTTATATTTCTATATTTCTTAAAAAGCTTTTCTGTAACTTTATTAACAAGGTTGTCTGTAGCCTGAGCAGAAAGAATAGTCGAAACAAGAAGCTCAAACGGAGTTGAGAATTTCAATGCAGTCTTAGCATCTGGATATTCTTTCTTGAGACGTTTCAATATTTCATTAAGTTTCTCTTTATTATTCATAATGTCTCTTTTATAAAATAATCCATAAGCTTCCAGCCTTCTTCAATAAACAGAACTCCTTTACGTAAAGTGATTGACTCATCAAAGGTAATATCTACATTATTTTTTTCGTTGTTACTGTCGTAAATCACAAAAGGTACCGGTTCATCCGTATGAGTCTTAACAGCAATAGGAGTGGCATGATCAGGAAGAACTAAAATTCTGTAATCCCTGAAAGAAGAAATGCCGCTTAATATACTACCTATTACAAGTGAATCAATATCTTCTATTGCCTTTATTTTGTGCCTGTAGTTTCCTGAATGTCCTGCTTCATCGGGAGCTTCAACATGTATATAAACAATATCTACTCTATTTAAAGCATCAAGAGCAGCTTTTGCTTTACCTATATAATTGGTATCTATATACCCTGTAATACCTGGAACCTGAAGAATCTCAAATCCTGCATTAATACCAAGTCCTCTCATTAAATCAACTGCAGAAACCAGAGCACCTTTAAGATTATATTTTTCTTTAAATGTTGGAATATTTAGCTTTTTACCCTGTCCCCAGAACCATATGCTGTTTGCAGGTCGTTTACCATTTTTAATTCTTTCACAATTCACGGGATGCCGTTCAAGAATTGTTGTTGATTTCAACATGAGTTCCCTTAATATATCTTCTCCTTCTCCAACAGGAAGATAGTCAGATATTTCTTTACCGGTTATATCATGTGGTGGCGTACACTCAACATTAACCGAGCCTGATGACCACACCATAATATGTCTGTAACTCACCCCTGGATAAAAATTAATTGATTTTGAGCTAATTTCTTTCTGAATATCACTAATAAGCTTTTTAGCTTCATCTGTTGTTATATGATCGCTACTGTAATCTTCCATAACAGCTTTTGTTTTATCTTTATTATATTTCAAAGTAACAAGATTGCATCTGTAAGCAACATCATCCGGTTTAAGATCTATACCAATACTCAAAGCTTCCAGAGGAGCTCTTCCTGAATAAAATTTACGAGGATCATAACCAAGAATATTAAGATTTGCGATATCAGAACCAGGATGGAATCCCTCGGGTACGGTCTTGACTTTTCCGGTAATTCCTTTTTGCACAAGAAAATCAAGATTGGGAGTATTTGCCACCTGTAAAGGAGTCCTGCCCTCGAGTTCTTCTAATGGTCTATCGGCCATTCCATCACCGATTATAACAACATATTTCATCTAAGGTTTACCTCTTTTCAATTATTTTATAACCTACATATATATTACTTCAAATGGGATAGCAATAAAACTAATTTTTCATCTTAAACCGTAAAAAAGCAATTGGGAAAGGTAAATATCTATCAAGTTTTCAAGTTATAAAGCCTACGGACTTTTAAGCGAAAAAATTATTATAAGATATAGAAAATTAACTATGGCTCTATTTATGAAACAAAATCACGGGTCTTGGCAATGAGGCTGAAGACATAAGCGGAAGCCTCAGGTTAACAGGCTATAATAACAATTTATTCATAACAAAGTGTTGCATTTGTACTTTGATAGTTTATTTTGTTTCAGTAATAGAGCCATAGTTATATATATCTGAAATACAATCATCGAGTTAAATCAAAAAATGCAATTAGAATAATGCAGATTTTAAAGCACCTTTAAAATATCAAAGATTTTGAATCAAATTCAGCACAACACTTTATTGTATGTCAACCTGAATTTAATTCAGGGGTTGTGAGATTCTGAACCTGATTCAGAATCTGTGAGCAATGAAAATACTTTATTCTTCTACTTTCTTCTTTCTATATTGAGTATAGGCGTCTCTTATTGATATATAAGGGTCTATAGCTGATTTTTTAAGGTCTTCATAATCTCCTATGTGTAAGGATACCGTGTTTACTTTGTCATAAGCTGTTATACCTAATGATGCTTCGACAGGGGTAACATAATTTACCGGGTCAAAAAATCCATCTCCTATCTTCCCAATGGTATCTCTTAAGGAAGACGGACCAATGAATGGCCAGACTATATAAAAACCATGTCCTATTCCATATGAACCCAATGCCTGACCCAAGTCCTCTTCTTTTCTTGATATGCTTAAATCTTCTTTTGCAGCATCTGCAAGCCCGAGCACACCTGCTGTAGAATTATAGAGAAACCTGATCAATTCATTAAAAGAATCTTTGATTTTTAATTGTAATATGCAACTTACAAAGCGGACAGGCGTTGAAATATTATTAAAAGCATTGCTTACAGCAATGCGCATATCCTCAGGCATTATTGTAGAATATCCCTGTGAAACAGGTTTGAGCACCCAGAAATAAAGTTTATCATTAAAATAATACATTGCTTTATTCCATGGATAAATAGGATCAGCTATCTGGATAGTTTCTTCTTTCTCTTCTTCTATTACTTCATTTTGGGTAGGCTCCTGCTCAGAGTTTACTGGTTTTGTTAGATCTTCTGATAATGTTCCACTTTTCACAGCTTCTGATTTCTCTTCTGGAACATCTGGTTTAATTTCCTGTCCAGATGTTTTCAGTTCCTGATAAGAAGAAGCTTCGATATTCTGAGAAGTTTTCGATTCAGAAGAGTATTGGGTGTCAGAAAATGAACGTGTAGAAAAACTGAATAAAAAAAATACAGCGATTAAAACAAAAGACGAGGTTCTCATTATTATCCCTCCCCTGGAAAAATTAAGCCTTTCCTACTTTTTTACGTAAAGTTTCAAGCAGGTAGTCAGGATTTTTATTTGAAAGTATTTCCCTGAACTGATTCCTGTAGTTGTTTATAAGGCTGACGCCTTCAATAACAACATCATAAACTTTCCATTCATCACCTTTCTGTATAACTCTATAGTTTATAGGTACATCAGCTTTCTTAGTTAAAACCACGGTCTGAACTTCAACAGTCTTTTCAGTTAATTGAGTTTCTTTGCCAAAATTGACCTTTTCATCTGTATATGTAACAATTTTGTCAGCATACGCATTTTCAAGAATTTGTTTGTATAAACTGATAAATTCTTCCTGTTGTTTAGTATTTAATTTGTTCCAGTTTTGTCCGAGTGTTCTCTTTGAAAGTTCTGTATAATCAAAAAAGCTATCAGAAATATTTCTAATTTTTGCCTTCTTTGTTTTCTTACCCGCCTCGCCTTTTAATGAAGGATCTCTTAAAACATCAAGGACCTTATTAATTTGTGCTTTCACAGAATCAAGCGGAGCACCTGCAAATGAAATCAAAGGAACAAATAAACAGACAATAATTATTGTAAAGATACCCTTTTTCATTTCAACCTCCATTTTAAATAAATATTTTTAAATTTCACGATCGAGTCGTGGAATAGACCAGTGCTGGTAACCTTGAAAATTACCATATCTAACTATTGATTGTATATTACATCTTTATTCTGTTTTACTCAACAAATCTTTCAGTCTCCCTATATAACCTTCGATGTCATCTTTACTAAATTCGTTGTCTTTTCTATTTTTTTTGGAAGAAAAATCTTTTTCATAAATTAAAATATCTGCTTTTTCAATTAAAGTCTCGGCACCTGGTTTAATTTTTTTCATATCACCTGAAATAAAAATTAAAATATCAGCATTTGCAGCCTTTACAGCACTATTGCCTTCAATAACTACACCTTTACTACCGGATAGTTTACTTAAAGCAATATTTATTAAAGATGATAATTCTTCAGGCGGTGACTGAATCCAGAGAACCTTTTCTGCTCCTGAATTAAGCATTCTGGCAGTATCTTTACCTTTTTCAGATAATATTAAAGGATTATCAATAATAGAAGAGTAAAGTGATGATTTTGTGTATTTTATAGCAGATAATCCCTTTATTTTTCTTAATATCTCGCAAGCTACCTCTGTTTTGCCTGATCCGCTGTGTGCTCCAGTGATTCCTATTATGAATGGTTTCATTGTTATTTTATATTGTTTTTTTGATATATGAAGTTTAGTCTTTCAGAGTTTCTTTATATCCACATTCCTTATTTTTACAAAAAATTATTATGTCACCATTTTTATCCTTTTTTTGATAGAGTATTTTGGCTTTACATTTCGGGCATTCCTGCTGGAAAGGTTTGTTCCATGATGCAAATTTGCACTTAGGGTAATTACTACAACTCCAGAAGATACGTCCTCTTTTTGAACGTCTTTCTACAATATTTCCTCCATCTTCAGGGCACTTAACACCTGTTGATAGAGGCTTAGCATTTTTACATTCAGGGTATTTAGAACAAGCAAGAAAATTCCCGTATCTTCCTTTTCTCAACACCATGGGCGAGCCACATTTTTCACATTTTTCATCTGTTTGCTGAATGTTTTGTTCATTCAATTCTCCATTTTCTCCGTTTCCAGATAATGGTCTTGTATTTTTACATTTTGGGAATCCTGTACAGGCTAAAAATCTTCCATGTCTTCCCCATCTTATGACCATTGGCCTGCTACATTTTTCGCAAATAATATCAGTAGGTATATCTTGTGGTTTTACATTATCCGTAGATTTTACTGCTTCAGCAAGCCCTTTCTTGAAAGGTTTGAAAAAATCATTTATTACCTTAACCCACTTCATCTTTCCTTCTTCAATCATGTCAAGTTCATTTTCCATTTTTGCAGTGAAATTAACATTCAATAGTTCGGGAAACTTTTCGACAAGGTAATCATTCACCAGAATTCCAAGCTCAGTTGGATGGAATTTTCCATCGGTCTTCAAAATGTATTTTCTATCCTGAATTGTGGAAAGTATCGTAGCATATGTGCTTGGTCTGCCAATGCCTTTCTCTTCAAGAGTCCTGACAAGAGTTGCTTCAGTATAACGCGGAGGAGGTTGTGTGAAATGCTGTTTTGGCTGTATGTTAAGAAGCCTTAAAGATTCACCTTCTTTTAAAGCTGGCAGCACAAAGCCTTCTTCTTCCTCAATCTCGTCTTTGCCTTCTGTATAAAGTGCCATAAAACCATCAAAACGTATAACAGTACCTGAGGCACGGAATTCATAATTTTCTTTATCATCATTGATAATAAAAGTTGTTTGTTCGAGTTGAGCTGGTGACATCTGGCTCGCGATAAATCTCTTCCATATTAGTGAATAAAGAGCATACTGGTCTCTTGAAAGAAATGGTTTAACAACCTCTGGATGTTTATCAGCATAAGTTGGTCTGATTGCTTCATGCGCTTCCTGTGCAGTATCCTTACTTTTATAAACAGGTGCCTTTTCAGGTACATAGTCCTTTCCAAAAGTTTTAGCTATTAATTCCTTAGCCCACTGCTGAGCTTCGGGTGCTATGCGATGTGAATCAGTTCTCATATAGGTTATTAAACCGACAGAACCCTGTCCGCCGAGTTCTACACCTTCATAAAGTTCCTGTGCCACCATCATGGTTTTTTTGGCTGTAAATTTAAGTTTTCTTACAGCCTCCTGCTGAAGAGTACTTGTTATGAAAGGAGGATAAGGCATCCTTTTTCTATGTTTTTTCTCTATTTTGCTTAATTTGAAGAGACTATTTTTTAAGTCAGAGACTATTTCATTTGCTTTATTACCATCAGGAATAAGAAACTTTTGTTCGGATTTTTCTTTTAAAATTTTTGAAAGCTTTGCCTGAAATACAGGCTTAACAGAACCTTCAAAATCAGCAATTATACTCCAGTATTCTTCGGATTTAAATTCATTAATCTCGCGTTCTCTTTCCACGATCAACCTGACAGCAACAGATTGTACTCTTCCTGCACTTAATCCTCTTCTTATCTTTTTCCACAATAAAGGACTGAGGCCATAGCCAACGAGTCTATCAAGCACTCTACGCGCCTGTTGGGCATCTACTTTTCTCATATCAATCTTTTCAGGCTTTTTAATTGCTTCTCTTACTGCTCTTTCGGTTATCTCATTGAAAATTATTCTATAAATCTTTTCATTTACTGGTGGTTTTTCTTTTTCTGCAATTTCTGTTGCTATGTGCCATGCAATGGCTTCACCTTCTCTGTCAGGGTCAGGAGCAAGAAAAACTTTATCAGCTTCTCTCGAGGCTTTTTTGAGTTCTTTAATTATTTTTTCTTTACCTGGTATGACCACATATTTGGGCTCAAAGTTATTTTCAATATCCACTCCCAGATCATTTTCAGGCAAATCTTTAATATGACCTATAGATGCTTTTACAATAAATTCCTTACCAAGAATTTTATTTATTGTCCTTGCTTTGGCAGGAGATTCAACTATTACAAGATTATTCATGCTAAATAAAACCTCTTTCCAGTAATTTGTTTAACAACGCCTTTAAGTTCAAGCTCCAGAAGTATTCCGAGCACTTTCGATGGAGGAAAAGTGCTCTGACGAGCAATATCGTCAATCTGTCTGGGTTCACCAGAAAGCAGATTACATAATATCTTTTCGTCATTACTGAGTTCAATCTTTACTTTATTTTCTGTTTTAATAAAACCTTTCAATACAGGTGCAAGTTCTCTGAGTATATCATCCGGTTTCTGTACGAGCATCGCACCTTCTTTAATCAAATTATTCGTTCCTTCAGAATTTCTGGATGTAATAGCGCCTGGAATAGCAAAGACTTCCCTCCCGTAATCGTTGGCGTACCTTGCTGTAATCAATGCTCCACTGTCTGATACAGCTTCAACAACAAGAACACCGAGTGAAAGACCACTTATAAGTCTGTTTCTCTTTGGAAAATTTTCTTTATCAGGGCCTGTCCCGGGGAAAAACTCACTTATTATGCAGCCATGTTCAACAATTTTTTCCAGAAGATTTTTATTTTCTGGAGGATAAACAACATCGACACCTGAGCCAAGAACAGCTATAGTTCTGCCATTTGCCTTTATTGCTCCTCTATGAGCAATCGAATCAATTCCTCTTGCCATTCCACTTATAATTGTCAGGCCAATTGATGATAATTCTTCTGAAAATCTCTCGGCT
>FWPV01015361.1_pt1 | contig 11016 bp, 9 predicted proteins | sample 2228371 | NCBI WGS metagenome assembly FWPV01 (sample SAMEA103939776, study PRJEB20133) | metagenome | reverse complement strand
GGGCATGTAATAGAGATCTTTTCCTTGAGGATCTGGTTCATGAGCGTGGACTTTCCCACATTGGGCGCCCCCACCAACGCCACAAACCCCGACTTGACTAAATTTTTCTCTTTCACAGGCTCATGAATTTCTGGGTGAAAGGTTGATCCTTGCATTTTCACGCCGCAAGAAGGCACCCTCAACGACCCTTTTAGACAACTTTCGTTGTGCTAACAACGAAGGTGTTATAAGACGTCTTCAAAAAGGGTGCAGCATGATTTTTCCGGCATATTTTTGACACATTTTCTGGGAATTCTTCCAGAAAAAATGCGATTCAATTTGTTTAAAGAGTCCTCCAGCAGGGATTCATACCTACTTCACAGCGACAAATTGAAAGCCTCGTATCAGGAGGTCATCGGCATTCCATCCATATTTTTTGGCGGCTTTCATGCGATTCACATGGTGCATGTTTTCGGTAGAAACACATCCGCTCCATTCGTTTACAAAATGCCTTTCAAATAAATTTTGCACATGTCGTTTGAAATCTTCTTTATAAAATATCGCCGGCTTTCTATTCATGGCGTTGGGATATTCCGCAATCTCACGCTCGCTCGCCCCTGCCTTTCTCATCATCTCACGGTACTCTTCGTCTTCCACTAATAAATGAAGCCACGGCTCCTTCGTATAATGCATAAAATGACTCCCACTGTCTGCCGTCCACACAGGATCAAACGAAGCGTAAAAAATTCCACCAGGTTTGAGTACCCGCCACATTTCCCGAACGGCTATTATTGGATCTGAAATATGCTCCATGGCATTCAGTGAAAAAACCAGATCGAAAAGGTTATCTCTATATATCAGAGCTTGTGCGTCTACTGTATGAAATTCAATCTTACCTAGATCCAGATGCCTTCCATGGCGTTGAAACTTTTCCTTCAGAAGACGTGGAAATTCGCCATTGTATTTTGTCTGAACATTCTCTATGTCAGTACAAATAACATGAGGGCCCGTTTGGCTGACAATGCCGGCCAAGAGACCCCCACTACCACCAACTTCCAGCGCAAGTCGGCATTTTTGAAGCGCATCAGTTTCGCCCTTAATGCGATCAAGGGCCGTTGTCATGTGCGAAAACCACTCAAGTTTTTCCCTAAAATCCTCGGCTTCCGAATACATCGTCTCCACCATGTCAACCAAAACAGGGCTTGATGGAAAAGATTTCAAAATGCTCGGGTTTCAGGTAGAAACAATTGGTGGTGACACCCGACATGGGTTGCAACCCATCCTCTTTGCGGTATTTATACACACCATAACCATACTTTGTCAGAAACTCGGTCACCTCTGACCAGCTATTATTTTCGATCAGGAATATGGGCGATGAGTTTTTAATGAGTTGACGCATTCCCTTCAAGACGGAAGGTTCGGCACCTTCAGCGTCAATTTTGACCACGTCGGCTTCCTTGATCACATCATCGGCGATCTTGAACGTTGCACGTATCGATACGAATTCGATAGCCGTGCCGTACCTTGTGAGGCGGTCACGCACCCATGGCTTATGGAATTGTGACAGTGTGAATGAGGCCTCCTGCATGTAAGGAACCCCATCCACACATGGGATATAGAGGTCTGATTCCCTTTCAGTTTCAGATAAACCGTACATGTGAAATTCGAATTTTTCTGCACCAAGCATTTCACGCACACCTTCAAGCACGGGTCTGTAGAGAGGGTTGGGTTCAAAGGAGATGACCCGACTCTTCGGACAACTCATCACAAACGAAATGGCAGACTGACCGGCATTCGCCCCGACATCCACAAACACCACCGGTTTCTCCCTCTTTCCGATCTCCTTGAAGAACAGAAAATCCTCTTCGTGGGGCACTCCTCCCCCCATCAAGCTCTTCATTTGGTGCAGCTCATGTTGGACATCAAGTTTCATCCCTTGGTTAGCTCCTCGCAAATGGACACGAACTCTCCCGACACAGTCCTCCAGTCAAATCGCAAAGCCTGCTGCCTTCCTTTCTCAGCCAGTCGCCTCCTCAGATCCGGTTGCTGAACTAATCGCTTAATGGCTTCAGCAATGCCGTCATTATCCACCAGAAGCGCATTTTCACCGTCTACCGCCATATCATGAAAGGCTGCGCAATTTTTGTTCGCGATCACCGGCTTTCCTGCCAGCCAGGCTTCAAGGAGGACCATACCAAAACTCTCGCTTGTGCTCATGTTGCACAAGGCTACACAGGACATCAACGCGCCCCTCACCACATGCCGAGGCTGCTGGCCAAGATAGAACGCATGGGGGCTTTCCAAGGGAATACCATCATCGTCAGGACCAATCATGACGGCGTGTATATGCATACCTTCACGATAAAGTTGCTCAACAGCGTCCAATAGATGACGGTAGCCCTTGGCACCACTTTTTCGTCCCAGTACAAGAACAAAAGGACGCTTTGACTTGTAGATTTTCCTAAATGCCTCCTGGTCCTGCGGCGTGAACTTTTCATCCGTGTCACATCCCCCTGGCAGATATCGAACGTTGCAGCCCTTTTCAGCCAGAAAATCGCAGGCCGCCTTCGGTACAGCTAACACGAGGCTTGCATTTTGAGCACACTCTAACCAGTCAGGAAAATGATAAAAGTCATCATCAAGATGGGCATGGGGAATCAATATTGAAGGAATCTGATGTTTTTTTGCTTCGGAAATAGCAACCACCGCCGGCCGAAAAACATTGTTGTGTGTCACAACAAGGTCGTAATCCTTTACATGGTCCGCGATGAAACATTCCATTGTGCTGCTCCATGGACCACGACCATCAGTAAGACGCACACCTAGTGGGTATCGTGAATTGAATGAAGCTTGATCCAATACATGAAAAATCTTCTTTGCGGGCAAACCAGACAAATGCTTTTTTAGCAACGTAGGCGATGAAAGGTTCAAAGACTGACCTTGAATGAGCAGCTGAAAGACGCGGAAAGCTAAAGGACGAGGATCCTCTTGCACATGGGGGCTGGAAGTCACGAAACGAATATTTCCCCCGCTGGTTTCAAAGACTAAAGAAAAGGACCCATCCACTGAAACTGGGCCGGCAATGATGTCGTTATCTACATAGACCGTGACCATTAAAGCTTTGCTGGTAGAGGCTTTCAGCTCGATTCTCGACGGTTGACTCACATAGAGGCCGCACTCCGTAAAGGCCCAGCGTGTCACGCTCTGTCCCTTGCCCTCTGGATCGCCCCAACCCCAGGTTAGACCATTTTCTCGATAGTGAGCACGCAACAACTGATCAAGGACACGCTCAAAGATAGCCTGTGCGGTCCATGCCTTGCGTAAATGGTTTTCAATGGCCCTTGGATTCGGCTTATCTGCGGGAAAGCGCGCAAAACGCACGTTTGGAATATCCACCGGCACTGCCACATGCGCATCAAAAGTATAATCCTCAGAAAAGCGAAAGTGATTATGGATGCCGCTCACTTCCGGGGCGACCACGTCGACATCAAAATTTCCACTGTTCCCCAGAGCATGTAGGCACTTTTCGATGTAAGCTTCCGCGCCGCCCAATATGGGATTGGTGTAGCGGTAGGTTACTACGAGCACACGTTTCTTTCTTCTTGTCACATCTTTCAGCACCTGGACGAACCTTTGCGCAATGCTGCGCATAGCCAATCGGCGTTCAAAAAAGGTTCGTCGATCTGCTTTGGCTTCTTTCGAATACAGGTCAGGATTGGCAACTACCTGCCTGATGGCGCTGGCGAATGCTTCAATCGGCACAACAGAAACATATTTCCTAACCTCTGATGGGTAGCCGCGGATCCCGAACTCGGTCGTCACCACATAGAGACCGTTACCCAAATAGTCTGCCAGCTTGACATTCGATCCGCTGCCAGCAGTCATTGGGTTCAGCCCTACCGCACAGGACTGCATAATCGCGCATTTGGTTATTTCGTCCACCACACCCCAAAGTCGCACGTTGGACGGGACCTTAGAAATGGCCTGACAAACTGAACCCAGAAGATGAAATCGAACATCTGGACACTGGAGCGCCAACCGTTGCACGATGAATTGCGCCGCGTACACATTTGGCATGTGCGCCGAGCCAAGAAAGACCGCCGCGCGAGGTCCAATATCATGATCCACTTCACGTTTTTTCTGTTCAACCGATTCCCCTTCTGCAGGCATTTCAGCACCATTGCGTACGATGACAATGGGACCAGAAGTACGCTTGCCCACAACGAGGTTTTCTGCATCCTCGAGGGACACCGCTATGGTAGCCGCCGAGCATTCAACCGCCAGACGCTCGAGGCATTCTACAGTTTCGCAAAGCTTGCGTGCCAGCGGGTGTCCTTCCAGCAAACGTTTTTTGAGTTCCGTCTCGTTGTTCTGCGAGGAATAAACAAAACGATCGCCCCATGTGTGCGGAAGCCTCGCCAGATAGCAATGCTCGACCACGATGCAGCGCGCGGACTGGCGTAAGATCCCATAAATAACATTGAGCCAAGGATTGGCGGTAGAATGTCGGCCGGCGACAATGTCGTCAGCTGCCACGTAGAACATGGCGTTCATTCGCGCCAGGTCGGCCATATGGTCGGAAGTCTTGGGCACATTGATCACCGCAATACCGGTGGCGTCCTTTCTTGCCGTCAAAGTGCCGTCTTCGGAAAAACATACAAACACTACCGGACTCCAATCCTGAACAGCCTTGTAAAGGCAGCGTGTCCGGGTGCAACCACCGCCGATGCCTGAAAAAGAGTCGTAATCGTTTAGGACCAGGACAAAACGCTTCTGTTCACCGTTCTTCCTGCTGTTCACAAGTGCTTCCACACGCTCTCCCACCAAGCACGCCATGTGGTTCCATAGGTAGTTTTTCAACGCCAGTTCTTTGGCAGCTGCACCGATGGCAGCCAGGGCTGCCGGGGCATGAGACGCATCCTGAAGCGCCTCAACAAAACCATCCAAAGGGGCCTGCACATAATGCTTGCCAGGTTCGGCCATAATGCCGCGCATGCCAAAAGAAGTCGACAAGACAGGCAATCCATAAGCAAAGTATTCAAGAATTTTGACATTTGACCCGCTGCCTGCCACCATGGGGTTCAACGCCACCTGTGCGGAGGCAAGAATACGCGACTTTGTTTCATCGTCCACAACACCATGCCTCACCAGATTTGGGGCATAACGACCCTCTGGAAGACAACTTCCAATGATGTCAAAAGTGATATCTGGAAGAGCCGGCGCCAATTTGTATGCTATAAACTCGGCCGCTTGCCTATTGGGTGGATGACCGCTCCCGATGAAAACCGCTCTGAACGCGGAGTCCTTGAATGCTGCTGGTGGCAGAGCCACCCTAGGCTCTATACCATGCGGCACATAGAGCACCTCAAACCGGCCGTCGGGAGCAAGTTCCCTAAAGGCTTTCAAATCCTCTTGGTTACAATAGAGGACGAGATCCGCGATTTTCAGCATGTGGTGTTCCGCAGCTCGAACAATATCGTGGATAGGTTGACACTTTTTGTGAGGATGAAGCTGCGCGTATAGATGCATCTCGCAGTTATGGGCGTTATAGATTCGGGGTTTGTGATCGACCTCGGCAAATAAATCGTAATAAACGGTAAAGGGAGAGTCGTGGAATATAACATCTGCCTTCTCATACTCTTCTAAATAGGCTTGGTGCAAGCGGGTAGGCAGGCGGCCGCAGGCTGCAATGGCAGGACCCGAAAGATCACCACCCCCTGAGTACTCTGCGAGGGCTGCATGCTGTCGAACAAAGTTACCGTCCTTGGGGATGCGCCGTTCTACAAAGTTGACTCCATGGTGAATCACCTCCTCCGGGACATTCATGTGCGTCGATGTGAGAAGCGTGACATGATGCCAACGACTCAGCGCACGATAAAACTGAAAAAGACGCAACTCACCGCCGTTGCTAGGCGGAACAAAGGCCGGGAAAAAACACAACGCCAGGACTCTTTTCATCCCTCTTTCCTATAATTATGGAAATAAGCCTCCAACGGGGTTCTTTGATGGGCGTTGATTCCTTCCAAAGCCGCCTTAGGATTTCGTTCATAAAATCGGCCTGCCGTGCAGCCCCCCGCCCCTGAAACACCTGATTCTATGCTGCTATTCCACACTTCCTGATGAACATCGAGTCCACTTCTTGAACGATCGTAAATTTGTCGTAATCTGACATCGAGACCAGGCAGGTAATTCAAGGCCCGCAGCACGATCCCTTTAAGACGAGGGAACTTTTCGCTACCCTTAACACCCCATCTTAATATGGATGCCATGATCCCTTGGGTATACGTTCGAGGCCTGTCACCATCAGCCAACATTCCTTTCAGTTTATGGAACATCCACAGGACGGGCCGCGCGACACCACGCAGCGGGGCCGTCATTTTCCACGATACGCTGGCGTAAACCGCATGGAGTTGTGTTGAAACTTCCTTGGCCTTGTTTTCGGCGGCTGCAGCGACCCTTTCCATCTGGTCAGCTCGGCCTTCAGCCTGCTGGGCACGAGACTCCGCCTCGGCAGCCCTCAACTCAGCCTGCTCATAACGCGCCTGCGCCTGCGTAAGCTGGGCCGCGATGTTCAAGCAGTACATTGTTGTCGCGGTGAGCTCGGCCATCAAGGATTCGAGACGTGATTTGTAAACCTGGAGTTCTTCTTGCAGCGTTTGAGCACGGGCATCAGCCCGCAGGGCACGAGACTCCACCTCGGTAGCCCTCAACTCGGCCTGCTGGTAAAGGGTCTGCAACCGGATAAGCTGTGCCTCGAGCGCGTCATCTTTGTTCCCATTCTCGTAAAGCATTTGTTTCATCATTCCTTTTGGGTTCACAGGGTTCTCAATAAACCCCTGAAAATATGAAAGTTAAAGGCATTCACCCTAACAATATCCATAAGCTATGACATGCGTTTCTGATAGATCGATCACATTCCGTCAAAACATATCCTAGCGGACGCTTTTCCAGGCTATTTTAAAGGCGAATACCAACATTCGAGTACGCTGGTTCTTCGCCGTGGCTCCATGGCGCCTACGATCCCCTTCGAGCACATCAGATACAAAATGCAAGCCCTCGATGCAACCACGAACACTCTTTTCGCGTAAGCGTTCGGGGGAACTCCCGTAGGGCGGATGAAGGCGAAGCCGAAATCCGCCACCATCCCGTAGGGCGGATGAAGGCGAAGCCGAAATCCGCCACCATCCCGTAGTAGCCATGCACATCCAAACAAAATCCAGCGTGTACGCGTTAATAGAACAAAACCTTCCCCAATTCCTAAGGAGCCTTCCCACCTTTACTGAGAAACCATCGGTGCCTCAGAGAACGTTAGACGAGGGGGAGCTGCCTTCCTCCTTGAGCTTGTGGCAGGGATGAGCTATGTAAGGTTTTGCTGGCTGGTCAGGTTAATGGCGGATATTTGATGGGTTTTGGGAGGCTGATGTCCTAGGAGCCTGTCCGAGAATGCCAAATTCGCCTGTTTTAGGTACCATAAGTACCTGAAATTCCATTGACCAAAATTCGGTATCTCGTGTTCTCGGACAAGCTCTAGGAACACGGCTCACGCTCCAAACTCGCTTTGAGGATAATGTATCGAATGCATTCATCTACAGCTTCCAGCGCCGAATGTTTTGCCACTGGGAAGAAGCCTGCCTGCCATCTGAAACCTCAATGCATCATCATTCCTGCCTACAACGAAGGCAAAACTATTGGGGACGTGGTAAAGAAGTGCCGCCACATGACAGATTTTTCCATCATCGTCGTTGATGACCACAGCAGCGATGAGACGCGACATCAGGCGGCACAACACGGGGCTTTTGTCGTCCCTCTTCCTGTGCGCCTTGGGGCCTGGGGAGCCACGCAGACCGGTCTGCGTGTCGCCGCACGCTCCCGCTGTACCCTTGCCGTCACCATGGATGGGGACGGACAACATGATCCATCGTCCATTCCCAGCCTCGTAGGCCCACTCCTTGCCGGAAAGGCGGACGTGGTCATCGGCTCGTGCCCACAAAGAGGGACTCTCGCCCGTCGAATCGCCTGGACTTTTTTTCGGCACCTCACGAACCTTCATGTTTTCGACATCACGTCTGGCTTTCGAGCCCTCAACCACAAAGCCATCTCCCTTTTCGCTTCTGAACGCGCCACACTCCTGGACTACCAGGATTTAGGGGTGCTGCTGTTGGCCCGACAACATGGCCTTAGGATTCTCGAAGTCCCTGTGGTCATGTGTGAGAGACGCAATGGCGCCTCAAGAGTCTTTCGTCATTGGGGAATCGTTTTCTGGTATCTTGTGTACACCAGCGTCCTGGGCCTCAGCAAACGGGATTACTTCCCTTTGAAGCAAGCTGACTCGACCACCCTGTCGCCTTCATTACCCTCTAACTGAAGGATGCCTCCATGTCATCGCCTGCCCAATGGACCTCAGCCACCATCGGGGTCGTCCTAGCCCTGACGATTCTCCTTTTGGTTCGTCGCGATCGACTGCAAATCCATTATGCTTTGTGGTGGATGTCCGTTGCCGCCGGGGCTTTCATTTTAGGCTTATTCCCAAAAATTCTAGATAAGATCGGAAGTTTTTTAGGAATTCACTACCCTCCCATCCTTCTTGTGATCATCAGTTTGGCACTTCTGCTCATCAAAAGCTTGACGCAAGACTTGGATCGCTGCCGTCGGGAACAGCGGCTTCGACGCCTCATCCAGCGCGTGGCTATCCTCGAAGCCCGCTTGGAGTCTGAAAACAGGGACACACGCTCCTTCGAAGAAGACAAACAGACTTTAGAAAAGGAAGCTACCCCAGGGTCCACGGAGATCAAGAAGACAACCTGATGCAGCGTTCTAAGACTTTTCTAGATCCGAGACCTTTCAAGATTCGAGGCACACCATGGGCCACGGCGCCCAAACTCCAAGCCTACCGCCGTCTGGACATTCCCAGGGGCCAGGAAGAAATTCCGGAGTCATCATTTTTCCACGCAAACCCTACCATACCGGCCCAGGTTTCGGAGTCTCTCTACCAATGAAGACCATCATGCAGTCCGTCGGTTTCTTTAAATCCCTTTGTTACCGAATCGTTGCCCCTGCTCAAGCCGTGCGTCGACAGTGGGCCCAACACGCCGAGAGTCTGCTTCCGCCCACTCTTGTGTGCCTCATGGCTCTCATTTTCTTTCTTTGCCATCGACATGTGGCTTTGCTTGATTCCGGCCTACTCTACCCCTGGGATGTCTCATGGTATAGGAGCCTCGTTGAAAATGGATATGTTTTTGACGGTGACCTGTTTAAAAATCAGAACGTCGCCTTTATGCCTCTCTATCCCTTGTTGACTCATCTCATCAAGAAGGTTTTTTATATTCGGGAAACTTACCAAGCCATGCTCATCACTTCGTCCCTTCTGACCTATGTGGCGACCGTGTATCTCTACCGTCTTCTAGCCCTGCTTCACTCGACCGGCATAGCTTTGGCGTCTACTTTATGCTTTTTGTTTTTCCCTTACTCCTTTTATCTCTTTAATGGTTATGCAGAACCATGTTTCATGGCCTGCGCCATGCTATTTTTCTATTGTCTAACAAAAGGTTCTTATCGATCTGCCGCTTTGATAGCTTCTGCAAGTTTCTTGGCCAAACAAATCGGCGTTATCCTCATGGGAGTGCATGTCTGTACCCTTACATTTCACGTTTTTTCCCACTATAAAAGAGATCCAAAAGAGGCAAAACGTTACGGCCTTCTCTTGTTAGAAACTTTTCCACTGCTCTTTTTAGGGATAGGCCTCTTCACCTTTTATTTTTACCTTCGATTTTCAGATCCCATGCTCTTCAATAACATACTCATCAGTTGGACTCAGACCGTTACCCCTGCCGCCGTGGATTTAACAGCTATTATTCAATCCACAAGAAACATTTTTTATTCCCTTATTCTTTCTTTATTGTTCATCAATGACCCAGTCGGCCTCGCCTACATTATGGCTCTTATTTCTTTTTTTACCATCCTTTTCTGCGTGTTCGCCAGAAAGTTAACGAATATTTCTGTCATAAGTTATTCTGTTCTGATGTTACTTTTCAATATCGCTTTTCGTCGTAATTCCATGAATCCTGATCTAGGCCGTTATATGCTCATGAACGTTCCTTTCTTCATCTCAATTCCCCTGCTCATTGATTTGATTTTCAAAGAATGCTCGAAGTGGTATTGGCTCGCTTTAGGACTCGTCTTGTGCTTTTTCATGGCTTATTATGGCCATCATGTTCATCTATTCTACCACGGCAAATGGGTTTCGTGATGCGTCTTGTTTTCATGATCTTGAACTGGTTTGTTTTTTTTCTCTGGTCGTTTTTCATGTTCACGACCTCAAAAAATTTTGAGGATTACCTACACCCTATTGATACACTTCCCTTTGTTATAGAAATGTCATCCAAAGGAACGCCCCTGCAGTATGTTGTCATGAAAGGGTTTTCTGTTCCAGAACCTTGGGGGCGCTGGACCGAGGGGCATGTGGCCGAAATGATTTTCTTTACGGCAAGCAGGCTCAACGAGCCTTTTGACCTTGTCCTTTTTTTTGACATCATCGCGAGCCCAACGCATGAGCAACGCGTGGACTTCACATACAACGGTCAATCTCTTTTAAAAGTGAGCTTCACAAGTTCCCACAATCATTGTTTGCGTCTGGATCTGCCACAAGCAGCCACAAGACATCACCTCAAACTGACCATCTCTCACCCCAGGGTCCCCATGTTGTTCGAACCTCAGTCTCAGGATACACGCCAGCTGGGTGTGGCTCTGAAACGCATGATGCTGGTTCCACAGAACTATCCCGATCCATGTTCACCGGTGTCCGCCGGCCTCAATGAGCCACCCTCATAGACATTGCCGGGTTTCCTCCGTAGCAAACTCGGACCATGGTCCATCTGATGAAAAAATCTCGCCCTTTGAGAAAGGCTTTGATATTTCGGGATGGTTCACGAGGAAGCGGCCCCAGGGTCCATGGAGATCAAAAAGACAATCTGATGCAGCGTTCACAGACTGGTCTAGATCCAAAGCTTTTCAAGATCCATGGAACACCTTGCATCGAAA
>FWPV01015360.1_pt1 | contig 11017 bp, 8 predicted proteins | sample 2228371 | NCBI WGS metagenome assembly FWPV01 (sample SAMEA103939776, study PRJEB20133) | metagenome | reverse complement strand
GTCCTGCGCCCTGCGGGCTGGTCGCGCCAGCCACCAATCTGGCACGGCCTTCTGGCCCGTCCAACTGCGGTTTTTAGGTTGAATGTCCACCCTCAAACTACTCCAGGAGCGGGTGATCCTGGTCACCGGTGCCGGACAAGGCCTGGGGCGGGCGGCAGCGCTGGCCTTTGCCGCCCAGGGTGCCACCGTGATCCTGCTGGGGCGCACCGTGGTCAAGCTGGAGCGGGTCTATGACGAGATCCAGCATGCCGGCGGACCCCAGCCGGCCATCCTGCCCATGGACCTGGCCGCTGCCGAAGACAAGGACTACGAGCTACTCGCCGACACCATCGCCCAGCAGTTGGGTAGACTGGATGGCATCCTGCACTGTGCCAACGCCTTTGCCAGCCTCTCCCCCTTAAACCAGCAGACGCTGGAGCAGTGGCTCATCCAGTTCCGTGTCAATGCCGCCGCGCCCTTTGCCATCAACCGCGCCTGTACGCCCCTGTTGAAAAGGGCCCCGGACGCCTCGGTGATCCTGGTGGGCGAGACCCACGGCCACACCCCTGGCGCCTACTGGGGCGGCTTTGCCGTATCCAAGGCGGCCCTGGAGGCCTACTTCCGCATCCAGGCCGACGAGTGGGCGGATATCCCCAACCTGCGCATCAATCTGGTGATCCCCGGCCCTATTCACTCGCCGCTGCGGGCCCGCACCCACCCGGCGGAGGACAAGACGAAGCTGCCTCCCCCCGATGCCCTGTGTCCTCTGCTCCTGCAATTGATGAGCACGGAGGGCCGGGACACCCGCGGCAGGATCCTGAGTTTCGGGGATTAGGAATTAGAAATTAGGAATTAGAGCTAGTGAGAATTATTCGCGACCCATTCCCCATTCCCCCTACATCGCCCTCAGATACTCCAGCGCCTCGGTCAGGGTGGCCACCCCTTGCACGTTCATGCCTGCCGGGGGTTGTTTGGGCAGATTGGCCCTGGGGGCCAGGGCGTGGGTGAAGCCCAGCTTGGCGGCCTCCTTCAGGCGTTCCTGGCCGCGCTGTACGGGGCGCACCTCGCCGCCCAGCCCCACCTCCCCAAAGACGGCCAGCCGGTGCGGCAGGGCCTTGTTCCGCAGGGATGAGACCACCGCCAGGAGCACGGCCAGATCGGCCGCCGGCTCGTTGATGCGCACGCCCCCCACGGCATTGACGAACACGTCCTGGTCATAGCAGGCGATACCGCCGTGGCGGTGCAGGACGGCGAGCAGCATGGCCAGACGATTGGGGTCCAGCCCCACCGTGAGCCGCCGTGGGTTGGGCGTGTGGGCCGTATCCACCAGGGCCTGGATCTCCACCAGCAGGGGACGGGTGCCCTCCTGGGCCACCACCACGCAAGAGCCCGGTACCTCCCGCGTGTGCCGGGCCAGGAACAAGGCCGAGGGGTTGGCCACCCCTTTGAGGCCCTTCTCCGTCATGGCGAACACCCCCAGCTCGTTTACCGCGCCGAAGCGGTTCTTGAAGGCCCGGATGAGCCGGAAGCTGGAGGAAGGGTCGCCCTCGAAATAGAGCACGGTGTCCACGATGTGCTCCAGCACCCGCGGCCCGGCCAGCGCTCCCTCCTTGGTGACGTGGCCCACCAGGACCAGGGCGGTGCCCGTGCGTTTGGCATGGCGGGTGAGCGCCTGGGCGCACTCGCGCACCTGGGCCACGCTGCCAGGCGCGGACTGGAGCGCTTCCGTGTACAAGGTCTGGATGGAATCGATCACCGCCACCTGGGGCCGCTCCGCCGTGAGGGCGGCGAGGATGGTCTCCAGGCGGATCTCAGTGAGCAAGGGGATGTCCGCCTGCGCCAGGCCCAGACGCCTGGCCCGCAGCGCGATCTGTTCGGCGGATTCCTCGCCGCTCACGTAGAGGGTCTTAAGCCGCCCCGACATCGAGGCCAGTGCCTGCAGCAGCAGGGTGGACTTGCCGATACCCGGATCGCCGCCCAGGAGGACCACCCCCCCCTCCACCATGCCGCCCCCCAGCACCCGGTCGAATTCCCCCAAGCCGGTCTCGAAGCGCCGGGTCTCCCGAGCCTGCACCTCGGTCAGACGCTGGATGCCACCTGCGGCCGCCAGGGCCTGGAAGCGCGGTGGGCCCTGCTCCATGACGGTCTCGGTGAGGGTGTTCCAGGCCAGGCAATGGGGACACTGTCCCTGCCACTTGCCGGTCTGCCCGCCGCATTCGCGGCACACGAAGATCTGCCTGTCCCTGGCCATGCCCCCGTTATAACCGAGACAGAGATCGGAGGACAGGGGAGTCAAGACGAAAAATAGACGCAGTTTTCCTGCCGACCCGGCAGGGAAACCATAGGTGGATAGGGAATCCACCACGCCCCATTTCCCACTTTCCACTCCCCCCTTGTATCTTTCCACCATGGGTCCGGCACTCTGGGAGCTGTTCTGCACGGTCGTCGACAACTACGGCGACATCGGGGTCACCTGGCGCCTGGCCAGGCAACTGCACCGGGAACACGGGCTGCGGGTGCGGCTGTGGGTGGATGACCTGGTGCGCTTCCATGCCCTTTGCCCGGCCATCGACCCGCAGCGCCCGTTGCAGTGGCTGGAAGGGGTGGAGGTCCATCGCTTAAGCCACCCCTTTCCAGAGGTCCCGCCCGGGGACGTGGTGATCGAGGCCTTCGGCTGCACTCTGCCGCAAAACCATCTGCAGGCCATGGCGGCGAGGGTGCCAAAACCGGTGTGGATCGATCTGGAATATCTGAGCGCCGAGGACTGGGTCACAGGCTGCCACGGGCTGCCCTCCCCCCATCCCAGGCTGCCGCTGACCCGGTGGTTCTTCTTTCCGGGCTTTGCGCCGGGCACGGGCGGGCTGCTTTACGAGGCGGGGCTCACAGAGTCGGTGCACGCCTTCCGGACCGACCCGGAACAGCAGCGGGAATTCTGGGCCGGCCTGGGCATACCGCCAGCACAGGAGCAGGAACTGCGCGTCAGCCTGTTCGGCTATGAGAATCCGGCCGTGCGCGGCCTGTTGCGCCAATGGAGCGGGGGGCAGGTGCCGGTGCGCTGCCTCGTGCCGGCCGGCAGGATCATCGAGGACGTGCTGCACGCCTTGGGCCGCTCCGATCTCATGCCGGGCCAGGCCCTGGAGAGTGGGCGCCTTACCGTACACTGTCTGCCCATGCTGCGCCAGGAGGTCTATGACCGGCTGCTGTGGGCCTGTGATTGCAACTTCGTGCGGGGCGAGGATTCCTTCGTGCGCGCCCAGTGGGCCAGCCGGCCCTTCGTCTGGCAGGCCTATCCCCAGGCGGAGGGGGCCCACTGGGCCAAGATCGAGGCATTTCTCGCCCGCTATGCGGCGTCGCTACCGCAGCCCGTGGCCCGCGATCTCGCGGCCTTCTGGCGCGCCTGGAATGCCGGCGGGGGGGTGGACTGGCCGGCCTTCTGGCGCCACCGCCCTGCCCTGGAGTCGCATGCCCGCCTCTGGTCGGAACGTCTGCTCAAGCTGGGGGACCTGGCGACGAATCTGGTGCGGTTCTGCCAGGAGCGGTTATAATTATTAGATTTCCAACGATTCAGGTTGACCTATGAAAACCGCACAGGAACTGCGTGTCGGCAACGTAATCATGGTGAACAACACCCCCCTGGTGGTGCAGAGGGCCGAATTCAACAAGTCCGGACGCAACGCCTCGGTGGTGAAGATGAAGCTCAAGAACCTCCTGACCGGCTCCGTCAGCGAGACGGTCTACAAGGCCGACGAGAAATTCGAGGTGGTGGTGCTGGAGCGCAAGGAGTGCACCTATTCCTACTACGCCGACCCCATGTACGTGTTCATGGACAGCGATTACAACCAGTACGAGGTGGAGGCCGAGAACATGGGCGAGGCCCTCAAATATCTGGAGGACGGCATGCCCTGCGAGGTGGTCTTCTTCAACGGCAGGGCCATCTCCGTGGAGCTGCCCCCCACCGTGGTGCGCGAGGTGGAGTACACCGAGCCGGCCGTCAAGGGCGACACCACCGGCAAGGTGATGAAACCCGCCCGCATCAAGCCCACGGGTTTCGAGGTCTCGGTGCCTGCCTTCGTGGAGATCGGCGACAAGATCGAAATCGACACCGCCACCGGGGAATACCGCAACCGGGTCAAGGCCTGATCATCCGGCCCGAAAGTGGGTCTGCCGCACGCGTTCGAACAGGGCGACTGCCGCCGCAGCCGCCACGTTGAGGGACTCGGTGCCACCGGGCATGGGAATGGTGAACGGGCGGCAGGCCCGTAGCAGCGCCGGGCTGAGCCCCGCCCCTTCATTGCCGAAGGCGAAGGCGCACGGCCCCGTGAGGTCCAGGTCATAGAGCTTGGGCGCCGCCCCCAGGACCGCTGCATGACAGGGCCCTGGCAGTCTCCCTGCCGCTGCGGCGAGATCCGCGTCCTCCTCGATCGGCACCAGGAACTGGGCGCCCTGTCCGCCGCGCAGGGCCTTGGGGGACCAGGCATCACAGCAGCCGGGCGACAGCATTACCGCCTCCACCCCGGCCCCCGCGGCGCAACGGATGAGGGCGCCCAGATTGCCCGGGTCCTGGATGTCCTCCAGCAGCACGACGAAGCGGCTGCCCCTGGGCACCTGGACCGGGATGGACGCCTCCGCCAGCAGCCCGCTCGGGGTGCGGGAGGGGCTTAGGGTTCTGAACAGGCCTTCCGCCATGACGATCCCCTCGGCCCGGGGACAGCGGCCCCGCCATCCTTCGAGTTCACCGGCCGCGGCCGGCGTGGCCACGATACGGTGGATGGGCGCGCCCGCGGCTTGGGCCATCTGGATCAGATGCACCCCGTCCAGCAGGGTGCGGCCCGCCTGCCGGCGTGCCCCCTTGTCTTCTGCCAGGGCCCGCAGGCAGCGGTAGACGGGGTTGGCGCGAGAGGTGATGTATCTTGCCATACTACTGGCAGACATCCACGGACTGGGGCGCGCATACCCGGCCATCGGGCCACACCGCCCGGCCGAGCCGGGTGCCAGCGAGGCGGGCGCCCGTCGTGCGGGCGCCGCTCAAGAGCGCGTATTGGAGGTCCGCACGGCTCAGATCCGCCCCGCTGAGGTCTGCGCCGGTCAGGTCCGCCCCAGTAAGGAAGGCTTCCAGCAGATTGGCCCCCCGCAGGCTGGCCCCTTGCAGATCGGCATAACGCAGATCGGCCCCCCTCAGGTCCGCCCCATCCAGCCGCACCTTCGCCAGGCGCGCCCCGCGCAGCCTGGTGGCAGCCAGACCCGCCCAGCGTTTGTCGCACCCCTGCCAGGCCACCTCCGGTGCGGGTGGGGCCGAGCAATCGGTGCGCGGGGTGAGCCGTGGCGCGGCGGGCCCGGACTGCTGGCGCTGGCCGATCCACACCGCGGCGGACACGGCCAGGAGGACGCTCAGGGCGGCCAGGCCGTAGCGATAGGGCAGTCTGCGCCGGGCGGCCTGCAGGGACTGGACCTGGGTCTGCTGGTGATCCTGGCGCAGGGCGTAGAGGCTCACAGGTTCGCCGGCCCGCGCCTCCGGCCGGTCACGGGATGGCGCTCCGGCACGCTCGTCCGCCCAGCGCTGACGGGCCAGGGCCCGTTCCCGCTCCCAATCCACCCCCGGCTCGGGCGGCGACGGCGCATGGGTCATGGCGAAATCGGCCAAGGCGGCATCGAAGCGGCCGCTTTCCGCCACCGTGACCCAGTTTACCCCGTCGAGGCTGATCAGATCCCGGGCACCCAGCCGGCCCAGCTCCACGTACTGGGCGATCTGGGCGGAGGGGAAGGGCCCCTTGCAGTCCTGCCCGCGACGGTAGTACCAAAGCTCTTGTGTCATGGCTGCCACCCGGCGCTGGGGATTCTAACCCCTCGCCGGCCCGGGCACAGGGCAAAAAAAAAGCCCGACCGGTAGGGTCGGGCGAAATCCACCAAAGGAGGAGGATGGAGGAGACAACACTGATCACTGAGCACCAGTGTCATTAGCATTATCTAATATTATGATCTGATAAGCAAGCCCCGGGCGCCGCAGGCTCCATCAGAGTCGCTGCTGTTGCGTCAGAACAACACACACCGTGGATACGGCGCCCGCTATCCGCCCCCGACGGCCCACTCCACCCGCACCGCCTCCGGGTCCAGCATCTGACGCAGCCCTCCCAGCAAGGGCTCAGCCAGACGGACCCGCCAGGACTGTCCCAGTTCCATCTCACAGAAGGCCAGGTCATTGCGGTAGTGCAGCAGGATGGGACAGCCCTCGGCCTCGGTGCGGTAGGGGGCGAGGAGCTCGCGCAGCTGCTGGGCGTCTGCCTTGCCGTTCAGGGTCAGGGTGAGGCGACGGGCATAGCGGGTGCGGGCCTGTTCCAGATCGTGGACTTCGTCCGCCGTGACCCGCAGCCTGCCGGAATAGCCGTCCAGGCTGACCTTGCCCAGGACCACCAGGGGCTCGTCCACCCGGATGCGATCGCGTCTGGCCTCATAAAGCTCGTGAAACACGACCACCTCCACCTGGGCGCTGCCGTCATCCAGGAGCACGAAGGCCATCTTGCCGCTGCGGGCCATCTGTGTACGCACGACGATCACGGTGCCGGCCAAAAGCTGGGGTTGGGGCTGGGGGCTGAGCTGCGCCAGGGTACGGGACAGGATGGGGGCCAGCTCCTGGCGGTCTGCATCGAAGGGGTGGCCGCTGCGATAGAAGCCCAAGGCGAGTTTTTCCTGCATCAGGCGCTCTTTCAGGCTCCAGGGCGGGGTGCCCACCAGCGGCGGGGGGGACTGTGTCACCGTGTCGCCGAAGAGGCTATCCTGGACGGCGTTGCGGGCCACGTCCTCCGCCCATTCCAGGGCCAGCCCCACGCTGTTGAGCAGGGCGGCCCGGTCCTCGTGCAACCGGTCGAAGGCCCCGGCGCGCACCAGGGCCTCGATGACCCGGCGGTTGACGATGCGCCGGTCCACGCGCCGGCAGAAGTCAAACAGATCCGTGAAGGGGCCGCCCGCCTCCCGCGCCGCCAGGATGGCGGCGATGGCCGCCTCGCCAGTGCCCTTGACGGCACCCAGCCCATAGCGGATACGACGGCCGTCCACTGGGACGAAGCGGTATTCCGACAGGTTGATGTCGGGCCCGAGCACCTCCAGCCCGTTGGCCAGGGCGTCCTTGTAGAACACGTGCACCGCGTCGGTGTCATCCATGTCCGAGGACAGGGTGGCCGCCATGAAGGCGGCGGTGTGATGGGCCTTGAGCCAGGCGGTCTGGTAGGAGATTAGGGCATAGGCGGCAGTGTGGGACTTGTTGAAGCCATACTCGGCGAACTTCTCCATCAGGTCGAACAGCTGCATGGCCAGCCGCTCCTCGTAGCCCTTTTTGCGGGCCCCCTCCCGGAAGATGTCCCGGTGCTTGGCCATCTCCTCGGGTTTTTTCTTGCCCATGGCCCGCCTGAGCAGGTCCGCCCCGCCCAGGGTATAGCCGCCGATGATCTGGGAGATCTGCATGACCTGTTCCTGATAGACGATCACCCCGTAGGTGGGCTCTAGGCAGGCCTTAAGGTCCGGGTGGAAATAGTCGATGGTCTGCAGGCCCTTTTTGCGCAGGATGAAGTCGTCCACCATGCCCGAGCCTAAGGGCCCCGGCCGGTAGAGGGCCAGCACGGCGATGATGTCCTCGAAGCGGTCGGGCTCCAGCTTGAGGAGCAGCTTCTTCATGCCTTCCGATTCCAGCTGGAACACGGCCGTGGTGTTGGCCTTCTTCAGGACCTCGTAGGTGACCGGGTCGTCCAGGGGCAGGTCTTCCAGCCGGACCTCTGCGGCCGGGTCCAGGCGGCGGATGTATTGCAGGGTGAGGTCGATGATGGTGAGGTTCCTGAGGCCCAGAAAGTCGAACTTCACGAGGCCGATCTTCTCCACGTCGTCCTTGTCCAGCTGGGAGACCACCGAGTCGGACCCCTCCGCACAGTACAGGGGACAGAAATCCGTGAGCCTGCCGGGGGCGATGAGCACGCCGCCCGCGTGCATGCCCACGTTGCGGGTGAGCCCCTCCAGCTTGCGGGCCAGATCGATGAGCTCCCGGACCTCCTCCTCTTGGGCGTAGCGTTCCTTGAGCTCCGGCACCTCCTCCAGGGCCTGGTCTAGAGTGACGTTCCTGCCCGGCGCCGAGGGGATCATCTTGGAGAGCTGGTCGCAGAAGTTATAGGGCAAATCCAGCACCCTCCCGACGTCGCGCACCACCGCGCGCGCCGCCATGGTGCCAAAGGTGGCGATCTGGGAGACCGCATCGGCCCCGTACTTTTCCCGCACGTATTCGATGACCTTCCAGCGGTTGTCCTGGCAGAAGTCGATGTCGAAGTCGGGCATGGACACCCGCTCGGGGTTGAGGAAGCGCTCGAACAGCAGGGCATAGCGCAGGGGATCAAGCTCCGGGATGCCGATGGCATAGGCCGTGAGCGACCCCGCCCCCGAGCCGCGGCCCGGCCCCACCGGCACGCCGTTGCCTTTGGCCCAGTTGATGAAGTCGGCCACGATCAGGAAATAGCCGGCGAAGCCCATCTGGATGATGGTCGCGAGCTCCTGCTCCAGACGCTGCCTGTATTCGGGGGCGCGCGCCGCGCGCTCGCCGGGATCTGGGTAGAGGCGCCGAAGACGGTCCTCGAGGCCGGCGCGGGCGCGCTGGCGCAGGTAATCGTCGTGCCCTAGGCCATCGGGCGTGGGGAAGTGGGGCAAGCGGCTTTTGCCCAGTTCCAGGGTGAGGTTACAGCGGCGGGCGATCTCCAGGCTGTTCTCCAGGGCCTCGGGCAGATCTGCGAAGGACTGCGCCATCTCCTCCTGGCGCTTGAAGTATTGTTCCGGCGTGAAGCGGCGGGGCCGACGCCGGTCGGCAAGCACGTAGCCCTCGGCGATGCAGACCCGTGCCTCGTGAGCCTTGAAATCCTCCCGGTCGAGGAACTGCACGGGATGCGTCGCTACCGCCGGCAACCCTAGGCGCCCGGCCAGGTCCACGGCCGCCGCCACGTGAGCTTCGGACTCCGGCGTGCCGATGCGTTGCAGCTCCAGGTAGTAGCGCTCGGGGAAGAGACGCGCCCAGCGTTCTGCCAGGGCGCGGGCACTGGCCTGAGCGTCGTTGAGCAGGGCCGTACCCACGTCCCCCGCCTGGGCCCCGGACAGGGCGATGAGACCCCGAGTGCCCAAGCTCCCGAACCATTCCGGGCGGATCAGGGCCCGGCCTCGGTGGATGTTGCTGCGATAGGCGCGGGTGAGTAGTTCGCACAGGGTGTGATAGCCCTGCCGGTCCTGCACCAGGAGCAGCAGCCGGCTGGGCTTGTCCTCCTGGCCGCTCGGCGCGATCCAGACATCGCAGCCCACGATGGGCTTGATCCCCAGCCGGCGGGCGGCGGTATAGAACTTGACCATGCCGAAGACATTGGCCAGGTCCGTGAGCGCCAGGGCAGGCATGCCGTCCTCCCTGGCCCGGCCGAGGGCGTCCTCCACCCGCAGGATGCCATCCTGGATGGAGTATTCGCTGTGCAGGCGCAGATGGACGAAACGCGGGGACATGGGCAAAGGGAAATGGGGGCGCCGCCAGCCCCCATGACGTTCACCCCTGGTCGTTCACCGCATCAGTAGGGCGTGGGCGCGGTCAGATCGGGCACCTTTGCCTCGGTCTCGGGCTTGACACCATCGCCGGGCTTGACGGGTGGCAACACCGGCGGTGCATCGAGCTTGGCGGCCTCACTGTATTCGCCCAGATATTCCACCTTGGTGGCATCACGCAGACGCTTGAGTTCCTGCTCGGCGAGCTCGCGCTTTCTGGCATTGAGCAGATAGCGCTCGATCACGGGGCTGGCCTGCTGCAGGCTCACAGGCTGGGTCTGGGAGCCGGCCAGGTAGAGGATGTTGAGAGCGTGATTGCCGGACAGGGTCAGAGCCTGCCCGTCCTTCAGGGCATGCAGACGCGGCAGCAGCTCTAGGGGCAGCTGTTCGGCCGCCTTGACGCTCTGCATGCCCCGCGCCGGGATGTTGTTGGCCCGCAGCCACTCCACGAACTCGTTCAGATTGCGCACGCCGGCCAGTTTCTCGCTGACCTGGGCGGCATTGTCCGGCGTGACCTGGACCGATAGCTCCTGCAGCCGGTAGATGCGCCGTTCGGAGAAGAGCTCAGGGTGTTTGTCGTAGTATTCCTTGATCTCGGCCTCGGTAGGTTTGCTGGCCGTCGCGGTGATCTTGTCCACGTAGGCCTGGGCCAGGACCTGTCGGCGCGCCGCCTCCAGGGCCTGGACCACCTTGGGGTCCCGATCCAGCTTGTCGGCGATGGCCGCCTGCATGAGCAAATGCTGATCCACCAGCCCGCGCAGCACCCGCTTGGCAGCCTCCTTGGCCTGTTCTGGGGCCAGGTTGCCCCCCAGTTTGCCCAGCTCGAAATCGAGCTGGGGCACGGTGATCTCGTCTTTGCCCACCTTGGCCGCCACCTGGGCGGCCTTGCCCGCCTCGTCCTCACCGCCACAGCCGTGCAGGATCAAGGACAAGGACAGCATAGACAAGACGACGGCCTGGGTGAATCGCATGGAGTTCCTCCTAGGTGGTATTCCGGTGATCGCGCCGGCCAGGAACCGGCAGCCCACTGGCTTCATGGCATGCACCCTTCCTGGCGGGCGTGTGGTTCCATCCGTACTTGGATTACGAGGAGATTATCCCAGAGAGGGGCGCATGGTGGAAATGCCGAACGATGCCATGGCCCCATTCGCGGGGAAAGGCGGCTGTTCTGCTGCAAACCCAGATTTCCATTGGGACGCGTGATGGCGCGACGCCCATGATCGAGACGGGTTGCGCGAGACGGTCACAGGCAAGATTGAACACCTCGCCGAGAAGTAGTAACGCGCAAGCTGGCCGATCAGGGGCAGTCAACGCCCGCGCAGATTTGCAAGTCGCATCCGGAAACACTTCCATCGTGGTCTTGCACATCGTTACCAAAGGCATCTGCCGGTCTAATGGACAACCTGGGTTAAACCTAAAAACCGCAGTTGGACGAGCCCGAAGGCCGTGCCAGATTGGTGGCTGGCGCGACCAGCCCGCCGGGCGCAGGACA
>FWPV01015357.1_pt1 | contig 11019 bp, 9 predicted proteins | sample 2228371 | NCBI WGS metagenome assembly FWPV01 (sample SAMEA103939776, study PRJEB20133) | metagenome | reverse complement strand
CCGCTGTAGCAAACAGCAGATCGGGTTGCATGGTGAATGGGGCGTAAGTGACAATTCCAATTAGAGATTCGACGATGTATACCCTTGGGGATAGGCTTGATCTGAACAGAAAGTGATAAGCCCATCCTGAGTAAAGAATCAGCACCATCGGAAAGCCCGCAACAAGAGCCCCCCAGGAGTAGCCGAGCGCGTGACGTATCGGAAATGCCAAGGCAAGCCAAAGGAGTGAGCTGAATAGCAAAATGGATATAAAAAACTGATTGCGAGTTACTCGACCGGTAAACACGTTAGTTAACCCCTAATGCATCTTTTGCCGCTTTGTTTACCTGTTTGTCTGTTCCAGAAAGGCTGTAGGCGACACCGGCAACTACCGAGCCAACTAACCCCAGCAGTACAATCGGGGCCCCTGCCACGGCCGCTGGTGCTATGAATACAGCCAATGCCATGGCTGTTGCTCCACCCGCCACGGAAATCAGGTTGCCTGTTTGGTTTGTGGCTGAGTCAACGCCAAACTGTTTGAAATTGAACCGTTGGTCCAATCGGGCATTGTGGTTGTAGTTGTTGATGACATCGCTGATTAACGTTGGACCGAAGCTTAGAACACCGCCCACTTTGATTGAGCTTAGCCAAGGCGCTCCTGTCAGCCTGCGCAACTCCCACATTTCATCTGAGGCTTGCTTGCTCAAGCTGAGTACCTTGTCATATTTGAATGCCTTGGGCCCCAGTGATTTGGTGCTCATGTTCTTGCTGATTCGCTGAAATTGATTTTTCTCCAGCAAAGTAATTTGCTTGGCGTTGGTTTGACGAACCCGAATAAGCACATCGGCGTGTTTGCCAAACTGGTTTGGGCCTTTAAGGCCAACGGCTTTCAATTCCACACCGTTGCCCAGCTTCACCGTGCGCGGTTTACCGCTGGCCAGTGTGGCTCGCAATTCGGTTTTCAATTTTGAAGTAAAGCGCGCTTTGGCAGCAGCCTCGATCAAATTAGCCAGGTTACCTGGCAGGTTGGTTGCACCAAACAACTGAACAAGCAAGGCGGCGCTCACTGTGCCCTTTTCAAAAGCAGTGACCAAAGCGTTGGTTTGCTGCGTGTTCAATTGCGAGGTCATCAGCATGACCCCAGCCACAGGGTCTTGCTGCATTATCTCGGGCACCATCGCCAGGCTAACTTGGGCATCAGGCTCGAAGTGACCGAGAAAATCCATTTCCTGATGCAGGTAAAGCGGCGCTGAACCGTCGTGGCTATTTAGCGCACGTGTGTAGGCCAGTTGCAGCGACTGCGCTTTGCGCTTCAAGTGGTCTTCGTGAAATGTGCGGGCTTGGGTGTTCATGCGGCAGCGAAATAAAAACGAGGCAAACCGCAGTATGCGTGAAAGCTTTGAAGGGGTAGAAATGTAAGGTTTTGTCTGATGGGGAAGGGTGATAAATTGTTAGTACCGTAATTTATTGCGCAATTGCGGGCCGAACAAAAATGAACAGTTAAACGAGGTTACAAGTTGAGCGCGTCTAACTTTTACAACCTGAAAGCTGAGGAATGCTTTGCGCAGTATCAAGCGCTTAGTTTCGAGCAAGTACACAAAGATTGGCTAGATCTTCTACCTGTCAAGGCTGGAATGGCGCTTGATGTTGGAGCAGGCAGCGGTCGCGATGCAGCAGCCTTGGCCGCGAAAGGTTGGGACGTGGTGGCAGTTGAACCGGCCAGTGAGCTATTAGCGCTCGGCAAAGCTTACTCGCAGGGCATGCCCGTGCATTGGCTTGCTGATACTTTGCCCGAATTAGGGAAGGTGCGCGCCCTCAGTCAAACTTTTGATTTGATTTTGGTATCAGCTGTTTGGATGCACTTGCCTGAAAGCACGCGCGAAAGGGCATTTCGCATACTTGCAAATTTGCTGGCACCCAACGGTTTGTTGGTGATCAGTTTGAGGCAGGGTCCAAGTCAAGATGAGCGGATATTTCACAAGGTATCGGTTGCCGAGCTTGAGCAGTTTGCCAAGCAGCAGGCTTTAAAGTCGAAGCGTATTTCCAGAACCAGTGACGCCTTGCAACGCACACAAGTTCACTGGGAAACCGTGGTGTTTCAGTTGCACGATGATGGCACCGGTGTGCTTCCAATGATTCGCCACATCATTGTGAATGACAGCAAATCAGCTACCTACAAACTGGGTTTGTTACGTTGTATTACCGTTATTGCCGAGACACTACCTGGCTTGGTTTTACGTCGCAATGACACCGAGGTGACGCTGCCCCTTGGTGCGCTGGCATTGATATGGCTGCAACTTTATTTGCCTTTGCTGGCGCGAGACAATATTCGACAAAACCCGCAAGGCACTTATGGCTTTGCGAAGACCGCGTTTTTTGAACTTGGGAAACTGTCCGCCTTTGATTTGCAAATGGGTGGCCGGTTTGAAGATGAAAGGGCTGCCTTGGTGCATCAAGCGTTAAAAGATGCCGCTACAAATATTCTGAAAATGCCCACCAAGTACACCACTTGGCCGGGAACTAATTCTCCTGTGTTTTCTGGGCAAACATTTCGAGCCCGAATAACCGGCCCAAGCTTGTACCTTGATAAAGAATATTTGAGTAGCTTTGGTGAGTTCAGTGTACCCACTCCCATTTGGGACTGTTGCAGCCAATACGCCTGCTGGATTGATCCCGCTTTGGTGAATGAATGGGCGCTGGTCAGCAAAAGCTGGAACAGGGATTTGGCTGTTAGTACCATTCGAGATACCCTTGAATTGAACCCTCCGAAACGGTGCGTTACTGAAGCCCGCAAACTTGCCCTTGCACTGATTGAATCGAATGCCGATTTGCGTTGCGTGTGGACCGCTGGAAAGTTGAACGACACAAACCTTGCAATAGATCATTGCTTTCCGTGGTCGCGTTGGCGCAATAACGACTTGTGGAATTTATTGCCAGCCACTGACAAAGCCAACAACAGTAAGTCAGACAAGTTGCCCTCGGCACCTCTGATGGAAAGCAGCAAACCTGCTATTACCCGCTGGTGGCAGGAGGGATATTTGCAATCGCCGTTGAGCGAGAGTTTTTGGGTACAGGCCAAGGCTGCATTGCCTTTTGGTGAACAGCTAAGCGATGTAGATGAACTTTTCAATGCGATGTGTTTGCAGCGTGCGGTGTTGAAGAAGAATCAAAGGTTGGAAGAGTGGCGGTAGTCGAAATTTTGCCGTTAAAGTTCTGCTTTTCGGCCGGAGTGAACAAACGGCGTTTAGATTCCAAATGACTCTGAAGTAGTCTCAAGCCGACTTTGTATAACGCCTGTTCTCACGTGCAATTTTGGAGCCGCAAGGCAGCGGAAAAGTTGTCGCTGTGCAGCCGATTGTTATGAGGAAAAGCGCGCTTCTGCCTCGGCCTCGTACATAGCACATGTTTTTCCCCAATTAGTTTCTTTGCAAAAAAAGTCGATAAGCTCATCGAGATCTTTCACATTGTTCGTAATTACTTTAATCCTTTTATCAGCAGGTACTCTATAAGGAACAGCACTGCCAAACATTTCACCGTATGCCATATTCTGCATACAGATCTGAAAGTCCCCTATATACATTTGAGCGTCACTCGTTAGTTGTAGGAGGTTCTCTAGTATGGAAACCGTGTTGTTGGATGCACGCAGAGCCATTAGGTCGTGTTGGATTGATTGGAGCGAAAATCTAAATGCACGAAAGAGCTTAAGATTCACTATTTCATGAGTTTCTACCTTGCTAATCAGAACCAATAAAGCATTACCAAATTTTTGCGCAATATCTTGATACTCAATTTGATTGATTTCAGCTTTTAAATCAATACTTGAATATTTCTTAACCATGCAATATGTGCTTACATCTCGAATTATGCTGCTAGAACTTTCAGAAATAGCCCCTACTTCTCTAAATAACTCAATTCTTGTTTGGCACTTATATTGTTCATTTTGAGCTTTCAGATTGTTTGCGTGCTGTTTTGAAAGCTGTTTGAATGCAATAAAAATCGTAATTGCTGCGACCAATACAGTAGTTATAGGCGTTGCGAAATCCTGCCAGAACTTATAGCAGCTCACTTCAGACAAAAATACGCATCCCTTGACTATGGATTCATTGGGTGGCATCAGATCCTATATCCCTCATGACTTGATTTATCGAACAATAACGGCGGTACCCATTTATCCAAACGTCGCAAATTATTGCTTTAGCTCAAATATTTCAGATGCTTGCTAAGCATTGCATGAACGGGATGAAAAATAAACTCCGGTTATTTGTCATCGAATGGTGAGCCTAAAGCTCGATTCCGAAGGTCAGATCTATCATCGACAGCTGCCAAAGTTCCCAAGTCTGCTTTTGCAAATAACTCAGACTCTTCATCGGCTAGTCTATATGTCCGCTCGGACCGAACAACAGCCATCCAAATCATTGTCAAACCACCGTCAAGAACTCCGCCACCACAACCATTTCTTCCGCATCCTCAGCGCTCAGCACAATCGCTTCATGCTTGTCATTCGTTGATTCTGGTTTCAGCACAATCACGCTGTTCACCACGCCATCTTCACCAAAATGCTTTTCGCTTTTATAGCGTTTTATGGTGTATTGCCCACCCAGTTCAGGGTCTGAAATTCGGCGGTGTTGTACCACGACAATTTTTCCGTTGCGGGTGCCTTGCGGGTTGAAATGAAACAGGCACCAAGCGCCGGGGGGTATGCGTTTGTTCATGGAATCGCCCTCAACACGCGCTACAAAGTAGCCTTCGCTGGCGCGCAGGTGAGCGGGCAGAACAACATGGTCAAACGTGTCAGCTTGTTGGTAGTCGCTAAACTGCCCAGCGGCGAATTTCAAATCAAAAATGGGCACGCTGTTGGCGGCTTCTTGGCCAGCTTGCACAATTGGTAGGTCCAGCCCTTCGTATTTGTTCAACATGGGTGCCACCTCCACGTATTCAAAACCATTTACCAGTGTTTGAAAGTGTGCGCGTGTTTCGTCGTCGGTAAAGTAAACGTAACACCCTTTCATGCCGCGAGTCATCAGGGTTTTGTAGGTGTTCTTGATCACCGCGTCGGCCATGGCCAAGTTCTTTTCCCGGTTTGTTTTCAGTCCGCCCTTAAACCCTTTAATGCTTTGGTCCATGTTGCTGCGCTTGAATGCGTCAGTAAGCACTTCGCCATTGCGCACCACAAAGTCTGGGCCAACTATTACACCCACGTAGTCCAACTCCAACCCTTGGCAGGTGTGTATGCAACCCACTTGCTCCACGCTATTGGGCTTGATAATCCATGTGCTGCCATCGTCGTCCAGGTTCCATTGGGCCTTGTAGTCGTGTTCAGAAAATTCGATGTCGAAAGCTTGCGGGTTCTTTTTACTTTTCCAGTCCCAACAGTAGCCAGCCACCACGCGGGCTTTGTTGTTCACTTCGTTCTTCTGGCGAATGGCGTTGTGCAACGCTGTGGGTGAGTTGAACACTTTGAAATCGAAATCCAACCCGTCCATATTCAAATTGGCGGTGGGTTTAATTTGTAGGTGGTGGTTTAGCCAGGCAATGTAGCCGTCGCTGCCGTTGCAGCGAAATTGGGAGCGCAGTTCTTGCTCAACCACTTCCGCGCCCAGGGCCTGTGCCCATTTGCGAATTTCCGCTTTGCTGCCTATGTCTTTGAAGGTAACGCGCTGGTCTTCATCCACAAAGAAAATGCACAGCTTGCTGGCGTGGATCAATTCTTTAATTTGGTTCTCGCCCAAGTTGCCGTACAAGCCACTTTTTTCATTCAAGCGGTGGGCTTCGTCCACCAGTAACACATCAAACTGATTGGCTTGGTTGTCCACATACCCGCCCGACCCGCGGAACAAATTCGCAATGCATGTTTTTTTGAATGTACCTGTCAGCTTGGCTTCGAACACCGCGCGGGGCGCTGCATTTTTCGAGACGTATTGGCAAACCATGCCGCGCTGTGTGAATTCGCTGAGCAGGTTGATGGCTACCACCGATTTGCCCGTGCCCGGGCCACCTTCCACGATCAGCACACGCTTGCTTGAATCATTGCGGGAATGGGCCAAGTCCAACGCCATTTCATACACCAGCTTTTGATCGTCGATCATCAAAAACTCGCGATTGCCCAGCAGCATATTGCTCAGGCTGTCCGCCAGGTTTTTGGATGGGCGAATTTTTCCGTGCTCAATGCGGTACATCAAGTCGTTCTGGTCGCCGTACTTCACATGCTTTTTTAAAAACTCAGAAAGCTTGCGAGCGTCTTTTGAAATGAATACGGGTGCGCGGTCGGTGTGGGCTTTGTAAAACGGGTCGTTGATAACCTGGGCACTGTCCAAGTTGTGTAAATACGCGCAGGCACTGAGGCGCACCTGTTCGTTTTGCACCACCTCGGAATAATCTTCGATGAGTGCAGCATACGTCCATGCTTGGTAAGAAGGGTGGGGCGTATTGATATTGCCTTTGCCCAGCCAAGTATTCACCACCGCATCTTGTTGGGTGGCTTGAACGTCGCTCCATTGCTTCAATTCAATGATGACGGCGCATTCCTCAAGCTGGGCATTGCGGCCCGTCAAAATAAAATCAATGCGCTTGCCGGTGAGCGGAATGTTGTACTCGATGGATACCAGCGAGTCGCCGGGAATGTCGGGGTCGTTCAACACCTGGCGCATTTCTTTCATTGAGTTGCGCCAAGAATTGACTTCTGAGTCGCCTGCTCTGCGGAATAGCTTGCGCTGAAATTCACGATGAATGGCTTCGTGAATTTGATCGTCCAACACGTCGTCGAGGAACTTCGATTTGCAGGCGGTGTAAACGATCATTGCGGGTGTGGTTTGTTCTTGTGCTTTGAATGTATCAGGAAACCTTCGTTGAATGAACTATTTCAGGTGGGGTAATTGGGGGCTACAAATGGGTGGGGAGGTTAGGCAAAGCAATAGAACTGAATGCCGATAATTGTTACTGAAGATGCTCGACGTTCTTGAAATGGGTGGTTTTAAATGAATAAACACGTGGGTTCAAATTTTGAAGATTCCTTGAAAGAAGAGGGCATTCAAGAAGAGGCAGAAGCTTTGGCCATCAAAAAAGTGATTGCCTGCATGATCGAGCAAGAGATGATTTCAAGATCAATACCGAAAACTGAAATGGCACGAAAAATTGGAACCAGTCGAAGTCAGTTGGATCGATTGCTGGATCCCGAAAACACCTCGGTTACTTTGGCAACACTTGTCAAATCGACAGCCGCAATCGGAAAAAAAATGATCATTACCTTTGAAGATTGTCCACAAACAGTTGTTGCTTAACCCCCAATCAAATTTCTTGCTACTGCTTCGGCCACTTCAATGCCATCGACACCTGCCGACAAAATGCCACCCGCGTAGCTGGCACCTTCGCCGGCAGGGTAAAGACCTTTTGTATTCAAGCTCTGGAAGTCATCGCCGCGCGTAATTCGCAGCGGCGATGACGTTCTGGTCTCCACGCCGGTCAGCACAGCGTCGTGCATGTCGAAGCCTTTGATTTTTTTGCCGAATGCCGGCAAGGCTTCACGCATGGCGGTAATCGCATATTCGGGCAAGGCATCAGCCAAATCCGTCATTTTCACACCGGGCTTATACGATGGTTCTACGCTGCCAAGTTCGGTGGATGCTTTTCCCGCAATGAAGTCGCCCACCAATTGCCCGGGCGCTTCGTAGTTGCTGCCGCCCATCACAAAGGCATTGGATTCAAGCTTGCGTTGAAAGGCGATGCCTGCCAGTGGGCCACCGGGATAGTCGGCCGGGCTAATGCCCACCACGATGCCGGCGTTGGCGTTGCGTTCGTTGCGGGAATATTGGCTCATACCGTTGGTGACCACGCGGTGTTCTTCTGAAGTGGCGGCCACCACGGTGCCGCCGGGGCACATGCAAAAGCTGTACACCGATCGGCCATTGGCAGCGTGGTGCACCAGCTTGTAGTCGGCTGCGCCCAGCAGGGGGTGGCCGGCGTGTTGCCCCAGGCGGGCACGGTCGATCAGCCCTTGTGGGTGTTCTATGCGAAAGCCCACTGAAAATGGCTTGGCTTCCATGTACACACCGCGCTCGTGTAGCTTGGCAAAGGTATCGCGTGAACTGTGGCCCAGCGCCAGCACCACATGGTCTGCGCGCAGTTCGTAAGTGCCGCCGTCTTTCAGGTTCTCAATGGTCAGGCCGCGAATATGACCGTCTTCAATGTGAAAGTCGCATACGCGTTGTTGGAAGCGAATTTCACCGCCCATGGCGATGATTTGCTCGCGCATGTTTTCTACCACTTTCACCAGGCGGAAGGTGCCAATGTGTGGTTTGCTGACCAGCAAAATTTCTTCGGGTGCGCCAGCCTTGACAAACTCGGTCATTACTTTTCGACCCAGAAAGCGTGGGTCTTTGATTTGGCTGTACAGTTTGCCGTCTGAAAATGTACCGGCGCCGCCTTCGCCAAACTGTACGTTCGATTCGGTGTGCAATACGCGTTTGCGCCACAGGCCCCAGGTGTCTTTGGTGCGTTCGCGTACCTGTTTGCCACGCTCAATCACAATGGGTTTGAAGCCCATTTGCGCCAGCATCATCGCTGCAAAAATACCGCAGGGGCCAAAGCCAATTACCACGGGGCGAATGGCTGGGGCGTCGTTCAGTTTCACTGGCAACTGGTAGACCATGTCGGGCGCAGGCCGAATGTGCGAGTGGGTGGTGAATTTCGACAACAACTGCGCTTCAAGCCGAGCGTTGTCCAGTTCCACATCCACGATGTACACCAACAGCAGTTTTTGTTTGCGCGCGTCGTAGCTGCGCTTGTAAATACTGAAGCTTTTGAGCTGGTTGGCTGAAATTTTCAGTGTGCTGCAAATTAATGCGGGCAGGGCGTCTTCAGGATGGTCGAGTGGAAGCTTCAGCTCGGACAAGCGGATCATGGCGGGTGTACCTTGTGGATCTGTTTTTCGGATCAAGGCCGTATTTTATGCTTTTGCCCGCCAAAGTGCACTTATTTCACCGGTTTTAGAATCACATAGGCCAGGCAATCTGGTTTCTTCATCTGAAAACCGAAGTCGATTTCTCCCCAGGAGTTATTGGCGGTGTAGGTGGTTGCTTCCTCCAAAGATTTACCACGAGGAATTTCGGTGATCTTCAGGTTCTCGTATTGTTGATTTAGCTGAGGCATGGTGATGCATTCGCCTTCCAAGTACATCAGTAACATACCTGGGCTTTGCGCGCCTTGCTGAGGCAGTCGAAGATCAATTGTGCTCACCTTGACCTCACCTGCGAATTGAATACTTTGACCCTTGTAAAACTTGAAATACTCATTGGAATGTCGAGTGTCGTGGGCAAGTGTTTGAACCAGTGTTTTTTCGACATGCGCCAAAGTGAGCGAAGACTGGGTTTGAATATCGTCGATCAAATTCCAGATGGAACGGTTCAGATTGATCATTGTGTTGTCCTTTGACGCGTGTGTAATCGGTTGGCTGGCGCTGTAGAGCAGGGCAAACAACAGGAGCAGTTTTCGACCCGCATTACTTTTTCCCGCCATAATTTTTGTCATACCAGCCACCGTAATAGTCTGCATAATTTTGACCTGTTGTCGATGTGATTTCATTGGCACCGAGTTGTGAGCCAATTTTTCGATAGGCGTTTTGAGCATTGCCATCTTTTAAGTACTGGTTGTAAGCCCGAATATAGCTTGCATGGTTTTTCGGGTTGCCGGCAATACCGATGTCGGGGCCACCTGCTTGAATGATTTCTCGTTGAACCTGAATGTTCTTCATGGTGGCAGCCCCCTCGTCATCCAGGGTGCCGTTAAGGTATGCCTGCCTTGAGCTGGTGTCTAACTGATAAGGGTGCAAGGCGTGGCCCACTTCATGGGCTAAAACCTGCGTAGCCTGATTGGCATCGCCTCTCAGATTGCCGTCCAGGGTAATCGTTTTCTCTCTGCGGTTGGCATAGGACCCGCCTCCCGCCGCTCCGTAGTCGACCTTCCAGCCCTGACTCTGCAGAGTATTCAGGTTATTAACCAGTGTGGGCGACTTGCCAATTAATGTGTCAATGCTTTGCCCGAGTTTGCCTTTTAGTGGAGAAGCCGTGGAGGGGGTATCGGGTGCTGGTGAGTTTGGGGGGTGGTTTGCTGCTGATGCGATCAAGGTGGCACCACACGCAATTTTGTGACCGTGCAGGGCCACAGCCATGTAGTTGTCGGTGAATGTGCAGAGTCCCTCGACAATCGGGAATACATGGGGTTTGCACAAAGGACAGGTGACCATGTCGCCGACCCTGGCGATGGGTCGGCCTTCAACCGATGTGGTGGGGCTGCCCGAGACGACCACACCACCGTGGCTGGTGGTGTCGCCGATCAGGATTTGTGCGCGACCTTGTATAAGAGGCCTTGAGGACATGCGATCAAAAGTAAGTGGTGTAGCTCCTTGAGTAATTAATCCGTGGCGGTGGTTCCCTTGAATTTCATGGCTTGTGGATGAAAATGCCTTACCTGTAATACTTGCGCAAAGCCAGCAAGGGCACCGCATACAACACAGCAAACCCGGAATTCAGAACCGCGTTTTGCCAGAAGCCGCTGTACAGCGAAAATGCGGTGTCGGGTACATACCAAAGCAATACGGAAATCGTGATCATGTTGCAGGTCTGTTTGGCGTCCTCAATGTTCAGTTTGCGCACCAGCATGAAGATCAGCGCACCCCAACCCACCAGCACTGAGCCCATCACCGCATGGGCCAGTTCAATATAAGCAGTGGCTTGTGGGTCGAACGCTGCAAACTGTTCGGTATTCTGGAACATCAACAATCCAAAAGCCTGTTGGGTCAGCCCTGGTGCAAGCACCATGAGCAGGCCAAACAGCACCGTGAATTCGGCGGTGTAGGTGAGCCAGTTGATCCAAAAGGTGGGCGTGCTTGTTGCACGGTTGTGCATGGTGCTGGTTTGCATGGCAGGTCTCCTCGCGTGGTTGAAAGTGAATCAGTTCAACACCAGTTTGATGAGGCCAGGGTCATTGCAGCAATAACCTGCGAGGTCATAGATTTCAGAAATTTTCCGTGGCAGTATGAGCACATGC
>FWPV01015356.1_pt1 | contig 11019 bp, 9 predicted proteins | sample 2228371 | NCBI WGS metagenome assembly FWPV01 (sample SAMEA103939776, study PRJEB20133) | metagenome | reverse complement strand
AGAAGCAAGGAGCAGCGCTGCGGCGCTGAGGCTAAACCAGCGGACCAGGGTAGTCCGGTCCCAAAAGAGCGCTGTCGTCATTGGCAAGCGTTCGAACCAACTCTATGTGTAGATAATCGACCATGTGGGGAGATTGCTCCATGAAGCGCCGCCGGTATTCGTCGCGCGCCGCGTCGATTTCGTCCTTCAATACCGAATACAGATCCTGCTTCTTGATTCCCTCCCCCACAGCCTCTCTTTTAGATAGACGAATGGAGGAGGCTTTCCATTTCGCGAATCGCTGAGCCTGAACGTGCAGTTGGCGCTCTTCCTTGGGTAGCGCATCCCACGGCTGCGGCTTGGGCGGCTCCTGTGCGGGCGCCAGAGTTACGAGCTGCGCGGGCGCGGGCGTACGCTGCTCGAGCGTCAGCCCGGCTGCCAGCGCCAGCCATTCCAGCGCCGCGCGCGCGGCGGCGTCCTCGCCCGGCTCGGCGTACAGGACTGCGGCGGCTCTCCCGTGGCTGACCAGAGGCAGAAGGTAGGCGCTGCCCGAAGAGCGCGGCGCGAGATGCTCGGCCACCGACTCCGACAATTCATCAGCGTTCACCACCGTCGCCACCGGGTCCGACGATTCGACAGCGTGCGCAAAGGCAGGTGCGGCGGCAAGCGGGATATCCAACCCGGCGAGCGGATAATCCCCATCCTCGACGCCCGCCTCGCGCATGCCTTCACAGCGCAACCGGTTGCTCAGCGTGGAGAACAGAACCGCGAAGGGCGAGTAACGGCAGGCTGCAGCCAGAAGCGTTCGCGCCCAAGCGGCATGATTCTCCGCGGCGCGGAGACTGCGGGCGTCTTGGGTCATTTGCTCGCACAGTTCCCGGCGCAACGCAGCCGATTGGTTCTGCAAAGCCTCCGTCAAGTACGCCGCAAATTGCTCTTCTGTCTCCCGGCGCCAGCCTCCGAACCATTCTTCAGCCAGGCGTTCCAGATTTTCCCGCCATCGTGTATTGAGACGGTCGCGGAGTTCGGATGGCAGCGGAGCTTGGGCGCTTCCCATGAATCTTCAGACTCAATTGTAACGGATCAGACCAATGCCGGCTTACGGAACCACTTCCATCTTCCAAGGCGAGAAGACGCCTGACAGCCGCAACGGGCGCTTGGCGGAATCGATCATCTCCAACGTGACAGCGCCGTTGCGCCGCAGAGCCGCCTTTCCCGTTAAGACTTCGTGTTCGCCGTTGACCGCTTCGAGCTTCGCGACCTCCAAGCGGTTGGAGCCGGCGGGCGGCGCCGTGAAGCAGCCGGACAAGGACATGAATTCCGCGTCCGCCGCCAGCGCGACGTTTCTGGCTTGGAAACAACCTTTCCCGGTTAGGTTGGCCAGAATCTCGGCCCCGGTTCCGGTGGAGCGCAATTCCGCCTCCGCGTCCACTTCGCCGCCGCGCCAAGCCGCGCCTTTCAAAGCGCCAGTCCAGTGATAAGCCGGCGTTCCTTTGGACATGTCCACGAGCAGCGAGCCGCGAAGGGCGCCGCCCTCCCACCGCGCCCTCAGATCCCGCAGCCGGACCTGAGTCCCATCCCATGTCATTCGGCCCTCAATCGAGCGCACTTCCCAATCCGGACCGGTAAGCGAATCGATTTCGAGGGTTCCTTCGGCGCGCCTCGATTTGAGCCATTCAGGCGGGGGGGAGGACAGCCGCAGAGTCCGGGCAATGAGTCCGCGGCGGCGTATGAGCGCGGGCGCGAACAGCCGCTCGAGCGCGGCTGCTTCCACCACCGGAACCCGCAGCTCAAAACGGTGCGGGCGAGGCGATTGGGGATCGTAACGATACTCGCCCTCAAACGTCATCTTGCCCGCGCTGCCTTTAAGCCGCGACGCTTCGAGCTTCGGGCCATCGAAATGCACCAGCGCGGAGGCTATGGAGACCGCTTCTGCGACTCCGGGTATCTCGACCGCGCCGCCCGTGAGTTCGAGCGCTCCGCTCCAGAGGCCGGGCTTTTTACCGCCTGCGCTGTAATGCAGCCGCCCTTTGATCCTGCCCTTTCGCAGGTGCTCCATGAATGGCGCGGGGGGAATTCCGGCGATGCCGGGAAGGGCGGCGCGGATGGCGGTTGCGTCTGCTCCAGCCGTGGTGATGCGCGTTTCCACTTGCGAGGTCGGAAAGGAATATCCGGCTTCGGCGGAAACCAGATCGTCTTTCTGGCCGGTTTGGAGACGCGGCGCCCGCAGGCTGACGCCTTCTCCATCGATCACCGCGGTGAGGCGCTGCGCCGCGAGCGCAGCGCCGGACGCGTTCAGAGACAGCCCTTCCACCACCGCTCCCCCCTGAAGTCCGGATGACGCAGAATACCCGATTGCGCCGCTGACGGATCCGGCGGATTCCAGCTTTGGCGGAATCTGCGCCCCCAAATGCCGGGCTAGCTCGACCAGTGGAGTCACAGGCAGATCCTTCCACATCACGAGCAGGCCGTAAGATGGCGCTCCGGCTAGGCCGGTCAATTTGAAACGGGCGTCGACGCGCCGCCGGGCATCGGGCGTGGTCGCAATCGCCAGGGAGTCTTCCGCCAGGTTCAGACGGCCTTCGAATGGCAGCGTCCAGCCTTCACCTCTCGCCGGCAGCAGATCCCAACGGTGGATATCGTCAATCTGCATCCGCCCGGTGATCTTAAGGTCGCGCAAGGAGCCTTCGAAGCGGGCGTCGGCAGCCATCAGTCCGTGGACTCCGGCGTCCCGCCCAAACCAGAGGAGCAAGAACTCAGAGATGTTGCTCTTCTCCCACTTGGCGCTCATCGAAAGCATATTCTCTTGATTGGGACTACGAAACCACCTGCCGCGCCCGGAGAGCTTGCCGAAGCTTTGCGCGGCCCGGTCCGTCCGCGCCGGTTCCCCGGTGAAGGCCACCGAATAGGAATCGCCGCCGTCCGACAGCGAACGGACATCGACGTCGGCGTTCGCCAGGTAAAAGACGCTCTTGGTGTCTCCGAACTTGAAGTTCAGCCGCCCGCCGCGGACGCGGAGGTCCGGCAGCGGCTCGCCGGCGCCTCCACCGCTCGCGGAAGCCGCCCGTTGAAGAAACGGCTGAATGTTCCACGGACCGCCGGGGATCTTCACCAGGTTCACGCTTGGTTCCTCGAGCGTCAAGGTCGAAAACTCGAGTTTTCCGGTCCACAGGCTGCGCAGGCGGAGGCGGGAGTTGAGGACGGCCACATAGGCGAACGGCTCGATGCCTGCGCGGGGATCTTCGGCGATCAGCACATCCTCGGCGGTGACCCCGGGACCGCTGAACAGAGTGAAGTGGACTCCCCCCGTGATCTCGACCTTGCGTTGCAGGGCGCGCTCCAGTCCCTCGCGAATCTGCTGCTGAAAGCGGGCGGCATTAATAAGCGGCGCCGCGGCGCCTACCAAAACAACGAGACCGACAAGCGCAATCGCGGCGCGGCGGATCACAAGCCCCCCTTCCGCAAGAGCGCCTCGTATTGTGCGGGATCATCGACATCGCAGAGGATGCCGGGGTCATCGACATCCAAGTATGCCGTGCGGTCACGGTGGCGGTGGATGACGTCGCGCGCGGTGGCGCCCGGCGGCAGTTCCAGGAACTCAGGGATGAGGGGCGCCAAAAAGCCGGCGGGATGCCCCCGCCGCCCGCCGTAACGGAGAATAAACACCACTTGCTCTCCCGAGGCGGCGCGCATCGCCGCGCACAGCGTGCGAACCGTCTCGAAGCGAACCGCCGGGTAATCGACCGGAGTAAACAGCACCGCATCCGCGCCTTGCGCCTCTTCGAGACCTCTTTGCAGGGACGACAGTTGCCCCTCTTCATACCGCGGGTTGACCACGCATTCCACGGACGCGGCGCGCCGGGAACCTGCCCGGATGGCCTCCGCGTCATGCCCCAAAACGACCACCACCTTCTCACAGCAGCCCTGAAAAAGGCCAATCAGACGGTCGATGAAGGATTCGCCGCCGAACTCGAGCAGGGCTTTGGGCTGCCCCATCCGCCGGGAAGCGCCGCCGCAAAGTATGATGCCGGTGATGTTCACTGGTTCAAGACGCGCTCCCTGTGACCGGCGAACAGCGACTTGGAAAGCTCCTTCCAACCGGACGCCGCTTTCCGCTTATGGGCGATCATCTCGGCGACCACCGAAACCGCAATTTCCTCCGGCGTCACGGCGCCAATGTCTAGCCCCATGGGCGCGTAGAGTTTCTCCAACGCTTCCGGCGGAAGACCTTCTTTCTCCAATTCCTTCACCACGCCGATCACTTTCCGCCGGCTGCCGATCATGGCTACATAGCACGCCGGGGTCTTAAGAGCCAGGCGCAGAACCCGCATGTCATCACGGTGCCCGCGGGTGACGATCACAATATAGCTGAGCTCGTTGATCGGAAGCGCGGGGATAATCTTCTCGTACTCGGCGGCATGCACGGCGTCGGCTTCGGGGAACCGTTCGCGGTTGGCGAAGGCCAAGCGGTCATCCACCACCACCGTGGGAAATCCAGCCAGCGCCGCCATGCGGCAAATGCTGAGCGACACGTGCCCGCCGCCGAAAAGAAAGAGTTTCGTAGGGGGAAAAACCGGTTCCACAAAAATAGTGAGCTGACCTCCGCAGATGAGCCCGTTTTCGTAAGAGACATCGTTTCCGAGGTTGAACTCAAGGCGCTTGGGCTTTCCCGTTTCCATCACCTGCCGGGCGGCATTCCACACTTCCGCTTCGACGCAACCGCCGCCCACCGTGCCGGCGATGGAGCCGTCGTCACGGATGAGCATCTTTGCGGTTTCGTAACTTGGGATCGAACCGTTGACTTCGACAATGGTCGCCAAAGCGCACTTCCGCCCGGCTTCGCGCAGGCGAACGATTTCAGCAAAGATATCCATCGTTAACAGGCCGCCCAGTTGCAGCTTCCTATTCATTCTACTTTTCTCAAGGGTTGCTATTGTGGTTAGAGTGGCAAGCGCGCAAGTCATGGGGCGGAGGGTGGCGCTGGCAGGCATGGCGGTCAGCGGCTCCTTGGCGGCCATCAAAATCATTACTGGATTACTTGCCGGATCGACTTCTGTCGTAGCGGATGGCGTCGAATCGGCGTCGGATGTCGTTGCGTCGGGCATCGTGCTGTTCGGCTTGATGGTGGCTTCAAAGCCCGCCGATGCGAACCACCCTTACGGTCACGGGCGGTTTGAAACCATCACCGGATTGGGCGTGGCGACGATGCTGGCGCTCACCGGCGCCGCCATCTGCGTGAAGTCCATGCAGCAGGTGTATGAGGTCCATGATCCCCCGGCTTCTTACGCCATTTGGCCGCTGATCGGGTCCATCGTGGCCAAATCGGTGATGTCCCTTTTTAAGTTCCATTGGGGCAAGCGGTTGCGCAGCGACTCGCTGCTTGCCGATGCATGGAACGACTCGGTGGACATCCTCTCCGGATTGGTGGCGCTTGCCGCTGTCGGCTTGACTCTTTACGATCCTGCGCGGTTCCTGGCGGCGGACCATTACGGCGGCTTAGGCGTCGGTCTGATCGTGATTTTTCTGGGAGTCCGGGTCGCGCACGAGACTTCGATGCATCTAATGGACACGATGCCTAGCAACGAGGCGATGCAGGAGATTCGTGACGCAGCTTTGACAGTGCCCGGAGCTCTGGGCGTGGAAAAATGTTTCGCGCGGAAAACGGGGTTGCAATACCACGTCGACCTGCATTTGGAAGTGGACCCGCAGATGACGGTGCGGGACTCGCACGAGATCGCCACCGCAGTGAGGGATCGCATCCGGGAGCGGCTCGATTGGGTGGCGGACGTCCTGGTGCACGTAGAGCCGCACGAGGTGTGAGCCGGCATGGATAACAGCGAAATCGCCCGCCTGCTCTCGGAAACCGCGGATTTGATGGAAATCGCCGGAGAGGACCCGTTCCGCATACGCAGCTACCGCAACGCCGCGGCGGTGATCGAAGCGCACCCGGAACCGCTCGAATCCATGTCGCAGCAGCCGGGGCGCAGCTTCACGGAAATCCCTGGGATCGGGAAGGGATTGGCGGCGGCGCTGGTGGAAATCCTGGCGCGCGGGTCTTTCGAACGCCGGGATGAGATGCTTGAAAAGTACCCGCCCACGGTGCTCCCGATGCTGCGGCTGCAAGGCGTGGGTCCCAAGACGCTGCGCGCGTTGATCGAGCATTTTCACATCAGCACGATGGACGATTTGGAGCGCATCTGCGCCGAGCAGCGCGTGCGAACCCTGCCGCGGATGGGGGCGAAGCTCGAAGAAAAGATCCTGCGCTCCATCCAGCAGTTCCGGCAAAGCGCGGGGCGTTTCACGCTCGATTTTGCCTCCGGCGTGGTTGAGGATCTCAAGCGGCATCTTGGCGAAGCCGTTCCGGCGGGCAGCTTCCGCCGGGGCAAGGAAACGGTCGGCGACATCGACCTGCTAGCCGTCAGTCCCGAACCTGCCGCACTGCTCGACCGGTTCGCCGCTTATCCCGCGGTGAAGGAAGTCCTGGCCAAGGGCGAAAACAAGGCCAGCGTGCGGGTGGGCTTTGAGGGGATTCAGGTGGATTTGCGGGTGCTGCCCGCGCAAAGCTTCGGCGCCGCGCTGCAATATTTCACCGGGAGCAAAGAGCACAATGTCTCGCTCCGAACGCGGGCGGGGCACCGCGGGCTCACGCTCAATGAGTACGGGCTGTTCCGTCACGATTCCGGCGAGCGCGTCGCCGGGGAGACCGAAGAGAGCATTTACGAAGCGCTAGGGCTGGAATGGATTCCGCCGGAACTGCGCGAGAACTCCGGCGAGATTGAAGCCGCCGCCACCGGGGCGCTGCCCCGTTTGATCGAGCGGGGAGACATCTGCGGGGACCTGCACATGCATACGCGCGAAAGCGACGGGCGGGCGACGCTCCAAGAGATGGCGGAAGCGGCGCGGGAGCTAGGCTACGAGTACATCGCCATCACCGACCATTCCAAGTCTTTGGCCATGGCGAACGGCCTCGATGAGAAGCGCGCGGTGGATTTTGCGCGCCGCGTGAAGGAGTACAACCGCCGCGGCGGCGCCGTGCACGTATTCTCCGGGCTCGAATGCGACATTAAGCGCGACGGTTCGATGGATTTGTCCGAAGACGCGCTCGCGGAGTTGGATTTCGTCGTGGGCAGCGTGCACAGCTACATGAACATCGATCCGCAGGAAATGACGGACCGGCTGTTGCGCGCGCTTGAAAGCCCTTCGCTGCGCGTCATCGGCCATCCCACCGGGCGCGTCCTGTTGCACCGCGAAGCGTTTCGCTTCGATTTCGCCGCGGTCGCGGAAGCCGCGGCGTCGAGGGGTGTGGCTTTCGAAATCAACGCAAGCCCGGAGCGGCTCGATCTGCACGCGCCGCTGCTCCGCGCCGCCAAGGCGAAAGGCTGCCGCTTCATCATCTCCACCGACGCGCACCACCGCAAGCATCTCGAGAACATGCGCTTCGGCGTGTTGATGGCGCGGCGGGGATGGCTCACGGCGGCAGACGTGTTAAACACCCTTCCGTTGGAACAATTCCGCTCCGTACTGCGTATCCACTGAAAACCATGAGCATCTTCCTGCGTTTGGCTCCACTGCTTGCCGCCGGCGTCTGCGCCTTGGCTGCCGACCTCAACGTCCCCATCGAAAAATACCGGCTCAAGAATGGCATGGGCGTGATTCTATCCCGCGATGCTTCGACGCCCGTAGTGACCGTTTACGTGATCTATAACGTGGGCGCGAGGTCGGAAGTCAAGGGTCGCTCGGGATTCGCGCACTTGTTCGAGCACATGATGTTTCAAGGCTCGAAGAATGCGCCGAAGGGTTTCCACTTCAAAGCTGTGGAGTCGAATGGCGGCTGGCTCAACGGCTCGACGCACGCCGATTTCACAGACTACTTTCAGGTGCTGCCTTCGGCTAAGCTGCCGCTCGCGCTGTGGCTCGAGTCGGACCGCATGCGCGGGCTGAACATCACGCAGGAGAATCTCGACAACCAGAGAGAGGCGGTCAAGGAAGAGCGCCGCCTGCGGCTCGACAACCAGCCTTATGTGACCGCCATTGTGGACCGCTGGCCCGAGCTAGCTTACCGCAATTGGAGCAATTCCCATTCCCTCATCGGGTCTTTCGAGGACCTCGACGCCGCCACGGTGGAAGACGTGGCGAGCTTCTTCAAGACTTACTACGCTCCCAACAATGCGGTTTTGGTGGTGGTGGGCGATTTCGAACCAGCCGAAGCGCGGCGTTGGATCGACGCCTATTTCTCCGACATTGAGCCGCAACCGCCCCCCAAGCGCCCGGACCTGAGAGAGCCCCTGGTCAAGGAGCCGCGGCACGCGGTGGTGAAAGATCCGCTGGCCAAAGTGCCCGCCGTGGTGATCGGATACCCGGGACCCGAACGGAGGTCGGCGGACTATTACGCGCTGGTGCTGCTCGACGTTCTGCTCACGGGAGGCGACAGCTCCCGCTTCAACCAGAACCTGATCAAGGGGCGTCAGTCGGTTTTGCAGGTGGAAGCGAATTTGGGCTGGCCTTTCGCCGGACCGGCCGATTATCTCCATCCGGGAGTCTACGCCATGATGCTGCTGCATAAGCCGGAGTTCAAAGGCTTGGAGGTGGCTGCGCAAGCGCAGGCGGAGATCGAGCGGGTGCAAAAGGAAGGCTTGGACGCCAGGGAACTGGAGCGCATCAAAACCTTGCTGCGGTCGGCGCGGATCCATGAGATCCAAAGCTCATACCGGCGCGCAGCGCTGCTGGGACAATATGAGATTCTCGACGGGAATCCGGGCTGGATCAACACGGAGCTGAGCCTCTACCAGCAGGTGACTGCGGAGCAGATTCGCGATGCAGCGAGGAGATATCTAAGACCTGAAGTCCGCATCGTCATGGAAATCGTTCCCGCCCCGGCGCAGGAGGACAAGAAACAATGAAACTCGCACTCTGGCTCGTGTCCGCCGCCGCCTTAGCCGCTCAGCCGCTGGACCGCACCAAACCTCCGGAGACTCCTCCGGCGGCGCCGTTCAAGACCCCGCGCATCGTCGAGCGCACGCTTTCTAACGGTCTGCAAGTGGCTACCGTGCGGGATACCCGCTTCCCCATGGTGACGCTGCGGCTCGCTTTTCATGCCGGCTCGAAGTTTGATCCCAAGGACCTGAGCGGTCTGGCGGAGATGACGGCTTCGCTGTTGAAGGAGGGTACGGCGAAACGCTCTGCCCGCCAAATCGCGGAGGAAGCCGCCGCCATTGGCGGTTCGATCGAGGCGGTGGCGGGACCGGACGGCTTGACGCTGAATGCCTCGGCGTTGTCGGAGCGCCTTCCGGCGCTGCTCGATTTGGTGGCTGACATCGCGCAGAATGCGGCTTTCCCGGAGGAGGAGGTGAAGCTGCGGAAGCAGAACCGGATTCAGGAACTGCGAGCTCAGCGCGCCGAGCCGGCGACGCTCGCCGATGAGAAGTTCCGCGCGCTGATTTTCGGCGCCCATCCTTATGCCCGGATGCTGCCGGCTGCGGAAAGCGTGGAACGCATCACCCGCTCGCATCTCAAGGAGTTCCAGAAGCGTTTCTTGGTCCCGAACAATGCCGTGCTGCTCATCATCGGAGACGTTCCGGCGGATGAGGCTCTCGAAAAGCTGATTCAGAGCCGGTTCGGCGGATGGCAGAAGGGTGCGCAGCCGCCTCGAATCGAGGCGAAATTCCCCGAGGCGCGCCGCACGTTGGTATTGGTTGACCGTCCGGGCTCCGTCCAAGCGGATATCCGCGTGGGCAAGCTGAGCGTGGATCGCAAGCATCCGGATTATTTTCCGCTCCTGGTAGGCAACACGATCTTGGGCGGAGGCGCGAGCTCGCGGCTGTTCACGATCATCCGCGAGCAGAAAGGGTACGCATACGACGTCCGGAGCGGTCAATCGCCCCGCCAAACGGGCGGCTTCTTTGAAGCGGTGACGCAGGTGCGCAATGAAGTGGCGGGGCAAGCGTTGGAGGATTTGCTCGCTGAACTGCGCCGGTTCAGCTCCGAACCGGTGACGCGGGAAGAGTTGACCAATGTGAAGAACTACCTCGCAGGGACGTTCGTCATCCGGTTGGAAACGCAAGCCGGGCTCGCGGATCAGCTCGTCATGATGAAGCTCATGGGTCTGCCGAATGACTATTTGGAGACTTACGTGACGCGGGTGCGGTCGGTGGAACCGGATCAGATTTTGAAAGCGGCGAAAAAATATATCGATCCCGCGGGCGCGGCGATCGTCGTGGTGGGCGACGCGGCGCAGATCGCCCGGCAGCTTGAGAAAGTAGGGAAATTCACCATCGAGAAAGCCCCATGAAGATCATCTCTTCACAGGAAAAGTACCGCACGCCGATCTTTTGGATCACCGAAGATTACGCCGTGGATCCGAGCGGCTTCGAGATTCGGCGGGATATCGTGCGGCACCGCGGCTCGGCGGTGATGATGGCCATAGACGAAAAGAAGCGCGTTCTCTTGGTGCGGCAGTTCCGCCTGCCGGCAGGCAGAAAGATGTGGGAGATTCCGGCGGGCAGGTTGGATGAAGGAGAGACGCCGTTGCAGGCTGCCAAGCGGGAGCTGCGCGAGGAGACGGGCTTGCGCGCGCGGAAGTGGCGGCGGCTGATTTCGTTCTATCCGAGCCCGGGTTTCCTCAGCGAAAAAATGCACGTTTTCGTCGCGACGGAACTCACGCATGGAGAAGCCGAACCCATGGACGACGAAAAGATCGAAAGCCGGTGGTTCACCGCCGCCGAGCTTGGCGAGTGGATCCGCCAAGGAAAAATTCAGGACGGGAAGACCATTGTCGCCTTCCTCGCCTGGCAGCGCTGGAAGTCTTAAAGGCGCGCCGGATCGGGCGAGCCGGGGTCGAGACCCAATTCGCGGAATGCCGCTTGGGCGCGCGCCGCGTCGAACTTGCCCTCCTTGGCGAGCCGCGAGAGGGCAAACGCCGTGATCGCTTCCGCGTTCACTTCGAAGAAACGGCGAAGATGCTGCCGGTTGTCGCTCCTCCCAAAGCCGTCCGTGCCGAGCGACCACAGCCGTCCGGGTAGCCACGGGGCGAGTTGATCGGGA
>FWPV01015355.1_pt1 | contig 11019 bp, 7 predicted proteins | sample 2228371 | NCBI WGS metagenome assembly FWPV01 (sample SAMEA103939776, study PRJEB20133) | metagenome | reverse complement strand
GAGCGCCTTCCCGCCGGAATGTCCGGCCGGAGGGCGGTCTTGAGCGGGGACGGGCGCCGCCCAGGCAAAAAAAACCGGGCTAGTCGGTCAGGGGGTGACCAAAAAGCCCGGGGAATTTTCGAATTAAGTACAACTGTAGGATTACGGAGAAATTCGGCCCGAGTTTGTACCAGAACCCTGGCCGAAATCTGCTGCCGGCTGACAAAGAACAATGCACCGTTTTGCCGGCGAAATCTGCGCCTAATAAATCATGGCCGCTCATGGGTGTCAACCCTGCAATGCAAGTATTAGCACTGCTTTATACCGTCATTAATATGCGGCCTTTATCAGGCTTGCAGTGATGAGACGCTTGCTCCCCCGCTTTCGTTCAATTTTTTTTCACGCCCACCCGCTTTTGCGGCAACCCCCGGCCTCCGGCGCGCCGGGTTTTTGGAATTTTGCACATTCCTGTTTACACGAAGGGGCCGGTTGTTAGTATCCCCCGGTAATCGCAAGCACGACATGAAAAAAATTGAGGCCATTATCAAGCCGTTCAAACTGGAAGACGTGAAGGAAGCCCTTTCCAGCCTGGGCGTCGAGGGAATGACCGTGCTGGAGGTCAAAGGGTTTGGCCGCCAGAAAGGGCACACCGAGATTTACCGGGGGAGCGAATACACGGTGGATTTTCTGCCGAAAATCAAAATCGAGCTGGTGCTGGCTGACAGTCTGGTGCCGCAGGCGGTGGACGCCATCGTCAAAGCCGCCAAGACCGGGAAGATTGGGGATGGCAAAGTGTTTGTGAGCGCGATCGAGAATGCCGTGCGCATTCGCACCGAAGAGACGGGCGAACAAGCAATCTAGTCCGAACCAGGACGCGCGTCCCGGTTCTCCGCCGAACCGGGAACGCGGCCCCGTTCGGCTTTGCAGGAGGATTCCAAGATGAACACACCCAAGAGCGTAATTGAGATGGCCCGGAAAGCCGGGGCGAAGATGTTCGACATCAAGTTTGTGGACACGTTTGGGACGTGGCAGCATTTCAGTTGTCCGATTCGAGAGCTGAGCGAGGAGATTTTCACCGAGGGGCTGGGGTTTGACGGGTCGAGCATCCGGGGCTGGAAGAGCATTGAGGCGTCGGACATGCTGGCGATGCCGGACCCGGCGACGGCGTTTATGGATCCGTTTTGCGCGGAGCCGACGTTGTCGTTGACCTGCACGATTGCCGAGACGGGGACCAAGGAGAGCTACACGCGGGACCCGCGGGGCATTGCGCAGAAGGCCGAGCGGTATTTGGCGGGCACGGGGGTGGCCGACAGCGCGGTGTTTGGGCCGGAGGCGGAGTTTTTCATTTTCGACAACGTGCAGTATGAGAGTCGGAGCAACGGGACCTTTTACAGTGTGGAGAGCGAGGAGGGGGTGTGGAACACGGGGCGGGAGGAGCTGCCGAACCTGGGGTATAAGATTCGGCACAAGGAGGGGTATTTTCCGGTGGCGCCGGCCGACACGCAGCAGGACCTTCGGACGGAGATGTGTTTGGTGATGGAGCAGTTGGGGTTGAAGATTGAGCGGCAGCATCACGAGGTGGCGACGGCGGGGCAGGCGGAGATAGACTATCGGTTTGACACGCTGGTGCGGGCGGCCGACGCGATGATGGTGTACAAGTATGTGGTCAAGAACGTGGCGCGGAAGCACGGGAAGACGGCGTGTTTCATGCCCAAGCCGTTGTTTGGGGACAACGGGTCGGGGATGCACACGCACATGTCGTTGTGGAAGAAGGGCAAGCCGTTGTTTGCGGGCAACGAGTATGCGGGGTTGTCGGAGCTGGCGTTGTATTACATTGGGGGGTTGTTGAAGCATGCGCGGGCGTTGTGCGCGTTGTGCAATCCGACGACCAACAGTTACAAGCGGCTGGTGCCGGGGTATGAGGCGCCGGTGAATCTGGCGTATTCGGGGCGGAACCGGTCGGCGGCGGTGCGGATTCCGATGTATAGCGACAATCCGAAGACCAAGCGGCTGGAGTATCGGCCGCCGGACCCGGCGGCCAATCCGTATCTGGCGTTTGCGGCGTTGTTGATGGCGGGGCTGGACGGGATTTTGAACAAGATTGACCCGGGGGAGCCGCTGGACAAGAACATCTACGAGTTGCCGCCGGAGGAGTTGAAGCAGGTGCCCAACGTGGCGGGGAGTTTGGGGGAGGCGCTGGATTGTCTGGAGAAGGACTGCGAGTTTTTGCTCAAAGGGGACGTGTTCACGCAGGATTTTCTGGACATGTGGATTGCGACCAAGCGCAAGGAGCATGACGCCCTGCGATTGCGCCCGCATCCCTACGAGTTTTTCCTCTACTACGACGTGTAGTAGAGGCGCTCGGGGTACACGGAACAACGGCGCGGGCGGGTGCCCGCGCCGTTTTCCACCCGATGCGCCCGGCAGGGCGCAGTGACCGGTTGGTTAAAGTCGAATACAGGTCCGGCAAGGGGAAGTGCCAGCCGAACAGCAAGCGTGTCGGTCGCGAGGCCGAATCCGAAGGAAGCTGCAAGCAGTGCGCGGGACTGACGCCTCTTTTGCCCCACTGGGGTTTTCCAGCCTGATGAAGGCCGGACCATAGTCCTGACCTGTCGCCAAACAACTGCCTCTCTGAACAGCCGGATGCGGTGGGCTTGCGGGTTCCATCCCCGCGTCCCGGCCCTTCTCCCGCTTTACAGCGACAAGCGAATCAAGCCGTCGCCGGCGCCGGAGTTCCCAGTCCTGGAAGCTTGGGCGGAGCCGGTTTGACGGGCGGTTCCGGCAGGGGTGTTCCCGCAGGCGCCCCATGTGGCGCGTCCACTTGCGGAGCCGGGGCCGGCGGTGTGAATTTGCCGGTCCGGACGATTTCCTCGACTTGCTGGCCGTCAAGGGTTTCGTATTCGAGGAGGGAGTTCGCGATCAATTCGAGTTTGTCGCGATTGGAGACCAGGATGTTTTGGGCCGTCTTGTAGGCGTGATCAATGATGCGCTTGACTTCCTGGTCAATCTCCTGGGCTGTGTATTCGCTGTAAACCTTGGCTCGGGCCATTTCGCGGCCGAGGAACACGTATTCATCGTCATCGCCGTATTGAACCATGCCGAGGCGATCACTCATGCCCCACTGCATGACCATGGCGCGCGCCATGTTGGTGGCCTGCTGAATATCGCCGGCCGCCCCGCTGGAGATGTCGCCGGAAACCATTTCCTCGGCAATCCGCCCGGCCATCATGACCGCGATCATGTCCAGCATCTCCTTGCGCCGGCGATTGAGCACGTCGGTCTTGGGCAGAGACATGGTGGCGCCCAAAGCCTGGCCCCGGGGGATGATGGTCACCTTGTGCAGCGGATGGGTGTGTTCGAGCATGACATTGACCAGCGCATGGCCGGCTTCGTGCCAGGCGGTGTATTTCTTATCCTCGTCCGTCATGGCCAGGCTGCGCCGTTCACGTCCCCACCGAACCTTGTCCCGCGCCTCCTCCAGTTCGGCCATGCTGACGGCCTTCTTGTTCTGACTGGCCGCCAGGAGGGCGGCTTCGTTAAGCAGATTCGCCAGCTCCGCTCCCGAATAACCCGGGGTGCCGCGGGCAATTACCGACAAATCCACTCCGGGGCCCAATTTCACATTCTTGGCGTGAACCTTGAGGATGGCTTCGCGTCCCCGCACGTCCGGCAAATTGACCGTGATCTGGCGGTCGAAACGGCCCGGACGAAGCAGGGCCGGGTCCAGCACATCCGGCCGGTTGGTCGCCGCGATGATGATAATGCCTTCCTGGGTATCGAAGCCGTCCATCTCGACCAGCAGAGCGTTCAGGGTCTGCTCGCGCTCGTCGTTGCCGCCGCCCAAGCCATGGCCGCGACTGCGGCCTACCGCGTCAATTTCGTCTATGAAGATAAGACACGGCGTGTTCTTGCGGGCCTGTTCGAACATGTCCCGCACACGGCTGGCCCCAACGCCGACGAACATCTCGACGAAATCCGACCCGCTGATGCTGAAAAACGCGGCATCGGCCTCGCCGGCGATGGCCTTGGCCAGCAGCGTCTTGCCGGTGCCCGGCGGCCCCACCATCAAAATGCCCTTTGGGATCCGCCCCCCAAGCCGCTGAAATTTCTTCGGGTCCTTGAGGAATTCCACCAGCTCGGACACTTCCTCAATGGCTTCGTCAATACCGGCCACGTCCTTGAAGGTGGTCTTGTTCCGCTCCTTGGCCAGGAGCTCTGCTTTGCTCTTGCCGAAACTCAGGGCGCCTTTGCCGGCCATCTTGATCTGGCGAATGAAAAAGAACCAGATCAGGGCGGCAATCAGCAGAATTGGCAGGATGCTCCAAATCATGCTTTGGAGCATCATGTTGGCCTCGCGGAATTCAAACCGCGGATTGGCCAGGAGCTTTTCCTCGAATTTATCCGTCAGGCGGGCCTTGGCCCGAAAGGGAACCAGCTTTTCCTGGCCGTTTTCGGTGACCCGGTTGCCATCGGCGTCCACTTTGTAGTATTTGCCGGTGACCTCGGTGAGGAACGGCGACTGGGGGCTGTAGTTGACGACGGCCTGGGCAATTAGGTTGGATTCAACGAGTTGCTGAAAACGGTACTGCGACAGCACCTCCCCCTGACCATCCATCCGCTCCCGAAACAACATGAGCAGGATGATGCCGCCAAAAATGGCAATCCAGACGATCCAAGTCCGGGGGGGCACGCGGAATTCAGCGCCTTTCCTCGGGTTCTTGTCGTCGTCGTTTATTCGGTTCTCGTCGGACATTTTGAACGTTGCGCGCAACCTAGCACCAGACCCAAGCACCCGCAACCAGCCTAATTAAAGCCTTTTCCAGCGCCAATGCAAGCTGCGAGTCGTGTTGGCAGACAGCTTAAACCGTTCCGAAATCCGCTGTCCCTCCACCCAAAAGAGCTCGCCGTTGGCGGCAGCCGCGACGACCAGCCGGTGCCGCATTTCCCGGGGAACCTTCAAATTGGTGAACCAATCCTGCAGCTTCAGCGGTGCCGCCATGCCAATGGGCTGGAAACGGTCGCCGGGCTGCCAATGCCGCAACACAATCCTGTCACCCACCTTGTCCGCATCGAACAGTTCGCGGCCGGCGGCAGGTTTGGGAGTGATTGGCCCGCGGAGCAGGCGGATTCGCCACGCAATTTCGAGGCCGCCAAACCTCGCGTGTCCGGCGGGGCGGGCAAGAGCGACGGACTGCGATGCGAAGTCAAAATCTGGCGCCTGTGCGCCTTGCAGAGAAATCCTGCCGGTCCGATCGCGGACGACAATGCGGGGCTCGTTGCCGCGTTTCGTGCTTGGAACGGGGGTCGGCCGGTCTGGATTGAGTCGAAGCTGCTCGACCAAGTCGTAGCTGGCACTGATTCCCAGTTCCGTAAGCTGCACGAGCAGACAGCGGCGCTGAACAGCCACGGGCAGTTCCTCGAATCCAAGCCGCCAAATGAAGTTGGGCGGAAGCTGGAATGCCCGGTCAGACCGGGGGTGGAGTTCCAAGACGGGCGGACCAGAATCCTTGTAATCTCCAGCCGCCTGGTCGTGCACGTCGGCATTCAATCGTCCTTTGTCCGCCTGTCCGGTGTCGCCGGTCGGGAGCCCCCAACCTTCCAGCCACACTCTGGCCTGATTGGCCACAAATTCCGACTCCGCCCCGACCAGGTCCATCAGCCGCAAGACGACCGCCTCGAGGGAAGGCTGAAGTTTCCTGAGCAAAGGCAATAGTTCATGCCGAATCCGGTTGCGGGCAAAATCCAGTGACTGGTTCGAGGCGTCTTCCCGGAACCGAACCCGGTGGTCTGCAGCCCAGGCTCGCAGCGTGGACCGGCTTTGATCAAGCAACGGTCGGATTACGCGGATGGAGGGATCGGCGGGGGAGGGGCCCGCCCATTTCATCCCGCTCAAGCCCTCGCTGCCGGCGCCGCGCAGCAGCCGCAGGAAAAACAATTCGACCTGGTCGTCTGCATGGTGGGCAAGCGCCACGGTTCCGATGGAAAGGCGCCGGGCGGCGCGGACCAGGAACTTGTGACGCAACTGGCGCGCGGCCATCTCGAGCGAGAGCCGCTGCGTTTTGGCGAAGGCGCGAACCTCCACAGCTTCGGCGACCAGGGGCAGGCGAAGCTCTTTGGCGATGCGGCGGACCAGGCGTTCATCGGCCAGACTGCTGACGCCGCGCAGGCGATGGTTGAAGTGTGCGACCGAAAGCCGCCACTGGTGTTTGGGAGTCAGCACGGCCAGCACCTGCAGCAAGACCATCGAGTCGAGGCCGCCCGATACCGCCACCAGCACGGCGCTGCCCCGTCGCAACAGCCGGTGCCGGCGAATTGATTCTTCGACCTTTTGTACGAGCGATTGCACCGGCCCCAGTTATCGGCAAAACCCGCGGCGGCCGCAATCCCAGGCTGGCGGCTTACTCGACCCGCTTGCGGACCAGCGTATGGGTGGCGTGTCCGTAGAACGCCTCGGCCGCTTCCATCAGCGTCTCGGAAAGGGTCGGATGGGGATGAACAGCGAGCGCCAGGTCCTTGGCCGTCGCCCCCATTTCGATCGCCAGCACGCCCTCGGAAATCAGCTCGCCGGCGCCGGTGCCCACGATGCCCACGCCAAGCACACGCTCCGTCTCCGGGTCAATGATCAATTTGGTCAGCCCTTCCGGCCGGTCGAAGGACAACGCCCGGCCGGACGCGGTCCAGGGGAATTTGGAAACCTGGATGGGAAGGCCCTTGGCACGAGCCTCCGATTCGGTCAGACCGCACCAGGCAAGCTCCGGATCGGTGAAGACCACGGCCGGCATGACGATATCGGTGAAAGTGCTGTCCTCGCCAACGATGACCTCGACGGCGATGCGGGCCTCTTTGGAGGCCTTATGGGCCAGGAGGGCGCCGCCGGCGATGTCGCCGATGGCATAGATGGCGGGGTCGGTGGTTTGTTGTTTTTCATTGACGTGAATGAACCCCTTGTCGTCGAATGAAACCTTGGTGTTTTCCAGCCCCAGGTCGTCCGCATTGGGCGAGCGGCCAACCGCCACCAGCACCCGATCGTAAAGTTCCTCCCGCTTCTGGCCGTCCAGGTCAAACTCGACTTTGATCTGCTTGCCGCTCGTCGCCATTTTGCCCACCCGGGTCTTGAGGCGGATTTCCTTGAACATCTTCTTCGCGTGGGCGATGACCGGCCGCGCCAGGTCCGGGTCCGCTCCCGCCAGAATCGTGTCCAGCGCTTCCACCAGCACGACCTGGCTGCCGAACGTGGCATAGACGGTGCCCAACTCCATCCCAATGTAGCCGCCACCAATGACCAGCAGCTTCTCCGGGATTTCTTCAATTTCCAGCGCCTCGGTGGAGGTCATGATCCGGGGGTTGCCAAGGTCGAAAGCCTTGGGCATGGCGGCTACCGACCCGACCGCCACAATGGCATGTTCGTAATTGATGAACTGTTGTCCTTCGGACGTTTCAACCCGGAGAGTGCGTGAATCTTCGAAATAGCCACGCCCATGAATGACCTGCACTCCCCGCAGTTTGGCCAGATGAGCCACGCCGCCGCCGAGGCGGTCCAGGATGGATTCCTTCCAGGCCCGCAGTTTGCCCACATCAATCTTTGGCGGCCCGAAGGTAATGCCGCGTTTCTCGGATTCGCGGGCGGCACTGACGGTGTGGGCGGCATGCAGCAGGGCCTTGGACGGAATGCAGCCGCGGTTCAGGCAGACCCCGCCCAGCCGCGGTTCCCGCTCGACGAGGATCACTTTCTTGCCAAGGTCGGCCGCGTAAAAGGCGGCCGCATAGCCGCCCGGCCCCGCGCCCACGACAACAATTTCGGTTTTGAGAGAATTCATTGGGAGAGAGGAGCTGTGACGTCTTGTTCCTTGAAGTTTTCGAAGGCCTGAACCAGGTCCACCGTGAACCGCGCGGCGGAGCCGCCATCAATCACGCGGTGATCGTAGGACAGGCCGATGGGCATCAGCAGGCGCGGCTCGATGGCATTCCCGCGCACCACGGCCTGCAAGGCGCCGCGGCCCAGGCCCAGAATCGCCACCTCCGGTTTGTTCACAATCGGCGTGAAATGCGCGCCGCCAATCCCGCCCTGGTTCGAGATGGTAAACGTGCCGCCCTTGAGTTCCTCGGCGGAGACTTTGCGCTCACGCGCCTTGCGCGCCAGTTCCTCGAGCTCCCTCGACAGCTCCAGGAGATTCTTCTTATCCACGTCGCGGATGACGGGAACAATCAAGCCCGCTTCGGTGTCCACGGCGATGCCAATGTGATAATAGTGTTTGGTGACGAGTTCCTGCGTGGCCTCGTCGAGACTCGAGTTAAACAGCGGATGCTTCTTCAGCGTCTCGACCACCGCCTTGAGCGCAAAGGACGTGAGCGTCAACCGCGCGCCTTTTTTCTCGTACGCCGGGGCGTACTGCTTGCGCAAGGCGTTGAGCGCGGTGATATCGGCCGAGTCGAACTGGGTGACATGGGGGATGCTGTTCCAGTTCTCGCTCATGCGCCGGGCAATGACCTGGCGCAGGGGCGACAGAGGAGACTTGGCGACCGGACCCCACTTCGAGAAATCAATGGACTCGGGACCGGGCTTGGGGGCGGGCGCCGCGGCGCTGGCGGTGGCAAGCGGGGTCTTGGGCTGGGCGGCCAGCCGCTGCAGGCGCTGAATATAGCTCCGCACGTCCTCCAGAACGATGCGCCCGCCACGGCCCGACCCGCGCACCCGCGTCAGGTCAATCCCCAAATCGCGCGCGAGCTTTCGAATCGAGGGCGCCGCGGCCGGTGGCATTCCCGCGGGGGGCGTGGCGGCCCCCTCCTCTTCCTCGGGAGCGGGGGAAGGGGCTGGCCCCGGCTCGCGGGGGACGGGAACCTGTTCCGGCGATGGGGTCTGAATAATGCGCTCTCCCTTTCGCCACGCTTCCGGCTCGGGTTTGGCGGCCGGGGCGGCGGCCGCTTCCGCCACGGCAAAAATACGCTGCCCCACAGCGATCTTGTCCCCGGCCTTGACATAGACTTTTCCCACGGTGCCCGAGACGGTTGAGGGGATGGTGGCAACCGCCTTCTCATTCTCGAGCTCGAGAACGGGCTGGTCTTTGGCGATCGCATCGCCTTCTTTGACAAACAGGGTGACAATGGTGCCGGAATCGGCGCCTTCACCCAGTGGAGGCAATCTAAAATCCATGGTCGAGTGTGCTTGGTGAATGGTTGGGGGTCAGGGTTTAGATCAGCTCGGGATGCGACTTTTCAGGGTCCACGCCAAGCTCCTTGATTGCGCGCGCGACCGTCTCGCGATCCACCAAACCTTTTTCCGCCAGCGCGGACAGGGTGGCAATCACCGTCAGCTCGGCGTCCACTTCGAAAAACCGCCGCAGCTTCGGGCGCGTTTCGCTCCGGCCAAAGCCGTCGGTGCCGAGCGTGGTCAGGCCCCCCGGAACCCAGGGCGCAATCTGGTCGGGCACGAGCTTCATGTTGTCCGAGACGGCGACAAAAACGCCTTTCTCGTTCGCCAACGTCCGTTCGAGGTAGGAACGCTTGGGGGCTTCCGCGGGATGCAGCATGTTCCAGCGACGGGCCTTGAGCGCGTCGTTCCGGAGCAGTTTGTAACTGGTGGCGCTCCAGACATCCGCCGAAACGCCGTACCGTTCCGCCAAAAGGTCCTGAGCTCGCAAGGCCTCCCGCAGAATGGGGCCGCTGCCGAAAATCTGCGCCTTGAGTTTCATTCCCTCCGGGCCCGGATTGAGTTTGTACAGACCTTTGAGAATGCCGGGCTCGGCTCCTTCCGGGAGCGCCGGCATGGCGTAATTCTCGTTGTACAGGGTCAGGTAATAGAAAATGTCCTCGTTCTCGACATACATCCGGCGCAGGCCGTCGGCGATGATCACCGCCACTTCATAAGTGTATGCGGGATCATAGGTCGCCAGTGTCGGCACCGCGCTGGTGAGCAGCAGACTGTGGCCGTCCTGGTGTTGCAGCCCTTCGCCGTTGAGGGTGGTGCGGCCCGAGGTGGCGCCCAGCAGGAACCCGCGGGCCTTGATGTCCCCCGCCAGCCAAACCAGATCCCCAATGCGCTGGAACCCGAACATCGAGTAATAAATGTAAAAAGGCACCAAGTACCGGCCCAGATTGGCATATGCCGTTCCGGCGGCAATAAAGGAAGCCATCGAACCGGCTTCCGTGATGCCTTCCTCGAGAATCTGCCCATCTTTCGCCTCGTGGTAATAGAGGAGCGACTTGCTGTCCACCGGGTCGTAGAGCTGGCCCTTGGGCGAATAGATGCCCACCTCCCGAAACAGGGCGTCCAACCCAAAGGTGCGGGCTTCATCCGGGATGATGGGCACGATTTGGCGCCCGATGGCCTTGTGGCGAATCAGCAGGCTCAGCAGCCGCACAAAGCCCATGGTCGTGGACATTTCCATCCGGCCCGACCCCTTGAGCAACTCGCCAAAGGCATCCAGCGAGGGGACTTCCAGCGGTTTCGCCGTGACGATACGGGCCGGCAGGGAGCCGCCCAGTTGACGGCGCCGTTCCTGCAGGTAGTTCGCTTCGGGACTGCCCGGCGCCGGCCGAAAGAACGGCGTCTCAGCTATCTCCTCGTCGCTGATCGGCACCCGGAATCGGGCGCGGAACTCGCGAAGTTCCTTCTCGTTGAGCTTCTTCTGCTGGTGAGTGATGTTCCGGCCTTCGCCCGCCTCGCCCAAACCGTAGCCTTTGACGGTCTTGGCAAGAATCACTGTCGGCTGTCCGCGATGGTTGACCGCCGCGTGATAAGCCGCATACACCTTGCGGGAATCATGGCCGCCGCGCAGCAACTTGTGAATTTGGGCGTCGGTTAGATGGTTCACCAGTGCCAGCAGCTCCGGATATTTCCCGAAAAAGTGTTTTCGGGTGTAGCTCCCCGGCTCGACCGAGTACTTCTGGTAATCCCCGTCCACCGCCTCCTCCATCCGCTTGATCAACAAGCCGGATTTGTCCGCAGCCAGCAGCGGGTCCCAATCCGAGCCCCAGATGACCTTGATGACATTCCAGCCCGCGCCTTTGAAAGCAGATTACAGTTCTTGAAAAATCTTGCCA
>FWPV01015197.1_pt1 | contig 11019 bp, 13 predicted proteins | sample 2228371 | NCBI WGS metagenome assembly FWPV01 (sample SAMEA103939776, study PRJEB20133) | metagenome | reverse complement strand
GAGTGCGACGAGCTGGCCATCCGAACCTATCGTCGCGCGATTGAGACGGTCAACAGTCAGGCCGAGAAGATGGGCATCCAACGGCTCCACGCACGCACCAACGCAGGCTGGGAAGGGGCGAAGCATTCTTCGCCCCTCCGGTCGTCGCGTCGCTCATCGCGCTAGCGATCACGAACGCTGACTAGCAATCAAGGTATCCTGTATCGCGGTGAACTGGCGCTCACCGCGCCCGTAGCGCTGGGTCACGCCAATCACTTCGACGGGACGAACAATCGCTCGGCGCGCGCGTTGTAAGCGACAACGTAACCGTACACCATCGTAAAGAGAAACGATAGGGTATATGCCAGTGCCATGCGGCCCACCGAACGCAGGGCGTAGAACGGCAACGCCGTCAGCGACAGAGTGATGTCCGGCCCCTGCACCACTGCCGGGGCGCTCTCTGCCGCGCCGATGGCCAGCGCCAGCACTCCGATCAAGACGAGCAGCAGCCCCAGATCGGCGCGGGTGAAGATCGATTGCGCTGGCGGCGCTGGCGTGAACAAGCGTGGTTTGAACATGAGACGCTCCGTTTCGCGCACTGCGCAGAACTTGCTTCATGACAGACCAAGCAGCCATGTTGCCAGCGAGAAATAGATCAACACACCGCCAATGTCTGAAAGCGAGGTGACCAGCGGCCCGCTGGCGGTTGCCGGATCAAGCCCAAATCGGCGCAGCAGAAAGGGCAGCGACATCCCGATCAGGCTTCCCATCAGCACCAGCACCGTCATAGTCAGCGCAACGACGCCGGCTACCTGCCAGCCAACCCGGATCACACCTAGAAAGCCGACTGCCAGCGCCATTGCCCCGCCCAGCAACAGCGCGACCAACAACTCTTTCGCCAGCAACCGCCACCAGTCACTGGCTTCGATGTCGCCGGTCGCCAGCGCGCGCACCGTCAGCGTCGCCGACTGCGAGCCGGCATTGCCTGCGCTGCCAATCAAGAGTGGCAGGAAGAAGACCAGCGCCACGACGGCGGCGATCGTCTCTTCAAAGGCAGCGATGACAGCGCCTGAAAAAACATTGACAAAGACCAGCGCCACCAGCCACGGCACTCGCTTCCGCACCAGTTCGAGAATAGGCGTTTCGAGGTAACTTCCGCGCAGCGGCTCAACGGCAGCACTGCGGTGGAAGTCTTCCGTAACCTCTTCCTCTGCCACATCGATCAGGTCATCGAAGGTAACAATTCCCACCAGCACCCCGTCAGAATCGACCACAGGCAGCGCCGGCAGACTGTAGCGACGCAACGCTTCAACCGCGCGCTCGCGATCATCAAACGCCGAGAGCACCACATAACTCTCGTCCATCAGACTGCGCACTGTCTGATTGGGATCGGCGAGAATGAAGCGTCGCAGCTCGATCGCATCGAGCAACCGCCATTTCTCGTCGGTGACATAGATGATGTCAATCGTCTCGCTGCGCTTACCGCGAATCCGAATATGTTCCAGCGCCCGCGCGATTGTCCAGTCTGGCCGCACTGCCACGTAGTCAGGAGTCATCAGCCGGCCAACACTCTCTTCAGGATAACCGAGCAACTGTCGCGCCTCGCGCAGATCCTCGGCGCTGAGCAGATTGAGCAGCTTCTGCGTGACCTGACCGGGCAGCTCTTCAAACAGTTGGGTGCGATCGTCAGGGCTGAGATTAGCCAGCAGCAGGCGCGTCTCTTCCAGATTCAGGCTCGCCAGCAGCTCATACTGATCGTCGTGTTCGAGGTAAGAGAAGACGTCACCGGCCAGTGCGCGCGGCAGCACGCGGAAGACCACCACCCGCTCGGCGGCAGATAACTCGCGCAATAGGTCGGCAATTTCCGGCGCCGGCCAGCGTGAAAGCAGCAGGCGCAGATCGAGCCAGCGTTGCTCGGCGATCAGTTCCTGAATCTCATCGAGGCGGGGAACTGGAAACGTGGTCATTGTCACCCCCTGTCCATCTTGACAGCGGCACAGAGGTGACGACCGCGAGGCAGGCATAAAAAAACCCGGTGAGGCCAACCTCACCGGGAGACGCAGCTCTGTTTAGACCAGAGGCCTATGCATAGCGGCGCAACGAACCGATGAGGCCGATGCTTGCGCAGGTTGTCATCACAACACTATGCCGCTGACGAGAATGACTACTGTCCATAGCGGTGCTGTTCCTCATCGTCATCGTTGCGTTCGATGGTCAAGACATGTCACAGACAAAAGAGGGCGTAACCTGCCCTCATGACCATCCACGCGCCAGACATTGTTTATCACTCATTTCATCGCCGCAAAGGCGTCATTACTATACTCCTGAAGCGGTATTTTGTCAATCCCGGAAAGTGAGTGTTGCGGTGATTGCCAGCGCGTATGCTATGGAGTGCTGAAGCAAGGCTTCAGCACTCCATACCGTAGAATGCAATTGTCTTCGCACAATGGAACGTTCGGCTCACCTGTTCTGCATCCAGCAGGCGCCGCCTGGGTAAGCGGCGCTCAGCGCTCGACCCATCCGTGCCGCAGGGCGTAAATCGCTGCCTGTGTGCGGTGCGCCAGACCGAGTTTGCGCAAGATGCTGGCCACATGCGTCTTGACCGTCTCTTCGCTGACCGCTAAACGTCCTGCAATTTCAGCATTGGTTAAACCTTCGGCCAGCAACCGCAACACATCTCCCTCGCGCTCGGTCAACACATCGCTGTGCGCCATCGTTTGGGCCTGCACGACCCGTTGCATCAGCGCCGGTTCAAACACCGCCGTGCCTTGAGCTGCGCCGCGAATTGCGGCCAGCAACTGTTCGGGCTGACTGTCTTTTTCAACATAGGTGATCGCGCCGGCGCGGAGCGCGCCGATGATCCGGGCATCATCAGCGTACCCGCTCAGCACGACGATCTGAGTCTGCGGCAAGAGTCGTTTCAACCGTCGCGTGGTTTCGATGCCATTAATCCCGCCCGGCATCAGCACATCCATTACGATCACATCAGCCTGCCACTGGCTCGCATGGTTCAATGCCTCTTCACCGCTCGACGCTTCGCCCACGATGATAATGCCCGGTTGAGCGGCAAGATAGGCGCTTAGTCCACGACGCACGATACTGTGATCATCGACCAGAGCGACACGAATCGGTTTCATACGCACACTTTCTGTTTTTAGACCCGCCGGTCAGGGCGACGCAGCGCGTCGCCCGCTCGAATACGCTGGCGATGCAGTCGGTTGTGCGCCAAGACGAGGCGCGCGCAGCTCAACCCTCAGTCGCCGACAACGATAGACGCTTAAAGATGCGAACACGTTGGATTGTCATTGCGATCTGCATCCCCAGATAGAACATGGCGCCAAACCACCACGACCCAAAACCGGCGATGACCCAGATCATTACAGTTGGCTCCCGCCGCATTCTGCTCACTGCGGCAGCGTTGACGTGGCTACCCAATACGTGACTATCTATCTAAAGTCGGTATTACAGTTGGCGCTGCCGTGTCAGAAAACGTCTCTGCTCCGCCCAGCGCGAGCAGAAAGCCCACAATGCCGCCAATAATGCCGCTGACAATCAGAACCAGAAACAGGATATACAACGACAGCGCCGATTGCTGATCCTGAAGCGATGTCCATTCAGCGATCCGTTCGGTCAGCCTGCGCTCAACGCGCCACTTGACGACCAGCGCGGCAGCGGCGGCGATGGCAGCCATCAGAGCGCCGAGCGGTAGACTCACGCCTGCCAGAGCGCCAATCGCGACACAGAGCAGGTGGTACCCCACCGTGAGAGCTGTGGCTGCCCGGCGAGCCTGGCCCAGGCGTTCATCGTACATGGGCATGGCGACCGGATTCGTTCCTTCCAGCGTCTCTAAGCGATGGAGGTGCCCGTAGTGCAGAAACGTTACCAGCGCGCCGAGCAAAGTCAGGAACGGGTAGACGATAGCCAAAAACGAAACGAACCATGCCTGATCAAAGGTGGCGTGGAATAATCGCACAGATGCCAGCGGGCCGAAGAGACCTGCGTAGACCATAATCACAAACACAATCCCGATCCCGGTGAATATCACTTGTTCACGCAAGCGGGCACGTAGCATTGATACGGTTGCCCACTTCTGGATCCGCGCCGCCAGCAGACGGTATAGACGCAGGTGGAACGTGGCCGCCATGATGACCCCGATCAGCACCACCGTCGCCAGCGGAAACATGCGGAACGAGATTGCCGTCCAGGCAATCACCGTCAGAATGGTAACTGCGGTGCCGGTATCGTAGTAGTACATCACGTATTTCCAGATCGAGTCGAAAGGTTGTTGGTTCAATGCGTGACGACGCCAGTTCAGGCTGGCGAAAACGAGCGGAACGCCAACGATGGCGCCAACCACGCCAGCTCCTGCCAGATAGGCCCAGACGCGCGACTCGCCCGTCTGCGATTGCATCAGCGCTGGCGCGATCAAGACGCTGGCTACCAGCAAAGCTGTCGCGGCCAGGCTGGTTAATCCGCTCGCGCCGTAGACCTGTTGAAATCGTTCCTCTTTCATCCGTCGCTCCTGTTCTTGCTGGGATTCAGGCCGGATCAGCGGCACGCGACAGCGCACTGTGGCGCCTTTTCCACGCTGCGATTCCACTTCCATCCGACCACCGAGCGCCTCGACCCGCGCGCGCATATTGGTTAGGCCCATACCGGCGGGCACGATCGCCGGATCAAACCCCTGTCCATCATCTTCGATACATACCAGCAGCCAATCCCGGCCTGCTCCCGTTTCCTGCGTGATGCTCACGCGCGCATGGCGGGCGCGCGCGTGGCGGGCGATGTTCGAGAGCGCTTCCTGGACAATGCGGAAGATCGTCTCCTGCGCGCGGGGCGGCAGACGTTCTTCGTCGGGGAGCGGATCGTGTTGCAATTCGGCGACTAGCTCGGCCCGAAAGCGCAACGCTTCCAGTTGTTCGCGGATCGCGTTGATCAACCCGATGGCAACCAGCGGTTGTGGATGGAGGTGGGTCAGCAGCGCTTTCATCTCGGCCATCGCCGCTTGCGCCAGATCGCGCACATGCTGAAGATGTTGCGCTGCCCCTTCTGGATCGCGCTCGCGCAGACTCTGGGCGGTTGCCGCCGCAACATTGATGCTGAACAACTGCTGCTTAATCGTGTCGTGCAGATCGCGCGCCAGCCGGTTTCGCTCTTCTTGCGCCGCCGATTCGCGCAACTGCAAGAGCACGGTCGCTTGCTGATCGCTCAATTGTTGCGCTCGCGCCTCAACATCCTGCCGCAAGCGACGGATGACCAGCCGCTGCATCAACCACCAGGTCAACAGCAGCGTTATCGCCTGTATTGCCACGACTGCCGCTGCAATGGACAGGATCGCCGGATCCGCGCTGCCCTGCCCCAGGTTGGCAGCGCTGATGATCAGGAGGACAACGATGATGGCGGCTAAGCCAAAACCAGCGATCAGGATCAGGGCGGCAAGTGCGTCGATTGAGATGCGTCGGGCCAGCGATTTGTGCATTGATTCCTACCTTAAATACCGGTAAGCGTTCGTAATCACGAGGGCAATGAGCGATGCGACAACCTTATGTCCTCCGGGGTTTCTGTAATCTCATCGCGCGATTGGCGCGTTGGAGTGCAATACCTATAGCCCCACCCAGCCACGTATGCGATGGTCGTTGGATAAACAACCTACCATTACCGTCGATCCACCGAACCACATAGTGCTCGGAGAATTCCAGCAAACCTAATCCAACCAGAATCCAGTGTAAAACATCCCCGAATGAACTGAATAGTGACCAGAACGCTACAGTCACTGTAACGATACACGCTGCCTGTCCAATTCGGTAGAGCATAAAGAGCATCTTTTGCCGACACTGAGAAACATGCGGAAATGATGAAAAGAAGGCGCTCCAGAAGAAGAGTGTCGTCCCATACCCAATCAGGGAAACATAGGCGATCACGCTGGTCGGAAAAGGCTCTTCTGCGGCGAGCGTAATCAAGGCAAGGCTTACTCCTACCGTCTGGGGCAGGGCAATGCTTACATAGCGTTTGCGGAAAGCGGCCAGAATCATTCTTCGCGTCCGACCGACAAGCCATCTACGCCGCCGGATAAAATGCCAAGGATGGCTGCGACCACACTTCCGATAATCGTCCAGATGCCAGACAACACTGTCAACGACAGCGTGAGAAACAGCGTGAGAAATAGTGTGCATCCAATGAGGAAGAGAAATGCTACGAACGCAAGCCTTTTGTTCATGAGATCAATCCGTTCTGCTCATCGATTATCCCTGATCGACAGCCCATACAATCCAACCGACAGCAATCCTAAGAGCACTGCAATCCCCGTTCCGATCAACTCCCAATCGCCGCTGAATGTTGTCTGCGATAGCGTGGTGAACAGCAGGCATCCCATGAGGCAGACAAAAGCCGGATTCGCCCACGTCTCATTCATCGTCAGACCCTCCCGTTCAATCAATGCTGTACAGCGCTGAGACGGTTGACCATTGCGCCTGACAACCATCTTCAGCAGAGGCTGCCAACCGCCTTGTCGCGTCTAATATCCTGTAATCACAGGATACCGGAGCGCAGACGGTAATACCACCCCCGTTACAGGCATTTGATCTCACTCGTTTGAGGGAAGAATGCGGGAACGCCGTGGGAAAGGCTTCGCCCGATCAGAAAAACACCAATCTTTAACGCATGGAGAGAGAGCCAACCGAAACTGGATCGGATCGCCGGCAGATCATGGCAACAATTGCGCTTGCCGGAAACGACAGCAGCATCCAGAACAAGCGCGGGGTTATACCAACTTTAGGTGTCCAATCATCTCTGCCGAAGCAACCGAATAGCCGCATCCTGCTCACCGTACTAGGGCGCGCGTGGCTGCCTGATCCGTTCCTAAGGAAGTTCCCGTTCAGATCAGCGCGCGACGCTTCCCGCACTCCCGTGCCATTCTTCTGTCTGGTCAGGAGCGTGTGGCGCCGTCCCGATCCATGTCAGTGCGAGGGCGCGTCAGCGCCCGCAGCACTCCCCCGCGTCAGCGGGAAGCGCTCCTCAGCGCCCGCTGCCGCTCTCCCCTCTCCCAGCGGGAGAGGGGACGGGGGTGAGGGTCTCCCCGCTCCCAGCGGGAGCGGGGACGGGGGTGAGGGCGAGCAGAAGATGGCCACGCCGTCGCCATCCCGGTTTTACCAGCGTTCGGCGCGCGATCGGTGCTGCCCCAGCAACCGCTCTTCGGCGCGCTCCCGCCACATCCTGCGCACTGCGGCAGCGTTGACGCGGCGGCCCGATCCGTGACCATCTATCTAAAGTCGGGGTTACAGGTCTAGCCCGTAAAGCCCAGGCGCTTTAGCCCTGGAATAGAAGGGCTTCATTTGCTTGAGCGGCTTTAGTCCCCGCCCCCCATGGAGTGGAGGGCTGGAGGGGTGGCATTTATTCTGAGATTGGGGCTGCAATCTCTCGGTATCCAATCCCTTTGAGGGTTGGGAGCAGTCACCGTATGATCAACGGCACAAAATGCAAAACGAGCTTCTCTTTCAATGGATATTATGAGTTGGGAGCAGTCACCGTATGATCAACGGCACAAAATACCGATGCGACGCGGCGCTCAGATCATTCAGGAAGATTGAATCACTCGACTGATACACCGTCGTGCCGCGCCGCACTTCGGCAAAGACCGCGCGTTCGCCCGTGCCGGGCAGCAATGTCCAGGAGATGGTCGCAGTATAGGGCATCCAGTCCGTCCAGGCGTGGCCATCATTGCTCAACCGCATCTGCTCGGCCCACCCTGTACCGTACATGTAGAGCGTGACCTCACGCGACGTAGTGCTGGCAGCTTCGTTGTTGATCACAACCGGATAGGTATTCCAGCGACAACCGAAGTTTTGTGACCAGAAATGACCATACATCGTGCCGCTCTGGTAGATGTACCCGGCGCCGATTTCACAGATATTGTCGCGAAGAATGTTGGCTCGATGCCCTGTGCTGTTCATCCATCCATCAAGTACTGCCTCCGGCGAGAAGTAGCCAGCGGCCAGATTTTCGGCTGCGATGCTGTACGCATAGCCAAAATCAGTCAATCGCGCCCCGATGTTGCGGCCAAGCGCATCGGTATGCGAGAGGGTATTGCGACTGGCGTTATCCTGCGCGATCCAGTCGGCGGCAGCCTGCAGGGTGTCGTTGCGCTTCAGCGGCGGCAGGTTATAGTCAACCCGAATCTGGTTGGTAAGTTCGATCACCCGCTGGCGCGCGTCAGTCTGAGCAGACAGTTGCGCCGCCGGCGACGCCGGAAACAACCAGAGGAGACATAGGCCAATCAGGGCAAAGAGAGCTGCGGGAAATGGGCGATGCATACGACAGTTTCCCAACCAGACGATACCCAGCGCTGCCGTTAGCATACCAAACCCGCAAAGGCCGGGCAAGAGAGCCAAAAGTACTGTCTCGTCATAGGCAATCGCCATCGATTACGGAATATTCTTCGCGCCAGCCATCAGTTGAAGGCAAAGGAAGGAACGACCCGATGGATCATCCCTCCCGTCCTGCGCAGCGCGCTGTCCGGTTTTATCGACATCCTGATCGGCCAAATCCGCAGCAACGACGCGCGACAACGACACGCGCGGCAGACCCATCGCGTCCACCGGCAACACTGTCGGCGTCCTCTCTGTCATTGCGTACCGGGCGACGTGGCGATGAAGATCTCCTGATCGCCCTCAACCCCGATCCCACTGGAAGAGGGTGAGCAGAAGCGGACAATGAGGCATGGCTTCCGCTGAAGCAGGGGATTGCTGCGGGCGCATTCGCCCCCTCGCAATGACATAGATTGGGGCGGCGTGGCCATCCCCCGCGTTCCTCATACCATTGCGCGCTGCGCGGCCATCTCCCGCTGTAGCGCATGGATCACCCACACCTAACAGAGACAGGCGACGCAGCGCGCCGCCCGTCTCTGTGAACTGAGCTACAGCCGGGTATGCTACCGGAAGAGCAGCAATCGCAATCCGTTCAACACCACGATGATCGTGCTGCCCTCGTGACCAATCACACCGAGCGGCAATGGCACTCCGATGGTCAGGGTTGTCAGCACCAGCACAACCACAACCGCCAGCGCAAAGCTGATGTTCTGCCAGACAACCCGCTGAGTGCGCCGGCTCAGCCGCAAGGCATAGGTGATTGCGCTCAGATCATCGCGCATCAGCACCAGATCGGCGGTTTCCAGCGCAACGTCGGTGCCGGCAGCGCCCATCGCGATGCCTACCGTCGCCGCGGCCAGCGCAGGCGCATCATTGACGCCATCGCCGACCATAGCGACCGCGCCGTGCCGCTCGCGCAGTTGCTCGACGATACGCAGCTTGTCAGCAGGCAACAATCCGGCATGCACTTCATCAATCCCCAGCCGACGCGCCAGCGCCTCGGCCACCTGCGCATTATCGCCGGTCAGCATCACGATCCGTTCGATCCCGGCAGCGCGCAGATCGGCCAGATGCTGAGCCGCGTCAGGCCGTTCGCGATCCATCACCGTCACCAGACCCAGCCAGCGCTCGCCTCGACGCGCCAGTAACACGCTCCCGCGCCCCTGCGCCATTACGTCATCGGCGCGCGCTTGCAGCTCGTCGGGAATGGTCAGACCGGCAGCGGTAAACAGGCGCGGCGAGCCAACCAGCGTCTCGACGCCATCCCATTCGGCACGCACCCCCATACCGGTCACCGCAGTGAAATGATCAGGGGCAGCCACCACCAGCCCCCGCTCCTCGGCGGCGCGCAGAATAGCGCGCGCAATCGGGTGCTCAGACGGTTGCTCGGCGCGGGCTACCGTAGCCAGCAATGTCTCCTCGCTCACCCCATCGACCGGCACAACGTCCATCAGCTCTGGTTTGCCGAAGGTCAGCGTCCCGGTCTTGTCAAACGCAATCACCCGCACCTTGCTCAACTCTTCGAGATACATTCCGCCCTTAAAGAGCGCGCCCCGTCGCGCGCCGGAAGCGATTGCGCTCAGCAGGGCCGCCGGCACGCTGATCACCAGCGCACAGGGTGAAGCCACGGTAAGCAACACCATCCCGCGGTAAAACGCATCGGCAAATTCTACCCCAAACAAGGCCGGCGTCAGCAGAATGAACAGCGCTACCGCAGCAATCACGCCGATTGCGTACCGTTGCTCGAAATGTTCAAGGAAGCTCTGCGCGCGCGCCTTGCGCGTCTGCGCCTCGCTCACCATCGTGATGATCCGTGCCAGCGTACTTTCGCTCAACGGCTTCGTTACCCGCACCTCAAGCGCGCCGGTCTGGTTGAGCGTTCCAGCCAGCACCGGCATGCCCGGCCCCTTCTGCACCGGCATCGACTCACCCGTCAACGCCGACTCGTCAAAAGCGCCGCTGCCGCGCTCGATCACCCCATCGAGCGGCACCCGATCGCCGGGACGGAGCAGAATCACATCGCCCACCTGCACCGTTTCGACCGACACCTCAAGCTGCCGTCCATCACGGTAGACTGTGACCGTATCAGGCCGCAACTCCATCAACGCCGATACCGCTTGCTCGGTGCGCCGCAGGGCATAAGCCTGCAAGACATTGCTCAGCGAGAAGAGAAAGAGCAGGATCGCGCCTTCGGCAAAATTGCCCAGGTAGGCTGCGCCAGAAGCGGCCAGCACCATCAACAGATCGACTTCGATTGTCCAACGCTTGAGCGCTTCGATGATGGCGCGCACTGCGTAGAACCCGCCAAACACATACGTGGCGAGATGAACAGCCAGCGCAACCGCAGCCGGCGCGCCTGCGTTATCGAGCCAGATACCGGCGATAATACCAACCAGCGTCAGCCCAACAAACGTCGGTTCGAGGATCTCGTCATTGAGAATCAGGGTCAATGGCCGTCGTGAAGCCTGATGCGAAATCGTTGTCATGACAATCTCCTCTCTCACGCCGGGCGGCTATTACCGGTTACGAGTGCAATACCTGCCGATCTTCAGGATCGAGGCGCGCCAGCAAATCTTCCCCCAGCCGGGCAAAGATCCGCTGCGCAAACAGCTCCATCCAGATGAACTGCCGCGCGATTAAGACCATATTGCGGTTGGTCGTGACCGTCGCTGCTGTG
>FWPV01015351.1_pt1 | contig 11021 bp, 10 predicted proteins | sample 2228371 | NCBI WGS metagenome assembly FWPV01 (sample SAMEA103939776, study PRJEB20133) | metagenome | reverse complement strand
TGACGACCTGTTTACGGGATTCCGGAGCACCAACGTATGGCCGATGCTCGGCTGGCAGGATATCAAGCAGCGTTACCGCCGGTCGGCGCTGGGGCCCTTCTGGCTCACGATCAGCACCGGGGCGCTGATCCTTGGCATGGGCCCCCTCTACGGGAGGCTTTTGCAGCAGGACATCAGCGTCTATTTCCCCTATCTCGCGATCAGCTTCGTGTTGTGGATGCTGATTTCGAGCATGATCAACGATTCCTGCAACGCCTTCATCGGAGCCGAAGGCTATATCAAGGAAGTCAAACTTCCGCTGACGGTGCATGTTCTCAGGGTCGTGTGGAAAAACATCCTGATGTTTGCCCATAACTTCATCATCGTTGCCCTGGTGATGTTGTTTTACACGCCCTCGCTCGGTTGGGACATCCTGCTAGTCCCCCTCGGCGTGTTTTTCATTGCGGTCAACGGTGTCTGGGTCGGCCTTCTGTTCGGAATCCTGTGTGCCCGCTACCGCGATATTCCCCAGGTCGTGGCGAGCCTGGTCCAGGTCGCTTTTTTCCTGACCCCGGTGATGTGGCGGCCGGAAATGCTCGGACGGCACCAGTGGGTGGTCGAACTGAATCCCCTTTACCACTTTCTGGAAATCGCAAGGTCGCCCTTGCTGGCGGGCGGCACCAATTTCCGCTCATGGATAGCGGTGCTGGCCATCACGGTCGCCGGTTACGGATTGATGATCCTTGTATTTCAGCGCTTCCGCTCTCGCGTGGCGTACTGGATGTAGATGAGCACGCTGATACAGGCGACCGATCTCACGGTCGATTTTCCCATCTACGAGGCGAACGCCCGCTCCTTCAAAAGCGCCGTGTTGCGTACTGCGACCGGCGGCGTTCTGTCCAAGGAGTCCGGGCGGGTGACCATCCGGGCGCTGGACCGGCTGAATTTCGAGATGAAGGAAGGCGACCGCATCGGGCTGGTCGGGCACAACGGTTCCGGCAAGTCGACCCTGTTGCGGGTCATTGCCGGCGTCTACGAGCCCACGGGCGGCGCCATTGCAGTCGAAGGAAAGATCGCGTCCATGCTGAACATCTGGCTCGGCATGAACATGGATGCCAGTGGTCTCGAAAACATCTACCTCAGGGCGAGGGTCCTGGGCATGTCGATCCCTGAAATCGACCGGGTCGTGGACGAAATATGCGAATTCGCCGAGCTCGGTGATTTTATCCATATGCCCCTGCGCACCTATTCCAGCGGCATGCAGATGCGGCTGGCTTTCGCGGTGTCCACCAGCGTCGCCGCCGACATCGTGCTGATGGATGAGTGGCTGAGCGTTGGCGATGCGGACTTTGCCGTCAAGGCCCAGGAGCGGCTGAAGGAAATGCTGGGCAGGACCAAGATCATGATCGTCGCCTCCCACAATGAGGACATGGTCAGGAAAAGCTGCAACAAGATTCTTCGCCTGGAGCACGGTAAAATCGCCGAATTCCGGGATATGTGAACGGAAACGCGTTGCTTGATCCAATCGAGGGGGGCGGTTTCCGCCCCTTTGTAACGAACATCTGGGGTTGAACATGAAAATTCTCGTCACCGGCGCCTGCGGCTACAAAGGCACCGTACTGGTTCCCAAGCTGCTCGCGGCCGGCCATGAGGTGGTCGCATTTGACATCATGTGGTTCGGCAACCAGCTCAAGCCGCATCCGAAGCTGACCGCGGTCAAGGGCGATGTGCGCAACATCGACGAGATCAACCTCGACGGTGTCGATGCCATCATCCACCTGTCATCGATCGCCAACGATCCCTGCGGCGACCTCGACCCCAAGCTGACCTGGGAAGTGAGCGCGCTGGCGACGATGCAGCTCGCCGACAAGGCGGTGCGCAAGGGCGTCAAGCGCTTCATCTACGCCTCCTCCGGCAGCGTCTACGGCATCAAGGACGAGGAACAGGTCACCGAGGATCTCGAGCTGAAGCCGATTTCCGAATACAACAAGACCAAGATGGTCGCCGAGCGCGTCGTGCTCTCCTACAAGGAAGACATGGTGGTGCAGGCGCTGCGTCCGGCCACGGTCTGCGGCTACTCGCCGCGGATGCGCCTCGACGTGTCGGTCAACATGCTGACCATGCAGGCGCTGACCAAGCGCAAGATCACGGTGTTCGGCGGCAAGCAGACGCGTCCCAACATCCACATCGACGACATCACCGACGCCTACATTTTCCTGCTCGACAATCCGCAGCACACCGGCATCTACAACGCCGGCTTCGAGAACATATCGATCCTCGACATTGCCGAGCGCGTCGCGCGCCAGGTCGAGGCCGAGATCGTGGTCACCGAATCCAACGACCCGCGCTCCTACCGCGTCAATTCCGACAAGCTGCTCGCCACCGGTTTCCGCCCGAAAAAGACCGTCGATGACGCGATCGGCGAAATCATCCAGAAATACAAGTCCGGCGAACTGAAGGATGAAGAGCGCCACTACAACCTGAAGTGGATGGAAAAAGAGGTGCTCAAGTGAACGCCCCTCTGCCGCAGACCGCCACCTTCTGCGCGGATTACGCGCAGCGCCTGCAGGCCGTGCTGGGCCAATCCGACTGGACCGGCGTTGCCGCGCTAGCGGAAGACCTGCTGCGCTGCTGGAAGGGCGGACACCAGGTGTTTCTCTGCGGCAATGGCGGCAGCGCGGGCAATGCCGTGCACCTCGCCAACGATTTTCTCTACGGCATCTCCAAGACCGCGGGCTCCGGCCTGCGCGTGAACGCACTGTCGGCCAACACGGCTGTCATCACCTGCCTCGCCAACGACGAGGGTTACGACTCGATTTACTCGCTGCAGCTCGCGGTGCAGGCGCGCGAGGGCGACCTGCTGGTGGTGCTCTCGGGCAGCGGCAACTCGCCCAACATCCTGAAGGTGCTGGAGCAGGCGAAGGCGATGAAGGTCAGGACCTACGCCATCCTCGGTTACACCGGCGGCAAGGCCAAGGCCATGGCCGACGTGCCGATCCATTTCGCCGTGGACGACATGCAGATCGCCGAAGACATGCAGCTGGTGGTCGGCCACATGATCATGCAGTGGCTGTACCAGAACCGTCCGGGAAAGGCCTGAGCGATGGCTTCCTCCGCAAAATGCCTGGTCATCGGCAGCAATTCCTTCTCCGGCGCGAGCTTCATCGACTACCTGCTGCAGCAGGGTGTTGAAACCATAGGCACCAGCCGCTCCCCGGAGGCCCACCGCGCCTTCCTGCCCTACCGCTGGTCAGGCAAGGATGCCGGTTTTCGTTTCGTGCAGTGCGACCTCAACCATGACCTCGACAAGCTGATGGCGCTGATGCAGGCGGAGAAGCCCGGCTATGTCGTCAATTTCGCCGCGCAAAGCATGGTTGGCGAGAGCTGGAAGAATCCCGACCACTGGTTCATGACCAATGTGGTGTCGGCGGTGCGCCTGCATGACCGGCTGCGCCAGTGTGATTTCCTGCAGAAGTACGTGCACGTCACCACCCCGGAAGTCTACGGCAGCACCGACGGCTGGATCCGCGAGGACACGCCCTTCAACCCGAGCACGCCGTACGCGGTGTCGCGCGCGGCGGGTGACATGAGCCTGCGCACCTATTTCGACGCCTACAGGTTTCCCGTGGTGTTCACCCGCGCCGCCAACGTCTACGGTCCGGGCCAGCAGCTCTACCGCATCATCCCGCGCACCATCCTGTTCATCCTGCTTGGACGCAAGCTGCAGCTGCATGGCGGCGGCCATTCGCGCCGCTCCTTCATCCACATGAAGGACGTGTCGGAAGCCACCTGGAGCATCGCGCAGAAGGCACCGTCAGGCGAGACCTACCATATCTCGACCGACGAGATCGTCACCATCCGCCAGCTGGTCGAGCGCATCTGCGCCAAGCTCGGCGTGAAGTTCGAAGATCACGTCGAGGTCGTCGGTGAGCGCCTCGGCAAGGATGCCGCCTACATGCTCGACAGCCGGAAACTGCGTGAACAGCTTGGCTGGAAAGACCATATCAACCTCGATGCCGGCCTCGACGACTGCATTGCCTGGGTGAAGAAGCATTTCGAGGACCTGAAGAACTTGCCGTACGACTACGTTCACAAACCTTGAAAGGCAAAGAAACATTAACCGCCGATGAACGCCGATACACGCCGATAAAACAAGTAAGCAAACAGCTTTGCGCTTGCCACAAAACGCCCCCTCTCCCCGCAAGCGGGGAGAGGGTTGGGGTGAGGGGCTGCAACAAATTCTGTAACGCACATTAACTTGCTATGCACTTATCGGCGTTAATCTGCGTTCATCGGCGGTAAAACAGCTTTCCGCTCTTGATGTATATACGTAACTTATTGATTTTATTGATAAAATTGGAAAACGCGTGAAGGTCGACGAACTCCGCAAACTGGCTGCCGAAATCCGCGCTCGAATCATCGAGACCTCGCACAAGACCTCGACGCCGCACCTGGGGTCCTGCCTGTCATGCACTGACATCTTGGTGGCGGCATACTTCGCCACGCTTCGCATCGACCCGAAAAAGCCGCGCGACCCGAACCGCGACCGCTTCATCCTGAGCAAGGGTCACGGCGCCGCAGCGTTGTTCCAGGTGCTCGCGATCAAGGGCTTCTATCCGGAGAAGATGCTCGAGAACTACGGCGAGGACGGCGGCATTTTCGCGGAACATCCCCCGACGCCCTCGCACCTGCCCGGCATCGAGGCTGCGACCGGCTCGCTGGGCCACGGCATGCCGATGGGACTGGGCATGGCGCTGTCGGCGCGCATCCAGAAACAGGATTACAACGTGGTGGCCCTGCTCTCCGACGGCGAGTGCAACGAGGGCTCGATCTGGGAGGCGGCGATGCTGGCGGCCTCGCAGAAGGTCGAGCGTCTGGTGGCGATCATCGATTTCAACAAGTGGCAGGCCACCGGTCGCAGCGAGGAAATCCTCGCGCTCAATCCGCTGGCCGACAAGTGGCGCGCCTTCGGCTGGAGCGCCTACGAGGTCGACGGCCACGACATGGAGGCGCTGGTGAAGCTCCTGTCCAATGTGCCCGACGGCAGCGGCAAGCCGGTGGCGATCATTGCCCACACCGTCAAGGGCAAGGGCGTCTCCTTCATGGAAGACGACAACAACTGGCATTACCGGATACCGACGGCTGAGGAAGTGGTAGCGTCGAAGAAGGAGTTGGGCGTATGAGAAACGCATTCGCAGACGAAATCACCAAGCTGGGCGCCGTCGATCAGCGCGTAGTCCTGCTCTCCGGCGACATCGGCAACAAGCTGTTCGACAAGTACAAGGAAAAGGCCGAAGGCCGCTTTTTCAACTGCGGCGTGGCCGAGGCCAACATGATGAGCGTGGCAGCCGGCATGGCGCTGTGCGGGCTGCGGCCGGTGATCTACACCATCACCCCGTTCACCACCACGCGCTGTTTTGAGCAGATCCGCGTCGATGCCTGCTACCACAAGGCGCCGGTGATCATCGTCGGCACCGGGTCAGGCCTGTCTTATGCTGAACTCGGTCCGACCCACCACTCCTGTGAAGATATGGCGATCCTGCGCGCGCTGCCGGAAATGACGGTGATGGCGCCCGGTGACGTGCCGGAACTGCGCGCTGCATTGCGCGCCGCGCTGAAACAGGACGGCCCGGTGTACATCCGCATCGGCAAGAAGGGCGAGCCGAACATCCACCCGGGTGAACCCGATCTGGTGATCGGCAAGGGCATCACCGTGCGCCCGGGCAAGGATGTCTGCCTGATCGGCACCGGCGTGCTGACCGCCATCGCACTGGATGCGGCAAAGCTGCTTGAAGCCCAGGGTATTTCCGCCCGGGTCGAAAGTTTCCATACCGTGAAGCCGCTGGACAACGCCCGGCTGGCTGAAATATTCGCGGCCTATCCGGTGGTGGCCACCATCGAAGAACATAGCAAAATCGGCGGCCTCGGCGGCGCGGTAGCGGAGTGGATGGCCACGCAGGACAGCTTGCGCGGCAAACTGCTGAGCTTCGGCACCGACGACGTGTTCATGCACGAAATCGGCTCGACGAAATACGCGCGCAACAAGTTCGGATTGACGGCAGAAAACATGGCCAGCACCGTCGCCGCCCGCCTGAAATCCCGCCGCGCCGCGTAGACATCAGCGGAGAACTCTTTGCCGAAGCTGGATTACAGCCTGCGCCCTTATCGGCGTTTATCGGCGTCCATCGGCGGTAAAAAAAGGTTTTAGCCCTGCCCATGCCCATGCTCATCGGCATCGACTTCGACAACACCATCGTCAGCTACGACAGCCTGTTTCACAAGGTCGCCGTCGAGCAGGGCGCGGTGCCCGCCGATACCCCCTGCAACAAGGTCGCCGTGCGCGACCACCTGCGCGCCATCGGCCGCGAAGAGGTGTGGACCGAGATGCAGGGCTATGTCTACGGCGCACGCATGCAGGAGGCCGAGGCCTATCCCGGCGCCATCGAATTTTTCCGCTGGGCGAGGGCATTCGGGATACCGCTGTGCATCGTCAGCCACAAGACGCTGCACCCTTTCCTCGGCCCGAAGTACGACCTGCACCAGGCGGCACGCGGCTGGATCGACGCCTGCCTGAAGGATGAGCAGGGTCCGCTGCTGCCGCCGGAGCGGGTGTTCTTCGAGCTGACCAAGGAGGCCAAGTGGAGCCGCATCGGCGCCACCGGCTGCGAGGCCTTCATCGACGACCTGCCGGAAATCCTGCTTGCCCCGGCTTTTCCGCAAGGCGTGTCGCGCATCCTCTTCGACCCCGAGAATCACCACGGCAAGGAAACCGGACTGCTGCGCATCGCGGACTGGCAGGGCATCCGCGCCCATTTCGAGCGGCAATGCAGTCCGAAGTCCTGAGCGCCGCCTTCGCGGACCTGCTGGGCCTGCCTGAGGCAGAGCGCGCCAGCCTCAGGATCACCCCGTTTGCCGCGAGCGGCAACAATCGCGTCTTCGCCGTCAGCGCCGGCGACCGCCGTTATGCGGCCAAGGTCTATTTCCGCCATCCCGCCGACGGCCGCGACCGGCTGCATTCCGAGTACGCCTTCCTGAGCTGTGCCACCCGCGCCGGCATCCGCTGTGTGCCCGCACCGGTGGCGAGCGATACCCGCCATGGCATCGGCATCTACGAGTATCTCGAGGGCCGCAAGCTTGGTGCTGCGGAAATCGACACCGATTGCGTCGGGCAGGCGGCGCGATTCATCCTGAAGCTGAACCAGCCCGCGGTGCAGGAGGCCGCCCGGGAACTGCCCAGGGCGTCCGAAGCCTGCTTCAGCATCGCCGAGCATTTCGCGATGGTCGATGGCCGCATCGCGCGCCTCGGTGGCATCGGCACCGTGGACGCGCTCGACCGCGAGGCCGGCGAGTTCACCCGGGCCCTGGCTGCACGCTGGCAGGCGGCGAAAGAGCGGATCCTGCGCGATGCGAAGGCGGCCGGCATCGCCCCCGACGAGATGCTGGAAGAGCGCTGCATCTCGCCCTCGGACTTCGGTTTCCACAACGCGCTGGCCACGGCCGACCGCGGCCTGTGCTTCATCGATTTCGAGTATGCGGGCTGGGACGACCCGGCCAAGCTGGTGGGCGACTTTTTCTCCCACCCCGCGGTGCCGGTCGACGCCGCGCACTTCGACCGTTTCCTCGATATCGTGACCGGCTATTCCGCCCGCCCGGCGGCACTCGCCGCCCGCGCCCGCATCCTGCTGCCGGTGTTCCACGCCAAGTGGTGCTGCATCATCCTCAACGAATTCCTGCCCGAAGCCGCCCAGCGCCGCCGTTTCGCCGACCCCGGGCACGATGCGTCAGCCCGGAAACGGGCGCAACTGGACAAGGCGATGGCCCTGTTCGAAAAAATGGAACGCTAGGATTCCGGAATTGGAATGCTGGCCCGATTTTTGCCTTTACGACTGACCGTTTACCCCTCACCATTCACCCATCATGTCCTATATCGATTTCCTCTCCGTAGTCCACAAAAGCACCAAGCGCGATTACCTCGCCCGGGTCAATGACCCCGATTTCCCTAAGGCCGTCGCCGCCGAGCGCGCCAAGAAATGGGACTTCGATTACTGGGACGGCGACCGCCGCATCAACTACGGCGGCTACAAGTACATGCCCGGCCGCTGGGAGAAGGTGGCAAAGGCGATGGCCGACCACTACGGCATCAAACCCGGCGACAAAATCCTCGATGTCGGCTGCGGCAAGGGATTCCTGCTCTATGACTTCACGCTGGTGGTACCCGGCGTCGAGGTCTATGGCATCGACATCTCGCAGTATGCGATCGACAATTCCAAGGAGGAAGTGCGCGACCGGCTGCAGGTCGGCAGCGCAACCAAATTGCCGTGGCCGGACAAGCACTTCGACCTGGTGTATTCGCTGAATACCCTGCACAACCTGCACTGCTACGACCTCGACCCGGCGCTGCGCGAGATCGAGCGCGTCGGGAAGAAGAACAAGTACATCTGCGTCGAGTCCTACCGCAACGAAGTGGAAAAGGCCAACCTGCTCTACTGGCAGGTGACCTGTGAAGCCTTCAACACCCCGGAAGAATGGGAGTGGTGGTTCAAACAGACCGGCTACACCGGCGACCATTCTTTCATCTACTTTGAATAATTTATTCCTGAGGTCGAGTTCGTGGGACTAGACGCTGTGACAGGCCGTTTCCACCGGCTAACAACTGGAATTCGTAAGGCGTTTAAGCTGCGTTCTGCGGAGATTGCCGAACGGGAGGTCTTTTTTTCTCAGCGTGCTAAGCGACAGCGGAAGCTTCGATTTGAACTCCAGTTGCGACAGACGGCAGATTTTTATTACTTGATTGACGTAGTTGGTACCTGTAATTTGCGCTGCCCATCATGTCCGGTCGGAAACTATGAAATGCAGCCACCGGCTGGACTGATGTCCTTAGATACGTACAGAAAAATTCTCGACAAAATCAAGCGAGAACATCCCGGAGAACAGGTCTTTATCGATCTTTATAATTGGGGAGAGCCGGGGCTACACAAGCAGCTTGGTGACATCATTAAGGCCACGAAGTTGGCAGGCTTTGGCGTGGGCATATCCAGCAACCTGAATGTGTTTCCGGACATGCGTAATGTCGTTCAGGCGGGCCCTTCATATATACGCGTTTCGCTGTCCGGTTATTTCAATGCCAACTATCAGAAAACCCACCGAAAAGGCGATATCAATCTTGTTAAGGCCAACATGCATTTGTTGCGTTATTGGCTTGATAAGGCCGGCTCGGACACGATTGTCCAGGTAGGGTTTCATATATATCGGAGCAATTTCCCGGATGATTTCTCGAGAATGAAGGTGCTTTGTGAGGAGCTGGATTTCATATTTGCCCCTACTTTGGCTGCGTTGATGCCCGTAGAGAAAGCTGTTGCCGCTGTTGATGGTAAAGATTTGTCAGCCGATGCTGACATTCTCGAGAATCTCGTGGTTTCCACTTCAGAGCGCGTAAAACTATTAGAGGGGGCCAGACCCCAGTATCCGGATTGCCAGTATCGGCAAAAACGTACAACGATCAATTTTGATGGAACTGTGCCTCTCTGCTGCGCGACATTCGAGCGTGAGCAAATTATCGCAAACAGTTTTCTGGAAATTGACAGGCAGTCACTGCAGGCAAAGAAATATCAACACCCGTTTTGCAAAACTTGTCAGGAGCGATCTTTAGACATGATTTATACCGGGGTCGAGCCGCATCGGGTTGACGAAAAAGCGGTCGCTGTTCTTGGCCCTGAGTTCAAGCAATTTGTCGACGAGTGGAACATTCCTTTGGAACCACTTGTTGATTATGACGAACAAGACTATTCGGTGCAGGCGGCCTTTGATTTGGCTATGCAGAAGTCAGCAAGGGGTGAGACTGATGATTCGATCCGGATGCTTTCCAGTCTATTGAAGGTGGCGCCAAGGCACGGGGAGGCCAGTTTTCAGTTAGGACAGATTCATTTGGCGCGAGGGGATCGGGCTGAGGCTCTAAGGTATTTTGAGTTGGCTTATCGCATTTGGCCAGAACACCAGCCATATTCGGATGCATTCAAGAAAATTAAAGGGGAAATGCAGATTGATTAAATCGTGTAAGGCGGCCATCCTCGTCGAGCAGCGCAAGCCGCTGGTCATCGCCGAGATAGAACTGCCCCAGACCCTCGACGTGGGCCAGGTGCTGGTAAAGGTGCACTACAGCGGCATCTGCGGATCGCAGCTGGGCGAGATCGACGGCGCCAAGGGCGAGGACAAATTCCTGCCGCACCTGCTGGGCCACGAAGGTTCGGGCACGGTGGTTGAAACCGGGCCCGGTGTGCGTTACGTGAAAGCGGGCGACAAGGTCGTGCTGCACTGGCGCAAGGGGCTGGGCATCGAGCCCGTGCCCCCCAAATACAAATGGGACGGCAGAATCGTCAACGCCGGCTGGGTCACCACCTTCAACGAGTACGCCATCGTTGCTGAAAACCGGATTACGCCGATTCCCGCAGACAGCGACATGGAAGTCGCCGCCCTGTTCGGCTGCGCGGTCACCACCGGCTTCGGTGTGGTGGTCAACAATGCGAAGCTGAAGATCGGTGAATCCGTGGTGGTCTTCGGAGCCGGCGGCGTCGGCCTCAACATCGTGCAGGCGGCGGCGATGGTGTCCGCCTGGCCGGTGATCGCGGTGGACCTCCACGACAACCGCCTTGAACTCGCCCGGCAGATGGGCGCGACCCATCTGATCAACTCGAAGAAATGCGATGCCCGCCAGGCCATCCTCGACATCGTCGGCGGCGCAGGTGTCGATGCCTTCATCGACAATACCGGGCAGCCGGCGATCATCGAGATGGGTTACCAGATGGTGAAGCCGCAGGGAAGGGTGACGCTGGTCGGGGTCCCGCGCAAGGGTAACAACATCAACATCCATTCCCTGCCGCTGCATTTCGGCAAGGGGCTTTCGGGATCCCACGGCGGGGAGGCGGTGCCGGAGCAGGATATTCCGCGGTATCAGGGCATGTTCGGGGCCGGCAAGCTCAAGCTTCGCGAGCTCATCACCGAAGTGCTTGATGTGAGCGAAATCAACACTGCGATCCAGCACATGC
>FWPV01015348.1_pt1 | contig 11022 bp, 13 predicted proteins | sample 2228371 | NCBI WGS metagenome assembly FWPV01 (sample SAMEA103939776, study PRJEB20133) | metagenome | reverse complement strand
AGCAAATTCTTTTTTGCACATAATTATCCCGCCACGTGGTCCACGCAAAGTCTTATGGGTAGTAGTAGTTACGATGTCAAAATATGGTACCGGATTAGAAATAGCTTTACCTGCAATAAGACCCGCAATATGAGCAATATCAATCATAGTAACAGCTCCAACTTTTCTACCAATATCTTGAAACTTTCTGTAATCTAGTTGTCTAGTATAAGCTGAAAATCCCGCTAATATTAATGCGGGCTTCTCTTTTATTGCTATTTGTTCTAATTCACGATAGTTTATTTTTCCAGAAGCATCAGTTTTATATCTTACAAAATTATATATCTGCGCAGAAAGAGTTACTGGGTGTCCATGAGTAAGATGTCCACCGTGACTTAAGTCCATTCCTAATATCTTGTCACCCGGTTTAAGCACTGCACTATATGCAATCATATTGGCTGGAGCACCAGATAATGGCTGAACATTTACATGTTCAGCGCCAAATAACTTTTTAGCTCTTAATATAGCCAGTTGTTCAATTATATCTGTATATTTTTGACCACCATAATAACGCTTACCCGGATAACCTTCAGAATATTTATTAGTAAAAACTGTTCCTAATGCTTCTAATACTGCAGGTGATACATAATTTTCTGAAGCGATAAGTTCCATTCCCTTCTGTTGGCGTTTTATTTCACATAACACTGCTTGGTAAATTTGTTTGTCTTGTTTTTTGAGATTCTTAAGCACAGTAGCAATGAAAAAGGATTTGCAAATTTTTAACTATTTGAAAATCCCCTTTTTGTGTTAACTTTGCTTGATTAATATCAACGAGATAAAGTTTGTTTTGACTTTTACTATTTTACTATTTTACTATCTAAAAATAAGCATGTCAAAATAAGTTTTTTTTATTGGTAAAATAAGTTTATTTATCAATCATTTTTTTTAAATCCCAAGGCGAAATTTTGATAACATGAATATCAGCAAAAATATTAGCCCAATTTACACTTGCCAGTGTATATGGTCTACTGAACAACCTGCGTTCTTTCCAATATTTAAACCAATATTAAAATCTTTTGTTTTAAAAATTTTCTCTAATTTATCAGTTGTATTATTGAAAATCTTTTGTAATTCTTCCCATTCTTCTTTTTTTAAATCCTTGATGTTAGTGATATGCCTTTTGGAAACAATCATTAGATTTCCATCTAAATATGGATATTTATTCACCCAAACTCTCCAGTATTTTCCTGATAAGTTGCGGCATTCCTGTTTTTTGATATTTTTGGAATTACACAACTGGCAAATTTTGAATTTGCCTATTTTTTTAGTGTAAGTAGCCCGATTTTTGTCCAATACTCGCATAAAAAATAAAAGGTTATTAGTCTTTTTATTATACCGATAACCCCAATAAAAAGCAACAAAAGCAAGTTAATTATTTTTTCTGATTTTCTCAATAATTTTGGTAGTACTTGTTTCAGAAAGTGGCTTAAGAATAACAACTTCGCCGCCATAAGATCTGATAAAATCAATTTGTTTGCTTCTACATTTTATATCCCCAGTTGACTTGGACATAATAAACACTTCTGTTTTTATTAAATTGATAATACTATTAGAACTATCAATAATACAAACAATATCAACACATTCAAATCCGGCTACAAGATAAGCGCGAATTTTTTCCGGAAGGATTGGGCGATTTTTTCCTTTATTTTTCTTAACCAGTGTGTCATTATCAACTCCGACTACCAAAATATCTCCAACACTTCTCGCGGTTAAAAGATAATTTAAATGTCCATCATGTAAAATATCAAACACTCCGGTCGTACAGGAAATTTTTAATTTTTCTGATCTCATCTTTTCGCAAATTCTTGCCAGATCCTGCAAATTTTTTACAATCTTTCTTTCCACTGTGTGTCTCATTTTTCCCTCCTATTTTTATTGTTTGTTTTAATTTATAAGAACTAACTCTTTGTCAGAAACCAACCATACGTTGCTAAAAATGTCAAGAATAAAAACCACCAGCTTATATACTGGTGATTTTCGTTTAAACTTTTCCCAACCTCTTTCTTAAAAAAAGCAAAGTGTGAAAAAAATTACTAAACACTAACTTTTATTCCTGGACCCATAGTAGAACAAACTGAAACAGAAATTATAAATTTTCCCTTTACCGCTGCTGGCTTAGCTTTATTAAGAGATTCAACTAAAGCCCTGAAATTTTCTACCAACTTTTTTTCCTCAAAAGAAACCTTGCCTATGATTTGATGAATATTGCCTGAGTCGTCATTTTTAAAACTAGCCTTTCCCTTCTTAAGTGCTGTTACTGTTTCTTTAATTTTATCCGTTACGGTCTCGGTTTTAGGACTAGGCATCAATCCCTTAGGCCCTAAAATTTTAGCTACTGAAGCTAATTTAGGCATTATTTCCGGAGTAGCTACCAACACATCAAAATTCAACTTACCAGATTTAAATTCACTTAACATTTCTTCTCCGCCAACTATATCTGCTCCAGCTTCTTTAGCTTCTTTAAGTTTAGTAGAAGTTATAACCGCTATTTTTTTGGATTTTCCTATACCATGTGGAAGTATTACTGCGCTTCGCACCTGCTGATCGCTAGATTTAGTATCAATTGATAATTTAAAGTGTGCCTCCACTGATTCATCAAATTTAGCTAATTTATTTTCCTTTATCAGTTTAATTGCTTCTTCAATTGAATAAATTTTGTTTTTGTCAATAAGTTCTAAAACTTTTCTATATTTTTTTCCATGTTTCATATATTTTTCGTGGTAATTTCGAAATAAGCATTCAAACGCTTATTTCTCCCACCATTATAAATTAACAAAGTATTGCAAAGCAACACTAAATTCCTTATCTTATATTATTCAACTTTTATCCCCATACTTTTAGCTGTTCCTTCTATAATTTTCATAGCCTCTTCAATATTATTAGCATTAAGATCTGCCATTTTGATTTCTGCAATTTCTCTTATTTGCTCTTTGGTAACTTTTCCAACTTTATCTTTGAGTGGGTTAGCTGCACCTTTTTCAATTTTAGCCGCTTTCTTTAAAAGATCAGCTGCTGGTGGAGTTTTAAGCACAAAATCAAAAGTGCGATCTTCATAAACTGTAATTTCAGCTGGAATAATACTTCCTATTTTATCTTTAGTGCGTTCATTAAATTTCAAACAAAAATCTTGGATATTAAGTCCGTGTTGTCCTAAAGCTGGTCCAACTGGAGGAGCAGGATTAGCTTTGCCAGCTTCAATTTGTAACTTAATAATAGTCTTGATTTTTTTGGCCATTTTTTCATTTAAGCGAAGCCCCGCGCCAAAAGGTGCTTGGCTAAGCTCTAAAATTTATTAGGGCTTTGTTGTTATACATAGCTTTTTTAATGCAAAATAAAGAGTAAAAACTAGAAAAGTAAATCCTTGCGTTAATTCCGTTTGATAAATTAACCATGGTTCCTTTTTAGTTTAAAAAATCTGTATGCTTACATTATCAATACATTTTGCAAATATTACCAAGACATTAATACTTCATTATATTTTCTTCACTTGCAAAAAATCTAGCTCTACCGGTGTTTCTCGACCAAAAATAGAAACCATAACTTTAACCTTGCCTTTACCTTCATCTACTTCCTCAATTTTACCTTCAAAATCTTTAAATGGTCCATCTGATATTTTTACTACATCTCCTCGAGAAACATCAATTTTATATTTTGGCTCTTCTACTCCCATTCTCTTTTTAATAGCTTCGATTTCATGCGGATCAACCGGAGTTGGAGTGGTACCTAAACCAATAAAACCAGTGACATTAGGAGTATTTCTGACTACATACCAAGAGGCATCGGTTACTATCATCTCTACCAATACATAACCTGGATAAATAATTTCTTCAACTACTGTTCTTTTTCCTCCTTTAATTTTTATCTTTTTTTCTTTAGGCACTATTACATCAAAAATATGATCCTGCATATCCATCGATTCTATTCTTTGTTTAAGATTCTTGGCTACATTTTCTTCATAACCAGAATAGGTATGAATAACATACCAAGCTCTCCCATGATGTTGTGTTTGCTTTGCCATTTTTTCATTTAAGCGAAGCCCCGCGCCAAAAGGTGCTTGGCTAAGCTCTAAAATTCTTCTAAATTTATCGTTATAACTGTTATAAATTTAGCTTCTTTTGGTGCAGAACAAGAAGCTAAAATTAAATATCCTGCCTGAATTTACTCACTAGTTATCACTAATTTACACGGTAATCATTTATAAATTAGATTACAAATAATTAAAGCTACTTTCAATAATCTATATAAACTTACAATAACATTTGAAATTTACTGCGAGGTGAAATATTCTTATTAAAAACTATTTAATAACAAAACTTTTTAGAATATAACTAAATAAATAATCCAATCCACCTAAAAACAAAGCTACAGCTATACTCACACCAATAACTATAAGAGTATAATTAATCGTTTGTTGGCGAGAGGGCCAATTAACTTTCTTAAGTTCTATTCGAGCTTCTTTGATGAAAGCAAAAATTTTACCCATTGATAACAATCTACGAATGCGTGTAAATTATGCATCTATGCTTCATTTGCATAAAATCTACATCATTCATATTTTACCCTTTTTTAAAAAGCCCTTTGGGCTTTTAGTTTATTGTATAATATAAACAATTTTTGTCAAACCCCTAAGCCCCAATAGCTTATTATTTCTGCATCCTTCCAAATTTAAAACTATAAAAATAAATTTCAGCTCTTTTCTTATTGCACTTATCTAATTTGAATATTTTGAGCGGTAAAACTTCCATTTTGATTAGCTTTGCCGCTTATCACAACATTCTTGCCATTTTCTAAATCAACTGATGATCCTTTGATAGTTTTACCAATTTCAGTTGACTCAGAAAAATACACAATTTTAGAGCCACCATCCCTAGTTTTTAAAGTTATGCTTTTATCATCTTTAGAAATTATTTCACCCGACACAAATTCACTATTTTCTCTGTCTCTTGCAACAAATCTTTCCGCTCCTTGAAAACGATCTCCTTGCCTGAACGTTCTTAATTGAGTTGTGGTATCTCGGAGCAATCCTTGTTTAGACAAGTGGTTTTTTTCATAAACAGCTCCGCCATAGAACGCTCCCCCGCCAACAAACAAAAGGATGATAATTGCAACTACAATGTTTTTTGTCCTCATATTGATTATTGAATTATAAATCTAATTAATTATTCATAACGTAAAGCTTCAATAGGATTTAAATTGGCAGCCCGTTTAGCCGGATAAAACCCAAAAATTATTCCTACTAAAGCTGATACGCTAAAAGCTAAAAGAATTGCTGACAGAGAAATATCTATAGATAAACTGCTAATAAAATAAGAAATAACTAAAGAGGCAAAAAAACCCAAAAGAATTCCCAATATACCTCCTAAAAAAGTTAGAGCAATAGCTTCAGCTAAAAACTGAAGAGTAATGTATTTCTTTTTAATACCTACCGCCTTTCGCAGTCCTATTTCTCTGGTTCTTTCAGTAACAGTTGTCAACATCATATTCATAATTCCAATACCACCTACCAACAGAGAAATTCCTGCAATTGAAGAAAGTAAAATGGTTAAAGTATTAGTGATGCTAGTAGCAGTAGCAATGATATCGTTTTGATTCATGATATTAAAATCAGCTTGAGAAACATCAGAAATATTGTGACGATTAAGAAGTAATTCAGTTATTCGTTCTTGAACAAAAGTCATTAAGGCCTGGTCACTTGCAGCAACACTAATACTATTTAAAAATTCATTTCCCGACAAATAATGCTGAGCACTGGTCAAAGGAACATAAACAGCATCATCGGGATTAGAAAATCCGCTTCCTCCTTTTGTTTCAGTTACTCCAATAACTTGAAATTCCACTTTATTTATCTTGATAGTTTGCCCCACGGGATTTACATTAATTCCAAATAAATCATCTCTAGTTGTCGGACCCAAAACTGCTACTTTAGCTAAGCTTTTTAGCTGCTGATCATTGAAAAAACTACCAATACCTATCTTAAGATTACGAGCTGTAAGATAGTCAACATTTGTTCCAATTACCTGAGTGTTAGTGTTCTGTCCTTTAGCTGTAATTTGATAACGCTTAGAAATTTCCGGAGCTACTGCTTTTACACCTTGAATCTGGCTTTTGATAGCATCAGCATCTTTCAGTGTTAAAGTTTGCAAACTGCCTCTGCCTTGACTAATTACTCCACTTCTCTGAAAACCAGGCATGACCACAATTAGATTTGAGCCAATAGCTTCAATATTTTTTTCAATGGAAGCTCTTGCTCCTTGCCCGATACCTAACATTGTAATAACTGAGGCAATTCCAATAACAATACCTAAAATAGTCAGTCCTGATCTAACTTTATTGCCTGAAAGCGCCCAAAAAATCTCTTTTGATAAATCTATTATTGTTGACATATATCTGATTCAATTAAACCGTCACGAAGATTTATAACTCTACTGGCAAAACTAGCAATTTCTTTTTCGTGAGTAATTAAAATTATAGTATGTCCTTTTTTGTTTAATTTTTGGAAAGTTTCCATAACAATACGACTAGTTTTAGTATCTAAATTCCCTGTCGGCTCATCAGCTAAAATTATTGAAGGATTATTAACTAGAGCTCTGGCTATGGCTACTCTCTGCATTTGCCCGCCTGATAATTGGTTGGATAAATTAAAAAACTTATCTTCTTCCATTCCCACATATTTGAGGCATTCTCTGGCTCTCATTTCTCTTTCCTTGATTGAAATTTTTGAATATAAAAGAGGTAGCATTACATTACGAATAACCGTTGCTCTAGGCAAAAGATTGAAAAATTGAAATACAAATCCGATTTTATTTTTTCGCAATTCTGATAGTTTATCGTCATTCATTTTTGATACATCTTCTCCATTTAAAAGATAACTACCACTTGTAGGTGTATCCAAAGCGCCAAGGATGTGCATTAAAGTTGATTTGCCTGAACCTGAAGGGCCGGTAATGGCTACAAATTCCCCTTTTTCAACTTCAAAAGAAACACCTCTGAGAGCTGTTGTTCTCACCTCCCCATTTTTATATATTTTTACCAAGTCTTTACATTCAATCATACCTATCTGCTAAAAGTTCTTAAATTCCCACCCCCACCAGTTAGGCCCGGTATTCGCATTACTGAACCACTGTTAGTTTTTTGCGAAGAAGCTGAAACAGCCGGATTGATAGTTTGAATTACCACCTTGTCACCAACATTTATTCCGCTTATAATTTCAGTTTCTACCCCATTGCTCTCACCAATTTGCACTGCCTTTCTTTGTAGTATTTTACCTTCACTTAATACTTCTACATAATAAGAATCATTCTCACTTTTTATAGCACTGCTAGGCACAATCAAAACATCTTGTTTAACATCAGCAATAATGGAAGCAGAAACACTCATTTGCGGTTTTATTCTTTCATCCAAAGTATCAAAATTGATGGTAACATTGTAAGTTACTACTCCTTGTGTTACTGTTCCTAAAGCATCAATCTTTTCAACTTTTCCTGATATTGTTAATGAATCCAAAGCGTCAAATTTAAGCATTACTTTTTGTCCAATAAATATTTTTGAAATATCTACTTCATTGACTTCTACTAATGCTTTTAAAGTTTTCAAATCACCGATGATAATCGGAGCGCTATTATTGTTGCTTGAAGCAGTCCTGCCTAAATCATCCCCGTTTTTAATATTAATTTCAAGGATAGTTCCTGAAATTGGAGCAGTTACTTTTCTTTTAGCCGCATTATTAAGCGTGTTATAATAATCCTCTCTACTAGCCTCTAGGCTTTTTTGAGCTTGAAAAACTTTAGCTTCTGCCAAAGCAACTTTGTTTTTAAGCACTAAAAGTTCTTTTTTTGTGTAAGCATCATCATCTTCTCTGTCTTCTTTTTTAGCTTTTTCATAAGTTGCTTCAGCGCTAATCTTGTCAATTTTAGCCGATTCTAATACATTTTTAGCAGATTCATAAGAAGCTGCTGCTTTAGCTACACTGACACTCAAATCATCGTTGATAATATTGAAAAGATGTTGACCCTTAGAGACTGAATCACCAACCTGCAATGTTAAATCAGACACAGTTCCTGTAATTGTCGGATCAACTGCCGTTTGATTGTCAATAATAACATTACCACTAGCCGAAATAGAAGATACTAAAGTTCCTTTTCCGGCAATGGCAGTTACATATTGCACATCTTTTAAGTTTGAATCTGATTTGCTAATCCACAAATAAAATCCCAACATTATCAAAATCAAAAGTATAACAGTTGTCCAAATATGTTTCTTTTTGAATTTCATTAACCTTAAAGCAAAACGAGAAAATGATCTAATCCATCTCCAAGTAAGCATAAAATAGTTTAATAATAATTTATTTCTCAAATACACGGATTAAAATAGCTTCAATAATACCGCTTTCGTCCGGTTTTCCTATCACCACAATTCGGTCATCAATTTTAAGATCTTTCAATTTTAAATCACTAAAATGCCTTCTATGAATAATAGTTTTATCTGTCACTTCTACTGTGTTTTCCTTATTGTCTCTGTCTTTGATAATAATTTTATTATCAGTTATAGAAATTATTGTACCTGAAAGTCCATGAGAATTACGAAAATCTCTACCTTCAAAATCTCGCATCATTCCACCAAAAAAACCGGGTTTTCCAAAAGATGGTCTTGGACCCATAAAATTTCTTTCATAATTTTTGCCCCAGTTGCAAGAAAACAAAGCCTTACGAAATCCGATTTTAGCTCCTGCCGCAAAACTTATTAAAACAACTAAAATAAAAGCCGCAACTAAAAAGGCAATTTTAAATCCTTTTGATTTAATTAATTCGTTCATATATTTTTGTAGATTAAATATTAAGAATAAATTCAATTACATATAATTAAAACGACTTCTGTGAATTGATTTGAAATACATAGAAAAAGAAAATAGCAGAGCTAATACAGGAGTTAAAATTATAGTAAAATTAATAACTGGAAATGTTTCCAAAAGTGAAAAGGCAAAATATTTCCAGTTGTTCAAAATGATTCCCGTGTCAGTTATGAAAAGCTTTAACAAATCCCAAAAATCAGATTTAATAAAAGTATTGCCATAAAAAATAACAGTTAATAAAAATAATCCAAAAGAAGTTGCTAAACCAAAATACGACAATAGAATTTTTTTCTTTGCTTGTTTCTTTTTTAATGATTCTATTTGAGATAAAATTAAAACTTCCAGTTTTGGACTAGGTTCAATTTCTTTGATGTTTTTAAATGCTTGACGCAAATTTTGATTCATATGGCTTTTTATTTAATACGATTTACTTATTATTTTAGATACACTACTCTTCTAAAAGAACCTTTCTAAGTTTACTTAATGCTCTTTGACGATAAACCTTGATTGTGTTATATGGTCTTCCAAGAATTTCAGCTATTTCGCTGAGAGAAAAATCCTCTTGATAGTGAAGTTTCAAAATAACCCTGTAATGCTCCGGAATTTGATTTAATTTGATTTCTAATTTTTCAATTAATTCCTTTTGCTCTGCAATTTCATTTAATAAAATTGATTCCTCCGGGATTCCTTCCAAATAATTGTTACCCTCTGAATCTTCAAAATATGAAAAGGGAATGGTTTTTTTCTTTTTCAGATAATCAAAAGCCGTATTTTTGGCAATAGTAAAAAGCCAGATCTTAAAATTTTTAGACCGGTCAAATTTGCGAATATTCTTCCATGCTTTTATAAAAGTTTCTTGAGTTAAATCTTCTGCTTGAGAAACATCATTTACAAATTGATAAAGAAAATTATAAATCGGCTTGAGATATTTATTGAGAATTTTCTCAAAAGATAAAGCGTCTCCGTTTAAATAATTTTCAATAATTTGCTTATCATCTTGATTCATATTTCTTAATTTTTAAAGTGTTGCCTATGTATCTCAACTTGTCAAACATTGCATTAACAGAGGTCAGATAATGCCTTGTAAGATTAATATTTTAAAGAAAAAACAATAGAAATGTTTAATCGTTCAGAATAATTCTATATCCGACATATAATAATCAAAAAATAAGTTGTTTATCTAGTCTTCTTTGATTTGAACAGTACGATAACTTCCATCTTTTTTTAAATAGCTCATATTAATAATTATCTTATCTTTTTTAATAGTAATTTCAGAAAATGTGCCCTGATATTTTTTGTTTTTTATAATTCCAGGTGAAACAAAATACTTGACACCATTAATTTCTTGAAAAAATAAATCCTCAACGTGTCCCGCAAAAACAGCTAACACTTTGTTTTGAGAGAAAATTTCTTGAAGTCTTTTGGCATTATCAGGAAGTCCAGAATTAGATTTTATATCTACATTCCAAAGTGGCGGATGATGTAAAAACACAAGCGTTCTTTTGTCAGTATTTTTGAGTTCTTCTTCTAGAAATTTAATCTGTTTTTCTGAAATATGTCCTCTGGTATAAAATTCACCTGGTTTGATATCTTTATCATTTTTCGAAAAATTGCTGTCTAGAATTATAATTTTATAATTTCCTATCTCAAAAGCTTTGCTTAAATAATTAATTCCTAACGATTGCATAAACTGTTTTTTAGTTACCGAGCGCAAATCATGATTGCCCACCACATAATATTTTTTCAAAGTAGTTCTTTCAAAAATATCTTTTACAAAAGAAAGTTCTTTTATTCCCTGTTTAGAACTAACATTAGTTCCTTCTATAATGTCACCATTGATTATAATAAAATTGGGAACAAAAATATTGTTCATTTTTTCAACAAAATAGTTTATTTTGTTTACAAAGTCCGATTTTAGCATTCTATCACCCGCATTATTAAAACCACTTCTGACATGCAGATCTGTAATAAACCCTATCCTTAATTCATCAGGATTATTTCTTTTTTTAGAAGACACAGAAAGAACTAATGGTGTAACAGATAAAACTTCTTCCACATTTTCAGTTTTTGTCATTTCTATGGACTCATTTCCTATATCATCATTAACCTCAATTTTTTTCATATCATCTTCT
>FWPV01014105.1_pt1 | contig 11023 bp, 2 predicted proteins | sample 2228371 | NCBI WGS metagenome assembly FWPV01 (sample SAMEA103939776, study PRJEB20133) | metagenome | reverse complement strand
CAATACACTGGCTTGACCCAAATAATTCAAATAGTTTAACCCCAGGTGGTATAAATGGCTATGCTTATGACCTATATATATCTGGAGATGGAATACCCTATTATCTTTCTTTTGATTATAGCACATCTCCAATTTATTTAGATATAGCTGTAAACTGCGATGGTGCTACCTATTATTCAAAATATGGTTCTACTTTAGTAGGAGGTTATGGAGGCAGAATAGATTTTTCTATAGTGTATTATAATATTGATGATATAAAATTAAACGAATATGGTGAGATTTATGTTTTACGCCCAGATTTAATACATATTGTATTATCAGAAGAGCTTCCTGAAGGATGGTATTTGTGCCAGTTATGTAAATATCCTGGTGAGGAGGGTTTTAAGACAAGGGCAAAGGGACCCAATTGTCAGCCAGGTGAAGGTGAAATAATACTTATCTTAGATAGAGATCCATATGAAACTAATGATCCCAAAATCACATTGGATAAAAATAACAAAACTGCAGATATTCTATTTGGAGAAAGGCCTCGAATTACTGCCTTTTGGAGGGATATAAATGGTGAAGAAAGTTATCTTTTAGTGGAATGGGAATTGGTATCAAAGACAGTGTCTACGGATCCAACAAATATATCAGATAAATCCCTTTTTAAAGATACTCCTGTTTTATTATTTACTGGAGGAGCAAATCCCTATGAAAAAGAAATCCTTGACTTTCAAACAGTCCATACTGGAAAGATAAAATTAAAAGCAAGATCAAATGATGAATATAAGAAAGGAGAACTTGAAGTTGAAATAAATATAAATAAGCCAACAAAATTAGGGAATACATATAATCAATTAGAAGGACCTGGAAATGATTTTGATGAAAAAGCAATTCTTTATGCCCATAAATATGGGATTCCACCCCAATATTTAAAGGCACATGTGCACAAAGAAGCCGAAAAAAGAGCAGGTAGGTATTTGACTGATTCATTTAGATATGAACCTATTGCTTATGATATTGGGAGAAAAGGTCATGTTTGGGGTGGAGATTTAAAAGGTATTTGGAGCTGGACAAGGGCAGAATGGGCAACCCATAATGTTGATTATGATTATTATAATTATCCCCTTGGAATTTATTTAACCTCTCCAATTATTGAAAAGATTAACAATTTTTATAAAATAACGGAAATTACAGAAAATAAAAATGATCCAGATAGGCCAATTTATAATTGTTCCACATATTTGAATTTGCCTAATGAATATGCAACAATTTTTGATATTTATAATGGGAATAATGGTTGGGCAGATAGAAGTTATCCTAATATTTTATATAATTCCATAGGTCCTTGCAACGGAGTAAGGCAAAATTGGGATACTAAAACATTTGGAAGCTCCTTTTTTATGTCATATCACAATGGCAAATATTATTGCACATCTGAAAATATTCCTGAATCTTGTGGTCCTGTTAGATGTAAATTCATTGAATGGCTTTATAATTACACATATATTCCTGCTCAAGTTCCCGTTGGTTCAACTTATGGTCTTATGCAAATTTGGTATGTTACAGCAGTAGAAAAAATGAAATGGAATAGAGGGAGGCCTTCAATTGAAAAAGAGCCAAGCTTATTATTTGATGTTGATATAAATTTGGATTTATGTACAAGTTATGATGCTAAAAATTTTAGAAAGAAAGGGATTGAATCTTCTAAGGATTTTGCTTCATTTATTCAAGCAATCAAGAGTGGTTTAAAAATATACAATAAGGGGACTGATTACCCAGATAGTGTTTTAAATTTTGTAAATTCATTTAAACCTAAAAATTAAGGAGGATAAAATGAAATTATTAATTTTTTTATTATTTACTTTAAATTCTTTTGGGTTGACAATAACAGATGAAAAGGCAATAGAACTTGGAAAGCAATGGTATCCACAGGAATTAGGGGAGTATTGCCTAGATTGGGCTGACGGAAAAACAGCAATTGAAGAGCCAAATTTTGGTTGGTCTTTACATGATGAGACAGGTCCTTATCATTTCCCCTTAATCTTCAATATTCCAAATGATCCAAATGATTACATTCTCCTTGCCTGGAGTGATTGTATTTCCTATCTTTTTTGGAGAATTTTAAAGACAAATGATGGGGGAAAGACCTTTCAATTTGTATGTGATATTGATAAAATAGTTAGTGATTCTGGTTATTGGTGGAGTTTAAGGCTTGTAGATTTGACTGGGGATAATATTCCTGAGCTTTTACAAGAAGGGGCAGTCCATGGAGTATCAAGCAGAGGAGATGAAGGAATAGCAATCTGGCAGTGGAGGGATGGGTGTTTTAAGCACATAACGCCCTATGATTGGACAGGTGAGTATTCTGATGATAAAATAGACAATAACTATAAAATTGTTACAAATTCTTTTTTAGAACTTGATGACATAGATGAAGATGGAAAGGCAGAGATAATAATTGGTCCAACTATGAGTATGAACTGGGGGAAGAGTGAGACAGGAGAAGACGATGTTACCTGGACAGTGAGCTATCCTGGGGAAGTTTGGAGATATAATGGTTCTATGTATGAAAAATGGTATGAACTTGACCCAAATGATGAAAATCCAATATATGTTCCATCCTTAGGTGTATTTCACCCTTCCACAATTCCTTTTTCTGAGCTTTCAAATCCTGGTCAAGGAAAGATAAGCATATTCATCTCTGACCCTCCTGGTTCTTTAACTTGCGATGACTTTGTTAAAAATTTATTTACTCTTAATGAAATTTCCATATCATTTAAAAAGATTTGGAATAACAAAAACAATCCAGATGAGAAAAAAGCAAACTATGAATTTTTAGGATGTCCAGTGAAGCAAGTGGTGAGGAAAAGCCAGGGTGATTTTCAAACAAATCCACAAGATCCCTTTATATTAAGTCAGGACTTAAAGATGGAATACCATTTTTTAGGCAAGTATATAGAACTTGAAGCCAGGAGGGATAAGATTTATCCAATTTTAAAGAGCAAAGCAGAGAAATTTTTTGAAGAAAATCCCCAAAGTGAATTATACTGGGCATCTTTGCCAATAAAGGGAAGATTTAATAATGGGAAAATATCACAAATATCTACATTTATTTCAATTAAAAGAACGGGGAATTTAACTGAATCAAAGGAGAGAGAAAAGAAATGAATAAAATTTTCATCATAAAAGTATAGGAGGTGCTATTAAGAAAAATGTTAAAATGAAAAGGAAATTGGTGGATGTTTTGGATTGGGATATCCATTAATTGATTTAACTGGTGATGGTATTCCTAAATTATTAAAAGAAAAATTATTATGCAGACATGGTATGAAATTGATTCAAATGAACCAAATTCTTTCTATGTACCATCCCTTGCTGTATTCCATCCTTCAACAATTCCTTATTTTGAGCTTTCAAATCCTGGTCATTGATAGGTCTTTGGTATTTCCTTTCATTTTAAATGAAGCAGGCCATTTAGAGTAAAAGATTGATATATTTGTTTAAGAGAAATAGGGGTTTTGCTTGCCACGACCTTTTAAATAACTACAGGCGGAATAAGGGGCTTGTTTCAAAAGTTTAAACATATTTTTTTGAGGAAACCCCTATTTCCTGCTTTGAATCCTTACAATTATTATGTATTATTTTAAACCCTTGTTTTTTTTAGAATTTCCTTTCCTTTTTAAATTCTTATTTTTTCCCTATCCTTTTTATCCCACCACAAATACTGGTTGCACATATCCTTTCTTTATCAGTATGTAAAATCTTATCAAATTTAATGCACTTAAATACAAAACCCCATTCACCTCTTACCTTCCTCAATCCCCTCTTAGAAGTGCCAAGAGCAGATATTTTGTGTAGCACCTAAATACCCCCAAGATGTAAGAAAATTTATCTATAAAACAAATATGGAGGAAAATATTAATAAACAAATGGAAAATCTTAGAATAAAAATAGGCGGATACTTCCAATCAGATGAAATCCTCCTCCTTAACCTGTTCCTCCAATTAGAAAACCTTAAAATACTCTAAATGGAAAAAACCTGTACCCTTACTTCAAAATAAAACCTAAGAACTCAAAAAAACTCTTCAACCTTAAGTTTTGAGGAGCTTTCCCCAATTTTTTTCCCCTAAATAATTATAGTATCCTAACAAAGTAATTCCATAACAAAAATTTTTTACACAATTTTTAATACCACTCCTTCTATTGGCTTATAATATAAAGAGGGTGCTTAAAACAATTGGCTTTGAGAATTTAAAAGAGGCAATTTTAAAGATAAAAGAAATGGGAAATAAAATATTAAAAGAAGCAAAAGGTATGGCATAGTAAAAACATTATCATCCTATTAAAAAAATATTTAAGACCAAGAAAAATTTTATTCTAAGAAATTACAATATATCCCTTTATTAGTTTTCACAGGCTCTGTAGGTTATTATTAAAAGTTCTGACATGAGCGCAGCCCTAGCAGCGCAGGACAAATCCTGCACTGCATCATTTATTTCAAATAATTCGCAGGATAAAAACTTCTGCTCTACTGCACTACTGCTCTGTTAAAATCCCAAATGCAGTATGCTATATTCCCCTATTGGCAAGTATAAGTAATCTTAATACTTCCTGCTTCCTTTGTCAAGAATAGGGTACAATTTGATGAGGTAAGCTGATAAAATACTAAGGGTCTTAAGCTATCAGTTAAAACAGAAGGATCTGGATCTATCCATTCAGAGGGAACTTCATAAAAGTAAAAATCATCATCATCTGAAGAACCATTTTCTTCCAACATTTCTCCTTCTCCAATTTCACTTATTCCATTTTGACCTCTCCCATCAAGAGCTGGATTCTCAGGGTATTTTATAAAAATTTCAAAGGGATTATAAGATGAAAGGGAGGTAACTTTGTCATTTCTTAGTAAATTTGGAATTCCATATTGATCAAGGTATTCTGGTATTCCATCTCCATCCCTGTCTTCTCTTCCTTCTATCTCATCTAAAATGCCATCTCCATCTGAATCAATATCATACCAGTTTGGGTTCCCATCTGCATCTACATCATTTCCATATACCACACCATCTATAACTTCATAAGTGCTTTGTATTCCATCATTGTCATCATCAGAATCTATATAGTTTGGTACTCCGTCTTTATCATAATCTGAAATTGTTTCAAAAAAGTCAGATACACCATCATTATCTGAATCTAAATCTAAATAATTTGGTGTTCCATCTCCATCTGTGTCTATATTTTTTTCTGTTCCATCTGATATTCCATCCCCATCTGAATCAGTATCAAGATAGTTTGCAATTCCATCTAAATCAGAATCATTTGTAAGTTCTATATTGTCTGGTATTCCATCATTATCTGAATCTAAATCTATATAATTTGATATCCCATCCCCATCTCTATCTGATGCACCCTCTGTTGAATCTGGTATTCCATCCCCATCTGAGTCAGAATCTTGATAATTTGGTGTCCCATCCCCATCAAAATCATAAAGATCTACTCCATTTTCAACTTCATCTGGTATTCCATCACTATCTCCATCTGGTAATATGTCTGGATCTAAAAAGTTTGGTATAGAATCTCCATCTGAGTCCTCAGTCCCTTCAATTGAATCAGGATATGGATCTCCATCACTGTTTAAATCTAAGTAATTTGGTGTTCCATCTCCATCTTTATCTTGAGATCCTTCTACAAAAGAAGGTATCCCATCTCCATCATCATCTATGTCTTTGAAGTCAGGTATTCCATCTCCATCTTTGTCTTGCAAAGGGGCAGGGGTCCCACCTTCAGTGGGATCGTAATTGTCATCCAATCCATCTCCATCGCTATCTGTAATTGTATCTATTTTCCCATCATTGTTTGAATCCAAAACAGGATAGTCAGTTATTCCATCGTGGTTTGAATCATTTCCTTCTATTAAATCAAAGATACCATCTCCATCTGAATCTGTATCCAAATAATTAGGTATCCCATCCCCATCTAAATCACCAGAACCTTCTATTGAATCTGGTATTCCATCATTGTCTGAATCCAAATCAATAAAATCAAGTATCCCATCTCCATCTGAATCACCACTCCCTTCTGTTTGATCTGGTATTCCATCTACATCTGTGTCTAAATTTAAATCAGGGTCTATATAATTTGGTATTGTATCTCCATCTGAATCCCCTACTCCTTCTATTTCATCTGCTATTCCATCGCTGTCTGAATCCGAATCAAGGAAATTGGGTATCCCATCTCCATCTGTATCTGTTGTCCCTTCTATAGAATCAGGTATTCCATCCCCATCTGAGTCAAAATCTAAAAAGTTTGATATCCCATCTCCATCAATATCACCTGTGCCTTCTATGGAATCATTGAGTCCATCTCCATCTGAGTCCAAATCCAAAAAGTTTGGATTTCCATCTCCATCGGGATTACCACTTCCTTCTGTTTGGTCAGGTATTCCATCTCCATCAGAATCAGGATCTAAATAATTTGGATTTCCATCCAAATCATAATCGCCAGAACCTTCTCCAAAGGAAGGTATCCCATCTCCATCATCATCAGGATCTCTCCAATCTGGATATAAATCCCCATCATAGTTTTGCATTGCAGGAAGTGACCCCCCTTCTGATGGATCATAATTGTCATCCCAACCATCTCCATCATTATCTGTAATTGTATCTATTATTCCATCATTATTTAAATCTAAGACAGAATAATCATTTATTCCATCATAGTTTGAATCATTTCCTTCAATTAAGTCAAATATGCCATCTCCATCAGAATCCGTATCTTGAAAATCATATATCCCATCTTTATCTGTGTCATTTGTAAATTCTATTAAGTCAGGTATCCCATCGTTATCTGAATCTAAATCCAAAAAGTCAGGTACTCCATCTCCATCTGTGTCCCCTGTGCCTTCTATGTCATCTAATATTCCATCTCCATCTGAATCTCCAATTACAATTACAGGTGTTGAAGGCTGGCTTTGGGCTGCCCCTGTCCCTGCTGTGGCTGTTATTTCATCTCCTCCATTTAATCCAGAAACACCTTCAAGTGTCCATGTTCCACCTGCTTGAACAGTAGTTGTCCCAATGGGATTTCCATTTTGATAAACTGTAATTGTAGTTCCAACTGGTGCTGTAGATGTTCCAGAAATGGTCGTGGAATATGTATAAATTGGAGTAAATATTGTTGGTGCTTCATAAATTATATTAAAATTAACTGCTTCTGAAGGATCTGATGTGTTTCCTGCACCATCTGTTTGAATTGCATAGATACTGTTTTCACCATAGGGTAATGGCTCTTCTGGCGTATAACTCCAATTTCCTTCATTATCTGCATAAGTTATGTAGGGAACTCCATTTATATAAATAGTTACCAATGCATTTGGCTCTGCTGTTCCAGTTATTGTTGGAGTTGGGTCTGTAGTAGAAGTTCCATTTGTTGGATATGTTATTACTGGAGGTGAAGGTGGAATTGTATCAATTATAAAGGTATCTGAAGAAACAATTTGGGGATCTTCTGAATTATAATTTAAAGGAATTGTTGAATTTGAATTATAAACTACAGCGTGCCATAAGCCGTTTTCAGTTAAATTTGATGTGGAAGCACTAGTGAGGATTTCTCCAGAAGGTGTGGAGTCAACAAGTAATTGAAAAGCAAGATTTCCAAAAGGATCATAAAAGGCAACTATGTATGAATTTGAAGGTATGTAATTTTCTCCCCATAAATAAACATTTTGATTTATTCCAAAGGATTCTTTGGGAGTAGAATGTTCTAAATCGGCAAAACTGGAAAGGGTAGCTCCTACAGAAAAGTAATAAACATTAGAGTTTGCAATATTATTTACACAAGAACCATACCAAAAGACCTCTAATTTATACACACCAGGACTATCAAAGGTTACATTATTTATTGTAAAAATGTCGTGGTAGGAAGTCCCCCATTGAACTGTTTGTGGTCCCCTTATCATTGTATAATCCCCAGATGAATAATTTTCAAAAATCCCATTTTCATTTAAATACCTTGTGCCTGAATAGTTTCTAACTAAGTAATAAAAATATGTATTGAAATAATCAGCCCCTGTAGATGTATTATTAAAGTATGCCTCTACAGTCAAGTTTTCTCCTGATACAGAATAAGATGCTTTTGTAGTTTCAACGGGCTCTATTGTGGATTGAACAGCTGCTGGGTCTAAAGTTATTGTAACTGTATCAATTAAGGTAGAATAATCATATAACCTTAAAACCCAGTTTCCAAGAACATCTCTTGGGGTAAAAGTGTATTCATCAAAACCATCTCCATCAGCTGTTGTGGGAATTATTACATCTCTTACAATAACTGAGGAGGGATTTGTATAAGTAATTCTATACCTATTTGTAGTGTTTGGCACTAAACTGGAACCCATAACAAAAATTGTGTCACATCGGGCAAATATTGTTTTTGAAATTGTTCTTAAAGGATCTCCAAAAAGTGCTAAGTAGCTTACTCTAACTTCATCCAATACAGAGACAGAGGCGCCCGTTGTGGAAGCAGTTATATTTGTTATCCCTGTAACTGGAAACTGATATGTAGGAATATCTGGAATTATAACTTCAACAATAATGTTTAAACTCCCTCCATTTGGTTCTAAAACAAAAGGTGTTGTTATTTGTACTCCATCTGAAGGATTCCCGTCTCCGTTGGGATCTGTGTAGTATCTTACAGTCCAGCTATAATTGTTTGTAGAACTCAAAGAAATTGTAGATGCCTCTGGCCAGGAATTTATTATTGTATGTGCAAAAAAGACAGAACGGCTATCGCCTGAATATTTATTTGTCCCATCTGAGACCTTATATTCAGGGAAAAATGTCAATCTGTTATAAACAGTTGTGTGAAGCTCTGCTGAAGAATTTATTCCATAATTGTATCCTATTGCAAAAAGGGTTGATAAATCTTGTGTTTCTAAGGGAGTGCCTGGAGGAATTGTAATTTGAATGACAAAATCCACATAGGAGCCATTTGATATAATTCCTAAATCAGGTAAATTATTTGAATTTGTATCATAGCCAGAAGTGATTGAATCTCCTACATCTGTAAAGTAGCCATTCCCATTTAAATCCACTGCAATGAAAACCCCATCTGAAGGATTTCCATCCCCATTTGGATCTGTGTAATAATTAACAGTCCATCCTTTGCTTGAAATTGCTCTTAAGTCAAAAATGTCCTCAAAGGTATTATTTATCAATCTTAAACCAAAATTTACAACATTTCCTTCAATTCCAGATTTGTATTGAGGTGTGGGGTATAAAATTAGTTCACCAACTGAAGTAGTATCTATGCTATATGCCTTCAAACAGGGATCTGCACTTGATATACCTTCTAAGGTAGTTTGATCTACAACATTTGATGTCCCAAAAGGTGCAGTTAATCTTAAAAGGACATCAAAATAAGAGTCGGGGTCTGTTGCCGGAATTATTGGGGTATCTGGCATCCCATTTGAAGGGGAATCTGCTTCGTATGAAGGATTTACATATTCCCATACCCCATCTCCATCTAAATCCGTTGCCATTAAAATATTAGAATTATAATCATATAAATCAATTCTCCAACTTAAGGTAGAAGTTGCTTTCAAGTCATATCTATCATTAAAGGTTCCCGTATTTGTTATTCTATGAACATATTCTACTACTAAAGGATTTGAAGGTGCTACATTTTCAGTATAATCAGGGGTTATAGAAAAAAGATAAAATCCAAAGGCACCAATTCCCCCTCCAGGCCCTCCCAAGTTATCATCAATTTGAGCTGGAACTTGACCTGGGTTTGAAGTATTAGAAGAGGATACATGGTAATAAATTGCTGTTCCAGCTGGAACACCTATAAGAGACCAGGAAAAATAACTTTCAAAACCAGTTCCATCGGAAAAGCCATAATTTTGATTTGAATAAACCAAGGTTTCATTTGACAGGGTTCCTTCAATTGTATAACCATCTGCCTTCCCCGTTTCTGATAAGGGATGTCCTGAACAAGGGGCAGAAGGACATACCATTGGATCCCCATTTCCTGTATCCACTGCATTATAATCATAAATATAAGCATCTGTTCTCCTTGTTTGTCCATTATAGCGCACCTGAAAGACCTTCTCTCCTGTATCCATCCTCTGGTTTGCATTTATGTCACAATAAAAATAAAATGTTTGTGTATTGCTCGTGCTTCCATATCTCTTTAAGTACATATAAACATTTGTGCTGTCATAAGTCCAAGCAAATTTTGCCAAATCCCTTCCTGATATATTTGTGTTATTTGTGCAATCCCTATCAATTGGACTTACATTGCATTGTGATGTAAATTGTCCCTCAAGGGTGACTTGCAAAGGATTTGATAAGACAGGTGCCCAATCAGTTTCATTTCCATCCAATATAATTGTTTTTAAAGTTGGACCAGAACCTCCCCCACCTGGCGGACACTGGGTAAAAGAAAATGGTGACCCAAAAACTATAAATAAAATAAAATATGAACTAAATTTCACTTTTCCCCCCTATTATATTATAATGCAAAATAATAAAAAAAGTGTGATCTGGATCACATTTTTAAAATAAATTAAAACTTCACAAACACCTCTTTTTAAACCTTTCATATTTATTAAACTAAATAAACTTATGAAAAATTCCCAAAATTTTTATAAAATTTACAGCCCTGAAGAAAGGAATTAAAGAAAAAGAAGGGTTCTTTATTTAAAAAACGAAAGATATAAACTCTTTTAAAAATGCAAGTTTATTTCTTATAAGCAAAAGTTATAGGAATAAGAGTTTCAGATATGCCAATTGGAGTGAAAAATATAAAATTAGGGCTTTAGAGAAAAGAATAAAGACACAAGGTTACTTTTATGTCATTAATCCTTTTTAATTTTTTAAAGATTTCAATAAAACCGAAAAATAGACATAGACATTTGCAAAGCACTCTTTGAGGCAATTTCAAGAACTTTAAAACTCCATTAAAAGAATGTTTTAAAAAAACTAATCATTAAATTGGTTAACCCGCCTTTATCTTCCTAAAAATCTATAAGAATATTCTGCAT
>FWPV01015344.1_pt1 | contig 11026 bp, 13 predicted proteins | sample 2228371 | NCBI WGS metagenome assembly FWPV01 (sample SAMEA103939776, study PRJEB20133) | metagenome | reverse complement strand
CGACCCCCCGGCCCTCCCCTCAAGAACCATTGTGCAACAGTCTCAATTTCGAAGAAATAGAATCCCGCCCGGGGGTTTTCTGATTTTTCCGCCGGAGCTCTCCCACATTTTCCGGAGCCAGGCACCTTCCCAGGGAGATTTTTTTTGGTAAATTAATCCCGAATTTATGGCCTTGAAGGTCTTGTTCATCCTGTGTCTCTGGAGGTCTTATTCTTTGAGCCCCAAAGCTATCCCTTTGTTGGTGACCGTTTTGATGACGGCCCTGGTCCTGAGCGGTTTTTCCGCCGCCGCGCCGGCTGATCCCCAGTCCGGGGCCACCGCCCCCGCCCCCACCATCGCCCCGGGAGCTTCTGCGACGCCTGCGGCCCCGGACACCCCAACGCCGGCGGTCTCCCCGGCCCCGGAAACCCCTGCGCCGCCAGCTCCTGCGCCGCCGCAGGCTCCTCAAAAAAAGGGGAAAAAGACCACCACCAAAGCGGGTTCAAAGAAGAGAGGGGCGGCGGCTTCGGAGGCCGCGGCCCCCCCGGGAAAATACCTGGCCGGCGAGGACCCTGAATTCGCCAGACGGGCCGGTTGGCCGGTCAACGGCCCGCCTCCCCTTCCCGGGGCCATCCTGCCCCATAAACGCATCGTGGCCTACTACGGCAACCCCCTCTCCAAGCGCATGGGAGTGCTGGGAGAGTATCCCAAAGACGAAATGCTGCGTCGCCTCAAGCAGGAGGTGGCCAAATGGGAAAAGGCCGACCCCTCCCTGCCGGTGCAGCCCGCCCTGCATCTGGTGACGGTGGTGGCCCAGGGGGAGGCCGGCAAGGCCGGCAAATACCGGATGATCATGCCGGATAAAATAGTCAATGAGGTGTACGGCTGGGCCAAGGAGATCAAAGGCATTTTCTTTATCGACATCCAGACCGGCCTTTCCGATATCCGCACCATCCTGCCGCGGTTTGAATGGCTTCTGAAGAATCCGGACGTCCACCTGGCCATCGACCCGGAGTTCAACCTGATCAAGAGCGGCAAGCGGCCGGGAACCAAAATCGGCACCTATGACGCGGCGGACATCAACTATGTTTCCGGCTACCTCCAGGAACTGGTGAGAAAATACAACCTGCCGCCCAAGGTGTTCATCGTCCATCGGTTCACCCGCAATATGGTCACCAACGCCAAGAACATCCAGCTCCGGCCTGAGGTGCAGATCGTCATGAACATGGACGGCTGGGGCGCCCCCTGGCTGAAGCGGGATTCCTACCGGGATTACATCGTCGCCGAGCCCGTGCAGTTCACCGGCTTCAAGCTCTTTTACCACAACGACACCAAGAAAGGGGATCCCTTGATGACTCCCCAGGACCTCCTGAAGCTCAATCCCAAACCGATATATATTCAGTATCAATAGAGAAAAGCATTCCACCGGCCTTGGCCGATCCCCCTTTCCGCGGGTTTCCGGAAAAAACCGCCCCGGTGGGCAGTTTTTTCCTTGGCGGGGTCGGCCGGGCCCCGGCCCTTTATTTGGGAGGGCCCCCTCCCCCCCATTCTTACTTGGAAAAAAAATTCTTTTATAGTCAGAAAACGGGATGAATTCCTGGCGGCCGAGCCGCCCTGGGTTCGGCCAGACCCCTTCCAGGAGCAAAAGGGGGCCTGAAGGGAGGGCCGCCGGGGGGACGGCGGACCCCCCGCCCTCCCATCAAACTTCCCCCCCTGGCCCCCTTTCCCCAAAGCTATTTCCAGCAGTTTCATTTTCTTTGTCCCTCAAAAACCGTGAAAAACCAGGCGTGAAGTCATATACGGCATGCTTCTTGAAATAGGTTCCGGTTACAAGGTCAGAAAACTCTAATGGAGAGACCGATGCCTCAATTCTTCGTGGCCGGAGGAAGTTATCTAAGCCCATTGGGCAGGGAAAAATTTGACCTGTTCAGCCCTGGTCCGGGGGAGCCTCCCTATGTCATGGTGGAAGGCGTCATGGACTATTTCAAGCTGATCTGGCAAGATGCGCATCTGTATCGGGTGGACCCGGACTATACCCTGACCCTGGTGGCTGCGTCCTTCAAGGCCCTGGAGCGGGGCATCAAAGCTCCTGCTCGGGTAGTACCTGACGAGGCTTTACGGGAAAAATTATCCAAGCTTACCGTAACTTCTTCTTAACATCCCTAATTCCTTATCAAAAAAGCCTTCCCCCCCCAAAAAATTTTCCCGATTGCATTTTATTGTTTGACAAATGGTTTTTTCCCTTATATAGTGAAAAACTACACAAAGTATTTCGCAAATCAGCTAACCGGCCGAAATTCCAATTAATCGGCTGTACCCGTCTGCTTTCACCCCTAGCTTTCCCTTTTTACCGCCAATCGACAATTAAACCGGAGGTTTCAGGATATGCGAAGTATCTTAGCCTGTATTATTTTGACCATGAGCCTGACCAATCCTGCCTGGACCCAGCCTTGGCCGGACAAGCCTCCTCCCATAGGCAGACTCTACCTCAAACAGGAATATTGGGAATATATCAAGGAAGCAGCCGACAAATACAAAATCTCTCCCTACCTCATTCAGGCGGTGTGTGCCATTGAATCACGATTTGACAAGGACGCCAAGTCCGGGAAATGCATAGGTTTGATGCAATTGCATAAGGACACCGCCAAAAAGTATGGAGTCAACCCCTATAACCCCCGGGAAAATATCATGGGCGGGGCCGCGGTCCTGGCGACTTTCATGCACCGATATAACGGGGACCTCCGCAAGGTTCTGCGGAAGTACAACGCCTCCTGCACCCCCGCCTACATCCGCGAGGTTCTCCGGGCTTACGAACAGGCCCTCAGTTTTCAAGCCCTGGCCCTCAGGAGCAAGTCCAGAAATTAAGCCGGCGGTTGTTCTCCTGACCCCCGAGGGGCGGGGTCGCGTTTGTGTCGGCTGACCTGAGTCCCGTCCACCGGCCCCGTTTTCTCCCCGCCGGTCGGCCCCCGGCCGGTCAGGGCCTCTCTCCGGAGAAAAAGAATATTTTTGACTTTCAGGAAAAAAACCTATAAATTTGAGAAAAATTTCCCAAAGGAGGTGATTTCCGGTGCATCGGCCCGTGCCCATCATTCGCAGAAAATCCTGAAACCCGGGTGTCTTGAGGGCCTTGGCAAGGCTCTCTTCCGAGTCCGGCTGGCCGGGACGGGACGGTCGCACCCGGGATAAAACCATATCCGGCTAACCCCAGCAACCTTCCATCGGGTGCCGTCCTTTTCTCCTCAGGAAGAGATTCCTGGGTCCCCTCCTGCAATCCAGCCGACTTCAGGGCTCCGCCCACCCGGGTATCAATCCCGAATTCAAACGGGGGTTTGTGACCATGCCGGAGAGGCGCGGTCCAGGCTTGGACGTCCGCATCCTCCAACCTTGGGCCACCGCCGGTTCTGAACGGCAAGGGGGAACCCTCTCCACCCCCCGGACCGGGGCAGGAATTGAGTCTATATCCATGGCAATGGCTGCCTTTTGCGAAAAGTTTCGGAGGTTGACAGGAAAGGAGGAAAGACCGGCATGTCGGCCATCAAGGAATTTTTTGCCTCCCGACTAGGGATCATTAGTGTGGGTTTATTCATCGGGGTGTTTGCCCCCCTCCTTCAGAAGTGGGGCAATCCCGGCAATATGGGCATCTGCGTGGCCTGCTTCGACCGGGACATCGCCGGGGCCATCGGGCTGCATCGGGCCGCGGTGGTCCAGTATCTGCGGCCGGAGATCCTCGGCTTTGTGCTGGGTGCCTTGATTTCGGCCCTAGTATTCAAGGAATTCCGGGCCCGAGCCGGCTCGGCCCCCATCGTGCGTTTTGTTCTGGGGATGATCGCCATGATCGGCGCTCTGGTCTTCCTGGGCTGTCCCTGGCGGGCCGTCCTGCGCCTGGCCGGAGGTGACGGCAACGCCATTTTCGGCCTGCTGGGCCTGATCACCGGCATCGGCATCGGGGCCCTTTTTTTCAAGGCCGGTTATAACCTGGGACGGACCCAAAAGGCCTACCCTTCGGTAGGTTGGCTCATGCCTCTTATCATTCTGGGACTGCTGGCCTTAAGAATCATCTTTCCCCCCATCGCCGGCCAGGACAAAAGCGGGGTACTGTTTTACAGCCTCAAGGGGCCCGGCTCCATGTACGCCCCGCTGATCGTCTCCCTGCTGGTGGGCCTGGCGGTGGGCGTCCTGGCCCAGCGCAGCCGCTTCTGCACCATGGGGGCCTTCCGGGATCTGTTTCTGTTCCGGCAGGTGCACCTGCTCTCCGGCTTGGTGGCCCTGCTGGTGGCGGCTTTTATCACCAATCTTATCGTGAGCCAGTTCAAGCCGGGCTTTGTGGGTCAACCGGTGGCCCACACCATGCAGCTCTGGAATTTCCTGGGCATGGTAGTGGCGGGGCTGGCCTTCGCCCTGGCAGGGGGCTGTCCAGGACGACAGCTTTTCATGGCCGGGGAGGGTGACGGGGACGCCGCGGTCTTTGTGCTGGGCATGATCGTCGGCGCAGGGGTGTCCCATAACTTCGGCTTGGCCAGCTCCCCCGACGGCATCGGCCCCCATGGGGTAGCCGCGGTGGTCATCAGCCTCATTGTCTTATTGTTCATCGGCCTGACCATGCGGCAAAAAGCTTGAGCCGGATGAGAACCGAAGCCTCGCGTTGACCCTTTCTTCGGTCGGCGCGGTCAAACTCTTTGAAACCCGCGGAGGTGCGTTATGTCGGAACAGGTTGATGCCCGGGGGCTTTCCTGCCCCCAGCCGGTCTTGATGACCCTGGACAAGTTGAAGTCTTTGGACCAAGGTGAGGTGGTGGTCTTGGTGGATACCGACACTTCCAGGGAAAACGTCAGCCGGGCCGCCGCCAGTTTGGGCTGGCAGGTGAAAGAGGTGCAGCCCGAGGGCGGGGAATTCCGGATCGTCCTGCACAAAGGCTGAGGAACCTTTTCAGGGAGGAGATATGGCCTTCTGGCCGTTCCGCAAACGGGCCAAACCATCGGCTGCCCCCACCGGCACGGGTGACCGGGGCATCCTGGTGTTTTCCCACACCAGCGAGGTCATCCGGGCCGAGAAAGTCCTCAAAGAGGGGGGCTGGTCCATCCGGGTCATGGGACCACCCCCGGAAATTCAAAGCGGCTGCGACCTAGTCATTGAATTCTTCATTATCGAAGAGCTCAATATCCTGAAAGTGTTGGAGAAATATCAACTGACGCCCCTGGAGGTGGTACCGGTGAGCGGCCCCCTGTTAAAGCCGGTGGACCTGTTCCAGGTGAAGGACTTCGGGCGCTTTCTGATGGTGCGGGCCGCCAATATGAAGCTCACGGTGGACAAGGAGACCCGGTCCATCGTCAACGTCTCCGGGGGCGGTTGCCCGGACGTGCCGTATCTGGCCTGGGAGCTGGTGGGCCGCCCCCTGGACCGGGCTCCCCGCCCCTGGGACCTCGGCCATACCTTGTGCGGCTACGCCCTGGAGCTGGCCTTTCAGGAGATGGAGCGTCGATGCTCCTTGTAGTGGGGACCGTCCCGGAGGCGGGCTTCCCCCTCATCGAGGGCGAGGTTCGGTCGGCGGGGGCTCACCTCAGGGTGGCGGCCCGGGACATACCCGTCAACCGGGGGACGGCCGCCTTATTGGCCGCGGCCTGCGCCGCCCTGGCGTATCTTAAGAGACCCCTGCCCTTCGCCTGTCTGGCGGGAGACACCGGCAAGGGGGAGGGCAGCCGTCTGGTTTATGAACATTTGACCCAAACCCTGCCCCACCGGGAATACGGGGTCATCTGTTTCCACTATCTCCAGCCCGATGTGGACTGGCACAACAAGGTGCTGTTCGCCGTCCAGGAAATGCCCCGCCGCCCCCTGCTCATTGCTGATGCCGGCTTTATGTATGTGGCCAAGATGAGCGGCTTGGCACCGGAGTATGACCTGTTCACCCCGGACGTGGGAGAACTGGCCTTTCTGGCGGACGAGACGGCCCCTCATCCCTTCTATACCCGGGGTTTCATCCTCCACGAAGACAACAAGGTGCCCGACCTGATCGCCCGGGCCTATGCCCACCAGAACGCCGCCCGGTATCTTCTGGTGAAAGGGGAAACGGATTATCTGGCAGGACCCCGGGGTATTCTGGCCAGCGTGGCCGAGCCGGTGGTTGAAGCCCTGGAGCCCATCGGCGGCACGGGCGACACCCTCACCGGTCTGGTGGCGGCTCTGTCGGCCGCCGGGCAGAGCCTGGAAACCGCCGCGGTGCGGGCGGCTCAGGCCAACCGCCTGGCGGGTTTCTTGGCCCGGCCCACCCCGGCCACTCAGGTGGGTGAGATCATCGCCCATATCCCCCAAGCCTTGGGGTCCGTGCTCGACGCCTGAACCATGGACCCGGAGGGCCGCCGCTTCACCCAGGCCCGCATCTGCTCTTGGGGAAAGGGCCGGGGGTCAGCCCATCCTGGGGCACAGGTGTCCCCGCCTGGGTTCCCTCCCCTCAAACTCCCATCTCCTCCCCCAGTCTCATCTTGAAAGAAATCTGCTTGGAATCCAAAGAGAATTTGATTAAAGTTAACCATCGAAAGGGAACAGCTTCCTTTGAGTTCACCCCCCGCTTCAGGACTCCCTTCAGAGGACCAAGGGAGCAGCCCGCCGCCCCAACCACTCTCCCCCGGGGCGAGGGACGGCGGGAAGAACGAGGAGTACTTCTCCCAAAAACCCAGAGCAAGGAGCATGAGAATCAGGCATGAGCGCTCCGGAGGAGAAAATCACCCTGGACCCCGGCGGGAATTTTGTCGTTCCCGACCGGCCCGTCATACTTTACCTCGAAGGAGACGGCACCGGGCCGGACATCTGGCGGGCCACCCAACCGGTGCTGGACGCCGCGGTGGCCAAAGCCTATGGGGGGCAGCGCCGCATCCTCTGGCGGGAAATTCTCGCGGGGGAAAAGGCCTTCAAGGAGACGGGCAGCCACCTTCCCGAGGCAAGCCTTCAATCCCTGCGGGAATACCGGGTGGCCCTCAAAGGACCCCTCACCACCCCCATCGGCGGGGGCTTCCGCTCCCTGAACGTCACCCTCCGCCAGGTTTTGGACCTTTACGCCTGCATCCGGCCGGTGCGCTATTACCCCGGGGTGCCGAGCCCCCTGAAGGCGCCGGAAAAGATTAACATGGTGGTTTTCCGGGAAAACACCGAGGACGTTTATGCCGGCCTGGAGTGGCCGGCCCTGAGCCCGGAAGCCCGCCGGCTCATTGATTTTTTGAACCAGGAACTGGGCTGCAACCTGGAGCCCACCGCGGCCATCGGCATCAAGCCGATGACGGCCCGGTGCAGCAAGCGGCTGGTGCGCATGGCCCTGAAATACGCCTTGGAGCGGGGCTATGCCAGTGTCACCCTGATGCATAAGGGCAACATCATGAAGTACACGGAGGGCGCTTTTCAGAACTGGGGCTATGAAGTGGCCTTGGAGGAGTTTGAGGGCAAGGCCATCTCCGAGGCGGAGCTTGAGAGCCGCTACAACTGGAAAACTCCCCCCGGCAAGGTGGTCATCAAGGACCGCCTCGCCGACAACCTTTTTCAGCAGGTGCTCCTGCGGCCCACCGAATATCAGGTTATCGCCACCCCGAATCTGAACGGCGATTACCTTTCAGACGCCCTGGCGGCCCAGGTGGGGGGCCTGGGGATGGCCCCGGGGGCCAACATCGGGGACCACTGCGCCATTTTTGAGGCCACCCACGGCAGCGTCCCCAAATACGCCGGTCTGGACCGGGTTAACCCGAGTTCCCTGATCCTGTCAGGGGCCATGCTCCTGGAATTTTTGGGATGGAAGGAGGCTGCGGACCTTATTCATCAAGCCCTTCCCCGAACCCTGGCCGCCGGCGTGGCCACCTACGATCTGGCCCGCCAACTGCCCGGCACCCAGGAGATCTCCTGCTCGGCCTTCGGCCGGAAACTGGTGGAGCACATGGGTTAACCAGCCGGAATCTGAGACTGTTGCGAAAAGCTTTTTAGAGAGGGGGCCAGGGGCATGGCCCTTTGCCTCCTCTCCCGGACCTCTCCCCCAACCCTCTATAAATTTATCGATAATTCAAGCCGTTAAGCCTTAATTTCCGTTCATCCGGAGGATTGGGGAGGGGAGTTTGAGGGGAGGTAACCCAGGCGAGGACGCCTGTGTCCCAGGGTTCGCCGACCCCCCGGCCCCTCAAGAGCCATTCCGTATTACCCCCCCTTTTCAGCCCTGACGTACCCCGCCGGGGTGGCCGCCACCAGACCCCGCTTCTCCAAACGGCCCAGGTGCTTCCGGAGCATCTGGCCCTCCATGTGGTCATACACCATGGCCGGCTCCCGGGGCCGCCGATAGATGGGGTGTATCGCCACCAATTCCGCCAGGGTGCGGGGCTCCCGCAGAAGTTCCCGGAGAAGCTCGTCCCGCTCGGTTATCACCTGCAAAAAATACTCAAGCCCGGCCTGGGCCTCCTCCCAGGAAAAAAGGCCCCGTTCATGGGCGGTGAGGTAGGTGCCGGCCCGGGTGTTTTTCAGGGCCTCCAAGGTGTCCACGTAGGCCTCCAGGTCCGAGGCCACATCCCCATACCAGGGACCGAAGGGGGTCAGGTCCACATCGGCCAGAAAAAAAAGGTCCTGCTCCGGAAAAGCGAAGCAGCTATGGCCGGGGGTGTGCCCCGGCGCCGGGCAGACCTCCAGGACAATATCCCCGTTGACGAAGCGGTCCCCGGGCTCATACGGCGCCAGGCAAGGGAAAGGCTGAAAGTGAAAATCCCGCACCAGGGTCTCCCTGAGGTAGTTCTGGAGGAGAGGGTCCTCGGCGCCCACCAAAGCGAAGACGCCTTCCAGGGATCTGAAGGCCTCAAGTTCACAAAGAGGCACCTGAACCACGGCCTCCCGGAAAAAAGAGGCGTATTTCAGGTGGTCTTCATGGAAATGGCTGAGGAAAACCCGGGTGACCGGGGTGCTCCGGGCCAAGCGGGAAAGATAGTCCTTGTCCGAGGCCGGATCCACCACCCAGGTTTCTTCTCCGGAGAGGATCAGAGAATGGCAGTACGGGTAGCGGCCTCCCTGTTTGCCGGGGAGGAAACGCACGGGCCCGAAAGATACCGGCTCTTCCGGGGGAAGCCGACCTTCGGCAGACCGGCCGGCCTGGAGCTCATTTGGAAGCGTTTCGTTCCATCCCTTTTGCCCCAGGGTGGTGGGTTGAGGGGAATTCAGGGAATATCTTTAATCCGGGGTTTGACAATTCCCCTTGGGAAACTGCCTTTCCCCGGCTTCAATCCCCTTCTTTTTTGACGTACAGCACCTGGTGAGGGATGGCCAGGTCTTTTTCCGCGGCCTCGATGGCCTCCGGGGTGAGGTTCTTCACCCGGATGTACACGTCCCGATAGCCCTCCTCGGATGTGGTGTAGGAGGTCAGCAGGCTGACGAAGCGGGCTCCCCGAGCCCGGAGCAGGTCCACCACCTCCTTGATAAGACCCGGCCGGTCCTCCAGGCGCAGGGCGAACTGCACCCCACCCTGAAGGATGCCGGTGATGTGCATGAAGGCCCGGAACACATCGGACTGGGTGATGATGCCCACCACATTGCCCTTTTCGTCCACCACGGGCAGGCCGGAGATGGTGTTTTCCAGCATGAGCTGGGCGGCGTGTTCCACGGTGTCGTCCGGATGGACGGTGATGGGATCCCGGGTCATGATGTCCTTTACCAGCAATTCCGCCAATAGATAGTATAGCTCGTGGACATCCAGGGTGGTGGCCTTGGAGGGGGAGGCCTCCTTCAGGTCCCGGTCCGAGACGATGCCCACCAGGCGCCCTTCATGCATCACCGGCAGTCGTCGGAAGCGGTTCTGCTTCATCAGATGAATGGCCTTCATCATGGAGGTGTCATCGGTGATGGTGATGGGATCCTTGGTCATCCAGTCTTTGACCAGCATGTTCGCCTCCGTTTCCGAGGTACCGAAAAAGCTCGTCCCCGGCTGGTATTCAAGACTATCATTCAAAGGGAAAACCATTTCCCCGAGATTACCGGCTTTCTTATGGTTTGAGTCAAATGTGCGGCTCTTCACCCCGGACCAGGCGCAAGAGATTTTCCCGATGGCGCAGCAGAATCACCCCGGAAAGGATGCCCGCCAGGAGGAGGTAGGTCTTGGAATCGCAAAACAGCCCCACCGCCAAGGGCAGAAGCCAGGCGCACAGGAGCGACCCGACCGAAAAAATGCGCACCTGAAAGAGGGTCAGCACATAGACCACGAACAGGTTCAACGCAGCCAGGGGGCACACCACCGCCACCACCCCGAAGGAGGTGGCCACCGCTTTACCGCCCTGGAAATTCAGGAAAATCGGGAAAACATGCCCGAGGACCGCGGCCAGACCCACGGCCGCCACCGCCGGCTCATGCCAGGGCCCCAGGGGGGTCAGCCAATACACCGCCAGGAAGACGGGCACCGCGGCCTTGAGGGTATCGCCCAAAAAGGTGAAGACCCCGGCGTTGCGCCCCAACAGGCGATACAAGTTGGCGGCTCCCAGGTTGCCGCTGCCGGCCCGCCGGGGGTCGGGCCCGCCCATGAGGTGGGCCACTATCAGCCCCGTGGGGATGGACCCCAGAAGATAGGCGGCTGCCACCAACCCCAGGAAATACAGCATGCCAAACAATCCCCTGCAGAAGAGCAGGGGTTCCGGCCCTGCTCTTCACGGCCATTTTAAAGAAAATCCAAGGAAAAGCCGATAAAAAAGTTGCGGCAGGGTGTCAATCGGGAAAGCCACAGGGTGTTCATTCTATGAAAGTGGAAGTCAATCTGACCCTGGTGAAGAAACCGGAGACCGCCGGCAAAGACTCCCCCCGAAATTCCCGGATCTCCCGAGCAGCCTCCTCCCCGGGCATTGAGCTGCTGATTTCACAGGAAAACCAGCAGGCTAGGCGCCTGGACCCTTCCTCGGTGCCCGAAGCCCGCACCCTGTTAGTCGCCATCAACCGGAAGTTAGCGGCGACCCCGGCGGAAACCCTGAGCGGGATGCACCTGTTGGATTCATCCTGCCTGATCCGTCTTCCCTGAGACACTTCTTACGGAGAATTGGGGAGGGAAGTTTGA
>FWPV01013702.1_pt1 | contig 11026 bp, 12 predicted proteins | sample 2228371 | NCBI WGS metagenome assembly FWPV01 (sample SAMEA103939776, study PRJEB20133) | metagenome | reverse complement strand
TCCATATAGTTCTGCTCCAACAGAGTTACAGGTGGCTGCTGCTCTTAGTCAGCATCCTGAGAAAACTCATTATCATCCTTCTGGTTCTGAGGAAGTTCCGATTACTGAGCAGATGAAGGCTGACAGTCAGAAGTTGGTTAGTAGTTTAAGATTGGAGAAAGGGCAGTTATGGAAGTTAGAGGAGCAGAAAAGCGTATCATCTGAGCAGAAAGGAAAAGTGATTACTGTGTTGGACACTCCTGAGGAAAGAAGAAGGGCTGAGGAGATTGCCAGGATGAGTTCTGTTGAGGGGCTTGATCCTGTTAGGAATGCTGTTGAGATTATTGCCAGAAAGAAAATCAGGCAGGATTATGATTATTATAGGATGCTTAGATTAAGCACTGAGATTGAAAGCGATATCAAAGCATGGGGTTTGAGTATGGGAACAACTCCTCCTGAGCAGTTTTATGCTAAGGGTCAGGAGATACAGCAGAAAGCAGAGATTCTTTCAAAACTTTATGAGAAGTATCAGATGAGAGAGCAAAGGATGATGGATATTGGTATGGCTGTTTTTACTCCTTTTTTTGATGTTGCAGGAGGGAGAACTCAACCTGTTCCTGGGGTTGTTCTTAAAGGAACTCCTCTTAAACCAGGAGAGCATATTGAAACTGATACAAGTTTAGGTCATAAATTACTTTCATTTTCTAATATTGATAAGATTAGTGAAATGGTTGCTGATGTTGTGGTTCCAGAGTATAAAAGGGGAGGGGTTAAGGATTTTTTTATTCCTTTTATGCCTGTTTCATCTGATACTCAGAGGTTATCAGGGATTTCTCCTTCTCAGGAGGTTAATTTGTTACATTTTAAGTTAGATGTTAAAGAAAAAGAATACACTATTTTTGGAAAAGAACAAAGGTTTATGGCATTGAACATTGGTAAATTGCCTGAACAAAGTCATTTTGTTGTTAAAAACATAGTTAAAGGTTATTTGTTGGATTACAGGGAGCATCCTATTAAGCATACCATCTTATTATCATCTGTTATTTTTGCTCCTGCAATACTAGAAGGTTTAGGTGTTTCAGCATCTTTTGGCCTTCATAAAGGTTTAACATGGGCAGGGGTTAATAGTTATAAAGCAGCATTGATTTCTGAAAGTGCTATTGGTATTACTGCAAAAACTGTGGGAACTGTTGTGATTATTGCTTATGGGTATTCTAAGGCAGCAGAACTTGGTTTTGTTCCTCCATTTGATATAAAAACAATAAGTTTTAAGCAAAGGGTTGAGTTGTCTGATGAAAAGTTTTGGCAAAAAGTTGGGGTGATTGGTGCTGAACTCACAACCATTTATGGGGGGGTTAAGATTGGTAGTAAAGTAGTTCAACCTTGGGTTAGTGGTGAGGTGGCTTATTGGAAAGTTAAATTGGCTGGTGGCAAACCTGAAATAATTAGTGCTGAAATAATATCATACTCAGCACCAAAAACAGGAAAGTATGCAACACATAGGGGGGTAACAGAACAGGAGTTAGCAAGTTATTTCAAAGGGAGGTATATACCTCAGCATCCTGAATCGGCCTGGCTGCCTAATGAACCAAGGTATGTTATCAGGTATTGGGAAGGGAGTAAGATGAGGTATGATATAGAACCAATAATTAGAGGTTGGAGTGGAGCTCCTGTAAAACCAATGACTTATGACAAGTTTCTTTATGCTATGCCAGGAGCAGGAGGGAAGTCAGGTAGTGAGGTTGGAGGGTTTTGGGTTAGTCCTGTTTTAATGACTCATTTTCTTAAAATAGGTCGTAATACAAGTTACAAGTTAATAAGCACAGATTTTAGTCATTGGAAAAGACCAGCAGGTCTTAGTTTGGAAATGAAAGACATTAAAAGTTTGAAAGGTATGAGTTGGAGTCAGATTAACCAATTCTTTAAAAGTAGAGCAGAGAAAGGAGTTGGTTACATGCCTATGCTTAAAAGCGAATATGAAGCCATCATTCCTCCAGGCACTTTATGGAAAGAACAGCCATTAAAGTATTTCATGAAGTTCAAAGGGGTTAAAGTTCCTCTTTATTCTTATAACCTGGTTTTTAAGGGAAAAGTTCCACAGGAAACAAAGGGGTTGTTTGGTTGGTTTTCTAAGATAACCTCATCATCATCTTATAGTGGTGATGTTGCTTACATCTCTCCTGAATCATCATTGTCATCAATGCTTACTAGTTATGGCATAAGCAGGTCTTTGGCCACATCTCCTACTTATGCTTCCTCCTTTTATAGGAAGTATTACAAGAGTTTTGGCAGTTATTATTTGAGTTTAGGCAGCAGCCCTAAAAGTTATTCATTTTCCTCTTATGACTTGTCATCATCATGGCCTTCACCCTCATATTCTTTGATGTCATCTCCTAGCATAGGCAGTTCATTCAGCATTCCATCATCTCAGCCATCAGGCAGAAGTGGTTCAGGTTACTTAATTCCTGAGTATTCTTCTTACACTCCTCCTCCAACAACCATTTTTGGAGATGTGTGGGGAAATACAGAAAGGTTGTTTAGCAACATGGTTAAAGGTAGGAAGTATGCTTATGCTCCCTCACTGATAGGTCTTAGTTTTGAAACTTTTAAGATGCCTTCAGCAGAAAAGGTTTGGAGTGGTTTTGAGATAAGGCCTTTAGTTATTAAAAAAAGCAGAGGGAGAAAAAAAGGAGGATGAAGATATAAAAGGAGGATTGGATAATGCCTATATTTCCACAGATGCAACAGGATAATGAGGAAAAGATAAGGAGGAATGAGGAAGCAATATCAATGCCTTTTCAGGATAAAAGCAACCAGGAGTTAATCAAATGGCAGTTAGACATCAGTGTAATTTTGACTGATATTGAGAACAGATTATCAGGGAAAGAAAAAGTTTGGAATCCTAAATTAAAAGATTTTCAATATAAACCTTACAGACCTGCTTTGCTGAATGAGGAAGGGATTGCTAGGATTATGACTTTGCTAAGAAGTGCGATAACTCCCAACCTGATACTCAGTTACTTTGAGAAAGAGGAGGCCAATACTGTCATCATTGACATCACTCTAACAACTTTGGATATGCTTTATATGAAATGGGAGGATTGGGGGGTTCAAAGAGCAGACCTGACAACAATCAGGAGTATAGTGGAGAATGGGGTTAAAATAACTATTTTCAGAAGTTTGGAGGGAAAAACTATGGAGTATTTAAGAAACACAGCCAAGCAAGTAACAACCTTTGTGGATGCTCCCACCAGGCAGCAGCCAGGGTTTCTTAGGAAGTTAGGAGGTCTGTTCAGATGGTAGATATTGCAGGTAGTTTAACACAGATAACCCAGAACGTAATAAAAACAGGTTACTTAGCAGCAGAAGTTGTTTTGGCAGCAGCAGTTCTTTTCATTTTTTATTGGTTTGTCATAAGACCAACCACTTACAACATAGGTATAACAATATGGGAAGAAAGGGCAGGAGGTATTGTTGAAACTAATGACAGAGGAAAAATTGTTGTGGGAAAAGGAGGTCTTTTGGGTTTTTTCACTAAAGATAATGTCAGGAGGTTAAAACTTTTAAGAAAGAAGTTTGATTTGCCTGTCCCAACTAATGACCATTTTGTTAGAACAACAACAGGAGATAAGGTTTATTATTACAGGTATGGGCAGACCGATTATCAACCTGTTATTTTTAAAGAACTTACTGAGAAGTTTGCAGATTTGCATTTCAACCCTTCATCAGAGGATATTAAACTTTGGCATATTCAGGAAAGTAAAGATGTTTTAAGGAGAAACACTGTTGTTAACAAACTGCAACACGTATTAGTTCCGATAATGATTGGTGTTATTTTTGTGATGATAATAGTTGCCACTTATATGATTACAGGAACTTTGAAAAATTACATCAGTTCATCTCAGGCCATAGCAACAGCACAGCAGGAAACAGCAGAGGCCATAAGGGAGGCAGTTGCGACATTGAAAGGCACAGCATCAGCAGTTCCTCCTGGATGATAAGAAATCAAAAGGAATTAAATGACATACTCCCATACCCTAAAGAATAGGGTATCTTAACAAACTATGGAAAACACGATTTATATGATATCAAAAGGGGTTATTAAAGGAAAACATAAAGGTCTGGAGGTTGGTCAGGAATGATGTTTGACTTTTCAGCAGTAGTCATAACTTTCTTAGGTATCAGTTTTTTAATGCTTTATGCCTGTAACATGCTTAGGCAGGATGGGAATTGGTTTATACCTCTCAGAGTTTTCATGTTTTTCATAAGTATCTTTTTCATGTTCATGGCATCTGGTTTTGCTCAACAAATAGTTGATACATCACTCACAGGTAATCATGATGCTGCTGGGTGGCCGACAGAAGGAATGGTAGGAAACATGACCTTAATAACCACAACAGGAGTTGATACGATGAGATGGGTTCTTTATGGTAGCAGTGTGTGGTTGGTTATAGCAATTCTCATAATTTCAGTTATGTCATTGTTTGGTATTGCTAATAAAAAGCAGACAAGGGAGTTTGAAGAATGAGAAGGATGATGGGAGTTCATGAGGATTTTAGAACAACTATTGAGAACATTAGGAAAAAGTTGAAAGAGCAGAACAACATTGATATTCCATACACGGAAATCACTAAAGCACTTAGTGAAGTTGCCAAAGAAGTGGATTTTAACATATTTGAAAATAATAACAGGAGAAAAAAAGGCAGGAAACTGATTATAGAATTATGAAAAAGAAAAAGAACAAAGGGAAAAAAAGAAGTTTAGAAGGTATTTGCATAAACAGTATGATAAACAGCCAAAGAAAAAAAATTAAAGGAAAAAAAGGTTTTTTAGATTTGGTTTTTATCATGGTTTTTATGATAATCATAGCAATCTTTTTTGTGGTTACATACCTTATCATAAGGAACTTAGAACCTATGGGAGAAATTCTGGGAACTCCTGAAAGCAGTCAGGCACTTAGCATGGGAGTTTCAACAATGGCTAACCTGGATTATGGGTTCATAGCGGTTTTTATAGGTCTTATAATATACACTCTCATCTCAGTGTTTTTCATAAACAGCCATCCAATATTCTTTTGGATTGGGGTTATATTTCTGGCTATTCTGGTTTTCATATCAGGAGTTATAAGCAATGTTTTTGAGAAATTCACAACAGAACCAGGACAAGTCAATCAGACCATAGGAGAAACTTTCACGATAACAGATTACGTTATGGGTCATCTGCCAACTTTTCTGGCTTTAGGAGGGGCTTTGGTTATGATAGTTCTCTTGGCAAAGCCTTGGCAGAAGTTTGGTAGTGGGGGAACAATATGAAAACAATAAAGATTGAGGATGTGGTGGAAGATTTTATCTGTGGTTTTGACCAGATATGTCAGGATTATGGGTTTAAAACCAATTTAGGGATGAAAAAAAACATTTGTAACTTAGAAGTTATGAAAAGATGTCTACAACTTAAAACGTTTAAAACTCATATTAGCAGTTATGTGAGAGCAATAAGAGAAAAGGAACTTATAAGCACATTCACAGAAGAAGATTATAAGATTTTAGAAAGTTTAGCATTGGAGATGTATAAATGAGAAAAACCATTTTACTAATAACAGGGATGATTATAATACTCTCAAATATGGGGTTTGCTGCCTGGTGGGATGACCCTGCCACTTATCAGAGTTATGACGAGTTTAATGATGCAAGCATAAACTTCTCACAAATAAGTTTTATGGTTGAGGGTGTCGGTTATCCTACTGATCCAACAACGAAGTGGGCTGAAGATTTTGGGTTCTTACGTGCTGTTAACGGAACAGGAGGAGCAAGTGCTATGAGTTTAAACGACACAACCGCAGGAGTGGGTGAGAACGGCAATATCAAAGGGGTTAACTTCACTTTTGCTATAAGGCAAAATGCTGACAGCGACGGCAATAACGTGGCTGTGGTTGTTTCTAATAGCAGGAATTATGAGGCAAACAAGAGCTATAATGCTGATGGTCTGCCTCTCTTTATTATGAATGACGTGAATAACAATACTATATGGTATAACTTAACAGGCGAATGGGTTGGTGATAACCTTCTTTTTTACATTAATGGAGCATATAAGGGAACTTTTACATTTCTCACAGGGGCAACTTACTATTTAAGATTTGACCATCAAGGTGGTGGGGGTGCACCAAGCGATTACAACATTGATTGGATAAGAATACAATCCGCACCGACATCAGTTATAAATGTTTTTTGGGCTGATAACCAGCCACTAAATGACACAATTCATAACACGGATGTTGATTTCAACTTTGATGTTACAGAAATAGGATTAACTGCTGATAACTGTTCTTTATTTAATGATAACGGAACTATTGGGACAATAACGATGGTTACAGCATCTAACAGCATAAGGTATAACCTTACGGATGATGGGCAATACGTTTTCTGGGTTGAGTGTTACTCAACCACTAATGAAGTTTTTTTCTCAGAAATCAATAAAACAATAATCATTGACAGAGACAGCCCAATCATTACTTGGAATAACCCATCAGATGATAACTCAACAGTGATGCAGACAGGCAGCAATGTTTTCAACATATCAGTGTATGACCCTAACCTTTTTAGAATTAACATCAGTTGTTGGAGGCAGCAAGACAACTTCATACTTTTCAACAATTACACAGAACAATACAATCTAAGCACAACTTTTCTTTTCACAGAAAGCATACAAGTTAATGAGCCAGGCAACTACACATGTGAAGTGGAAGCGACAGACAGTCACACAGCCCTGGCTATTCCTGACATAAAGAACTCTAAAACTTATAACTCCCTAACCTTTGATAACATCAGAATAACACTTTTAGACAGCCCTTTATCAACTGAAACAACCAAACTTTTTGATAGATACACAATGAAATTCATCACAACAGCACAAAAAGATGGGAAAATCAAAAGATACTCATTAAAAGTTGAAAACCTGGCAGGACACCCTATAATCAGCATAGACAATTCCAAATATTCAGGCCATCTAATCTCAGATGACAAATGGATTGATTTTGAACCTTACAGGGTTGAAAAAATCAAGGTAAGTAAGAATGAGTTCCTCATAAACCTGGAAACAACAGACACAGTTCTTGATTTCAAAAGTATTGGGATATTGAACAATGTTACAGAAAACAGAGATTTCTCAGCCATAGGCAGCATAGACACGTCACCTGCTCATAACAAAACAGGAACTTACTATCTCTTTGGCAACCTTTCAACAGACCTGGGAATAACTGAGGTTAGATGGAACTTAACAGACCCAGCAGGAACAAAAATCATAGACAACCAGAATTCATCAACATTTGATGGAATAACCTGGAACTCAACAAGTTTCCTGCTGACAACTGAAGGGACATACTTCTGGACAGTAGAGGCATACTCAGGAGGTATGCTTTGGGCTAACGGTTCAGGCAGCATGGAAATCAACCTGACCAACATAACAGCATCAATAATCATTGATGATGAGTCATGCACAACTCCCAAATACAGGTTCAGTGCTTTTGATGAGGTTAACAGAGGAATAACTAACATCAGCATAAGGACACAGTTCATTATCAGGAAAGGTATAAGCCCTGAAAGTTATAACACAACCGTTGATGTTGTTTCCGAAAACAGCAACTCAGTAACACTTTGTTTGGACAGCCCTGAAACAACAACTTATTGGGTTACTGCTTTCATAGAATATTGGGGAGATATTGAGAATGGAACTTACTCAACATCAGAACATTACTTAAACAATGTGCAAAGCACAGATGATGACAGCATCAATTATAGTATGGGATTGCTGCCTATAAACCAATCAACTCTTATCCTGCTGAAAGTTCAGGATAAAACTCAGACACCTCTTAAAGGTTACACTGTTTATGTTCAAAAATACTTTGTTGAGAACAACAGTTATGAGTTAGTCAGAATGGCCAGGACAAATGATAACGGTGAAGACATCATTCCATTACAACTTTATGATGTGTGGTATAGGTTTTTAGTTTATGATAACAATTACAACCTGGTTTTTATAGGGTCTAAGACCAAAGTTTATTCAGGAGCATACACAATCACTATCAGCCCATCAACCATAACAGCAACCCTAAACAAGTTTGACCAGATAACCACATCTCTTTCTTATGATAACAGCACAGGCACTTTCTCCCTAATTTATGCAGACAGTTCAGGTTCAGCCCAACAGGTTTGTATGGTTGTTTATAAGAATGAGATTAGTAGTTTCTCAACAGTTTGCAGAGAATGTCTTACATCAGCATCAGGAACAATACTATGCACGATAAACACAACACAAGGAGGGGTTTATACTGCTAATGCTTATGCAACCATTAACCCAACCTGGATTTTAAACTCTGTGGTTGTTGAAATACTTATAGACCTGGCCAAAGAGGGGTTTAAAGCCAAGATAGGAAAAGAAGGTTTATTTTGGACAGCAGCCCTTTCAACAACAATGGCTTTTGCTTTTGCTTTCAGCCCTGTTGCAGGGCTTATCGCAGCGTTCCTGGGTTTGGTTGCTTCTGCCATCATGGGTTTGATTAACATTAGTTATGTTGCTATGGCAACTTTAGGAGTGATAATAGGTATAATAGCGTATAAGATGAGGAATTAAGAAAATGTTAAGAGATTTCGTCATCGCAATCATCCTGTTTGGAGGGATTATGACAGGGTATTTCATATTCTTAAATGGTTTCCTAGAAAACTATGATGTTGAGATGGGAGGGGTTTTAGATACTGTTTATGACAGTGTTAATGAAACCATGGCATCCACTTATGACATCAATGATAACATAACTCAGAAGTTAGAAACATCAGAAGGAGCATCAGCATCAACAGGAGCAGACACATCAATGCTTTCAGTATCGGTTTTTGAAGCCATTAAGATGCCTATAAATGTATTTTTAACCTTGCCTAAGTTGATTTTTGCCATAATAGATACTTTCTTGCCAGGAGGGGTATGGTTCGCAACTATGGTTTTAAGCATAATAGGAGTTCTGGTGGCATTTTGGATAGTATCAGCCATAAGGGGGAAAGATGTTTGAGTATGGTAACATAACAAGAATAGTGGATATACTTCTGGCTAATAACACATTCACAGGAGGAGTGTGGGGGGTGGTGATGGTTATCCTAATCTGGGCAATATCTTTTTTTTCTCTTAAAAACTATGACAGCTCCAGGGCTTTTGCTTACGCATCAACCATAACAGCAATCACATCATCAATATTCTTTGCGATGGGTTTGATAAGCAGTTGGGTATTAGCACTTATGATTTTTTTTGGAGCATTATCAGTTGTGTATCTTTTCACAACCAAAAGCCAAAGATGATAACAGTTGATAAATCACATTTAAATAATAAGCAATCATACTAAAAAGTGGAGGTATGACTAAAAAGGGAGGTAACAGGCAATGAAACAACTGAGTGGATTAGCAGTTGGGGTCATCCTTATTGTGGTTGCAGTTGTGGTCTTAGCCATCGGTTCTAAAATAACTGATGACATCGCAACTCCAATGTGTGCAGGGATTGATTACGCATGTTCAGGCAACTCAACAGGCCTGGCAGGAAGTTATGACATTGCATATAGTTCAGCGAATAACGGAACATTGGCTATGGCTAACATATCAACATGGACTCCGACCATAGGAACTGTGTTAGTAGCAACCATAATTATAGGATTGCTTATGTGGGGATTTTTCTCCCTGTTTAATAAGAAAAACCAATAAGGAGGTAACAGACAATGAAACAACTGAGTGGATTAGCAGTTGGGGTCATCCTTATTGTGGTTGCAGTTGTGGTTTTGGCAATCGGATAACAAAAAGCCAAGAAAAAGGTGTTTTTGTTGGATTAAAGCAAAAATCACAACTGATGTTGGCAATGGAATGTCAGGCACAGCCCAAGTTCAGGAAATAAACTGATGGGACATGCTGCCCTGAACGGAACATTGGCATTAGCCAACATATCAACATGGACTCCGACCATAGGAACTGTGTTAATAGCAACCATAATTATAGGATTGCTTATGTGGGGATTTTTCTCCCTATTCAGCAAGAAAGGACAATAAAAAAAGCTCTGGAATGCTGAAAAGAAGGAGAAAAAACCTTTTTTTTCTTTTTTTTAATATGTTATTGTAATATAATTTTTTATTTTTCATAATCTTTAAATACTTCTCTCTTCTTTATTGAAAAAATGTGTCTCCGAATAGTTTTGTATATGTTGGTTATGAAAATTGAGGAGGGATACCGATTTCTTAATATTTCACAATCAAAACCTCTTTTTGTACCAAATGAACTCCTCAAACCAACATATAAGGAGGTTTTAATCTGATGCCTGTTTTTGAAGTGATTGATTATTGGGATAATAAGAATACCAGCACTTTTCCTTTTCTGCAACTTAAAGATATAAAAAAAGAAAGATATTTCATCATGACTTTTCATTATAGGATGCTTTGTAACATGCTTATTGAGGCAGGTTATGAGGGTGAGGATTTGAAAAAGTTGATTGGCAAATTCATTCATGTTAAACTTTCTGAAAGCAGCAAACCTTTGCAGGAGGTTGTCGGTTATGACTATGACTAAGGATGATTGGTTTAGGTTAGGTTTTCTCTTATTGCTTATTTTAATAATATTGATGTACGCCTGGTATGTTCATGAACAAATGGTTTGGGAAAAAGCAAACCCATGTGAGATTTGCGAAAGAGCAGGTTATTCATGTTGGCCTAAAATCACAATTTGAAGTGAAAATAATGAAGTGGTATGAAAAAAAATTAGTTATAGAAATTTGGTTAAGAGAATGGGTTGTTAATCTGATAAAAAAACATCCTTTGGAATTTAATATAGGAGTCATTATTGGAGGATTAATCCTTTTGTATTTTATAATTTATAATGGGATAAAAAATTAAAACAGCAATAAGGAGTGGGTTGGTTTGAAGATTAACTCTCCAATCATAAGAAGTAGTGAAAATGGAGTTTTTTATAAAATAAACGGGTTTATAATAAAAGATATACTTCAAAAACATAAGAAAGGATGGAATATAAGA
>FWPV01009015.1_pt1 | contig 11026 bp, 10 predicted proteins | sample 2228371 | NCBI WGS metagenome assembly FWPV01 (sample SAMEA103939776, study PRJEB20133) | metagenome | reverse complement strand
GATGCCGACGCCCGTCACCTCGGCTTCCTGAACGAAGCACTCGATGACCTCGACGCCGCGCTCGCGGGCATCGGCCTGCGTCTGCTGCGGCTGCGCGGCGCGCTGCCCGGGGTGTTTGATGCGCTGCATCGCCGCCAGCGCATCGAAGGCCTGTGGAGTGATGAAGAAACCGGCAATGCGTCGAGCTTTGCCAGGGACCGCGCGGTGGCTGCGTGGTGCCGTGCCCAGGGGGTTCCGTGGCGCGAGTTTCCCAATGGTGCGGTGGTCCGGCGCCTGCGTGATCGCGACGAGTGGTCCGCGCACTGGATGTCGGTGATGCGCCCCGCGCCGGCCGGTCCGCCGCCGCGCATCACGCCGGCGAGGCTGGCCGGCATGATGAGTGTGGCGCCGCCGGACGCCGCGGCAGTCGGCCTGGTATCGCGCGACATCGACGGGCGTCAGCGCGCGGGCAGGGCGCTGGCGCTGAACGAACTCGACCGGTTTCTCGATGAGCGCGTGCTGCGCTACCGGCGCGGCATGTCCAGCCCGCTGTCGGCCGGCGACGATTGTTCGCGTCTGTCGCCGCATCTGGCCCTGGGTATCGTGTCGCTGCGCGAGGTGGTGCATGCGGTGTGGCGTGCGCGGTCCGGCTGGCTGGCCCGTGCCCACATTCCGCAGGGTGCGGCGGCGCTGGCCGGCCTGAAGTCGTTCGAAAGCCGGCTGCACTGGCACTGCCACTTCATGCAGAAGCTGGAATCGGAGCCGGACATCGAAGTCCGCCCGGTGAATCGCCTGTACGAAGGGCTGCGCGAGGCGGACTTTTCGGCTGCCCGCCACGCCGCGTGGTGCCGTGGCGAAACCGGCTACCCGTTCATCGATGCCTGCATGCGCTCGCTCGCTGCCACCGGCTGGATCAATTTCCGGATGCGCGCCATGCTGATCGCGTTTTCGTCCTATCAGCTGTGGAACCACTGGCGCGAGCCGGCGCTGCATCTGGCGCGCCTGTTCACCGACTACGAGCCGGGCATCCATTACCCGCAGGTGCAGATGCAGTCCGGCGTGACCGGCATCAACACCCTGCGCATCTACAACCCGATCAAGCAGCAGACCGACCAGGACCCGAAAGGCATTTTCGTCCGCCGCTGGCTGCCTGAGCTGGCGCGCGTGCCGCTCGAATTGCTGGCCGAACCGTGGCGCATGACAGCGGACGAACAGATGCAGGCCGGATGCGTGATCGGTCGTGACTATCCGGCGCCGGTGGTCGAGCACCTCGCGGCCGCCCGCGCGGCCCGTGATGCGGTGTGGGCGGTTCGCCATCTGCCGGAGGCCGGTGCCGAAGCGCGTCGCGTGTTCGTGCAGCACGGCAGCCGCAACCCCGATCGCGAATGCGTGCGTCGCCGTCGCAAGGCGAAGGCCGATGACGGCGGCCAGATGGGCTTCGGGTTCTAGGGCAAGTCACGCACCTGCACTAGGCGTCGCCCAGTGCCTGCTGCAGATCCGCGATCAGGTCATCGGCGTCTTCGATGCCGATGGACAGCCGCAGCATCGCGTCCGGAATGCCGCGTCGGGCGCGCTCTTCCGGTGCGAGGCCGTGATGGGTGGTGGTGCAGGGCTGGGTGACCAGACTTTCGACGCCACCCAGGCTGGGCGCCAGCCTGATCAGGCTCAGGCGGTCTGCGACGCGGGTGGCTTCGCGGCCGTCGCCGCGCACGACGATGCTCAACATGCCGCCGAAGCCGTCCATCTGCGCCTTCGCCAGTCCGTGGCCCGGCGCATCCGGCAGGCCCGGGTAGTGCACGCGCGCGATCTTCGGGTGACGCGCCATGGCTTCGGCCACCGCCTGCGCATTGGCATTGTGCTGACGCACGCGCACGACGAGCGTGCGCAGGCTGCGCGACAGCAGCGCGGCGGTTTCCGGTGACGGCACAGTGCCGAGATTCTTGCGCCAGGCCCACACCGGTTCGAGCAGCGCCTTGCTGCCCATCAGGACGCCGGCGGTGAGATCGCTGTGACCGCCCAGATATTTGGTCGCGCTGTGCATCACGAGGTCCGCGCCCAGTTCCAGCGGACGCTGGTTCACCGGCGAGGCGAAGGTGTTGTCGATGGCGACCCGTGCGCCGTGCGCATGCGCCCTGGCAGCCATGGCGCGGATGTCGACGATGTCCAGCGTCGGATTGGTTGGCGTTTCGAAGAACACCAGCTTCACGCCGTCTGCGAGCAGGGCATCCAGCTTGTCACCCTCATTGCCGAGGATGCAGTGCGTGCGCAGCCCGAGACCGGGCAACTGCTGTTCCAGCAATTCCAGCGTGCCGCCGTAGGCGTCACCGACGCAGACAATGCCTGCGCGGCCGTGCGTCAGGAACAGCGCGCTCAGCGCCGCCATGCCGGAGGAGAACACCCACGCGGCCTCGGCCGACTCGAGACCGGCCAGCGTCTCTTCCAGCGCGTAGATCGTCGGGTTCAGCCCGTAACGCGTGTACAGCCCGCCGCGCGTGCGGCCGTCGATCACGTCGAGCAGGTCGGCCGTCGAATCGAAACCGAAGGTGGTGGTGTTGTAGATCGGCGGGTAAGGACTGCCGTAGGCGTCATCGGCGGTGTGGCCATGAATCGCGCGGGTGGCGAGAAGATACTTTCGGGCGTGGTCCATCAAAGCCTTCCGGTCTGCACAAGTCGCTGACTATACGCCGCCGGTTCGGCGCGATCAGCCGAGGCAGAAGAATTCGACCACATCGCTCGCCGCGCTGCGCGGCGAGCCGAAAGCCAGCCAGCCGTGGCCGTCGATGACCACTTCTTCGCGGGTCAGCGCGAATTCCTGCCGGCCTTCGATGGTGACGAAGGTGCCGTTGCTCGAGCGGTCGGTCAGCACGAAGCGATCGCGTCTGAACTCGAGGTCGCAGTGCTGGCGCGACGCGCGCGCGTCCTTGATGCCGATGTCGACATCGATGTCGCGCCCCATGCGCAGCCGCGGGTGTTCATCGCCCAGCAGCCAGACGCGGCCGCCGTGATAGACGCGCATTTCGACGCGGCCGCTGCTCATCGTCAGGCCGCCGATGTGGGTGACATGGTCGGAATGTTCGCAGCGCATTTCGCACAGTTCGACCGAGCGCGCGACGCCCTTGACGACGCGCGGCGGCATCGGGCGGATCTTCGGCTGCCAGTGTTCGCTCAGCCGCACGGCTGCTTCGGTCGATACGATGGCGCGGCCGTGGCTGGCCAGTTCCGACAGTCGGGCAGCGATATTCACCGACTCGCCATAGATGTCGTTGCCCGATTCGACCACCGGGCCGAAGTGGAAGCCCGTGCGCACGCCGAGTGAAAAGTGCTTGGCCAGCGGCAGGCCGTCGATGTCGCGATGGATGGCCAGCGTGGTCTCGGCTGCGTGGTCGCAGGCGCGGAACACCGCCAGCAGACCGTCGCCGGTCATCTTGATGACGGTGCCCGAACTGCCGATCACCGAATCGCACATGGTGCGCAGGCAGCGGTCGATCAGCGCGAACGCGGCCGTGTCGCCCATGCGTTCGTAAAGCTGCGTGCTGCCGACCAGATCGGCAAACAGCACGGCGCATTCACGGGTACGGGGCGGACTGGTCGGCATGGGGGGTCAGAAAAAACGTTGTCGCACCGCATCCGGCAGGGCCATGCCGGTGGCGTGGGCACGCGCCAGCAACTCCCAGTAGTAGCGGTAGGACGCGCGGTCGTGCAGCGTGTCGCGGTGGCGCGTCGGCCCCCAGCTCGCGTCCTGCGCCGCGCACAGGATGGCGATCGCGTCTTCGACTTCGCTGAAATCCGGTCGCATGGCGCTCAGGATAGGCTCGATCTGGTTCGGATGGATGCTCCACATGCGCATGAAGCCGAAATCGTGGCGCGCCCGTTCGGCGTCGCGCCGGATGTGTTCGATGTCGCGGATTTCGGTGGTGACGTTGTGCGTCGGCACCACCCCGCATCCATGCGACGCAGCGGCGATTTCGCACTTGGCGCGGACGATGATCGGGTGCTCGAACTGCTTCGGGCTTTTCATCGCGTCGCCCGGCAGCGCGCCGTGATGGGCACTGACGAAATCCATCAGCCCGAGATCGAGCGATTCGACACGGTCGAGGCGTGCGATGTCCCACACCTGATGCAGCGCGCCATGGCTTTCGATCAGCACATGCACCGGAATCTCGCGCTTCACGCCGGCCAGCGTTTCGCAGGTGCGCAGCCAGTCGAGCTGGGTGCGCACATCGTCGGCGGAGCGCGCCTTGGGCAGCGTGATGAAAGCCAGGCGGTCGCCTGCTTCGCCGACCAGCACCTCCATGTCGGCTTTCCACTGCGCATGCGTGACGTCGTGGATGCGCACGCCGATCCGCCCGTACAGGTTGTCGGCATCATTGATGATGGCCGCACACAGCAGGCGATGTGCGTCCCCGTTGCCGGCCGCGGCACCGTCTTCGCAGTCGCAGGTGAGGTCGAACACCGGGCCCCGTTCGCCTTGCAGCGCGAGCGCCTTGCGCATCAGCTTTTCCGAGCCGGCGTAGTGATCGACGGCCGGGAGAATGGGGAAGGCCCGCTCGCCCTGATAGAGGACGTCGCGTGGATGAACCGGCGCGGCTGAGGTCATGCGGGATGTCCGGGCAACAAAAAAGCGGCCACGTTACCGGGCCGCTTCTTCTGTTTCAAGCCTGACGGATCAGAGCAGGTCGGCGACGCCGGCGCGCTCCTCTTCCAGTTCGGCCAGCGTCTTGGCTACATAGGGCTTCGAGAACTCGTCGATTTCCAGGCCCTTGACGATGCTGTACTCGCCGTTGGCGCAGATGCACGGGAAGCCGAAGATCAGGCCTTCCGGAATGCCGTACGAACCATCCGACGGCACACCCATGGTCACCCAGTCACCGTCCGAACCCAGATGCCAGTTGCGCATGTGGTCGATGGCGGCATTGGCGGCCGAAGCGGCCGACGACAGGCCGCGCGCCTCGATGATGGCGGCACCGCGCTTGCCGACGGTCGGCAGGAAGGTCTTGGCGTTCCACTCCTGGTCGTTCACCAGCTGGGCCACGCTGTCGCCGTTCGACGTCGCGAAACGATAGTCGGCGTACATCGTCGGGCTGTGGTTGCCCCACACGGCCATCTTGCGGAACGACGCCACCGGACGGTTCAGCTTGGTCGCCAGCTGCGACAGCGCACGGTTGTGGTCCAGGCGCAGCATGGCGGTGAAATTCTTCGCCGGCACGCGGCCACCCGCTTTGGCAGCGGTCTTCAGCGCGATGTAGGCGTTGGTGTTGCAGGGATTGCCGACCACCAGGATCTTGCAGGTCGGGGCGGCATGCGCGCCGATCGCGGCACCCTGCACGGTGAAGATCTTGGCGTTCTCGGTCAGCAGGTCCTTGCGTTCCATGCCAGGGCCGCGCGGACGTGCGCCGACGAGCAGGGCAAAGTCGGCGTCCTTGAACGCGACGTTCGGATCATCGGTGGCGACCATGCCGGCGAGCAGCGGAAACGCGCAGTCGTCCAGTTCCATCATCACGCCGGTCAGCGCCTTCTGGGCCTGCGGAAGGTCGAGCAGTTGAAGGATGACCGGCTGGTCCTTGCCCAGCATTTCGCCGCTGGCAATACGGAACAGCAGGGCATAACCGATTTGACCGGCGGCGCCGGTCACCGCGACGCGGAGGGGCGTCTTTGACATGTGAGTCTCCTGGATGAGGATGGGACGGGTGCGTAAAAGTGCGTTGTGCGCGGCAGGATTATGGCCGACCTGCAGTGTTTTGACACACAGCACAAAACAGTCGTCCCGGATCCGGATGAGGCCGGTTTCCGGGCGCCTGTCAGCGCGGGTTCGATTTATATCATATATAAGACATGAGACACCTTGTAGACGTGATCGGATTTCTGTGCTGAAATTGTTGCATGGCACAGGAATCCCCAACGTTCAGTCCGCTGTATCGCCAGATACGTGTGCTGCTGACGCAGGCGCTGCAGAGCGGCGAATGGCGTCCGGGTGAGTCGATACCGAGCGAAACCGAACTGGCGCAGCGCTTCAGCGTGAGTCAGGGTACGGTGCGCAAGGCCATCGACGAGATGGCGGCCGACAATCTGCTGGTACGCAAACAGGGCAAGGGGACCTTTGTTGCGACGCATCACGATCCACGCGCCTTCTTCCGTTTTCTCCGTCTTGCCCCCATCAACGGCGGCATCGAGACGTCGCAGAGCGTGCCGCACGAATGCTGGCGCGCCCGCGCGGGTCAGGAAGTGGCCCGGACGCTGAATGTCGAGGTGGGGTCGCAGATCATCATCGTGCGCCGATTGCTCAAGTTCGCCGGCAAGCCGGTCGTCATAGACGAAATCTATCTGCGCGGAGACCTGTTTCCCGGGCTCAACCTCGATGTGCTCAAGGAACACCAGGGCTCTCTGTACTCCTTCTTCGAAACGCGCTTCGGCGTGCGCATGGTGCGCGCCGAGGAACGCCTGCGCGCCGTGCCGGCGGACCGCCAGAGCGCCGAATACCTCGAGGTGCAGGAAAACACGCCGCTGCTGTCGGTCGAGCGCGTGGCCTATACCTACGATGACGAACCGGTCGAGTGGCGGCGCGGCCTGTGCTCCACCGCCGACCACTATTACCTGAACACACTGAGTTAGCAGACCCGGCGCAATCCCGTTTCCTGCCACACGATCATTCTAGGAGAGCGAGCCAGATGGCCAATACAGCCAGCAAGACCCGACCGAAACACCTGCAGCTGACCGCAATACGGCTGCCGATCCCGGGCATCGTGTCCATCCTGCACCGGGTCAGCGGTGCCGGGCTGTTCCTCTGCCTGCCGCTTCTGCTGTGGCTGTTCGCCGCCAGCCTCGGTTCGCCGGAAACCTTCGATACCTTCAGCGCGGTGGTGGGTCACCCGCTGGCCAAACTCCTTCTGCTGGGCCTCATGTGGGCCTATCTGCACCACTTCTGCGCCGGCATCCGATTCCTGCTGCTCGACATGCACCAGGGGCTGGAACTGGCTGCCGCGCGCAAGAGTTCGGTGGCCGTGCTGGTCGTGAGCTTGACGCTTACCGTGATTCTGGGGGTGAAACTGTGGTGACTCGGGTTGTTGTCGGTGCCCATTACGGGCTGAAGGACTGGCTGGGCCAGCGCATCACTGCCGTCGTGATGGCGGTGTACACGTTGATATTCGCCGTTGGCGTGCTTTTCATGGGCGAATTGAACTACGACAACTGGCGTGGTCTGTTCGCCGGTGGGTTCATGCGTTTCGCGACCTTCCTGTTCTTCGCGTCGCTGATGTACCACGCCTGGGTCGGCGTGCGCGACATCTACATGGACTACATCAAGCCCACCAGCGTGCGCCTCGTGCTGCACGCGGTGACCCTGCTGTTGCTGATCGGCTATCTGGGCTGGGCAGCGCAAGTTTTGTGGAGACTGTAAGTGAGCGTACCCATTCGCAAGTTTGATGCAGTCATCGTCGGTGCCGGCGGCGCAGGTCTGCGTGCCGCGATCCAGCTGTCGGAAGCCGGTCTTCGTACGGCCGTGCTTTCGAAGGTGTTTCCGACCCGTTCCCACACCGTGGCGGCGCAGGGCGGCGTGGCCGCCTCGCTCGGCAATTCCGAGGAAGACCACTGGCACTGGCACATGTACGACACGGTCAAGGGATCCGACTGGCTCGGCGACCAGGACGCGATCGAATTCATGTGCCGCAAGGCCAACGAAGTCGTCATCGAGCTCGAACATTACGGCATGCCGTTCGACCGCCTCGACAGCGGCAAGATCTATCAGCGTCCGTTCGGCGGTCACATGTCGAATTTCGGCGAAAAGCCGGTGCGCCGCTCCTGTGCGGCTGCCGACCGTACCGGTCACGCGATGCTGCATGCGATGTATCAGCGCAACGTGCAGGCCAACACCCAGTTCTTCATCGAATGGATGGCGCTCGACCTGATCCGCGACGACGCGGGCGACGTGGTCGGCGTGACGGCGATGGAGATGGAATCGGGCGAGGTCTACATTTTCCACGCCAAGGCGGTGCTGTTTGCCACCGGCGGCGCCGGCCGCATCTACTACAGCTCGACCAATGCCTTCATCAACACCGGTGACGGCGTGGGCATGGCGGCGCGCGCCGGCATACCGCTGGAAGACATGGAATTCTGGCAGTTCCACCCGACCGGCGTGGCCGGCGCGGGCGTGCTGATCACCGAGGGCGTGCGTGGCGAAGGCGGCATCCTGCGCAATTCCGATGGCGAGCGCTTCATGGAGCGCTATGCGCCGAACGCCAAGGATCTGGCGTCGCGCGACGTGGTGTCGCGTGCGATGGTGACCGAAATCAACGAAGGTCGCGGCTGTGGTCCGAACAAGGATCACGTGATGCTCGACATCACCCACCTCGATCCGGCGACGATCATGAAGCGCCTGCCGGGCATCCGCGAAATCGGCATCCAGTTCGCCGGTGTCGACGCGATCAAGGAGCCGTTGCCGGTGGTGCCGACCTGTCATTACCAGATGGGTGGCATTCCGACCAATTACCACGGCGAAGTCGTGATGCCGAAGAACGGCAACCCGAGCGAGCCGGTGCCCGGTTTCTACGCCGCCGGCGAGTGCGCCTGCGCCTCGGTGCATGGCGCCAATCGCCTGGGCACGAATTCGCTGCTCGACCTGCTGGTGTTCGGCAAGTCGTCCGGCGAGTCGATGGTCGAGTTCATCAAGGCGCAACCGGTGGCACACAAGCCCCTGCCGGCCAATGCGGCCGACTACTCGCTGTCGCGCCTGAACCGGCTCGACACGCAGACCGGCGGCACGGCCGTCGGCGCGACCCGGCTGGCGATGCAGCGCACGATGCAGGCACACTGCGGCGTGTTCCGCTTCAAGCACATGCTGGAGGAAGGTGTCAGCAAGATCACTGAGATCGAGCAGCAGGTCGCCAGCACCGAGATCAAGGACAAGTCCAAGGTATTCAATACGGCGCGGCTCGAAGCGCTCGAACTGAACAACCTGATCGAAGTCGCCAAGGCGACCATCGTGTCGGCCAACGCGCGCACCGAATCGCGCGGCGCCCACGTGCGTGACGACGCGATCGACAGCCCTGAGTTTCCGGACGGTCGCGATGACGCCAACTGGCTCAAGCACACGCTGTGGTACCGCGACGGCAACAAGCTCGACTACAAGCCGGTGAACATGACGCCGCTGACCGTTGACACCATCGCGCTGAAGAAGCGCGCTTACTGAGGATCACAGCATGACTGCCCGTACTGTCGAATTCAGTATCTACCGCTACGACCCGGACCGCGACGAGAAGCCCTACATGCAGTCGATCTCGCTCGAGCTCGACGGCACCGAACGCAAGCTGCTCGATGCGCTGGTCAAGCTCAAGGATGTGGACGACACGCTGTCCTTCCGCCGCTCCTGTCGCGAAGGCGTGTGCGGTTCTGACGCCATGAACATCAACGGCAAGAACGGCCTGGCCTGCCTGACCGACATGGATTCGATCGCCACGCCCATCGTGCTGCGCCCGCTGCCGGGCCTGCCGGTGGTGCGCGACCTGATCGTCGACATGACCCAGTTCTTCAAGCAGTACCACTCGATCAAGCCCTACCTGATCAACCCGGAGCACCCGCCCGAGCGCGAGCGCCTGCAGTCGCCGGAAGACCGCGAGGAGCTGAACGGCCTGTACGAGTGCATCCTGTGCGCGTGCTGCTCGACATCCTGCCCGTCCTTCTGGTGGAATCCGGACAAGTTCGTCGGTCCGGCCGGTCTGCTTGCGGCCTACCGCTTCATCGCCGATACGCGCGATCAGGCGACCAGCGAGCGGCTCGACAACCTTGAAGATCCTTACCGACTGTTCCGTTGCCATACCATCATGAACTGCGTCGATGTATGCCCGAAGGGTCTGAACCCGACCCGCGCCATCGGCAAGATCAAGGACATGATGGTCCGCCGGGCCGTCTGAGCATGGACAGCGCGAACGATCAGCAGGTCAGCCCCGGCCGACTGCTCTGGCATTGCCGACGCGGTCTGCTGGAGCTCGACCTGATCCTGCAGCGCTTCATCGAGCATCATCTTGAAAGCTTGACCAAAGACCAGAGGGCAGAGTTGTTCGAACTGCTCCATTACGACGACATCACCTTGTTGGCGATTGTCAGCGGACGCGAGCAGTGCGAGGAGACGCGTCTGAAGGGGATGGTTGACCTGTTGCGTGCAGCGTGAGAGCGCAACGGGGTCGATCCGGGCCATTTTGAGGAAGTGAAGAGGTTAGACATGACAAATCAACGCACTGCTACGCTGACCATCGAAGGTCAGACCACCGAGTTCCCAATCATGAGCGGCGTCGCTGGCGCTGATGTGGTGGACATCCGTTCGATGTATGCCAAGACCGGCATGTTCACGTACGACACCGGTTACCTCTCCACCGCAAGCTGCAAGTCGACCATCACCTACATCGACGGCGACAAGGGCGAGCTGTGGTATCGCGGCTACCCGATCGAACAGCTGGCCGAGCACTGCGACTTCCTCGACGTGTGTTATCTGCTGAAGAACAGCGAGCTGCCCAACGTCGAAGAAAAGGCCGAATACGTCAGCCAGATCAAGCGTCACACGCTGCTGCACGAACAGCTGGCCCGCTTCTACGCCGGCTTCCGTCGTGACGCGCACCCGATGGCCATCATGGCCGGTGTGGTCGGCGCACTGTCCGCCTTCTACCATGACGGCATGGACATTTCCGACCAGGCGCATCGCGACATTTCGATCAACCGCCTGATCGCCAAGATGCCGACGATCGCCGCGATGGCCTACAAGTATTCGGTCGGCCAGCCTTTCATGTACCCGCGCAACGACCTGTGCTACGCCGGCAACTTCATGTACATGATGTTCGGCACGCCGTGCGAGGAGTACAAGCCGAATCCGGTGCTGGTCAAGGCACTGGACCGCATCTTCACGCTGCACGCCGACCACGAGCAGAACGCCTCGACCTCGACCGTCCGCCTGGCCGGTTCCTCGGGCGCCAACCCCTTCGCCTGCATCTCCGCCGGCATCGCCTGCCTGTGGGGTCCGGCGCACGGTGGCGCGAACGAAGCCTGCCTGAACATGCTGGAAGAG
>FWPV01015343.1_pt1 | contig 11028 bp, 8 predicted proteins | sample 2228371 | NCBI WGS metagenome assembly FWPV01 (sample SAMEA103939776, study PRJEB20133) | metagenome | reverse complement strand
CCCCAGGCGGCCCACGCCGGCCGCCGCCCAGTGCGGGATGAGGGCCAGGGGCAGAAAGGTGATCCCCATGGCCAGGCTGGTCACCATCATCGCCCAGCCGTTGCCGCGACGCCCGGCCAGCCGTGGCGTAAGCAGCGAGGCCGCCACAGCCACCGATTGCGCCACGGCCGTGATCAGCCCGATGGAGGCGGTCGCCAGGTGCAGGTCGCGGTCCATGTAAGCATTCCAGAAAGCTTGGCAGGTGGCCCACCCGCCGTGTCCGGTGAAGATGTGCAACACGAGTAGCGCCACGGCCAAGAAGGGAAAGGGATCGTCACCGGCATTGGGGCGTTGCGCGCTGCGTGCTTGCCTGGCCGAGCGCACGAGAGTTATCGGCGCCAACCCCACGATCCCCATAAACGCGCCGACCCATAATCCGTAGCGGTAGGGAGCAGGATCGCCCAGCGTGGTGGAGAGGATGCCCGCAAATAGACCGGGCAGCACCCCGCCCATAATCGTCCCCAGCAAAGTGCCCAGGTTGCGCAGGGCATTGTTGAGCGCAAAGGCCCCATTGCGGTTTTGAGAGGTGGTGGCCAGCGTGAGAGCGGGCACGATGTTGACGTTCAGCAGCGACCATCCCCCGGTCATGACCATTTGTGAGGCGATTGGCCAGATGTAGCGCCAGCTCTCGGGGAGGCGCTCTACGAGAGGCAACAGCCCCATGCCGAGCGTGACGAATATCCCGCCGACGAGCATGACCTTCTTGATGCCCAAGCGCTCGCCCAGCGCGCCGCTGGGGATGCTCATTGCCATGTAAGCGAGCGCCGAGGACGCACCGAACAGCCCCACATACTCTGGCCCGTGGCCGAGACGCAGGATGTAGAGCACCTTGAGCAACATTTGGATGCCGCCAAAGCTGACGGCAAAAATTGCCGAGACGGCCACGAGCAACGCGGCGTCTCGGCTCAGATTGGGCAAAGCAATGCGTTTCAACGTGCTCCGTGCCGATTGAACCAGGCGCGTTCTTCAAAGGGTTTCTTTTCGCGCTGCGACCATTGCTCGGCCGGCACGCCCAGCGGCAGCAGGACGCGCGGGATGCGATCCTGTGGCACGCCCAATAGGTCGCCCAGCGCCCGCGCACGCTCCTCGCGGCGTAGCCAGCCGTCAATCCACACGCTGGCATAGCCCAGCGCGGTGATGGCGAGCAACATGTTCTCCACCGCGGCGGCACAATCCTCCACTTCGAAGGTCAGCCCCTCGTAAACCGGATCGGGCTTGGTGGGAATGCAAGCCAGGATGAACGCCTTGGCATTTTTCTGCGCCTGGTTAGCGCCGGGCATGGCGGCGATCTGTTGCACAAGCTGGGGATCATCCACGATGACAAAGGTGGTCGTCTGGCTGTTGCACCCCGACGGAGCCTGAAAACCCGCCTGGACGATGCGCCTCAGATCCTCGCGCGGGACGGGTTGATCCTTGAACGCGCCGCGATAGCTGTGTCGCCGATTAATGGCTTCGAATAGGTCCATAAGCGAACGCTCCTTTTAGCTGAGAAGGATCGGGATTCCTCTTGGTCACAAAGGTTATCTCAAAGTGGGTTTTGGGATAAGCTCATAGCACATCGGGCAAGAGCCGCTCGCGCAGGAAAAGCCGCTCGTCGCCATCGGGGTCGTTGACCACCCGGCTCTGGGCGGCGTCAAAGATCATGGTCGCGCGCTGGGGGATGGTATACGCAGGCCAGACCGGTAGCTCCTTGTGGCTCGGATTGCCGCTGCGGGCAAAGGCCGCCCAGGCCCCGCTGATTTGCCGCGACAACTGTTCCGACTCGGGATACCGCACCAGGCGCATGGCCAAGGGAAGCTCCGCGGTGTGAAACGCCCTCACCCTGCCCTCGCCACAGGGCGTATTCCAGCTGAAATAGTACATGTAGACGTTTGCCGCACCCTGCGCTAACTGGAGTTCCGCTTGCCGAACGGCGCGCGGGCGCAAGGTGCGATCGGTGCGGATGCGGAAATACAAATCGCTCGGACTTTCATGCGGGTGATCACGTCGGTACAGGGCAAGCAACGGTTCCACATCGGCCTCCGCGATCCCGCTTTGCACGAGCGCGGTCCGCAGGCCGGCCCAGTCCAGCGCGTACAGCTCCGGCCGGCCGAGTGAGAAAAGGGTTGCCTCGTCTTTGCAGCAACCGATGATCATCGGGATGCCGGCCGAAAGCGAAGGGGCCTGCGGCTCCCAGGGCTGCTGGGGCAGCGTACGGCCGTCAACCACCGGGCGAAACCGCATCAAATTCGGCACAGAGCCAGGCGCTCCGGAGCGAGCGTGCGCCGCCTGAAAGAGCTTATCGGCCGGGATCCGTTGTAGCTCGTCAACCTGCTTCTCGGTCAAACCCAAGTTGGCCAGCAACTCTTTGGCCAACGCAGTGCCCTGCTCAGGCGTGCCAACATGCGTTAACGAGCCGCTCTCGATGATCACCCGATGGAAAAGCCCTTTGGCTGCGGGCATCCCCATTAGCGTGCTGATCTTGCCTCCCCCGCCCGATTCGCCAAAAAGCGTCACGTTTGAGGGGTCGCCGCCGAACGCTGCGATGTTGTCGCGCACCCACTCCAGGGCCGCTACCAGGTCAAGTTGCCCCACGTTCCCCACGGCGTACTTGTCACTCAAGCCTCCCAGGTAGGCATAGCCAAAGACGTTCAGACGGTGGTTGATTCCCACGAGCACCACATCCTGCTCGCGCACAAAACGATCGCTGAACAGGGTAAGGATACTCGACCAGACGCCGAACCCGCCGCCGTGGATATAGACCAGCACCGGCCGCTTGCCCGCGAAGCCTGGCGTCAGAACGTTAAGCACCAGGCAGTTCTCGCTATCCGATTGTTGAGACAGCTCGACTCGATCAGAACGCCCGCCGCCAAAGTACTCGCCGATGATCGGGTCGAGGAAAAGGTTGGCAGGAGGCTGAATGCATCGCGGCCCCGTGGCCGTGGCGTCGCGGATGCCGGCCCAGGGGATCGGTTTCGTGGGCGGCAAGAAGCGCGCCGCGCCCTCGGTTGGGCCGCCGTAGGGCAGCCCTCGAAAGATGTGCACGCCTTCCACCACTGCGCCGCGCACCTTGCCGTATTGCGTTTCGACGACGTCCATATGCTGGCCTCCTGCCAAAGCGATAGCAAAAATCCTGAACCGAGACTATTTCTTGGGCAGATACGCTACCGCCCAACCCACGCCCAGCTCGTGCAGCTTTTCGGGGATAGGCACGCCCGTTTCACGGTCCCAACCCATCATGGCGTAGAAAGTGTGGATGGCCTCGCGCAACTCCTCGCGGTCAATGCCGCCCTCGGATAGCGCGCCCCCGATGGTGGGGCCGTAGCTGCGCTCGGGCAGACGGTCATCTTCGATGGAAAGCCCCTCGCGCATGTTGAAGGTACGCGCCAAGGTCATGGCGCGTTCGCCAACCTTGAGGAGTTCATGGTCCGTTACATCAAAGCCGGTGGCCGCACGCACGAGCTGCACCAGCTCGTCCGAGTTCCAGCCGGGCATTGAGCACATGCACAGGCAGTTGAGGGTGATGGAGGCCATCGAGTTGAACATCGTGGCGCGCACCTTGTCAGGCCCCAGGCTCTCCAGAGGGATCGGATCAAAAATGCCCATGCCCCTCAAGCGGCCGTTACCGTTAAAGCCATCCTCGTTGGCGGCGGCCAGGCCCGTGTCGTGCAAGCTGTGGCAATGGTCGGCCCCTGTGGGCGAGACGGAATAGCCGATCGCCAGCCCACGCTTGAGGCGCGGCTCGTGCATGGGAAGGGCCTGTCCTTTGACGTGCATAGCAAAGGCCTCCGCGCCTTTGCCGATGCGGCGCGCGATGGTGGCCAGGTCCTCGGCCAGAAGGTCGCCAAGGCCCTCGCGACGGCCGATCTTTTCGACCATGGCGATCATGGCATCGCCGTTGCCGAAACGCAGATCAATCCCGCCCGTATCTTGCAAAGTGAGCAGCCCTCTCTCAAAGCACTCCATGGCAAAGGCGATCGTCACGCCTGTGCCGATGGTGTCCAGCGAGTAGGCGTTGCACAGCTCGTTGGCGCGCGAAACGGCGACGATGTCGCTGACGCCGCAGGTGGAGCCTAGCGAGCCAATGGTCTCGTATTCAGGTCCGCCGTAGGCCGGATCTACTTTGTACGCCTCGCGTTCTGCGCGCACCACCTTTTTGCAGCGCACGGGGCAGGCCCAGCAGCCCTCCATGCCGATGCCGATCTTGTCCATGATAAAACTGATGCCGCTCACTTCGGGGAAGGTGCCATCGCGAAAGTTGCGGATGGGCAGGTTGCCCTGCAGGACGCCGCCCTCCAAATCGCCGCCGCCCGTGCCCCACTTGTGTAGGCCGGCCGCGCGCGTGCCTTCGCGCACTTCTTTGGCCGCGCGCACGGCCATATCGTGAATAACGTCCTTGTTCACGCCGTCCACTTCTTGCGTGCCATGGACGGCCACGGCCTTGAGCTTCTTGGAGCCCATCACGGCGCCCAACCCGGCGCGTCCGCCGGCGTCCTTGAGGCCGTTCATCACGCAGGCATAGCGCACCATGTTCTCGCCGCCCGGGCCGATCATGGACAACTCGGCACGCTTTTCACCCACCTCCTCGCGGATGCGCTCTTCGGTTTCTTTGGTCATCTTGCCCCACAGGCTCGAGGCATCGCGAATCTCGGCCTGGCCGTCCTTAATCCAAAGATAGACCGGCTTGGGCGCAACTCCCTCGACGATCAGGGCATCGAATCCCGCACGTTTGAGCTGCGCGCCAAAATTGCCGCCCACTTCTGCCGCGCCAAAGCCGCCCGTCAAGGGCGATTTGGCGCCCACGGCATTGCGCGAGGCCCCCGCAATGGCCAGCCCCGTCAGCACCCCAGGGGCGAACACCATCTTGTTAGCCGGCCCCAAGGGGTCGGCCTTGGCGGGCACTTCTTTGAGCAAGACATCGGCGATGATGTTCCAGCCGCCCATGTAGCGGCGGAAATAGGCCGTGCCCGGCTCATCCACGGTAATGGTGCCGCGGGTCAAGTTGACACGCAAGATCTTGTTGTGAAACGAACGAGACATCGGTACCTCCATGTTTCTTTTTTGGGGTTGCAGTCAGATCATGAGCGTCCCTCATCGGGGACTGTAATATTGGCCATCGCCTCCAACGCGGTGACGACGGCACAGCTATCCAAAGGCCCTTTGCCCTGCGCGCGGGCAGCCTGATAAATCTGGTGCACGGCCGCCGCCGAGGGCACGGGCACGCCGAGGTCGTGGGCCATCGCCAAAGCGTTGGTCAGGTCCTTGTATTGGTTGGCCAGGCTGAAACGGGGCGCGAAATCGCGCGCGATGATGCGCGGGCCGCGCGTCTCCATGGCGAGCGTCCTGGCGCCGCCCGCCGCCAGCACATCGAGTACCAATTGCGGATCAATGCCTGCCTTGCGCGCCAGCACCAGGGCCTCGGCGTTGACCTCCATGACGACGGCGAACACGATCTGGTTGATCAGTTTGAGCACTGATCCGCTGCCGCTTGGCCCGGCATAAAATATTTTGCTTCCCAAATGGCTGAGCACAGGGCGCGCTACTTCGAGGTGCTCCGGTGCGCCACCCACCAGGATGCCCAGAATGCCCTGCTCGGCCTGTGGCACGCTGCCTACCACGGGCGCGTCCAGCATTCCCACGCCCGCCGCCGCGGCGCGCGATGCGACGGCTTTGGAGGTGGCCGGGTCAATGCTACTCATGTCAATCAGGATCAAACCGGGGTGTGCCCCCTCCAGCACGCCGTCCGGGCCACAGACCACCTGTTCCACGGCGCGCGAATCCGTCACCATGGTGATCACGATGTCGCACGCCGCAGCGACCCCCTTGGGCGAGGCAGCCCATTGGGCTCCGGCCTCGAGCACCGGTTTGGCCTTTTCGGCGGTGCGGTTCCATACCGTTAGCGAATATCTCGCGGCCAAGAGCCGTTTGGACATGGCCGATCCCATTAAACCTAATCCGATCAAACCTATTCGCTGCATGGTCGTTTTCTTGCGCGGCACAACGCCGCGTCCGCCCATTGGGCGGCCCTCCTTTCTTGAGATGTTACTCGCCGGGCTGTGCGCCCTCGCTCTGGGCGATGGCCAGAAATTCGCCGTCGGTCAACGGCCGGTGAAGGGCCACGCCCATCCTTTGACTGCGAACAAGGATTTTCTCAAGCTGCTCTGCCGAGGCCTTCAGACCGAATTCGGCCAGTTTCTGGGCCACGGCACCCAGGTCGCTCCACTTGCCGATCATGACGTGCGGGCTGCGGCCGATCACCTCCGGCTCAAAGGGGAATGCATAAGGCCTCACACCGCCCGCCGTGAGCGCCGCCGTGGCCCCCGCCTGCTCATAGTTAAAGGCCCCACGCCCGACGATGGGCTTGAAATAGCCGTTGGGCAAGCCGGTGATCTCCTCCACCAGGCGCGAAAGCTCTGGCAGCATGTCGAGCCGCACGCCGGTATCCACGCCGTAAAGCACCTCAAGGGCCATCACGACCTCTTCCAGCGCGGCGTTGCCCGCCCGGTAACCCACGCCGTTCACCGCCACGTGCAGCGCCGTGGCGCCGCCCTCATAGGCCGCAAGCACATTGGCGACGGCCAGACCAAAATCGTTGTGGCAGTGCACCTCGACCCCTAGATTGGTCGCCTGGCGAAGTTGTTGCACCAAATACGCGATAGCCCGCGGTCGGGCAACGCCCTGGCTATCCACCACGGTGACGGCGCTCGCCCCTTCCTTTTCCGCCGCCTGGGCTGCCGCGATGATATGTTCGAGGCTCGCCCTGGTGGATTCGGGCAGGAAAAGATTGACGGTCGCGCCTGCCTGCCGCGCCGCGCGCACGGAGGCCAGCATTTCTTCCATGAGGGCCTGGCGGCTACGCTTTGAGACGTGCTGCTGATAAACCTCGCCGATCCGATACCATACCATGATATGCTTGACGCCGAGCTCCAGCGCGCGCTCGACGCGCCCGGGCTGCCAGGTTACGTAAAGCTTCAGGTCCAATCCTCTGCGCAAGATGGCACGCACCGCCTCGAGCCAACCGGGCACGGTCAGGAAAAGCTCCATGCGGTGGATGCCCGCGCGCACCAGGGCCTCCGCAATGCGCACCTTATCCTCGACGTTGAACGCCAGGTCGGCGCACTCTTCGCCATCGCGGACGGTAATGTCTTGCAGCTCTACTTGGCGGATGGGAACGGCGATCGCCGGGTCAAAGTTGTGCTGGCTGGCCGCCCAATGATCGGCTAACCAGGGTCGAGTGGGGTTATGTCGCATAGTCTCACCCTCGTTGCATGAGTTGTGATCTTTGACGTTCGAGTTCGGGCTTACAGAACCGCTCTCTCTGTCATACAAGCAAGCTCCCGATGCGCTTGGATTCGCGCCGGCGCCAATCCATTTTGGCCGCAATCGAAAAGCTCGTCAAGCGAGGGGCTCTGTTTCGCATCACTTTCATGCACCAGGGCTTTTCCACGCCACGCGCGTGGTATTTTGCAAGACCTCGGGATTGACGATGTAATCCGGCTTTTCGCCGCGCAGCACGCGCAAGATGCTTTCTGCCGAACTGACTGCCATACGGATCAGCGCCTCATCGGTCTGGCCGCCCACGTGGGGCGTGCAGATCACGTTGTCCAAGTGCGTGAAGGGATGGTCAGGGGGGAGCGGCTCTTGCTCGAACACGTCTAGCGCCACGCCCGCGATACGCCGCTCGGCCAAAGCCTGACACAGCGCTGCCTCGTCAATCAGCCCACCGCGCGAAGTGTTAACGAGAATGGCCGACGGCTTCATGAGCATGAGCTGCTCGGCGCCGATCATATGCCGCGTTTGGGGCATCAGCGGGACATGCAGGGAGACGAAATCGGCCTCGCGCAAAAGCATTTCCAGGCTCACCAACGTTACGCCTAGGCCGCGCGCCCGCTCGGGATCGGCATAAGGGTCATGGGCAATCACCCGCATGTCAAAGCCCTGTGCGTGCCGGGCCACCCGCGAGCCGATCCTCCCCAATCCGACCAGGCCGAGCGTTTTGCCCGCCAGCTCGATGCCGTGGACGCTGTCGCGCTCCCAAATGCCGCGCTTGACGGCCGCGTTGGCCAACGGGATCTGGCGCGCCGCGGCCAGCAGGCACCCCATGGTATGCTCGCTGACGGCCTCCGAGTTGGCGTCGCCAGTGATGGTGACGACCACGCCATGTTCCGTGCAGGCCTGCACATCCACATTATCATAGCCAACGCCGTGGCGCGCCACGATCTTCAACCGCGGGGCCGCCTCGATCACCCTGCGCGTAACTCTGCCCGTGCGCGCCAGGATGGCATCCGCGTCGGTGGCGGCCTGGGCCGTTTCCTCTTGAGAGGCGTGGTCGGGGATAAAAGTGAGCGAGGCCACCGACTCGAGCAGCCGTATGCCCTCAGGACGAATGCTGGTGGCGATGATAAGCACTTTATGTTTCCGCATTTTTCTAATACCTTTCTCGCTAGAAAGGATTTTTGTCTAGCTTGATACGCTCGGCTTTTATGCGCGCCTAATAGTGGCTAAAGAGCCGCTCACCATGTTAGGCAGTCAAAGCGCGCGATCGGGCCGCTTCCTCCCTGATTCCACCAGACGGCCTTGGCCAGCTTTAGCTTTCAGCCAGGCGATTTGATCGCCTGGCAACTGGAACTTGGCCGTGCTAGACGTGCCCTCCCTTGAGCACGTCCCTGCCGGGGAACCTGGCCCGTCGGCCCAACTCGGCCTCGATCTGCAAGAAGCGGTTGCCCGTGGGGCCGGTGGCTCCTCCGCGCACCGAGGTGCACCGCAGGCCGACGGTATAGTCGGCGATATCGGCCCCTTCGCCGCGGCTGCTGCAGGGCATGACGGCATAGCCGTTGCGATAGGCCAGCTCGACCATCTCAAAAGCCTCGCTGATCGTGCCGATCTGGTTCACCTTGAGTAGAACGGCGTTGGCCGCGCCCAGCGCGATGCCGTGCCGCACGCGCTCCGGATTGGTGGTGAACAGGTCGTCGCCCACAACCTGGACGCCGACCAGCTTGGTCAGAATAGCATGCCCCTCATAGTCGTCCTCATCGAGCGGATCCTCCAAGATCACGAATGGGTACTTGGTGGTCATCTCTTCATAGAGCTTGAGCAGGTCATCGCGCGTCTTGTCCTCAGCGGAGAAGAGGCCGACGAACCTATCAATGTCCTTCTCATAGTATGTACCGGCGGCCACATCCACCTGTAGCCCGATCTTGCCTTCATAGCCCATGCGGTTGATCGTCTCCACCATTAGGTCCCATATCTCGCGGTCGTGCTTGACCAGGCCGGGTGGCACGATAGTCGCACCGGCGGCCGGGCGCGGTACGCCTAGCTTCTTGTGTAGCACCTCCCCCCACTCGGTGGAGAGATCCCACGCGGCATAGGAGGCGTCGGAGAACGTCTCAAAACCATAACAGACGAATTCGTGGCTGGGCTTGCCGCCCGAGCGCTTGCCCCCGCCGTAGCGGTCGCTGCCGGCCAGGGCGCCGGCTCCCGGCACGGGCAACACGCAGGCGCTCGCGCCGCCGATGTGTTGGTACAGGGGGATGCCCAGGCTCGCCGCCCCTGCCTTTAGCGCCGCCGCCGAAACGGCCGCCGTAGCGTTGCCTCCTAGCCGCAGTTTGGCGTCCGGGCCACCCAGGTTGAGCATTACATCGTCGATCTCTGCCTGGCGGCTGGCATCCATCCCTTTCAGGACGGGCGCGATGATGTGGTTAACATTGTCCACTGCCCTCTGGACGCCCTTGCCGCGCCATTTGGTGCCGCCATCGTAGGCGAACTGCACCTCGTGCTGCCCGACCGAGATGCCCGCCGTGCAGATGGCTACGCCGGTTGCTCCATTGGCGGTCCTGACGGTGGCCTCCACGCCCGGGTGCCCCCGATCCGAGAACACCTGGCGCGCGCTGACCGAGACGATTTCCGTTCCATGTGCCATTCTTGTCCACTCCCAAAGGTCTAGATTTCAGAGCATGGTTTAGCCCGTTCTATGTGAGTTGGTGGTCGTAGAGACGGCGCCGTTTTGGGGATCACCCTACCCGTCCACAGCCGCCGGAGGATAGCAGCACGGCCAACGCGATGGAGACGAGCTTGGCCACCTGCGAGTCGGAGCGCGATGTGACCACCAGCGGCGCACATCCGCCTACCACCACGCCCGCCATCTCGCCGCGCCCGAAATAGGTGATAGCTTTGGCCAAGAGGTTTCCCGCCTCGACATCCGGCACGACGAGAATATCGGCCTTGCCCGCCACAGGGCTTTTGATCCCTTTGATCGCGGCGGAGCTTTCGCTAATGGCGTTATCCAACGCCAGCGGCCCGTCCACGATTCCGCCGCGGATCTGGCCGCGTTCGGCCATCTTGGAGAGGTTAGCGGCATCCGAGGTAGAGGGGATTTTGGGATCCACCAACTCGGAGGCGGCCAGGATGGCCACCTTCGGCTTTTCCATGCCCAATTTGTGGGCTACCTCGATCGCATTCTGGACGATGACGATCTTTTGGTAGATATCGGGAGCAACGACGATCCCCGCGTCGCTGATCAAGAGCAAACGATTGAACCCTGGAATCTCAAAGACGGCAACGTGGGTGAGCAGCCGCCCCACGCGCAAGCCACCATCACGGTCCAGCGCCGCCCGTATGAAGGTGGCCGTCTCCAGGGTGCCCTTCATGACCACATCGGCCTCGCCGGCACGGGCCATGCCCATCACCGTCTTGGCCGCCTCCTCGTGATCGGGGATGTCCAAAAGGGTCATATCGGCGATGTCAACCTGGCTGGCCTCGGCGAGTCGGGCCAGCTTCTGACGATCCTCCGCCAAGATGCAATGGACCATTCCCGCCTTTTGGGCCTCGTGACAAGCTCCAAGGAGCTCGGCATTGGCCGCGGCGACGACGGCCAACCTCTTGGGGCCGACCCAGGTGGCCTCGTACTTGAGCTGCTGGAACGATTTGATGGGCATAGGGTGGATACCTCTAACCGCTCGTGGTATACCTTTCAGGGCATGAAGCGCCCGAAGGCAACCTTACGAGCAATGC
>FWPV01015339.1_pt1 | contig 11032 bp, 8 predicted proteins | sample 2228371 | NCBI WGS metagenome assembly FWPV01 (sample SAMEA103939776, study PRJEB20133) | metagenome | reverse complement strand
GGGGGCACTATCCCTATGAGATTTACATGGGGCCGCTTCGGCACAGCTTTGTCATCGGTAATTATCGCTTCATCGGTTGGAGTGGCCACCCCAACAATGAGATTCCGGAAGATTGGCTGGAAGAAGAAATGAGCCGCTCGTGCGAGGATGAGCGGCCGATCATCCTTTTTTATCATTACCCTCCCAACTTTTGGGGCGGGGGCATGACGGATCGGAGCTGGGCCAGGATTGACGCTTTGGCCCAAAAATATCCTGTGATCGCCTATCTGTGTGGTCACCTCCACGACGCGCGCGAGCATGTCGCTGCGCCGGGCTATACCGTTTATGCGGCCAAAAACGTCTCGGGGAATGGGGCGACGTTCTACGCCTTGAATAGCGGCAGCATCAACGACCGCTCCGGCTCCGTAGGACCAGATCCCAGCATCATCGTCCAGATCGTGACTTATCCCCGACAATATCGTGAGGGGCTGGATTATACCAAGACCGAAGCGGAGCTGACCCGCGTGAGGGCCTACGTCAAGGTGGGATCGGGGACGATCCGAAGGGCTTTTTACCAGCTCGACGGGGGCGAGGAAGTGGATATGTACCCGACACATGAGGGATCGCCTTTTTACGAAGCGCCCTTGGACGCGCGCGAGCTATCCGGCCTGCACACGATCGAGGTGACGCTCCTGCACTCTTACGGTTCATGGGCCACCGCCCACCAGGAGATCACCTGCTACTTTGACCATGACGTGCCGCGCCGCACGGCACCCGGATGCCCACAACCCACGGCCACGCCGACGCCCACCGAGACCGATGCCCCAACTCCCACGCCCACGTTGACGATGACACCCGAGCCGACCCCTACCTGGACGCCGGAGCCGACTGAAACTTGCACGCCAACGCCGACCCCTACGCCGACGCCGCTCTCGCTGTGGCTACCGATCGTACAGAAATAGGGGGCGTGCATCCCTAGGCTTTTTCGATGGCGGTGATGGCCTGCTCTGCTTCGGCGAGGGTGGCGAAGCGGGGCAATACCAACATCAGTCCGTCCGGTCCCAGCTCTCTCGTGATACATACCGCTTCGTCCACCGTTTCACAGCTCACGTAAAGGCAAAAGCCGCGCTTGCGGATCTCGCGGAAAGCGTCCAACCACTTGACGGGAGAGCCGGCCGGTGGCTCGGGATTCCATTGGATGCCGTTCAGGCGCGGTAGGGTGCGCAGAAGATCCAGGAAGCGCATCTGGCAGGTACCGTCGAGATGATACAGCGAGTAGTCGAGGTACTCTGTCAGGCGGCGCAAGTCGGGAATGGTATAGCGCGCAAACATCCCCGGCGAGAGCATCACGGCAAAATCGCATTGCACGGCCTCAAACCGCCCCTCTGCCATGACCTGAAGCCAAGTGCACGTATCACCATAGCCCATGCCTTTCAGCATCCGGTAAAAGTGTTCGTAAGCGTCAATGTACAGCGTGGTCAAGGCGTCGCTCCAGCGGCGCACCTGTTCGGGGCGCTCGACGACGTCCATACAGAGCTGCGGCGGGGTGCGGAACTGCGATAGCACTGTGAGGCCATCTAGCATGATCGGCGGGCTGACAAAGCCGCGGTCACGCACGACGTCGGCTATGGCCAGCAGGCACGCTTCCATCGTCTTGACGGAGGGATGCTGTGGGCGAAAGACAGGCAGGGGACGCTCCCACAGGTCGGGCAGCGGCTTGACCCAGGCCGAGTTGCTGTGAAACTCGTAATCCGCGCCCGCCAGCACGGCCACGGTCGTCAGCAGCGTCCCCCAGCGGGCGATGACCCCCGGCATGGCCTCGGCCAGGTAGATGGTCGTGTCAAGCTGGTTCTTGGCGCGCCAGGCGTGCCAAGCAGGCAGAAAGTCGTGCTCCTTGCACTCGACCGCCTCGCCCGGGCCGGGCCACGGCTCGGGGGCGACACCCGGCTTCTCGGCGACGACGTACAGGGCCGGCCGCCCCATGCTCGATCCCGCCCAAAAGGCGCGCAGACGGTCGCGCGCCTCGGCCTCATTCGATTTATCTCTAAATGTCATGTTTGCTCCTTAGCCTGATGGTTGCGCTATTCATATGCCTCCTACTCCCACGGCTTGAGCAGGATTTTGGCGCATTGTTGCGAGGCCGAGACCTCGAGCGCTTGCTGGACCTGGCTCATCGGGAACACGTGGCTGACGAGCAAGTCCATCAATGGCGAGCGCTGGATCACCTGCATGACCCTGGGGTAGAGGTTAAGGTTATAGTGCCATGAGCCGATCACCGTCAGCCCCTTGCGCAGCATATCCGGGCTGACGCGGATGGCTAGCTCGTCGTTGCACTCGCCCACGAAAGCGACCTGGCCCCGGCGGCGCGCGGCGTCGATGCATAGCCGCTGGGCGGGGACGGTGCCGGAGCAATCCAGGGCACAATCCACGCCCAGGCCGCCTGTGAGAGCCTTGATCCGGGCGGGCAGATCGGCCTCGCGCGGGTCGAACACGTGCTCGGCGCCCAGTTGCAAGGCGCGCTGGACGCGAAACGGCACAGATTCGACGACGAGCACGCGCGCCCCGCGGTAGCGCGCGTTGGCGATGGCCCCCAACCCTACCGGCCCGGCGCCCGTGATTAGGACGGTGTCAAAAGCGCTCAGCCCCATGCGCTCGAATGCGCCGAACGAAGGCCCCAGCGCACAAAGCGCCAACGCAGCGCGCTCGTATGGGACGCCGTCGGGGATGATGGATAATTGCCAGTCAGGCTTGAGCAGGTATTGGGCATAGGTGGCGCTGCCTTCGAGGCTTCCGATGAACTGGGCGAAATTGGGCAACTGCTCGCAGTGGATATAGTCACCCGCGATGCAGAGCCTGCAACGGCCGCAGGCGTAGAGAGGCTGTACCACGACGCGGTCGCCTACCCGAACACGCCCCGGCTGGGCGAGCTCGACCACTTCGCCCACGGCCTCGTGGCCCAGGTATTCGGCCTTGCGCCCCGCGACGAACAATTTGTATTCGGTACACATGGGGGTTACATGCACCTTTACCAGTACCCAATTCTCCTTGGGCTTGGGGTCGGGTACGTCCACCAACCCTGCGCGCCGCTCTCCGAGGATGATTGCCTTTTTCACGCCTTTTCTCCTGAGTTTGGTATTTGCCGCGCTAGGATATATCTCGCGACGCGCGGTGTCAATGGACATGCGCGTTTGTCCGCTGTGGGCGGAGTGGGCCTTGTTGTCCGGGGCGCTGATGGGCTCGGAGAAGGCACGACTGCGAATAATCTTTGTGAGACGCGAAAGATCAGATTGTGGGGGTGGATGCGCGGAGCATCATGGAGCTAGAGGATGCCCGGCAGGTCCCAGCGTTTAGCCAAGCGGTCAGTCACCAGCACCATGATCATGCCAACCAGCGCGTTAAACAACCCCGCCGCAGTGGTAAAGTCAAAGCGCGCGCGCTGGATGCCCAACCGATAGATGAAGGTTTCGATGATGTCCCCTGTGGTATAAAGCATGGGATTCTGCAATACAAAGACTTGTTCAAAGCCGACATTGAGGAAATAGCCAATTTGGATGATAAAGAGGGTCACGATGGTGAAAGCCAGGCCGGGAAGAGTTACATGGCGCATGAGCTGCCAGCGATTGGCTCCGTCAATGACCGCAGCCTCATACAAATCGGGGTTGATGGACGAGATGGCCGCCAAATAGATAACCGCCGCCCATCCGGACTCTTTGAGAATGGACGAGACGATGACAAGCGGCTGAAAGAGATCCGAGCATGGCAATAAAATTGTTGACAACGCCGGTGGCCGGAGACAGGATGATGTACAATACGGCTGCATAGACCACCCAAGAGAGAAAGTAAGGCACATAGACGATCGTCTGGAGAAGGCGTTTGTAGAGCTCTGCCTGGATCTCGTTCAAGAAAAGCGCCAGTAGGATAGGTGCCGGGAAGGTAAAAATCAGCTTGAGCAGCCCAATGGAGATGGTGTTGCGCAGCGCTCTCAGAAACAACGCGTCGCTAAAAAGGCTCTGGAAGTGCTTCAGCCCCACCCAATTACTCCCCCAGATGCCCGCAGCTACTTTATAGTCTTTGAAAGCGATCACGTTACCTAGCATCGGATAAAACCGGAACACGCTATAGAAAGCAAAGGCGGGCAAGAGCATGAGATAAAGGAGACGATAACGCCAGATCGTCGCGATAAATTGCGACCAGACTCCCAAGCGCTTCCTCTCCGAGATTGCGGTCTTCCTTGAAACATCCCCCATCGCCGTATCTTACCCTCCGGTCAGGCTTGTTGATTCTGGACGGGCGAGCCGCCTCGGCGAATCATCGAGGGTAGCTCGCCCGCACGACCCGAGAACTAGGTTATTTTTGGTTGGCCTCTTCGGTCATCTTGGGACCGCCGTTCTTGTTGAAAAAGTCGAGCCATTCCTTCCATCCCTGTTCCAGGTCAATTTGGCCGGCGATAGCCTGAGAAATAAATTCGCCAAAGCGTGTCTGTAGCGCGGGCCAGACTGTGCGGTCGCTCGGCACAGGGCGCTGTTTTTCAGTGACTTTCATATACTTTTGCGCGATAGCAATACCCGCATACGCCTCGGGGCTGTAGATGCCCTTGAGGATGTTCTGGAAGTGTTGTTTGGCGTCGTCGGGGAGAGTTGCCAGAATTTCAGGCTCGATAGAGTAGAACGGATGCCAAAGACCTGGGCCACCTAGATCTGCGGCCGCCTGGGTCTTTTCGGTCCATTCTTTGCCCATATCTTTGATCTCTTGAGCTGAATAAGAGACGCACCACCCCCTTTCATTGAAAGGTTTCTCCGTGAGGCCGGGCACGCCTCCGCACATGACTTTGGTGATCATCGTTGGTGAAGCGATGAAATCGATAATTTTAACGGGCTCCTCGGGAAACTGGCATTTTTTGCCAATAACGTAACACCATGGCCAGCCTTCACCGGTGAAGCCCTGCCCTTCAGGCCCCACAGGCGGAGCGGCTGCCACGATCTTGGCATTCGGCGCTACGCCCTGGATCGTGCGAAGTGAGTTATCCATCTCCTTGAATGAGGTGTAGGCGTAGCCCGTCACACCCGCATCCCAGTTCTTCAGGCGTTGCCCCAACGGCACGGTGATGGATTCGGGATGGAAGACTCCCTCCTTCCAGCGCAGGGCCATCCACCCCAGGGCATCCTTCATCTGTGGCTGGACCCAGTCCAACTGAATCGTGTCCCCACGCTTGCGCCAGAAACCGTTCAGATGGTGGCCCGTGGCCACGCCAAAGGCATGGAAAAAGTCGTCGTCGAAACGCACCGTGGTGTAGAGCTGTCGGCCATAGGTATCCGCCTTGCCGTTGCCATCCGGGTCCTTCTTGGTGAAAGCGCGCATGGCTTCTGCGCACTCGTCCAGTTTCTCCGGAATCGGGAGGCCCAGCTTGGTCAGCCAGTCTTGTCGGTAGGCGACCAGCCAGATGTTGAGGCTGTAAACGTTATGGCAGACGGCATACTGCTTGCCGCTGTAGATCGTAGATTCCCAGGCCAGCTTGGGAGTTACAGCCAGGATGTTCTTGCCGTACTTCTCCAGGAGCGGCCCCGTTTCCTGGATGGCGTCGCCTTCCATCATCAGCGGGATATCATTGAAGGCATTGCAGAATTGCAGGTCGGCAACTTCACCGCTGGCGATCATTACGGGGATCTTTTCGCGGTAGGAGCCATAACTGACCCACTGGTTGATGATCTCCAGATCTGGGAAGGCTGCCCGAATTTCCTTTAGGAGCCAGGATTTGTCGGAGCCTGCCTGGCTGCCGCCGCTGATGTGGTTTATCGTGATGCGTTTCTTTTCCGCGGCTTTTGTCGGTGCAGGGGGCTGTGTGGCGGCAGGCTTGGCGGGCTCGGTGGCCTTGGCGGGAGGTTGCGTGGGTTGAGCAGGTTTGGCGGGGGCGCATTGCGCAATCGCGCCAGCCAAGCCCAATGTCCCTACTGTGGTTGCGACTCTTGCTAGAAATGCCCTTCTGGTCATGGCTTTGGTAAGAAACATGGTTCAACTCCTCTGTGAACGTGCTAACATGACCGAGTCATTACTTTGTACCGTTCTCATCGCGCAAGAGCCAGAGCGTCTGCTTACTTTTACCTCCTTTCTTAGTCATGACAGAAACTTGTCATTCGCGACTTTCAGCAGGCCCTCCCCTTCAGCCTTTGATGGCACCCAACGTGATGCCTTTGATGAAATAACGCTGGATGAAGGGATAGAAGGCTAACATGGGCAGTGCCGCGATGATCACACTTGCTGCCTTCAGCGCTTCGATTCCGGCCATACGTTCCATCTCCGCGGTGGGGGCCGTCTCGGTCATAAGCTGCATAGACCAGATCAGGTCACGCAGGATCACCTGAAGAGGCTGCTTGTTCCCATCGTTGATGAAGAAAACCGCCGGCAAAAACAGGTTCCAGTTGGCCACAGCGTAAAATAGCGTGAGTGTCGCGATGACGGGCGTGGCCAGAGGCAACATGATCCGAAAGAGGACGTGCATATCGTTGGCACCGTCCATAATGGCCGATTCCTCAAGCTCTTTGGGCAGAGCCTGAAAGTAGCTTTTGAGCACGATCATGTTAAAGGTCGTCATGGCGTAGGGAAGAATGAGCGCCCACCAGCTATTGATCAAACCCAATTGCCGCACAGTAAGATAGAATGGGATCAGGCCGGGCGGGAAGATCATCTGAAAGACGATTAGCGTCATCAGGATGTTGCGGCCGGGCAAATAACTGCGCGATAGGGGATAGGCGGTAATCGTCGTCAAAGCCATCTGGATGCTTGTAGCCGTCGTGGTAATGATGAGGGAGTTACGGTAGGCTAACCAAAAGTGTCCGCCCTTGATAAGGCGGTAATAAGCATCCAATGTGAAGTTGACGGGCCAGAGGTAGACTTCGTTTCGAAGGATGGGTAATTCCCCGCTGAGGGAGCGCGCAATAGTGTGAACGAACGGGAGGACGACTACAAAAGCAAAGAGGCTAGTAACCGCGTAGATGAAAAAAGTTTCCACTCGGTAACGGAAGTTGCGACCGATAAACATGGATACCACTCCGATCACAACTTGGGGCCAAACATATTGGCCCTGCGATCACGCCACCGACAAAGCGCAGCTTAATTTACCTTTTGATTATACGCAGGAGACACAGAAAGGCAAATCTTTTCAGGCTCCCGTTGCCTGGCATGATCCAAAGCACGCCCCGCGCGTGGCGTTTCACGTCTTCGCGCGCATAGAGCATGGGGTGATAGTCGCCGTTGAGCCAGGGGCTGATCTGATCGTCATAATGGATAGCGCCGGGCTGGCCCGATTGCCCCGGCACAAGTTGTGACCAAGCATTGCGCGGGTCGCTCAGGTCGGCGATAAAACGGTAAGCCGGACCTACCATCGTCGCGTCGTTCCCCAATTCAAGGGTGGTGGAGGCCCACAACGTGCTTCCATCACCCCCCACCGGATAAGGCCCGCGGCTAAAAAAGCGCTTCAATGTGCGGGTGCGGGCCAACGGATGCGCGCAGGTCAGCGTATGTAGCTTGCCCCATGCCCACTGGCGAATCTCTGGACCGAACTTGGCCTTGAGGTAATCCACGGTCTCTTGTAGAGCTAGGCGCATCACGTCGTCGCGTGTCTCGCCGTGGCCGAGGTCCAACCAGGGCGAGTCGGGGTCGGCCAAAGTCTCCAAGAGCCACTCCCACGATCGCACGCCAAAGACGCTCCATTCCGTCAAGCCCGGCGTGGGACCATGTCCGGCATAGTGCTTCGTCAGCTCCCCGAGTTTGTCGGCAAGCGCGCGATATATCATGCGCCAGAGCCATACGCCGTGGATGCAAGCGGCCGGACTATCCGCCTCCAAGCGTCCATCGAATGAACGCATCAGAGAAACCACCTCGGCCAATTTCGGGTCCTCAATCTGTAATTGACCGAGATAGCGCGCCATGGCACGCGCCGTGAGCGATAGCTGGTCAAGCTGCATATCTCGGCTGTAAGCTAAATCGAGCTTATCTCTCGCCTGAATCAGCTCTACGATGCGTTTAGCGCGGTCACCCAGGGCATATTCGCAACTGATATAGTACGGATAGTCATCTCCCGCGATGCGATTGTTTGCGCTGGCGATGTAGCCCGTAGGGGGGTTGGAAAATTGCGGCAGCTCGTCGAAAGGGATATACCCTGTCCACTCGTGTTCGCCCGACCAACCGGGCACGGGCACTAGGCTCGGCCCATTGGCGCGTACGGGAACTCTTCCGATCAAGTGGTAGGCGATATTTCCTTGCGTATCGGCATAGGCGATATTCAGGGCGGGCGCGGCCCATGCGCGCAGCGCGTCGCGGAATTCGGCGCAATCCTTTGCGGCATTCATGCGAAAGACCGCCTGCATGGAAGTATCCGGTTCGAGCGCAGCCCAGCGCAGGGCAAGGGGTTGTTCGGTGGGCAGTTCTTTGAGCAGTGCGTTGATGATGGGGCCGTGCCGCGTCGTGATGATCTCTTCGGTGCTGGGTTGCCCGCCTCGCACGCGGATCTCCTCGCGGCGTAGTGTGGCATCTAGCCATTCGCCCTGATACTCGTATTGAACGCGCCCGTCCTCGGCATGACGTAGATGTTCCAGGTAGAGATCTTGTACATCGGCGAAGCTGGTAGTAAGGCTCCACGAGACGTGCCCGTTATGACCCACGACCACGCCCGGAACGCCGGGGAAGGTCGCCCCGGTCACGTCGAATCCGCCTCCGACCAGGTGGTTTTCGTACAAGAGGGCCGGCAAGGCGAGGGCGATGTGTAGATCGTTGGCCACAATAGGTGCCCCACTGGTGGTGCGGGCGCCAGCGATGACCCAATTATTACTACCCACGCCGGCCTGTAAGGGTGGCCCTGTGAATGGCCGCGCCTGTGCGGCGCGCTTCAAGGCGGCATCGCCCAAGTTGGTGGCATACATGCCGGGCGGTATGCTGCTGGGGCAGGACTTGTAGCAGGCAGGCTCGAGCTGTGCGGCGCGCTCGGCTCCTAACTTGGCGATCAATCGCGCGCGGATGAGCTCCGTCTCCCAATTGTAGGATAGGCTCCAGGCGCACATCTTAACCCAACTTAGCGTGTCCGTGACCCCCCACGGCTCCGGGCGATAGCGCAGAAGCGCAAACTCTACAGGCAAGCGGCCCAGGGCGATGCACGCATTGATGCCCTCGGCGTAAGCCTCTAGATACTCTCGGCTTTGGGAATCGAGCAACGCCGCGCCTTCTTCAGCGACGCGCCGGATGCCCAAGATGCGTATCCAGCGGTCGGTCTCCAAAGCTTCTTTGCCCAGCACCTCGGCTAATCTGCCCGCGGCCAGCCGACGTTGAAAATCCATTTGCCAGAGGCGATCCTGAGCATGGACGAAACCCTGCGCGAAAAAGAGGTCATGGGCGTTCTGGGCGTAGATATGAGGCACACCCCACGGGTCGCGGATGATCTCGGTAGGCGCTTTCAGGGCTTTCAGTTTGAGGCTGCCCTTTGTTTGGGGTAGGCTTTGGCGGCTGAGCCAGGTCAGTCCCGCACAAAGGAGCTTTTCGACGAACTCTCGTAAGGTCAACCCCGCTCCACCTTTGCAGTGTTATTCGTTCAGGCAACGTCGGTATACCTTGCCATAGCAAGAGGGGCAAACGACCTGCCCGTCGCGCAGATGCGCGCGCGATTCGGCCACACCCTCGCCGCATTGGCTACAGCGCACCGTCTTGAAGAGACGCGCCGGTTCCGGCAGCGGTTGGTCAACCCATTGCACATCGTAAAGATCGTCATCCGGCGCGGAGAGCAAGTATTCGATACGAACCTTGCGGCGCTCCTCGTCGGTCAGGCCTTCGGTTTGTGGGGGATGGCGCGTCTCGTAACGCAGCGCGATGCGCAACATACGCCCATCGTTGCGTCGCCCAAAAGTGAAGACCTGCTTGCCCCAATCTCTGAAGATCAGATTGCCCTTGCCGAACGTACAGCCTGTCAGTACTTGGATCGCGTCCACGCTGCAGGCGTCGTTCTCCACGATGGCGACCAACTCCTCGTCCTGTGCGCGCCGAATGCCCAACTCGCGTAACGCGATCAGCGCGGCGCGATAGCCGATCATCAGCCCCGGACACGTGTGCCCATGAAAAGCGATCGCTGCGTTGAGCAATTCTCGATTCTCATCCATTGTGAGCCGCCTTCTGTTTTATTACGATTTCAGCCCTTCCCAAGCCGCCTCGAACATGGCCAGGATGTTGCGTGTGGGAATTTCCCAATGTAGTTCGGTCGTTGATCCCAAGAAATAGCCCAGGCCGCCCGTTGCGGCAATGTTCTCCAGACACGCAGCACGCACCTCTTCAGGGGTGCCCAGCGGCAACAGTTGGCTGACGTCAATGCCCCCCGTCAAGAAAAGGTTAGGATAGCGCTCGCGCACTTGGCGCACGGTCATCCCTGCCATGACTTCGATAGGATTCAGGCCGTCAATCCCCGCCGCCACCAGATCATCGAGCACGGGCCACAGGTTGCCGTCCGAATGAAAGAGACAACGCGCCCCGCGCGCATGCCAAGCATTGTTGAGGCGTTTGAGGCGCGGCACCCAGTGTTCGCGCAGCCATTGGGGCGAGATCAAGAGGCTGGTCTTGTAGGCAATATCGTCGTAGGTAAGGGCGATCGGGATGCGCGCAGGATCGGCGATGGCGGCCACGCGGCGCAGCTCGGCGCGGTGGCGCGCATCCAGCCATGCCTCGATAAGTGCAGGCTCATCTGCCAGCAGGTAGGAGAACTGGTCCCAGCCGAGCAGGTGGTAGATCTCGGTCAGGCCGACGCCGCTCTCGACAACCTGGACGGTGTCGTCGCCGAACAGGGCTTGAAACCGGTCCATGTTCGCCCAAAAGTTGGCCGCGAACGCGGCGTCAAAGACCTGCTTTTCGGTGCGCTCGATTTCCTCCTCGATCCAGCGCACCATGCCGGCATGACCGCGCCAAGGGCGCTCGATGATCCAGCTCGTCCAGCGCTCGTGTTGATAGACAAACCCGTTGGCGCGCTTTTCGATGGTGGGAGCGCGCGGGCCGCCGGGCATGCGCGTCATGTCCAGCGCGTGTC
>FWPV01015338.1_pt1 | contig 11032 bp, 8 predicted proteins | sample 2228371 | NCBI WGS metagenome assembly FWPV01 (sample SAMEA103939776, study PRJEB20133) | metagenome | reverse complement strand
GACAAAATCCCACAATGGGCACGCCCAGGGCGTCACCGGCGCGTAACGCCGCCAAGCCCGGCGTATAGGGGTCACCCGCCTCGATGATGTCAGGCTGCTGACGAATCAGGCGCTCCATCCACGCCTGTTTGACGACAGGCCAGCGGTAGCCGGCGCCGAACGGCAAAGGCGCGGCGTAGATCGAAACTCTTCCCTGGCCATCATGAAAATCCCGAGCGCCCGGCACGACCAGCGTGTGGCGAACATCCGGACGGCAGGCAGCGAGCCAGGCGTGCTTTGAAGACAGGTAGCGGCGCACGCCACCGCTGCGCGGCGCATAGAGCATCGTCGTATCAATGAGGCGGACGGGATCCTCGCCTGAAGGCCGGGCCTGAACCTTGAGACCCTGACGGTCTGGACGCGGGTCAGGTCTCCTGTACGTCACGCCGAATCCTCATCGTCACTGGTGGTCGCCTATTCGGCGCCGGAACGATAAAGGTTTTGCGACAGTTAAGGTTCCTCAGCGCCGATCGAAGACCTTGGATCGACCCCGCGTCTTCTCAAGGCCTCGCGCAGCAAGACCTCGACTTGGGCGTTGACGCTCCTGAGTTCGGCCTCCGCCAGGCGTTCCACGGCGCTAAGAACGTCAGGGCTGACGCGCATCAGAAATGCGCGCCGCCCTCCCCTGGCCTCTTTCGGATCTCCCGCCACGTCAGCCGTACAGCGTGCCGGTGTTGACGACGGGTTGCGCCTCACGATCCGCGCACAGCACCACAAGCAGGTTCGAAACCATGGCTGCGCGGCGCTCATCATCAAGCGTCACCACGCCACGTTCGCTGAGCGCGCCCAAAGCGTTCTCAACCATGTCCACCGCGCCCGCCACGATCGTGCGACGGGCGGCCAGGACCGCCTCGGCCTGCTGCCGCTTAAGCATGGAACCCGCGATCTCCGGCGCATAGGCAAGGTGCATCAGATGAGCCTCGTCGATGGCGACGCCCGCGACGGCGGTTCGCGCTTGAAGGTCGTTGCGCAGACGATCCCCGACCTCCTCGGCGTCAGCCCGCAGGGTGGGTTCGCCTTCTTCGGCATGATCATATGAGTAATGGGACGCGACCTCGCGAAGGCCCGTCTCAATCTGAATGTTCACGAAGGCCGCATAGTCATCCACATCAAAGAGGGCCTGTGCGGAATCCTGAACGCGCCAGACGATGTTGGCGGCGATCTCGATGGGGTTCCCCCGCTTGTCGTTCACCTTCAGCGTCTCACTGGTGACGTTGCGGACACGCAGGCTGATCTTCTTGCGACCGTACCAAGGCAGAACCCAGCGAAGGCCCGTCGATCGGTCCGTGCCGACATATGAGCCGAAAAGCGTCAGGACCACGGCTTCGTTCGGCTGCAGCGCATAGAAGCCCGCGCTGATAAGACCCCCGGCGAGCAACAGAAGGACCCCCGCGACAACGAGCGGCGCTCCACCGCCTCCGCCGCCCTGTTTCACCAGCCAGATTCCAGCGATGACCATCACGGGCGCCAGCAGCAGAGGCAGACCTCCGCCCAAACCCCCACGAACGCGCTCATTGGTGCGGTTGATTGTGCGAACGTCTGACATGCACGCCTCCTTAGCTGCGATCAAAGTGATATCACTATGATCGCACCGCGCAAGGGATGAACGCTCGCGCATGGCGCTGGACCATGGAAGCGGTGACGCAATGCCATTTGAAGGGAGGAATGGTGGGCAGTGAGGGGATCGAACCCCCGACCCTCTCGGTGTAAACGAGACGCTCTACCGCTGAGCTAACTGCCCTCTTGGGAGCGCGCTTCTAGCCGTCCGCGCCGTCCGCGCAAAGCCCAAAACGAAAAGGCGGAGCGCCAACGCCTGACGCTCCGCCCTTTGGGATACACCAGCTCGTGGACTAGCCGTTCAGCGCCGACTTAAGCCCCTCACCGACCTGGAACCGCGCCGTCTTCGACGCGGGACGGTTGACGGTTTCACCTGTCCGGGGATTCCGAGCAGCGCCCGCAGCTCGGCTCACGGCCTTGAAGGTGCCAAAGCCGACCAGACGAACGTCTTCGCCAGACTTCAGGGAGTCGGTGACCGCTTCGATGAAGGCCTCCAACGCGTCCTTGGCTTGGCTCTTGTTGATACCCGCCTTTTCGGCGATCGCCGTAACGAGCTCGGCTTTTGTGGTCATGTTTCTCTCCCAGCCTGAGCGACCACGCTTTTATCGCTGCCGGCGTTGCGCTCGGCTCGATTATGGCGGCTGAAAAAGCCTCGTCAAACGCGAGTGGCGCGGGAAACTCCCGCGCCACCTAAGTTATCTTCGATAAGTTACGCCTAGTGGGTTAACATGGCGTCGCTGTCACCTTCGTCCTTCTTCGTGGATGCGGCGATGGGCTCTTCAGCCTCGTTCCACTCCACCGGCGTCAGCGGTCCCGTCAGGGCATGCTTGAGGACCTCGTCCACCGTCGAGACCGGGATGATCTCCAGGCCGTCCTTCACGGTCTGAGGCACATCCGCCAGATCCTTCTCGTTCTCCTGCGGGATCAGCACCGTCTTCACGCCGGACCGAAGCGCTGCGAGCAGCTTCTCCTTCAGGCCGCCGATCGCGGTGACGCGGCCGCGCAAGGTGATCTCGCCGGTCATGGCGATATCCTTTCGGATCGGGATCCCGGTCAGGACCGAGACCATGGCCAGGGCCATGGCGATACCCGCCGACGGCCCGTCCTTAGGCGTGGCGCCATCCGGGACGTGGATGTGCACATCGGTCTTCTCGAAGATCGGCGGCTTGATGCCGAACTGCGTCGCCCGCGAACGGACATAGCTGTTGGCGGCCGAGATCGACTCCTTCATCACTTCCTTGAGGTTGCCGGTGATCTGCATGCGACCCTTGCCCGGCATCTTCACCGCCTCGATGGTGAGGATGTCACCGCCGAACTCGGTCCAAGCCAAACCCGTCACGATGCCAACCTGATCGACCTCGTCCGTCTCGCCGTAGCGGTACTTCTGGACACCCGCGTACTTGGCCAAACGCTCGTCGTCGATCGTGATCGAGGTCAGCTTTTCGCGAGCCAGGTCACGGACCGTCTTGCGCGCCAGCGCGCCCAGTTCCCGCTCCAACGACCGCACGCCGGCTTCCCGCGTGTAGTAGCGGATCAGGTCGCGGATCGCCTTGTCCGGCACAACGAACTCGGCCGGCTTCAGACCATGGTCCTTGGACAGCTTCGGTAGGATGTGCCGCTTGGCGATCTCCAGCTTTTCATCCTCGGTGTAGCCGGGGATGCGGATGATCTCCATGCGGTCCAGCAGCGGCTGGGGCATGTTCAGGCTGTTGGCGGTCGTCACGAACATCACCTGCGACAGGTCGTAGTCGACCTCCAGGTAGTGGTCGCCAAACGTCGAGTTCTGCGCCGGGTCCAACACTTCCAACAGCGCCGACGCGGGATCACCGCGATAGTCGCTGCCCATCTTGTCGATCTCGTCCAGAAGGACGAACGCGTTGGTCGTCTTGGCCTTCTTCATCGACTGGATGACCTTGCCGGGCATCGAGCCGATATAGGTGCGACGATGACCGCGGATTTCGGCCTCGTCACGAACCCCGCCCAGGCTCATCCGCACGAACTCGCGACCAGTCGCCTTGGCGATCGACTTGCCAAGCGAGGTCTTGCCGACGCCGGGAGGGCCCACGAGGCAGAGGATCGGGCCCTTCAGCGAGTTGGTCCGCGCCTGCACGGCCAGGTACTCGAGGATGCGCTCCTTGACCTTCTCCAGACCATAGTGGTCGGCGTCGAGAACGCCCTCAGCTTCCGGGAGGTCGATCTTCTTGGTCTTGGCCTTGCCCCACGGGATCGACAGCAGCCAGTCGAGATAGTTCCGAACGACCGTGCTCTCGGCTGACATCGGGCTCATGTTGCGAAGCTTCTTCAGCTCGGCCTCGGCCTTCGTGCGAGCTTCCTTCGAGAGCTTGGTCTTCTTGATGCGCTTCTCGAGATCGATCAGCTCATCCCGCGCGTCGTCAGGGTCGCCCAGCTCGCGCTGGATCGCCTTCATCTGCTCGTTGAGGTAATACTCGCGCTGGGTCTTCTCCATCTGGCGCTTCACGCGCGAGCGGATTTTCTTCTCGACCTGGAGCACCGAGATCTCGCCCTCCATCAGGGCGAAGACCTTCTCAAGGCGCTTCACGACGTCGAAGATCTCCAGCAGGTGCTGCTTGTCGCCGATCTTCACCGACAGATGCGCGGCGATGCTGTCGGCCAGTTTGCCGGGCTCGGCGATCTGCGGGATCGACGCCAGGGCTTCCGGCGGGACCTTCTTGTTAAGTTTGACGTAGTTCTCGAACTGCTCGACGACGGCGCGAGACAGCGCTTCGGCCTCGGGGCCCGCCCCTTCGTCCTCAGACACCTCGCCGATCTGGGCTTCGTAGTACGACTCCTGGTCCGTGAAGCTCACGACCGCGGCGCGCGCCTTACCCTCGACCAGCACCTTCACAGTGCCGTCCGGCAGCTTCAGCAGTTGCAGCACGGTGGCCAGCACGCCCACGTCGAAGATGTCCCCCGGCGCCGGATCATCGTCGGCCGAGTTCTTCTGCGTGACGAGCAGGATCTGCTTGTCGCCGCGCATCACCTCCTCGAGCGCGCGCACGGATTTATCGCGCCCCACGAAAAGCGGCACGACCATGTGCGGGAACACAACGATATCCCGCAGCGGCAAAACAGGAAGCGTACGTAGTTCGGACATGTTCTCAATACTCCCGGCCGAGGCCCTGGAAGGCGCCTGGCCACGCGGGCCGCCGTAACATCAGACGATGCGCCTGAGTCGATCGGTCCGTCCGCCCGGGACTGGGCGAATGTTCGTTATTTATGTGGACGTTTTACAACACGGTTCAAGCGCGCTCGCCCAACAGCGGCGACTAGTCGCGCGGCATCGGTCAAGTTGAGCGGCTCATGCCTCAGTAGCGCCGAAGCCAGCAAGGAAACACCCCACTACTCGCCCAAAGCCGCGCAACGATGGCGTAGCTGTGCTGCGGCGACAGAGCCACCGAAAGGGCGCGGCGCTCACTTTGTCGGTTTTATCCACGAAAAAGGCGCGCCCTCCGAAGACGGCGCGCCCAATTCGGTCAGAAAGATTCGGTTAGGCCGAGGCCGCCCCACCCTTCTTCTCAGCGTAGATCAAGAGCGGCTGCGCGCGTCCTTCGACCACTTCGGCGTTGACCACCACTTCCTCGACGCCCTCGTAAGTCGGCAGCTCGAACATGGTCTCCAGCAGGATGCCCTCCATGATCGAGCGCAGACCGCGCGCGCCGGTCTTGCGGGCGATGGCCTTCTTGGCGACTTGATGCAGGGCGTCTTCGGTGAAGGTCAGGCCGATGTTCTCCATCTCGAACAGGCGCTGATACTGCTTCACGAAGGCGTTCTTCGGCTCGGTCAGGATCTTGACCAGGGCGACCTCGTCGAGGTCCTCCAGGGTCGCGACCACCGGCAGACGGCCGATGAATTCCGGGATCAGGCCAAAGCGCTGCAGATCGTCGGGTTCAACGTTCCGCAAGATCTCGCCCGTCCGGCGTTCTTCCGGATCGGTCACCTTGGCGCCGAAGCCGATCGACTTGGCCGCACCGCGCGCCGAGATGATCTTCTCGAGGCCGGCGAACGCGCCGCCGCAGATGAACAGGATGTTCGTCGTGTCGACCTGCAGGAATTCCTGCTGCGGATGCTTGCGCCCGCCTTGCGGCGGCACGGAGGCGACGGTGCCCTCCATGATCTTCAACAGCGCCTGCTGCACGCCTTCGCCCGACACGTCGCGGGTGATCGACGGGTTGTCGGACTTGCGGCTGATCTTGTCGATTTCGTCGATGTAGACAATGCCGCGCTGAGCCCGCTCGACATTGTAGTCGGCCGCTTGCAGCAGCTTCAGCACGATGTTCTCGACGTCCTCACCGACGTAACCGGCTTCGGTCAGCGTGGTGGCGTCGGCCATCGTGAACGGCACGTCGATGATTCGAGCCAGGGTCTGGGCCAACAGCGTCTTACCCGTGCCGGTCGGACCAACCAGCAGGATGTTCGACTTGGCCAGTTCGACGTCGTTGTTCTTCGACGCGTGGTTCAGGCGCTTGTAGTGGTTGTGAACCGCGACCGCGAGGACCTTCTTGGCGTGACCTTGACCGATCACGTAATCGTCCAGGACTTCGCAGATCTCGCGAGGCGTCGGGACGCCATCCTTGGATTTCACGAAGGCGATCTTGTGCTCTTCGCGGATAATGTCCATGCAGAGCTCGACGCATTCATCACAAATGAACACCGTCGGTCCCGCGATGAGCTTGCGCACCTCGTGTTGGCTCTTTCCGCAGAAAGAACAGTACAGGGTGCTCTTCGTGTCGCCGCTCGCGGCTTTCGTCATGATCGCTTCTCACACTATGGCGACGACGGCTTACACCGAGACGCCCCTTCCGAGCGCATACGCCGCCACCGAAGCAAGCAGAATACACGCCGGGAGTTGTCTAATCCTTGACATTCCCCGATCCGAGCCCGGTTCACAAGCCTCGCTAGGCCCTTTCGGCCTTGAAACGCGTAAACCCGCCAGATCGTGTCATGGCTTGGTAATCTAAATTGGGCGATTGGCGTCCTAGCGCAAGCGCCGAGCGCCAAGACCCTTACAGCGCAACCGGTAACGCCGTATTACGAAGCCTGGATTCGTCAGGGTGGCGGCGCGCCGATCGCGCTCGCATGGAAGTTGAATGGCTAAGCGTTCTTGGATGGCCAAGGGATTGAGCGCGTCGCGTCCAATGACCGGCGAAATGGGGCATGAGCCGCTGCTGGTGGCTTTCGATTTCGACGGCACCCTGACCGTGAAGGACAGCTTCAACGCGTTCCTGAAGTGGCGTGCGGGGCCGCGGTGGTCCCTTGGCGTGTTGCGTCTGACGCCCTCACTGATCGCCTATGTGTTCGATCGGAACCGGGGCAAACTGAAGGCCGCTGCGGTTCGTCAGTTTCTCAAGGGCGCGACCGTCGCCCAGATCGAGAATGACGCCCGCGCCTTCGCCGAAGCGTTCGCACCCTCTCTGCTGCGGCCTGACGCTGTGGCGGTTTGGCGCAGCTGGCGCGCCAAGGGCGCCAAGATGGTCATCGTCACCGCCTCCCCCGACCTGATCGTAGCGCCGTTCGCGCGCGGCCTTGGCGCGGACATGCTGATCGGCACGCGCTTGAGGTGCTCGGACGACGGTCGCATCCTCGGCGGCCTCGATGGGAACAACTGCCGGGCCAAGGAGAAGGTCCTGCGCCTGCGCGAGGCCTTCGGCCCCGACGTCCGACCGACGGCGGCTTATGGCGACACCTCGGGCGACACCGAGATGCTGGCGATCGCCGATGAGAAGGGCTACCGCGTGTTCCGGGGCAAGCCTGCATAAGCTTGGCGCGTCCGCGAATATCGCAACAAAAAAGCCGCCGACCCGGAAGTCGGCGGCTTTTTCGTTTGCTTGGACGGCTTACTCGGCGCCCGCTTCCGCAGCGTCACGCGAGTCGTAGACGTGGTCCACCAGACCCCAGGCCTTGGCCTCGTCGGCGCTCATGAAGTGGTCACGGTCCAGCGTGCGCTCGACCTCTTCATAGGTGCGGCCGCAGTGCTTGACGTAGATTTCGTTCAGGCGACGCTTGGTCTTGATGATGTCCTCGGCGTGGCGCTCGATGTCCGAGGCTTGGCCGCGGAAGCCGCCCGACGGCTGGTGCACCATGATCCGGGCGTTCGGCAGCGAGATGCGCTGACCGGCGGCGCCGGCCGCCAGCAGCAGCGAGCCCATCGAGGCGGCCATGCCCATGCACACGGTCGAGACCGGGCTCTTGATGTACTGCATGGTGTCGTAGATCGCGAGGCCCGCCGTCACCACGCCACCCGGCGAGTTGATGTACATGGCGATCTCTTTCTTCGGGTTCTCGGACTCGAGGAAGAGCAGCTGGGCGCAGATGATGCTGGCCATGGTGTCTTCGACCGGGCCAGTCAGGAAGATGATCCGCTCCTTCAGCAGGCGCGAGAAGATATCAAAAGAGCGCTCGCCACGGCTGGTCTGCTCGATCACCATCGGCACCAGATTCATCGCCGTCGAAACCGGATCGTACATCATTGGGGTTCACCCTTTTCGTGTGTGCTGGCGGCGCGAAAACGAATCAGCCCCCGCGCGGCGTCGCTCACGCATATCGCGTTCCCCTTAACAGGTTGCAAGGAGGTGGAGCGGCGGCCGTTACCTGATCCGCGTCAAAAAACTCTCGTTTAGCGCGAACATCACTTCCTAAAGCTCAGCAATATGGTTTGCTAGCCGTATCGGAAGACCTTGATCGACTATCACTGGGTGTGGGGATGAACCGCAGGATAGAGACGCACTCTTACAAGCGCTATGGCGCTCCGAAAAAACCCAGGTTCTGGCGCCCCTCACCACAATTGTTCGCCGCCATCTTCGCACTCGTGGTGGTCTCGGTGGCCACCTGCGTCTTTTTCGTCAACGCCTTCCTCGGGCAACACACGGGCGAAGGTCTGAACGCCTACAATGCCGCAGGTCAATTCTTCAGCATGGCGATTGGACTCCCCTTGACGGCCGCCGGGGCGGCCCTTGGGGTGTTCGCCACCCTTGTAGCGCAACAGATCGCCAGCCGGCAGGGCGACGCGGAAGTTCTGAAGTTCGTCGAAGACACCATCAAACCCGCCGTTCAGCATCGTCAGCGGCTGATGCGAGTGCTGGGTGAAATCCTGTATTGGAGTTCCCGCAGCAGCGATTACGCGAAAATCGCGCGCACGGTCATCGACGGCGAGGGCGGGAGGCACCAAAGCCCGCTCTATGCAGCGCTCCAACGGCTTGAGGCAAGCGACGCCCCCCAGCTCGAGAACAATGAGATCGTCGAGCAAGGGCGCCTGCTTGTCACCGAGCTGAATAGTCTCGCCGAGGATCTAAGGAATATCCTCGACGATATATTCAACGATATATACTCACACCTTTTCGCCAGAAAGCAGCTGGATAGTCTTAAGCCGGATCAGCGGCCATTGGAAGTGTGCGCTCGTCTAGTCCCAGAACTCATCGGGCAAGCCAAGTTTCTATTTGGTGACTCAATTCCGGAGCTAGCGCAAAACATCCACAACTTGGCGCGCGCGACGCGACCCTATGAATTAGTCGACGCTATCTACGCCCTGCCCAAGGATCATTGGCTGATAGAGTTCGTTGGCCATGTGCTATTCGCCTGGACCAATCAGCCGAATCCTTTGGTCAGGCACCAAGAGACGTGGCTAGCTTCCTATAGGATCAATTTCGGAGCCGCCTATCTGATTTCGCTGGCCCAGGCGGTGCCAGAGAAGAAGATTATTCAGGATATTTTCCACGAAATATTTGGCGATCGTTCCGAGCTGGCGACCAAATTTGTCGCCGCCACGATACCCGAGCGTTCAGAGTTCGGCCTGCCCTTGGTGTTCGAGGAGCTTGCCGCCAGCGCGCAAAATCTTCAGCGACTTGCTGTCGTCGATACTATGCCGCAAGGCCCCACGGTCGCTGTCACGCGCGCAGAGATCTACCGCCAGCGAGCGCACGGACGCTTTGTCAGCGATCGCTTGGGCCTGAGCTCGCGCAATGAAAAAGGCGCGGCCCTTGCGAGCCGCGCCCTATTCAATTCCAACCTCGGCTAAGCCTTAGCCGCCGTAGCCTTCCGGCAGGTCGTCTTCTTCCAGGAGTTCGTCCTTGGAGACTTCCTTTTCCTCGATCTTGGCCTTGCCGAAGATCAGGTCGACGACCTTGTCTTCATAGATCGGGGCGCGCAGGGCGGCCTGCAGGTCGGCGCGCTGGCGGTACATGTCGAACACTTGCTGGGCCTGAGCGCCGTACTGGCGGGCTTCGCGCATGATCGCGTCGGTCAGTTCCTGGTCGGTGACGACCACGTCGTTCTTGCGGCCGATCTCGGCGAGCACCAGACCCAGGCGCACGCGGCGCTCGGCGATCTTCTTGTACTCGTCCTTCAGCTGCTCTTCGGTCTTCTCGGCGTCTTCCGGCGGCAGGCCGCCACGGGCCTTGTCGGCCTCGACCTGTTGCCAGATTCCGGCGAACTCGGCGTCCACCATGCGCGGCGGCAGCGGGAAGTCGTGCTTGGTGTCCAGCACGTCCAGCAGCGCGCGCTTCAGCTTGAAGCGCGAGGAGTTGTCGTAGCGGCTCGACAGGTTCGACTTCAGCAGTTCGGTCAGAGCGGCCAGGTCCGACAGACCCAGGCGCTTGGCCAGTTCGTCATCAGCCTTGCCGTCGACCGGCGCGCGGACTTCCTGAACCTTGGTGGCGAACTCGGCGTCCTTACCAGCCAGATCCTTGGCCTGGTAGTCTTCCGGGAACTTCACCTTCACGACCACGTCGTCACCCGGCTTGGCGCCGACCAGTTGGTCTTCGAAGCCCGGGATGAACTGGCCCGAACCCAGGACGAGCTCCGCGCCTTCGGCCTTGCCGCCGGCGAACTCGACGCCGTCAATCGTGCCGACGAAGTCGATCAGCAGTTGGTCGCCGTCCTTGGCCTTCTGGCTCTTGCCGGTGCGCGGCTCATAGGTGCGCGCCTGCTTGGCCAGCTCTTCGAGGGCCTCTTGGACTTCCTCGTCCGCGACCTTGTAGACCGGCTTCACCAGCTCGATCGACGTCGGGTCGATCGGCTCGAACTCCGGCATCACTTCGACGGCGAGGTCGAACGCCAGATCTTCGCCGCCGGCGATGACCTTCTCCATGTCCGACGAGGGGTTCAGTTCAGGCTGGCCAGCCGGACGCAGCTTGTTTTCTTCGAGGACCTTGGTGGTGGTCTCGTTCAGGGCCTGCTCGATGACTTCGCCCATCAGGGCCTTGCCGTACAGGCGACGAACGTGGGCCTTCGGCACCTTGCCCGGACGGAAGCCCTTCACGTTCATTTGCGGCGCGACTTCGGCGATCCGCGCTTCAAGACGCGTGGCCAGTTCACTCGCGGGCACCGTGACGCCAAAAACGCGGCTGAGGCCTTCGCCCGACTTTTCAACGATCTGCATCGACATTCTTAATTCTCGGGTCGGGGCGCCGGGCGCCCGAGC
>FWPV01015337.1_pt1 | contig 11033 bp, 9 predicted proteins | sample 2228371 | NCBI WGS metagenome assembly FWPV01 (sample SAMEA103939776, study PRJEB20133) | metagenome | reverse complement strand
ACTCGCAAGCGTCTAAAACCAGGCGGAAAACCGCCTCATCTTAGAGCTTTCATGGCTACTTACAAATAGGAGGGGAATTTGCTTTCGCCAACTTGCAAGCAGGAAAGTAGAAAGAACTTACCATATCAGATAGAGTAAAAAGTCGTTTTTGCGAAATAGAGGGGGGCGTAGCTATTTAGTTAGAAAACATTTCATTATAATTTATTTGAAAAATTTGTCAAAATAAAAATTTAAGTTTAAAATAATTTTGTGTTTACTGCTTGAAAGACATTGTGCAGAAAATCCTTGAAAAAATTCTTCATGAGGAGTTAAGGTCAAAAATTTTAGAAAAATTAGAAAAAGAAAAAAAGCTCAATTTCCCCCTCTATCCTCTGCCTTTTCAGGCCCTGCTCCTCGTCTTCCTTGTCCCTTATTTTAAAAAAGGGCCGCTTTTGCTTTTCGCAAAATCAGCCAAAGAAGAAAATCTGTGGAAAGAAAATTTGTTTTTCTGGCAGAAAATGCTGGGGAGAAAAATTCCTATCCGCATTTTTCCTTCCGCAAGAGAGAAAATTTCCATTATTACCCCCGCAGTTTTGCAAAAAGCTCTTTTTGTCGGATCATATTTAGAAAATATGGCCGCTTTTTTTATTTTGCCGGAAAATTTTACAGAGATTGCTCTTCCTCATCCTAAAATTTGGCAAAAACAAAAATTAGAACTGCAAATCCAGGAAAAAATTTCTCTTGCGAACTTGCGCAGCCGCTTCTTATCCCTTGGCTATCAAGAAGAGCAACAAGCACTGCAAAAAGGTTTTTTCGCCCAGCGCGGAGGGCTTTTGGATATCTTCCCTGTAAATAATGCTTTTCCCTTTCGCTTGGAATTTGTAGGTGATGAAATTTATCAGATTTCCTTTTTTGATCCTCTTACCGAAGAAATGCGGGGAACAAAAAAGAAGATAACGGTTTGGCCTCTGCTTTTTAAAGAAGGACTCTTCGCTAAGGATTATTTACGCCTTCCCTTCGCTAAAACTCTCATCAATTCCTCCTTTCCCCCTGGGGCATGCGACTCTGCCCTCAATTTTGCACCTCATGGCACTGATTTAAAAGGCCTTCGAGTTTTATCTGTCAGCAATTATGTCCTCCAGCCCGGTTTTTTCCGTAAAGATTATGCTTTTTGGCGGAAAAATCAAACACAGATCATATTATGCGGCGAGAAAAATAGATTAATTAAATTTTTTCAGGAACAAAATCTCCCCTTTCCCCCTTTCTTTTTTTCTTGCCAAAACCCGCCTTTTGGCTGGTATGCGCCTGAAGAGAAAATTGTTTTTTTAAGCGAGAAAAACCTCCTTCCAGAAGCAATCCTAGAACCTTCTCCTCGTAAAAAAATCGATCTCTCCTTTTTCTCCCATCTTGTGCCTGGGGATTATGTGGTGCATTTGGATCATGGCATTGGTAAATATCTAGGTATTAAAAGACGGACCATTAAAGATGTTAGTCAAGATTATATTTTAATTGAATATGCAGAAAATGATTTGCTCTCCATCCCCATCACTTACGCTGACAAGGTTTCTAAATATTTTGGAAAAAGCAAACCTATTTTGCACCGTTTGGGAGGCGCTTCCTGGCTGCAGCTGCAGCGCAAGGCAAAAGAAAAAACATACTGGTTAGCGCAGGAGCTTTTGGAAATTTATGCTAAAAGAAAAATCAGCAAGGGTTTTGCTTTTATCCCTGATTCCCCTCAAATGGAGGAGCTTGTTTCTTCTTTTTCTTTTGAAGAAACCCCAGATCAAGCCAAAGTATGGAGAGAAATTAAGCGTGATTTAGAAAAAGAAGAGCCCATGGATCGGCTCTTAACTGGGGACGTGGGCTTTGGCAAAACGGAAATAGCGATAAGGGCTGCTTTTAAGGCTTTTGATTCCGGATATCAAACCGCCCTTCTTTGCCCTACCACTATTTTGGCGCAACAGCATTTTGATACTTTTGCTTCCCGCCTAAAAAATTTCCCAGTTAAATTGGGGTTGCTTTCCCGTTTCCAAACAAAAAAAGAACAAAAGAAAACTGTTGAAGATTTAAAACAAGGAAAAATTGACATTGTCATCGGCACTCATCGCCTCCTTTCATCTGATGTGAAATTTAAAAATTTAGGATTAGTGATTATTGACGAAGAACAGCGCTTTGGCGTCCGCCACAAAGAAAAATTAAAAAAATTCAAAGCCAATGTGCATGTTTTGACTCTTACCGCCACCCCCATTCCGCGCACTTTGCACTTAACCCTCTCTGATTTAAAACCTTTAAGTGTTATTGAGACACCTCCGCCAGGACGCCTCCCCGTGGAAACGAAAGTTCTGCCATATAGTGAAGAAACTATTCAAAAAGCCGTAAAAAAAGAACTAGAAAGAAAGGGGCAAGTGTACTTTTTACACAACCAAGTGGAAACCATTGCCATGGAGGCGAGAAAACTGCAAAAATTATTGCCCGAAGCAAAAATCGACGTTGCTCATGGCCAGCTGCCGCAGGAACATCTTATCAAAGTAATGAGGGATTTTGATCAAGGGAAAATTAACGTTTTGGTTTGTTCAACCATTATTGAAAATGGTTTGGATTTGCCGCAAGTAAACACTTTAATTGTCAACAATGCTCCACAATTTGGTCTCGCGGATTTATATCAATTGCGGGGAAGAATTGGCAGAAGGAACCGCCAGGGTTATGCTTATTTTTTATATTCTGCGGAAAAAATCAAACCCTTGGCCGCGGAACGCCTGCAAAAATTATTAGGAGCAAAAGAATTGGGAAGTGGTCTACAAATCGCTCTTGCTGACATGGAGATGCGGGGCGCGGGAAATATTTTAGGCAAGGAACAACACGGCTTGGCAAATGAGATCGGTTTAAATTTATATTTATCCCTCTTGTCCCAAACTATCGAGGAATTAAAATCAGGAAAAAAACGCGAACCAAAATTGGATGTAACCGTGGATTTGCCGCTTAGCGCTTATCTACCCCAGGATCTTTTTCCTTCCGCTGTTTTGAGAATGCAAATTTACAGACAGCTGGCGACAATAGAATCAAAAGAGGATTGGGAGAAAATAAAAATCAAAATTCTCCGCAAACTTCCCGACTTATCTATGCCCGCGATCAATCTTTTGTATCTGGCAAAAATCAAACTGCTTTGCCAAAAAGCGCAAGTTTTTAGCATTGATACCCAAAGCTTCACCTCTGTTTCGGAAAAAAAGGCGCAAAGAATAGTGCTCAAACCGAAAGAAAAATTTAATTTAAAAGTAATTCCGCTAAAATTTCTCCAAAGCCCCCACTGGAATATCACGGAAAAAGAAGCAAGATTAATGCTAACAGCCAAAATTAACTGGCAAAAAGAACTGGAAAGATTTTTGAAAGTTATCTCCTGAGTTTTTAGTTTTGGTTATTGGGAATTTGGAATATTAGGATTTGTTTCGAATTTCGGATTTCGGATTTCGAATTTAATAAAAAAGGACAGATAATGAATCTGTCCTAGGAAAAAAGAGTTACCACTGCCAGCCATAGCCATGCGGCGTCGCTGGTCGGTTATGACCATGCCGCCAAACGCGAATCCCTCCTCCAGGAAGCGGCTCTACCCATTGTTCATAGTAAGAACCATCAGGGTAGTATTGCCTATAAGATGGCGGGACCTGCGGCCGCACATCGTAGTAAATGTAAGGAGAACTGTAAGGGGAGTAATACTGTCTGTAGTAATATGGCCAATAGCCAAAACTATAGGGTTGGTAGTATGGGCGATAGTCATAGCAAGGAGGACTTGAATGGTAGCCGAAGCCGAAACCGAAACTGAAACTGAAACCATGGTGACGGTGATGCCGATGACGATGGTCACGAGCAAAAACCACAGAAGAACTCAAAACCGCCAAAACTGCCAATGCAATCAACAATGCCTTTCTCATCTTTTATTTTTATCCTCCTTTCTTTTTTCTTAACCTCCTTTCTTCTTGTCGAAAATCTCGTCATAGAGTTTCTTCTTTGCCTTTTCTTCTGCAAAAACCACATAGTAAGCCCAAGCCAACGCTAGTCCGCCTAACCTAAGAGGATCATCATTGATCTCATTTTCTCTCCTTAAAAATATGGAGTTTGAGGGTACAAAAGAACTTAAAATATCATAAATGATGATGTGGTTTTGTGTCAAGTTTTAAATTTATTATATAATGAAGTCATGTCAAATTCTCATGCCAAATATTTTCACGCTTTGAATCTCATTGGCAAATTTACTCCTCTGCATTTTCATAAATTTTTGCAGAAGTTTTCTTCCATGGAAAAAGTTTGGAACACCGAAGAAAAAGAACTGCGAGAATTAGGTTTAACTCAAGAAATAATTGACTTCTTTTTTGCCAAAAGAAAAACTATAGAGGTTGAGGAAGAATGGCAAAAATTACAAAAACAGAATATTCAGGTGATTACCATCAAAGATAAAGATTATCCTCCTAATTTAAAAGAAATTTTTGCCGCACCAGTAATGCTTTATTTGCGGGGGAAAATCTTGCCGAAAGATTCACAATCTTTAGCCATAGTAGGAGCACGCAAGGCTACAGCTTATGGTCGGCAAGCAGTTTTCGATTTTGTGCCTTCATTATGCAGAGCGGGTTTAACTATTGTTTCCGGCTTGGCTGTAGGCATTGATTCCTCCGCTCATCAAGCTGCTCTGCAAACATCTGGCCGCACCATTGCAGTTTTGGGCTCAGGCATAGATGATCAAAGCATTTATCCTCCCACTAACCGTCATTTAGCTAAGGAAATTATAAAAAGTGGCGCGTTAATCTCTGAGTATCCGCCTGGCACTCTTCCTCTTCCTCATAATTTTCCCCAAAGAAACCGTATTATTTCTGGTCTTTCCTTAGGTTCTTTAATTATTGAAGCGAAAGAAAAATCAGGCGCTTTAATCACTGCTAGATTTGCCCTCGAACAAAATCGAGAGGTTTTTGCTTTACCAGGCAGTATTTATCATCCCGAATCTCTTGGCCCTAATACTTTGATTAAAATGGGAGCAAAATTAGTACAAACGCCAAACGATATTTTGGAAGAACTGCATCTAGTAATTGAAGAAAAAGAAATCAAAAAACAGCAAATCCTTCCCCAAAGCAAAGAAGAAGAAATCCTTCTCAAATTTTTATCTAAAGAACCGCTTCACATTGACAAACTTGTAAACCTCAGTAAATTAGATACCAATGTTGTGCAAGCAACGCTCACTTTAATGGAATTATCAGGCAAAGTGCAAAATGTGGGCGGGATGAGATACGTTATTAAATGAAAAATTAAAAACTAAAAATGAAAAAACAACAATCCAAAATTAAAAAATTCGAAATTCGAATATCGAAATCCGAAACAAATCCGAAATCCTAATGACAAAATTTTTTGAAAATTGATAATTGCCTGCCCCGTAGGAGCCTTTGGTTTTCCTTCGGGGAAAATTCATTGAAAATTGATAATTGAAAATTGATTCTAAATTAATGAAGAAAAATCTAGTCATTGTAGAATCGCCGGCAAAGGCAAAAACCATCCAAAGATTTTTGGGTAGTGATTTTAGCGTTATTTCTTCTTATGGCCATATTAGAGATTTGCCAAAAAGCAAAATGGGCGTGGATGTAGAAAAAGACTTTACTCCCCAATATGTTATTCCCATGCACGCTCGCAAAAGAGTAACTGCCATCAAAAAAGCAACAGCAAAAGCAGAAAATTTATATTTTGCCACTGACGAAGACCGCGAAGGCGAGGCCATTGCTTGGCACCTGGTACAGATTTTAAAACCTTCTCCTGAAAAAATTAAACGCATTACTTTTGATGAAATTACAGAAAAAGCTATCCAATCCGCCCTAAAAAATCCCCGGGAAATTGACCAAGATTTAGTGGATGCCCAACAAGCCCGTCGTATTTTGGATCGCCTCGTTGGTTATGAACTTTCTCCTTTTCTTTGGAAGAAAATTCGTCGCGGCCTTTCTGCAGGCAGAGTACAATCTGTGGCTGTCCGCCTTATAGTTGAACGGGAAAGAGAAATTGAAGCATTTAAACCCCAAGAATATTGGACTATTGAAGCGCAACTTGCAACTAAAAACAAAGAGAAATTCTGGGTCACTTTAAAGAAAATTTCTGGCAAAGCTTTAGGGAAATTCGGCATTACAAAAAAAGAAGAAGCGCAAAAGATAGTGCAAGATTTGAAAGAGGCAAAATACGAAGTTAGCAACATTAAAAAAGAAAAGGTCGAACGCTCCCCTCTTCCCCCTTTCACTACCGCTACTTTACAGCAAGAAGCTTCACGTCATCTAGGGTTTTCCGCTAAAAGAACGATGATTGTTGCCCAACAATTATACGAAGGAGTAGAAATAGGAAAAGAAGGACTAACGGGTTTGATTACTTATATGCGCACTGATTCTCTACATTTGTCACAAGAGGCCTTAAAAAAAGCTAAAGAAGTTTTAATTTCAAAATTTGGTAAAGAATATGCTCTCCCCTCACCTCGCATCTTCAAATCAAAATCCAAAACTGCTCAAGAAGCGCACGAAGCCATTCGACCAACTTACTTAGAAAAAGATCCTCAGGGCATTAGGCACTACTTAACTCCCGAACAATTAAAACTTTACTCCCTCATTTGGGCCCGCACCCTTGCCTGTCAGGCCTCACCAGCGATTTTAGAAAATACTACTTATGATATTTCTGCCAAAAAATATTTATTCAGAGCTATAGGCGCTACTATTCAATTTCCGGGATTTTTAAAAATCTACGGCCAGTATTATCAAGTAAAGCAAACACTTTTGCCGAAATTATCCGAAAAAGAAATTTTATATTTGGAAGAGCTTAAACCCGTGCAGCATTTTACCGAACCTCCCGCTCGTTATTCTGAAGCAGGATTGATCAAGGCGCTAGAAAGTTATGATATTGGCCGGCCTTCTACTTATGCTCCTACTATTGCCACTATCCAAGAACGCCAATATGTGGAAAAAGGAGCGGACAAAAGATTCCGTCCTACAGAAATCGGCATTTTGGTGAATGATCTTTTAGTAGAACATTTTCCCCAAGTGGTGGATATTAAATTCACTTCCCATATGGAAGATGATTTAGATAAAATTGCCAGAGGCGAAATGAAATGGGTACCGGTTTTGAAAGAATTTTACCAGCCATTTCATAGCAATTTATTAAAAAAAGAAAAGGAAGTTTCTAAAGAAAAGCTCACTACTAAAAAAACAGAGCTTATTTGCGAAAAATGCGGAGCTCCTGTGGTGGAAAAAATCGGCCGTTTTGGAAAATTTTTAGCATGTTCCAGATATCCAGAATGCAAAAACACCAAACCCTTAGGCGAGGAGGCAAAACTGCATGAAGAACATACAGGCATTAAATGCGAAAAATGCGGAGCAGAGATGGTAGTGAAGCGCGGTCGCTTTGGCGCTTTTTTGGGCTGTTCCAGATATCCTGAATGCAAAAATATCCAGCGCATTGAAAAAAAACTGGGAGTCACTTGTCCCCAATGCAAAAAAGGAGAAATTGTAGAAAAGAAAGGCAAAAAAAATGGCCGCGTCTTTTTTGCCTGCAACCGTTACCCAGATTGTGATTTTGTTTTGTGGCAGAGACCCACAGGTGAATTCTGCCCTAAATGTAAAAAACTTTTAGTTTATGCAGGAAAAAATAAAATCAAGTGCTCGAATAAAGAGTGTGATTTTACCCCCACACCTATTTCTACCAAAAATTAACTCATGCAAAACGGAAAAACTTATTTTCCAATTCTTTGCTCAATTTAAAAGCTTTGACATGAGAGAAAACGCCAAGATATGACTGCAAAGATTGTTTTAGCGTTCCTTCACTAATCAAGCCGCATCTATATTCCATAGATCGTCTTGCGAATTTCTTGAAAATGCGGTTTTTTGTTTTTGTGCGCAAAACACGATAATGCGGCAAGACCACATAACCTAAAAAATCAATGCCTTGGTGATATTTTCTGGTAATAATTTTATTATGATGGAGTTTTAGCCGCAATTTTTCTTGAAGATAACCATCAATAATGTTGATGACGCCCATGAGTCCTGAGCGTTTCTCGTGTAAAATCACAAAATCATCACAGTAGCGCAAATAATACTTGATCTTCAAATGATGTTTAACGAACTGATCAAACTCATTCAAATAGATGTTGGCGAAGAGCTGGCTGGTTACATTACCTAGTGGTAAACCTTTGCCTTTATTCTTTTCAAAACTTTGAAGGATTTTGTTGATAAGCCAGATGGCATTTTTATCTTTAACTTTCTTCTTGATAAGCATCAAAAGAATTTTTTGGTCAACGGAATCAAAGAATTTTTCAATATCGCACTTGAGAACAAAAATATTCTTAGAATTATTTTTGCTCAACTTCCTGCAAAACTTCTCTAATCTCTCAACTGCACAATGAGCCCCTTTATTTAGCCGGCAAGAATAGGAATCAAAAACAAAGCCGCGGTCAAAAAGAGGATATAAAATGCGGAAAACTGCGTGGTGCAAGACGCGGTCGCGAACAAAGAATTTGTGAATACGCCTTATTTTTGGATCGCGAATAACAAATGAAGTATAATGGGAGTGCTGATAAGTTTTGTTTGTTAGCTCTTGATGAAGCTGGAATAAATTATCTTCTAAATTAAACTCAAATTTTTGCACATCCAACTTTTTCCCCTTTCCCTTTCTAAATTCCTCCCAAGCAAAGAATAAATTTTCTAAAGAAACTATTTGATCGAAAACTTTTAATTTATGACTATTAAGCCCCCCCTCATGACGTTTTTCTGTTCGGCAATGTGCCTTTGGTCCATAAGATTTGCGAATTTTATAAAAAACTTTACCTAATTTCTTTTCAAATACCCAAAAAGGATCGTTTGGGAATTTTCTTAAAAATAGAAAGTCTTTGTTTAGAAATAATCAGCTCTCTAATTGCCGCAACTTTAGAAAAGGAAAATTACAAATTGCCATTATTAAAATCAGCAAGGATAAAAATTGAAATTCTCAAAAGACTGGTTAGGATTACTTATGACTTAAATATCATTGAAAATAAAAAGTATATAAACCTCGAGGCAGATTTGCAGGAAATTTCCAAAATGCTTAATGGCTGGATAAAATATTTAGAATAACCAAAAATTGCAAAAAGAAGTTCCGTTTAAATGGGACTTCTTTTTGTCGAGAAACTGCGGCACGGGAACGCAGAGAGCCACCGGCAATGTCGGGACTGCACCAGTGGACGCGGAGCTCGTCAGCGTCGTCCCAGTGCACGCGCGGCACATCGCCATCCGAGTAGCGCGAACCCGCACAAAGAGTAAAGCTCTTAAGGTCAAGGTGTTCGTTGGTCTCCTTGAAGTACTTGAGCTCCAAGAGAAGCCGTTCCTCCAAGGTGATGCTGGCTACGCCCTTCTTTTTGAGATTATTGGCAGAGAGGTTTTTGTTCTCCTCGTCTGCCTCGATCCGATCGCGCAGCCAGAGGGCATAGGGACCGTCTTTGTTGCTGGAACGGTCGGAGATAACAACCTTGTCCAGATTGTCATCTGTCCATTTCCAGCAAGGAAAGAGCTCCTTGCATTTCTGGAAAAGCACCTCTGGCGTCGTAAGGCCACCTGCCACAATGAGCATACGGTCAAAACCTTCCTTTTTCTCAGGGATTTTGAGGTCAGAGAAATCCAAATCCCAGCCAAAGACCTCCTTGTAGAAGGCCTCCCAGAGAGATACTTGGAGAGATACTTGCTCTTCGACGGAAAGCACATCTTTGCCGCGCCTCTCTGCACAAAGGAAACCACCTTGCTGAACAACTCCTTATCGTGAGCAAGAGAAGACCAGAAATGCTGATTTGCTCCCACTTTGCGGCCAAGTTACCACCACTTCATGCAAAAGACCCAAATCCTTGCCAAATTCTGCTTGACGCACCATGTCACTAGACATGACACACCTCCCTAAAAAAGAACAGTTGCCCTGATACCGTCAGGACCGCGTTTTCTTTGAACCATTTTCAAAGAACACCTCATTATACTCCTGTTGGAGAATTTTGTCAAGAACCCCACCGCAGGAGCGGTGGGGCTTGATCAGAGGAGTTATAGTTCTTTTTGAGAAGCAATGTATTTCTGGATGGCTTCTTTGGTCAGTCCTGGACCAACGGAGCGAACAAAGTATCCCGCAATCCAAAGCTCTCCTCCCCAATATTCATCTCGGAGTTTGAGGAATTCACGGAAGAGAATGTGGGTGGAATAGCTTTTCAACATTTGCACCATTTTGGCAACGGAAAGGCGAGGTGGAGCAGAAATGAGCATGTGGAGATGGTCCTCTTTGATTTCCAAATCCACGATCTCTGCATCGTGGTGAGCAGCAATGATTTGGAGAAGAGATTGGGCACGTTTTTTCACTTTCCCCTTGAGAATCTTCTTTCTGTACTTTGTGGACCAGGCAATGTGGTACCAAAGGTCATAAAGGGCATGGGACGTCCTTTTCACTTTCGCTTTAGCCATATTACCTCTATATTACCACGTCCAAATCATTGCTGCTCACGCGCTCTGATTCCCCAATGCCGGAGCATTGGGGCTTGCCGCGCGGATGTCAAAATTTCCTTGACAAAAATTTCCTATTTATTAAGATAAAGGGTTATCAAGATGTCGGTCTAAAAGTTGGTTCTTTAGTAATACTTTTGAAGAAAAGGAGGTTAATAATGGCAAAGAAAAGGAAGAAGAGTCGTATTAGTGCGAGTTTGATTACAAGCGCTATCCAAAATTTAAAAAAGGCAGGGATTGATGCGCGCGATATTCGTGCTCTGATCACAAACCCAGGAATGTGCCGGCGCATTGTCGAATACTGGAAGAGAGAAACAAACACGCCGATGCCTACTTTCAAATCCGTCGGCCATTATTAGAAAGTTCTTTCCGCCCTATGTCTCTAATTGCACTATTAGCAAACAAGGCATAGGGCTTTTTTATTTTTTCCTTACTCTGCCCATGGCTTCTCTCCTAAAATCCTAGAAAGATAACCGCGGATACCTCGTAGTAGTCCGCCGATTTGGCGGATCACTGCAGGGGATGGCGGTAAGGAGAGTACGCAGC
>FWPV01015336.1_pt1 | contig 11034 bp, 8 predicted proteins | sample 2228371 | NCBI WGS metagenome assembly FWPV01 (sample SAMEA103939776, study PRJEB20133) | metagenome | reverse complement strand
CCAGGCATCGTCGCGTGTGCGGATCGATCGAGATCGTCCCCTCCGGTCGCGCGCCTGGGACGTGCCAGACGCGCGCCGGACGGTTGAGGCGGACTGTCAGGCTCACAAAGGAATCGGTCAACTCATAGCGCATCTGGGAGACAGCGCCCAGATCGAAGAGCAAAGCTGGCAGCTCGGTCGCCAGCTCAGGGAACTCCGTGATCGTGGCGAAGTCGTATTTGCGACGGCGCATGGCGCTCTCCTCCTACGAGATAGGCCACACGTTGGACGGACGCTTAGGGAACAGGATGTTGAGCAGAAGTTGGACCCCTTCGTTCTCGACCCAACAGTCGGCGAAGGCGTATCCCAACTCCTCGCGCGTGCGGTAGCCGAACAGCATCTGCAGGAACGTATGATCAGGAAACCCGGCCGAGCCTCTGCGTTCGGGCGTGGCTTCCCACGGTTCGACCTGCGCCAGGCGGCCGCGGTCGAAGACCAGGCGCGCTCCTCCACGGTAGAAGTCGAGCAGAAGCTCTCCCGTGTGCCCGGCCAGGATCGATCCCGCCAACCGCCGTTCGAGCGCGGGCGCCACACATTGCAAGAAAGCGGGCACGTCCGCCACGCGCAGATACCAGGCGTAGGGCTGACGCACGATCGGCAAGCGTTCGCCGGCAGCCTGGTAAGCTGGATGGTCGGCGCCCAACCAGAAGGCGATCGTCTCGAAGTCGCTGCGGTGGTCGCGCGCGGCGTAGGCGTCGCCCATCTGCTTCAGGTAGCGCAGGACGCTCGGCGTCACCGCCAACCAGGAGACTCCCTCTTTCAGCTCGTAAGCGCTCACCCCCAGCGACGACTCCCACACGCGCGGCCCATGCATCAGGTAGCCGACCGCATCGCCGGCAGCGTCCTCGATGATGCACAGCTCGCGCCGCTCGCAGCTCAAGGGCGAACGCCCCTCCAGCTCGTAGCGCCACATCGCCTCATCGCGCGGGCAGACGATCGGATATCTTCGCGATGCCCGCTCATATAGAGCTGCGACGAAAGGCAGATCGCGCGCGGTCGCCGCGCGCACGCGGTAAGGCTCAGGCTCGCCCGCCTTGAGCTTCGGCGCGGCCGCGGGATAGCCGAGGCGCGCGCCGCCCAGGGTCATGGCCATCTCATAGCCGAACTGCCGGTAGAAGTACGGGATGCCGGTGATCGCCTGCGCCATCTCGCCGCGCGCCACGCTCCAGGCATGGATCACCTCGAACTGGATGCGCACCAGGCCGCGTCGGCGATACTCGGGGGCCGTCCCCACCAGCTCCGGGCGCCCCACGCCGAAGGGGATCCCCTCGTACGTCCAGGTCTGCGAGATCAGGTTGAGGGATGAGACGATCCGCCCCGTCTCCCGCTCTTCGACGATCACGAAATCCTCGGGGACGAAGGTCGGATGCGGCCGCTGCATCAGGTCACGCACCCACCAGCCAACATAGATGTCTGGATCGGCTGCCTGGGGGTTGCGATGGACCAGGGCGTTGAACTCCGCCAACGCCTCCGCGTCGGCGGCCGTCGCGCGACGCAGGACCAGCCCGTCCCCCAGATCGCGCGCAGAATCCAGCTCGTACGTTTCCGATACCAACAGCACAGAGCGCCTCCTAGGCTCGCGCCAGCGCCAGGCAGAAGACAGCGCCAAACCCTGGCCGATCTTCTAACCACAGGCGCCCACCCAGCAGATCGGCCAAGCGGCGGGCGATGCTCAATCCCAGCCCCATGCCCGTGTGCCGACGCGTGAGCGAGGGTTCGGCCTGGAAGAAAGGCTGGAACAAATAGCGGCGCTTCTCGGGCGGCACCCCTGGCCCGGTATCGGCCACCGCGATCACGAACTCATCTTCGGCCGGCTCGACCGCGACGATCACCCGTCCCCCGGCGGGTGTGAACTTGACGCCGTTGCTGACCAGATGCCGCAAGATCAAGGCGGCTTTGGTCTCGTCGGCGCGCACGCACGCCTGCGACTGTTGATCCGCGGCGATGCTCGTCAAAGGCGGCGTCATCTCCAACGACACGTTGCGGCTCTGCGCCTGTCCCCGGAACTCGTTGACCACGGCCGCCACAAGCGGGTAGATGGGCGTGGCCGGCAACTCGGCGACGACGGTGTCCAGCCGCCAGGTGCGCAAGGCGTCCAGGTTGAACAGGTCATCGGCGATCTCCTGCAGGCGCCGCGCGCTGCGCAGGATCGCCTCGAAGTACTCGCGCTGCCAGCCCTCCGGCAGGTGATCGATCAGCAGATCGGCATAGCCCAGGATCACGGCCACGGGGGTGCGCAGCTCATGCGCGGCCACATTGATGAACTCCGACTTGATCTCGTCGAGGTTGCGCAGGTCCTCATAGGCCCGCTGCATTTCCTCGAACAGGCGCGCGTTGTCGATGGCGATCGCCGCCTGTCCGGCCAGCACCGAGAGCAGCTCAGCGTCGCTGCGCGTGAACGGCGGCTGTCCCATCGTCTTGGTCAGATTGATGACGCCGATCACCTGCCCTTTGACGGTCAACGGCAGGCAGACGGCCGAATGCGCCATGCCGCCGCGCAGCGATGAGCGCACGAAAGGGGGAATGTCTTCCTCGTTGTTGATGACGAGAGGGACGCCGGTGCGCGCCACCCATCCCGCGATGCCGCGGCCAACCCGCTCGCGCGCGGTCGCCATCACTTCCGGTGGCATCCCCACGGCCGCCTGCACCGCCAGTTCCTGTCGGTCAGGGTCGATCAGCATCAACGAGCCGCGTTGGGCGTTGGTCGCGGCCACCGCCGCCTCGACGATGTGTTGCAACAGGTCTTCGACGTTGACGTTGAGCATGAAGGCCTGGCTGACCTCGTACAGAGGGACCAGGGCGCGCAGGCGCGCCGCCTCCCGTTGCGCATGCGTGCGTTCCATCGCCCGGCGTACCGCCGCCTGCAACTCGGCCAACGGCGCTGGTTCGATCAGGATCTCGGCCACATCGAAGCGCAGCAACGACACAGCGTCCGGCAACGATGCAACCGGCGCCGTCACCACCCATACCATCTCCGGCGCCGCATCGCGCAGGGCGGCGAACCCATCCACGCCATCGCTGGCCCAGCGTCCATCGAGCACGGCCAGATCGTAGGAGGCTGCGCTGGCCCGCTGAGCGGCCTGGGAAAGCCCCAACGCCACCGTCACCTCGTGGCCATCGGCGCGCAGACTCTCCGCGCGCGGGTAGGCCACATCCCCCTGGGCGTTGGCGACCAGGATCCGCAGGCGTCCAGCGGCTTCAGGCTTCTTGTTGACTGTTAGCGCCCACACCGTCCAGGCCTCGGTTCACTCGGTAGCGACCACCATCGCGATCGCGTAGTCGCGATCATGGGAGAGGCTGAGCGCCCATTGGCCCAACCCCAACGCCTGCGCGCGCGCGTGCGCTGGCCCGTGCAAGAGCAAGCCTGGTTGCCCGTTGGCCAGGCGTGCGACTTCGACATCGGTCCACTTGATGTCGAGCCAGCCGCATCCCAACGCCTTGCTCGTCGCCTCTTTGGCCGCCCAGCGCGCGGCCAGGGAAGCGGCGCGCCCCTGGCAATAGGCAAGCTCATCAGGCGTGTAGACCCGCAACAGGAAGCGATCTCCCCAGCGCGCCGCCATCTCCGCGATGCGCTCGATCGCCACGATGTCCACGCCGACCGCGATCCTGGCCATGGGGAAATGTCACGGCCCCGCGATGCCCAAGGCGTATGCCTGCGGCCGCAGGTAGCGGGCGACCACGCTGCGAATTTGCTCCGCCGTGACCGCGCGCACCAGGTCGGGATAGCGCTGCAGATAATCCAGGCCCAACCCGTACCATTCCAGGTCGAGGATCGCGCTGGCGACGCCGTCGTTGGTCTCGAGGCGCAGCGGCAACGAGCCGGTCAGGAAGGATTTGGAATCTTCGATCTCCTCTTCGGGCGCCAATTCTTCTCCCATGCGCGCGATCTCATCGAGGATGCTGGCGATCGCGCGGTCGACATTGGCCGGATCGACCCCCGCGATCGCAGCCCAGGGGCCGGGGCCTTTGTCCCCATCGAGGGCGCTATAGGAGTAATACGCCAGACCTTGTTGCTCGCGCACGCGTTCGCCCAGCCGGCCCATCATCCCGAAGACCCCCAGGATCGTGTTGGCCAACAGCGCTGGCAGGAATTCGGGATCGTCACGGCGCAGGGCGGGCGCGCCGAGGACGAGATCGGTCTGCGTCTTGCCCGGCATCACCACATGGCGACGACGCACCTCTTCGAGAGGGGGCAACGGCGCCACGTGGTTGTCGACCGGCGCGGCCGCTGGCTGCCAGGCCCCCAACGTGGTCGCCAGAAGATCGATCGCCCGCGCGGCCTCGACATCGCCGACGATGGCGATCGCGCCGCCGCGTGGGCTATAGAGCCGTTCATAGTAGGAGAGGATGTCCGCGCGCGTGATCGCGCTCACCGTTTCGGGATAGCCCGCCACCGGGAGACGATAAGGATGGCCGGGGGGGTAGGCCGCCTCACGGAAGGCCAACGCGGCCATCTGGCGCGTGTCGTTCGCGCGCTCCTGCAGCGCGGTCAACTTCTGGCCGCGCACGCGCTCGACGTGCTCAGGTGGGAAGGTCGGCTCTTGAAGGATCTCCGACAAGATGCCCACGAGCAGCGGCAGATCTTCGGTCAGACACTGGCCGGAGAAGCCGACGCTATGACGGCCCGCGCCGAAGCTCAACGACGCGCCGACCGACTCGATCGTCTCGTTGATCTCGGCGAACGAGCGGCGCGCGGTCCCTCGCATCAGCAGCGCGGCGACGAAACCGGCCAGGCCGGCCAGTTCGGCCGGCTCATGGATCGCCCCCACCGGCAGATAGCCGTCGATGACGACGGAGGGGGTGGCGTGATTCTCGCGCACCAGGACGACCAGGCCGTTCGGCAGCACATGGCGGGTGATGTCTTGCGGGCCAGGCGCTTCTAGCTTCGGGGTCAGCGGCGTCGCCGCGCGCGTGTCCGGGTTATCTCGTTTCGCCAAATTCGCCGTCATCCCCATCTCCTGCCTCATGTTCATCGCGGCCCAATGGCTCGAACCAGCCGACCGTGCGGTTGGTGGGCGTCAGGTAGGTCTGCGCCACGCGTCGGATGTCATCTGCCGTCACCGCCGCCACACGATCCAGGTAAGTCTCCAGCCATTCCGGCGTCGCCACCGTCTGCGCGAAGCCGAGCCAGTACGCCTGATTGGTGACGCTCTCGCTGCCGTAGACGAACTCCGCGCGCGTCTGCTTGATCGCCTTCGCCAGCTCATCGGCGCTCACCGGCTCCTCGGCCAGGCGGCTCAGCTCGCGCAGGATCGCGGCCTCCACCTCTTGCGGCGTTCGCCCGGCGCGCACCGTGGCGTTGCAACTGAAGAGGAAAGGATCGATGGTGGGCGCCAGGAAGGTGGACACATCGAGCGCGAGGTCAGTTTCCACCAGCGCACGGTAGAGGCGGGCGCTGCGGCCCGGCGCGGTGCTATGGAACGCGCCCAGCGAGCGTGCGCCGTTCAGGATCGTATCCATCACGATCAACGGAAAGAAATCGGGATGGGTCGCCGCGGGCACATGGAACGCGATCTCGATATAGCGGGTCGCCCCCGGCCCATGGACGATCAGGCGGCGTTCGCCGCGCTGGGGCGGCTCGACGCTGCGCACGGGCGGCAGGCCCGGCCCAGGCGCAATCCCTCCGAACAGCTCCTCGATCCGATGGTACAGAGCATCCGGATCAAAGCCGCCGACGGCGACCAGGCACGCGTTGTCCGGCCCATAGTAGGTCCGGTAGTGCGTGTACAGATCGTCGCGCGTGATCGCCTGCAGATCGCACAGCCAGCCGATCGTCTCGTGGCGATAGGGATGGACGGTCATGGCGACGGCAGTCGTGTCCTCTGAGAGGAGAAACTCCGGATAGTTCTCGTGCCCCTGTCGCTCCGAGATGATCACCGTCCGCTCCGATTCGACTTCTTCGGGCCGGAAGGAGGCGTTGACCATGCGGTCGGCCTCGATACGCAGCGCCAGGTCGAAGCGATCGGCCGGCAGCGTCTCGAAGTAGGCCGTCCAGTCGAGGTAAGTCATCGCGTTGCGATACCCCCCCTCGCGCGCGATCAGGCGATCGGCCTCGCCAGCGGGGAACTGCTCGGTCCCCTTGAAGAGCATGTGCTCGACCCAATGAGACAGGCCGGTGCGGCCAGGCAGCTCGTTGCGGCTGCCCACCCGATACCACAGGAACAGGCTGGCGACCGGCACGGCGCGCAATGGTTTCATCACGACCGTCAGGCCGTTGGGGAGTTGCGTTCGGGTCACGCCGTCTGTCGACAACAGGGGCCTCCTTCACTCCGTGGGTTTGTAGCCGCGCCCCATCCCACGATAGACGAATCCCAGGCGCGCCATCTCTTCGGGATCATACAGGTTGCGGCCATCAATGAATACAGGACGTCGCATCAATGTGCGGATGCGGACGAAATCGAGGTTCTTGAACTCGTTCCATTCGGTGCACAGGATCAGGGCGTCCGCGCCCTCAGCCAGCGTGTAGGGATCGGGCGCGAGCGAGATCTCGGGCAAGACGCGCGCGGCCACCTCGAGCGCCACCGGGTCATAGCCGCTCACGAGCGCCCCTTCGTTCAGCAACATGCGCGCGATGTCGATCGAAGGCGCCTCGCGCATGTCATCGGTGTTCGGCTTGAAGGCGAGGCCCAACAGGCCGATCTTCTGGTCGCGCAGCGAGCCGAGCACATCGCGCAGCTTGTGGACCACCTGGCGGCGCTGGTCGCGGTTGATGTCCATCACCGCGCGCAGGAGAGCCGGATGGGCGCCGTGGACGAGGGCCATATATTCCAGAGCCTTAACATCCTTAGGAAAACAGTTATGGCACAGCAAGCCGCTCGCAGCCACGAGAGTGCCCGTGGAAGTCTCCATGCTGTATACGTACTCGGCGCCCGGCTCGCTGCGCACGCTCAACACAGACAAAGCCGAGAAGCCGTTGCAGCGCTGGAAGCCGGGCTGTCGGACCTGCCTTTGGTATCCCGCGAGGCGGCTCTCGATCTGCGCCCCCTGCGCAGGGCCGAAAACGTCCTTCAACGATTCCATCTGCGTGATCCCGCTGACGCGGACGATATAGGCCGGTCGCTGGGATTTGTTCATCCACCGGACGCGCAACGAGGCCACGATTCCCAGCGATTGCAGCAACATGATCACGCCATCAGCGAGGGGTTTGCTGACCGTCGCGTATTCGAACATCAGATGGCGTTCGCTATTGAGAAGGGTGACGCTCCCATCGCCGCTGAACAACCCTCGCAAGAAAGCCAGCTTGAGGGGCCGGGCGACGTTGAGGACGATCTTGGGCAGCCGTTTATCGTCCGACCGGACCCCTGCCTGGAACACGTCCCTCAACAGGAAGGCCAGGGGGCGGGAAGAGATCGAGGTGGTATGGGCATTGCCGGCGCGCCATGACCGATACCTGAGGCCATAGCGGTCAAGCAAATCATGCAGGTCGGCGATGTACTCCGCCTCATGGGCGCCGAACGAGAAGCCCACGCGTTCGCGAATAGCCCCGTAACGGCCGGCTTCGACGCTGATCCATCCCTCAGCCACGTAATAGCCCAGGAAGCGCATCAGATCTTCATCCACATCCAGAACCGCGGGGCAGGTAGTGACCGGCCCGCCGCCCGCCCTGAACAGGCGCAGCGCGCGTTCGTCGACGTCGAGCACTCCTTTTTGTTTGAGATAGGCGTACACAGTCAGCGGCATGCAGTTGGTGCGTCTGATCTCATACTTAGAGCGCATCATCCCCCGTGGGATCTCCGGCGCGATCGAGGGGTAAGCCCGAACGAAATAGCCGTCGTTCGACCGTACGCGCAGAATCTCGGCCAGAGGCGTGCCGATCAGTTTTTCGAGCAGGTTGACGGCGTCGGCCGCGACCAGGGTGGGCGTCGCCTCCACAGCAACCAGGTGATCTCCCTCACGGACGTTCCGCGCGAGCGCGATGCGAAACGCGTCGTCGTCAGGCTCATAGATGACCACTGGATGATCGGCGGTCAGGCGCAGCCTGCGCCCCATGGTCGTCTGGATGACGATAAACTCCCCCTCATACCAGCGACGGGTCAGACAGCGGACGTCGGCCAGAGTGGCCTGGCGCGTCTCCAGGTCGAACGCCAGCGTGCGTTTGCCGTCAGCGACAGCGACCTCCACCGCGCCAATCTGGCCCTTCTCCGGCGCGCTGGCGAACAGCTCGGCAAACGGTTTGACCACCACCTCATCGCTGTTGAGCGTGAAAGTCGACTCATCGGCGGTGAAACAACTGCCTCCCCAACCGATGCCGGCGTCGAGGAAGGCGCGGCCGATGCGGCGATCGTACCCCATGCCGATCGCGACCTCCTTCACATCGGCGCCCAACTTCTCGCAGATCGAGGCGATCTCGTTGATGAACGAGATGCGCGCGGCCAGGAAAGCGTTCGAGGCGTACTTGATCATCTCCGCCGTACGCAGGTCGGTGACGACGATGGGGGCCCGCAGCGGCAGATGAAGCTGCGCCACACGGTCCGCCGCCTCGCGGTCCAGCGATCCCAACACCACGCGGTCGGGGTTGAGGAAATCCTGGATGGCGGATCCTTCGCGCAGGAACTCGGGGTTGGACACCACCGAGAAGGGGATCGGCTGCGGCTGGGTGCGGCGAATGATGTCGGCCACCCAGTCGCCGGTGCCCACCGGCACTGTGCTCTTATTGACGATGATCATGGGATGTTGCATGTGCTGGGCGATCGACTCGGCGGCCATACGCACGTAGCGCAGATCGGCCTCGCCATCTACGCCGGACGGCGTGCCGACCGCGATGAACACGATCTCGGCGTCTGCCAGCCCTTCGGCGTAGGAGGTGGTGAACGACAGGCGGCCGGCCGCCTGGTTGCGTCGCACTAACTCCTCCAGGCCCGGCTCGTAGATCGGCATCACGCCCGCGCGCAGCTTCTCGATCTTGGCCTCGTCGATGTCGAGGCACGTCACACGGTTGCCCAAATCGGCGAAACAGGCGCCCGTCACCAGGCCCACATATCCCGCGCCAATCACGCAGATCGACTTCATTGCCCCTCCCCATGATCAAGACGTTCGCGAACCACGAGGTGCTGTCTTTCCCTTCAGCGCGCGGCGCCAGCCAACCGTTCGCGCTCGCGCGCGGCCTGTCCCAGCTCGGCCCAGCGCAATTGTTCACGTCCCATATAGAAAGCGCCCAGGGCCGTGATCGGCAGCCACAAGGCGGCGTGGAGCACGGCCGTGTAGGCGCCCGCCAGCGCGCGCGACACCCCAAAGGAGGCCAGGACCTCGATGCCAGGCAGGTCGAAGGTGCCCACATAGCCCGGCGCCGCGGGCAGCGTCGTCGCCAGGTTGACGACGCCGTTCATGAGCATGAGCACATAAAAGGGGACGCTGAAATCGAAGGCGTGCATCACGAACCAGTATTTGACCGTCTCCGCCAGCCAGATCACGACCGAGGTCCAGAACAGCATCAGGACATCGCCGCCGCGGCGCAGCGCGCTCAGGCCGGTCAGAAACCGTTCGAGGAGTCCGCCCGCCGCCTCGCGCAGGCGTCCAGGCAGCCGCGGCGCCAGCCAGCGTTCGTAGAGGGTCTGCACCCGCGCGGGCCGCGCGGCCAGGTACAGGAACACCAGCAGCGCTCCCAGGAACAGCAGGCTCGAGACGATGACGATCCGTTGCAGCCAGGGCGGCATGGGCGTGAACGGCAACGCTGCGAAGACGAACAACAACATCACCAGGCCATCGAACACGCGCTCGACGATGACCGTCGCCAGGCTGGCGCTCATGCTCACCCCCTCGCGACGGCGCAGCACATAGCTGCGGATCACCTCTCCTGCGCGCGCCGGGTAGATATTGTTGCCCATATAGCCGATGCAGACGACCGGGAACAGGCGCCGCAGGCGAACGGTCCGCAGGGGACGGAGCAAATAATGCCAGCGCCAGGTGCGCGCCCATACCCCCAGGAAATACACCAACACCCCCGGGACGATCCAGGCATAGTGTGCGCCTTGCAGTTCTTGCCACACCTCGGCGAGGTCAAGCCGCCATACGGCGATGGCAATGAACAGCAAGCTAACTCCTGCCCCCAACCAGAGCTGTACCTTGCGCACGGCGCCCCCAGCATCTTCGAACGGCCTCCGGATCGATCGCGAGCGATACATATCCTGCCGTTGACGTAACCGTTCACCATTCGGGCAACCAATTCGCGATCCAGCTCCGTGCAGGCGCCCGGAAGGACGCGAGGCCCTGCGACGGCGTATGATGGCGAACAGTTGCGCGTTAACAAACAAATCGGGCGAGCCAGACGCCCCCGATCAACGCCAAGCCCACCCGATGTTTCTATTTCACCGGACGGGATCGCCGCGGTCGCACCGCGCACGCGGCAACCCATTATCGTCTCGATGAAGGGCGAACGCAAATCTTAGAGGACGATCAGGCCGCCTCCTCTACGACGGCGGGCGCGATCGGCCCTAACAGCTTCTCGAGCGCCATCGTATGGCTGCACAGGCCGCGCTGCGCGAAGAAGTTGCAGGTGCAGCGCCAGACCCCCTCCTCGAAGGAAATCTCGTATCTATCGTGGTTGCCATTGAATTCGGCCCGCAGCGATCGAATGTGCACGCGCTCGGGCTCCTGCGCGTACTGATTGGCCTTCATGATCTTGCCAATCATCGCCGAATCCATGCTCTTCCTCCTCAAAGTATATGGAAGACTTGTCGGCGGTCCCGGGCGAGGGGGCTCGCCCACGGGATCATCAGATCGAACCGACCCCGAAAAGCAAAACACCAAGGCCGCGTGGCCTCAGTGTTTCGCTTGAGCTCCCTTTCTGAATATCGCCATCGCGGACATCCCGCAAGCGATCACTCATCCCCTGTCTACCTCCGCGTCGATCACCACTAAACCCAGTATACTCCCCGGCGCATCCTTTTGTCAAACCATTTTCCCCGATGCCCCGCCAACGGCCATAGGGCGTTCATCCCACGTGCAAGCGATGGGGGGCGCACAGGTGAGAAGGACTCTCCTATCGTCTTTGCCGTT
>FWPV01011814.1_pt1 | contig 11034 bp, 8 predicted proteins | sample 2228371 | NCBI WGS metagenome assembly FWPV01 (sample SAMEA103939776, study PRJEB20133) | metagenome | reverse complement strand
AGCGAGGCGACGGCCGACAACATCTTCACCATCAAGAACGGCGTCGTCATCACGCCCCCCACGGCCACCACTGGCACGCCGGGCAGCGCCTTGCAGATGGCGGCCACGCAGCGCACCGCCACCGGCCGCACCGCCGGCCCGCTGACACCCCCGGCGCCGTGCGCCAAGACCGGTCGCCCGGTCTCGATATCCAGAATCAGGCCCGGTCCAAGGCTGTTGATTGCGGTGATCCCGTCCGCGCCGGCCTCGATCACATCGCTGGCCACCTTCACGATGGAGGTAACGTTGGGGGATAGCTTGACCAATACGGGCAGGTCGGTATTGTACTTGACGCGGCGCGTCACCTGGGCTGCGACGTACGGATCGGCGGCGAACATCTGCTGGTAGCGATCGTCTATGTTGGGGCACGAGATGTTCACCTCGATCAGATCGGGCCGCGCCTCGGTCACGAAGCGCGTGATCGTGCCGAAGTCGTAGATGGTATCGGCAAAGATGCTGGCGATCAGAGGCACGCCCAACGGTGCCAGCTGCTCCCTGGCCGCGCGAATCTCCTCCGTCATCACTTCGATGCCCGGGTTCGAAAGCCCCACGGCATTGATCAGGCCGCCCTCCCAGTCCAGGACGACCGGGTTGGGGTAGCCCGGGCGCGGGTTGAGGCTGCACGACTTAGTGGTGACCGCGCCAGCTCCAGCGCGCGCTACGCGCACCATCACCTCGTGGGTCAGCCCCAGGATGCCCGATGCGACGACGGTCGGGTTGGGCAGACGCGCACCGCACAGCTCCACGCTCAGGTCGAGCGCATCCTCTTCCACCGTGGCCTCACGCCCCTTGACCCAGGTAGCGCATCACTTCGTCGTATTGGTCCGCTGTGATCCGCTCCGCGCACCGCAGTCGCTCGACCAGGTCCGTCAGCCGCAACACCGCGTGCAGATCGTAGCCGCGGCGGCGCAGGTCCTCGCCACCACCCTGTTGGCGGTCAATCAGCACCAGCACGTCGCGCACCGCCAGCCCCGCTTCCTCAAGCGGCGCGATTGCCTCCAGCTTGCTGTCGCCGCGCGTGATCAGGTCGTCCACAACGAGCGCGACCTCTCCCGGGCGGAAGGGGCCCTCCACTGCGCGGCGGGTGCCGTACTCCTTCACCTCGCGGCGCGGGTAGATGAGCGGCCGCTCTAGCTCGAGTGCCAGCGCCACTCCGATCGGGATACCCGCGTAGGGGATGGCCGCGATACGGTCGAACGTCAGCGCCGCAGCGCGAACCGCCATTTCGCGGGCCACTTCGCGCAAGAGAGCTGGATTCCCGACCAGAAGGCGCAGGTCAATGTAAATCGGCGAACTGAGCCCCGACTTGAGCGTGAACTGGCCAAACTGCACGCAGCCGGCGTCCATCAGGTGCATCGGCAGGTCCGTCATCCTCCGCTTGCCTCCCGCTGGGAATGGATCTGGGCGGTGAGCTCGATTGCGGCAGCGCGCGCCGCCTCGGCGAAGTCTGGTCCGTCTGACGCGAAGATGATCCCGCGCGAGGAGTTGATCAGGGGGCCGATCGGCCCGGCAGGACCATACGTGACCGCGTCCGAGAGGCTTCCGCCCTGTGCGCCTACTCCCGGGATGAGAAAGGGCAAATCGGGCGCGATGGAGCGCACGTCGGCCAGCTGCTGGGGATAGGTGGCGCCGACCACCAGGCCGCACGCGCCAGGGTAGGCAGCAGCCCACTCGCGGGCGCGCTCCGCCACCCACTGGTAGAGCGGCCGCCCCTGCACATCGAGGTCCTGGATCTGGCCAGCCGATGGGTTCGATGTTCGCGTCAAGAGGAACACGCCTCGCTCCTGTCGCTCCAGAAACGGCCGCACCGCGTCCACGCCCAGATACGGGTTGAGCGTGACCGCGTCGGCGTCTAGCTCATCGAACGCGGCGCGCGCGTAGGCCGTCGCGGTATGTCCGATGTCGCCGAACTTGGCGTCAAGGATGACGGGCACGCCTTCGGGCACGGCGGCGATCACCGCCTTCAGCGCATCTAGGCCCGCCACGCCCGCGGCCAACCAGAAGGCCAGGTTCGGCTTGAAGGCGCACACGATGTCGGCAGTCGCCTCGACGATGGCACGGCCAAACGCCGCGAGCGGGCTCTCGGCGCGGCGCACCGCTGCCGGCAGCCGCTCAATGAGGGGATCGAGGCCCACACACACCCAGCTGCCACTACGTTGCTGCGCCCTGAGAAGAAGGTCTGTGAACGTCTCACTCACCGTCGCCTCCTTCGTTCAGCAGGTGCAAAAAAGCCTTTGGACAGGCGTCCAAAGGCTGAGGGGAATATCCAGCCTGGAGGCACTCCGCCTCCCGAACCGTCGTTGCGCGGCAGGGGTCCCAGGACTCCGGACATTGGCGCGATTGTACCACGATCGCGTGCCCTGTCAAACAAGCGCGCCCGGGCAGCGGAGGCAGAGCTGGCGAGGTCGGACGGGAGGAATCGGCTGATGGGAGGACCCGCCACTGGTTGCTTACGGGTAATAGACCGCTTCCCACTGGTCGAGCAGATCAGCTGTCACGCTATCCAACCGCCAGAGCTCGCCCTCGCGCGTGAGCGTCCATTCGACGTCCCACAGCCGACCCAGCACGCGGCCCTCAGCGTTGTCATACGACCGGACGAGCGTCGCGACGACGGCACTACTCTCGCCGCTGCGCCCAGCCTCGTGTACGGAACCCGCTTCCACCCTTAGGGTCGTCGCGTAGCCCAGCGCCCACTCCGGGTATGGCGACCTCGCCTGCGCCGAGGCGCTGAGCATGCGGTATGCGCCGGGCAGGTCGCGATCGTTCAGCGCCAGGTAGAATGAGATCACGGCCACCTCGGGCGTCGCGGCCGAGTAGGCATGTGGCCGGTCGAGAGCGCGCCAGCGATGCCGATCCCACGTCCAGCCATAGGAGGATCCGTCCCAGGTGTGGACCGCTTCCCATACGAGGTCCGCGCCCTTGGGATAGCCGACGACGATCTCGTCTGCAAGGTCGCCGTCGCTGTTCTCCAGCCGGACTCCTGCTGGGCCCTCGAATGCGGCCAACAGCGCGTAGCGTCCCGCGTCCCAGACGAACACGTGCAGGAGCGTCGTGCTCGTCTCGGCGTGGCCCCAGACCAGCACCTCCGGCCTGCCGTCCGCGTTGATGTCTCGCACGGATAGCTCACACGTGGGGTAGACGCCCAGCCCGTACTTGCTCGTTTCGTGCGGCGCCAGGTCGTGCCACGTGCCGTCGTTCCCGACCACGAACGCGGCCAGCCGCGGTGGCTCGGAGCGACGACTGGTGATCCCGATCCATTCCGGTACGCCATCGCCATCCGCATCCTCGCGGCGCAGGCAGAGCGCCTCCACCTGCTGCGCGCTCAGGGCCGATTGCCCAGCCTCGATCGTCGCCACGACCTGCGTGGCATCTACGGTCGGGGCGATGGGCGCCGGAGTCGGTGCTGGCGCTGTAGGGAGGGGTGTCGCGGTCGGCGCCGACGTGGCGGTCGGTGTTGGACTGGGCGGAACCGCGACGGTGGGCAGGCGCGCAAGCGTGGCGGTTGGCGGTGGGAGCAGCGGTGCGCACCCACGTGTGACCACCGCGATCACGACTGACAACACGACATGCCTGGCATTCATCCGTGCAGTCCGGGCCGCGAGGAGGTTGCGCCATTATACCACCCGCGATCCCTTGAGCAACACGGCGCAGTTCGGCCTTGCCTTCCCGCTGGGGCTGTGCTATAAGTGGCGTTGTGCTCGACCCGACGCCCTTCTCATCTGTGGCAGACATCAAGGAGTTCCTCCGGCCGGTCTTCTTCGGCCTCGAGGAGGAGGACCTCGATGAACTCGCGCAGGCCTCCGCGGTGCGCACCTACCGGCCCGGAGAGGTGATCTGCCAGGAAGGTACCCCGGGCAGCACGATGTACGTCACCGTCTCCGGTCGCGTGGACATCGTCAAGGAGCTGGCACCAGGGGTCGAACGCCACTTGCAGAGCCTGGGCCCGGGCGAGATCTTTGGCGAGATTGCCATCTTGCAGCAAGGCGCGCGCACCGCCACCGTGCGCGCCGCCGATTCCGTCACCGCCCTGGAGATCGGTCAGGAAGCGTTCCTGACGGTCCTGGGCCGCAGCCCCTCGCTCGGCATCCGCATCCTGGTCCGCCTGACGAACCGCTTGCGCGATTCGGATCAGCAGGCCATCGCTGCCCTGCGCAAGGCCAACGAGGAACTCAACCAGGCTCTGGGCAAGCTCGAGCGGCTCGACCGCACCAAGGCGGACTTCATCCAGGTCTCGGCGCACGAGTTGCGCACCCCGGTGACCGCCCTGCTGGGGTACGCGCAGATGCTGCAGGCGAATCCGACGATGCAGTCGCACGCCGACCTCCAGTTGCTCGTGGATGGCATCGTCACGAGCACCAAGCGTCTGGCCAGGGTGTTCGACATGATCCTCGATGCGTCGCGCGTCGTTGCCGACAGCCTCCAGGTGACGCGTCTCCCCGTGAGCGTGGCGGCGATTTTCCAGGCCATCGCCGACGACAACCGCGAGGCGTTGAGCCAGCGCCACCTGACGCTGGTGATGCAGGGCCTGCGCGAGTTGCCGGTGTGCTACGGGGTGCCCGATCTGCTGCGCAAGGCGTTTAATCACCTCGTCAATAACGCACTCAAGTTCACCCCCGATGGCGGAACGATCTCCGTGTCTGGGGGTGAGGTGCTGGTGCCCGATCTGGGGCCGTGTATTCAGATCGTCGTGGCAGATACCGGTATCGGCATCCCTCCCGAAGACCTCGAGTTGATCTTCGAGAAGTTCTACCGCACTGGCGAAGTGGCTCTGCACTCCTCGAGCACCACCGCCTTCAAGGGCGGCGGCCCCGGCCTGGGGCTGACGATAGCCCGCGGCGTCATCCAGGCCCACGGGGGACGGATCTGGGCGGAAAGCCCCGGCCGTGACGAGATAGCCTGCCCCGGGAGCCGCTTCGTCATCCAGTTGCCGCTGGGCGCGGCACGTCCCTGACCTGGATGCTCTCTGACCCTCTGGCGCAGGGTAGCGGACGCCGGAGGGTCCGCGCAGCAGGCACATCGCGCATCGGCAGGCCGCCACCTGAAGCCCGGCCACGGCCGCGCGCTAGTCCAGGCTCGAGCGGAACGCGGCCATATGAGCGAGTGCACGCTGGGCGTAAGCCCGGTAGCGCTCCCGCTTCTGGCGCACCGGTGGCTCAAGGTCGGGGAGCAGGCCGAAGTTGGCCTTCATCGGTTGGAAGCTGGACGGGTCGGCTGCGGCGACGTAGCCACAGAGGGCGCCAAGCATCGTGGTTACGGGCGGGGCCAGCGGCGGAAGACCGCGTGCACAGCGCGCCGCGTTGGTGCCTGCCAGCCATCCGCTCGCGATGGCGCCAACGTACCCCTCGATGCCGGTGATCTGGCCAGCGAGGAACAGACCTGGGCGTGTGCGGAGCTCCAGGGTGGCCTCGAGCAGCCGCGGCGCATTGACGAAGGTGTTGCGGTGCATCTGACCGAACCGCACGAACTCTGCCCGCTCGAGGCCCGGGATCAGGCGGAAGACGCGGCGCTGCTCGTCGTAACGGAGGTTGGTCTGGAAGCCAACCATGTTGTAGAGTGAACCGCGGAGATCGTCCTGGCGGAGCTGGACGACGGCATAGGGGCGCTCGCCGGTGCGCGGATCGGTGAGCCCAACCGGCCGCAGTGGGCCGAAGGCCAGCGCGTCCCGCCCGCGCGCCGCCAAGACTTCGATCGGCAAGCAGCCCTCGAAGAAGCGGGCATCCTCGACCTCGAAGTCGCGCAATGGGATGCGCTCCGCTGCGAGCAGGGCTTCCACGAACCGCGCGTATTCGGCTTCGGCCATGGGGCAGTTGATGTAGTCGCCTCCCTCGCGATCGTAGCGCGACTGCCGGAAGGCGACCGTCATATCAATCGACTCGGCCAGCAGGATCGGAGCCATAGCGTCGTAGAAGTACAGGTGCTCCTCGCCGGTCAGTGCAGCCAGTGCACGCGCAAGCGCGTCTGAGGTCAACGGGCCTGTGGCGATCACCGCAGGCGGCTGCGGGATAGCCGTTGCCTCGGCACGCACCAGCGCGATGTTCGGGTGCCCGCTGATCTTCGAAGTCACCAGCCACGAGAACCGCTCGCGGTCCACGGCCAGCGCACTGCCGGCCGGCACGCGCGCTTCCTCCGCGCAGGTCAACAGGAGCGACCCCAGTTGCCGCAGTTCGGCCTTGAGCAGGCCAGCTGGCCGGTCGGGCAGGTCCGAACCGAGGCTGTTGGAGCAGACCAGCTCGGCCAGCTCCGCGGTGTGATGGGCTGGCGTCGTCCGCCCAGGCCGCATCTCAACCAGAGTCACGGCCACGCCCTGTTGGGCAGCCTGCCACGCGGCCTCGCTGCCCGCCAGGCCCCCCCCGATGATCGTGACGTGCGCCCGTCCGCCCCCTGTCATATCGGTATTGTAACACGGATCGGTGGACGAATCCAGCGCTGGGCCGGCCGGATGCATGTGTACCTGGGGGAAGATGGGGGCGGCTGAGACCGCGCCTGGGGGGCCGCAGGCCCTCCAGGGCCGATCTGGATCGGGCATGGCGTCTGACCGGCGGGCGCGTGGGCGCAGAGGGCTGGCCTCTCCCCACACTGCACATGCACCCGCCGGCCAACTCGTTTGACACCGCGGGGCCGCCGTGTATACTGCTCGTGGAGATCACGGCGCGTCGGCAGGGCCGTGACCGGGGACGGTGCCCGGCACCATACGGCGATCAGCGCCACTGTGGGCGGCTGCTAGCGAAACAAGGAGCCTGAACATGGGCGACGGGCGCTCGTTGAGGGTCTTGATCACCGAGGATGACTACCTGGTCAGCGAGATGATTCGAGGGCTCCTCGGCGAACTGCATCACTCGGTCGCGGGCGTGGCGAGCACTGGTCGTGACGCGGTTGCGATGGTGCGGCGCCTGCAGCCTGACGTGGTGCTGATGGACATCCGGATGCCGGATATGGACGGGATCGAGGCCACGCGGCTCATTGCGGGCGAGTCGAACACGCCCGTCGTGATGCTGACAGCCTACGAGACCCCTGACCTGGTGGCCCAAGCTGGGGAGGCGGGCGCCGCCGCATTCCTCGTCAAGCCGCCGACCGCGCGCGAGCTCGATCGGGCCATCACCATCGCCGTGGCGCGTGCACAGGATATCGGCAAGCTGCGCGAAATGAACGCCGAGCTGCAGGCGCGCAACGAGGAGCTGGATGCGTTTGCGCACACGATCGCACACGATCTGAGGGACCTGCTGGGCCGCATTGTGGGGTTTGCGGGGGCGCTCGAGGAGACGCTCTCTGACCTTACGCCGGAGGAGCTCCGCAGTCACCTGGGGATCATCACGCAGAGCGGCCGTAAGATGAGCGAGATCATTGATGCCCTGCTCCTCCTGGCAACGGTGCCCAAGGCGGAGGTGGAACGGAGACCTCTGGAGATGGGCACGATCATCGCGGGGGCCCTGGAGCGACTGGCGGAGCCGATCCAGGCCAGCCAGGCCACAATCGTCCAGCCGGAGTCGTGGCCATCTGCGCTCGGCTATGCGCCGTGGGTGGAGGAGGTCTGGCTCAACTACATCAGCAACGCCATCCGCTATGGCGGCCGGCCGCCCCGCATTGAGCTCGGGGCGACCGAGGAGCCAGGCGGGGAGGTCTATTTCTGGGTGAGCGACAATGGGCGCGGCATCCCTCCGGATGCCCTGGATCGCTTGTTCAGGCCGTTCACCCGTCTTGGCCACGGCCCCGATCAGGGCTCGGGTTTGGGCCTCTCGATCGTGCTGCGGATCGTGCGCAAGCTAGGCGGCGAGGTGCGTGTCTCGAGCACCCCGGGACAGGGCAGCATCTTCGGCTTCACCCTGCCACAGGCGTAGGCCGCCGCTAGCCGTTGACCATCTTCCGGCTGATCCGGTTGTGGCGCTCTACGAGCGGGCCGACCTCCAGTGTGGTCAGGTGTCCCTGGCGCACGATGACGTGCCCGTTGATGACGACCAGGCTCGCTGCCTGGGGCGTGCAGAAGACCAACGCTGCTAGGGGATCGTGCAGCCCACCGGCATAGGCGAGTTCATCGAGCCGATACCCGACGAAGTCCGCCGCTTTGCCCGGCGCCAGCTGCCCAATATCGTCGCGACCCAGCACCGCCGCGCCGCCACGGGTCGCCATCCATAGCGCCTCTGGCGCCGTCATACCTGCCGGATTGCCTCCCACACGCTGGAGCAGCAGCGCCATCCGCGCCTCGGCCAGGAGATGGGAGGAGTCGTTGCTTGCGGAGCCATCTACGCCAAGCCCGATACGGCAGCCGGCATCGAGGCACTGCCGCACGGGCGCGATCCCAGACGCCAGCCGCATGTTGGAGCTCGGGCAGTGGCAGATGCCCGTCTGGGTGCGGGCGAAGCGCTGCACCTCGGCGGCATCCAGATGCACGCAGTGCGCGTGCCAGACATCACTGCCCACCCAGCCCAGGTCCTCGGCGTACTCGACCGGCCGGCGGCCGAAACGTTCCAGGCAGAAGCGCTCCTCGTCCAGCGTCTCGGCCAGGTGGGTATGCATGTGCACACCGTAGGCACGCGCCAGCGCCGCAGCCTCCCGCATCAGGTCAGGTGATACCGAGAAGGGCGAGCACGGGGCCAGTGCGATCCGCGTCATCGCGTAGGGATGGGGGTCGTGGAACTGCTCGATCGCACGCCGCATGTCGGCCAGGATCTCCCCCTCGTCCTCGACGAGATAGTCGGGCGGCAGTCCGCCCTGGCTCTCTCCCAGGCTCATCGCGCCGCGCGTGGCGTGGAACCGGATCCCGATCTCTTGGGCCGCACGGATCTCATCATCAATCCGGCAGTCGTTGGGGTACAGGTACAGGTGGTCCGAGGCCGTCGTGCACCCCGAGAGGACGAGCTCGGCCAAGCCTACCAGCGCGCTCACGTAGACCGCCTCCCCATCGAGCCGTCCCCAGATTGGGTACAGGGTGCGCAGCCAATGGAACAGGTCCGCATCTTGAGCGGCCGGGACGGCACGCGTCAGGGTTTGGAAGAGGTGATGGTGCGTGTTGACCAGCCCCGGCAGCACGATCAGCCCGCGGGCGTCCAGCACGTGATCGGCCTCCGGCGCTGGCTCACCGCTGCCCACGCGCTCGATAACGTGGTCCCGAACATAGATCCACCCGCCCCGCATCTGCCGATGTGAGTCGTCCATCGTCACCAGCACATCCGCATCTTTCAGGAGCAGAGTCCCCATCCTGGCCCTCCTTCCGCATCCTCAGCCTGGCTTATGCTTTCCCCTCACTTGTGCTACAATGTGCCCAACTGCACGCGAGACCGGAGGTTGTCGAAACGATGCGGGCGCGCACGTGGGGCGTTGTTCTGCTAGTCAACGCACTGATCTCCGCGGTGGTGGTTCTGGTCGTGGTCCTCGTCTTCGGTCAGACGCCCGCGCCAGAACCCCCCCAGACACCGGAGATCGCTGCCTCATCCCCGGCCGTCTCTGCCAGCCCCAGCCCATCGGGGGGGGATCTGGTAGCCCCAACATCTCCGGTGATCGAGCCCACGCCCAGCCCCGAGAGTCTCGCCTACGTCGTTCGCGAGGGTGACACGCTGAGTGGTATCGCGTATGCATTCGGCGTATCCATTGACACGTTGCTGGAGGCAAATGACCTCGCAGATCCTAACCTCCTGCACCCGGGGCAGACGCTGCTGATCCCGGTCCCTACTCCAAGGCTGGACACGGCCACGCCGGCTATGCCCTCAGAAGAGGCGCAGCCCACGCCGCAGCCAGAGGCAACTCCATTGCCAACTCCAACCTCCGTCGGGCCCCCGTTGGTGGAGATCTGGGCAGTGAACGCTCCAGGTGAGGTGCAGTCCGAGACGGTGATCGTCGGAAACCGCGGCGGATTGGCCGATCTCAGCGGATGGAGGCTCTCCGATAACGAGGGGAACGTCTTCATCTTCCCCGCGCTGACCCTATTCACCGGCGGCGAAGTGCGTGTGCACAGTGGGCCCGGATCGTCTACGCCCTCTGACCTCTATTGGGGCCGCGCCAAACCAGCCTGGTCACACAGCGAGCTGGTGACACTGCGCGATCGTCAGGGCGAAGTGGTGGACACCTTTGTGATTCCCTAGCCGTCATCTCCGTACCCGTTCGATCCGCGCCCCCAACCGGCCCAGCTTCTCCTCGATCCGCTCGTACCCGCGGTCAATCTGCCCTACGTTGCGGATGGTGCTCCGCCCCTCCGCGCAGAGCGCCGCGCACAGCAGTGCCATCCCGGCGCGGATATCCGGGCTCTCCAACTCATCGCCGTGCAGGTGCGAATGTCCCTGCACCACGCACCGATGCGGGTCACACAGGATGATGCGCGCGCCCATCGCGATCAGCTTGTCCACAAAGTACAGCCGGCTCTCGAACATCTTCTCGTGGATGAGGACAGTCCCATTGGACTGCGACGCGAGCACAATCGCGACGCTCATGAGGTCCGCCGGGAACCCAGGCCACGGCGCGTCGGCAATGGTGGGGACCGCTCCACCGATGTCGGACGTCACCTCCAGGGGCTGCCCGCCAGGCACCCAAACCGCGTTCCCGCGCACCTCGAAGCGTGCCCCCAACCGGCCGAAGACCAGGCCGATCATGCGGAGATGTTCGGGCGCTGCATCCTCGATCACGATCTCTCCACCCGTCACCGCCGCCAGTGCGATGTAGCTCCCCACCTCCATGTAGTCCGGCCCAATCGTGAACTCCCCGCCTCGCAGCCGCGACACCCCCTCGATCGTCAGCACGTTTGACCCGATGCCCGCGATCCGCGCCCCAAAGCAGTTGAGCATGGTGCACAGGTCCTGGACGTGCGGCTCGCAGGCCGCGTTTCGGATCACGGTCGTGCCGGGCGCCAGGGCCGCCGCCATGATGGCGTTCTCGGTGGCCGTGACACTTGCCTCATCCAGCAAGATGTCGGCCCCCCGTAGCGCCGATGCCCGCAGCCGAAAGCCGCCGTCCACATCTACCTGCGCCCCCAGCGCGCCCAGCGCGAGGAAATGCGTATCCACGCGCCGT
>FWPV01008123.1_pt1 | contig 11034 bp, 8 predicted proteins | sample 2228371 | NCBI WGS metagenome assembly FWPV01 (sample SAMEA103939776, study PRJEB20133) | metagenome | reverse complement strand
GAACGAGTACCCGCAGCTCGGCGGCCACTACGAGGTGATCCACCACAGCCAGTTCCTCGAGTGGCTGGAGGAGACCAAGCGGCTCGACCTGTCGACGGCCTCGCTCGAGGAGCGGATCACGTACCACGACTCGTGCTACCTCGGCCGCCACAACGACGTGTACCTCGCCCCACGGAAGGTGATCGGGTCGCTCAAGGGCGTGCAGATCGTCGAGATGGGCCGCAACGGCACCAAGGGCATGTGCTGCGGCGCCGGCGGCGCCCGCATGTGGATGGAGGAGAACATCGGCAAGAAGGTGAACGACGAGCGCGCCCAGGAGGCCCTGGCCACCGGCGCCACGCGCGTCGCCACCGCCTGCCCGTTCTGCTACATCATGCTCGACGACGGGGTGAAGGGGCAGGGCGTCGACGAGGACCAGGTGAAGGTCGCCGACATCGCCATGCACGTGCTCGAGGCGATCGAGAGCGGGGAGGAGCGGCTGCGCCAGCAGATGACCGAAGCGGGCGTCATCGAGTAGCCCTCCGCCGGGCCGGCGCCGGTCGCCACGGGGCCTCCCATCATGAGAACTCCTTGACGCCGTCATGAGCAACGGGCGGCACGATGCTGCCCGACGAGCGGCGGTCAGGCAGGAGGGCGTTCTCACATGGTCGTCGACACCGCAGCACCCACGGCGAGCACCCTGACCGACGCACCGGCACGCGAGCGTCCGAGCGCGGGGGTGCTCGCCGCTGCCACCGGCCTGCTCATGTTCGTGGTGATGCTGCCCCGCCTGGGGTACCGGGACTTCTGGCAGGACGAGGCCGGCACCTGGGGCATCGTCGCCGGAGATCTCGGTGAGCTCTGGCGGATCATCTCCAGCAACGACGTCAACGGCAGCGCCTACTACGTGCTGCTGTGGGGCTGGCAGCGCATCTTCGGTTCGGGGGCCTGGCAGCTCCGGCTGCTGGCCACGGTCCTGATGGCGCTGGCCGCCGCCGTGTTCGTGCTGCTCGCCGCCCGCTGGGTGCGCCGGCGCGTCGCGCTCACCATCGGGCTGGTCTTCGCCTTCCACCCGTTCCTGCTCGACTGGGGCCGGCAGGCCCGCCAGTACGCGCTGGCCGTACTGCTGGTGCTGCTGCTGGTGTGGGCCCTCGACCACGTGGTGGCCGGCGAGGGCCGGCGGTGGTGGCTGCTGGTCGGCGCCGCCGGAGCGCTGCTCCCCTACGCCCACGGTCACGGTCTGCTGGCCCTCGGCGCCATCTTCCTGGCCATGCTGGTGGCACCCCGTGACCGGTGGCAGGTCCGTGACGGGCTGGTCGTCACCGGCGTGATCGGCCTCGCCGCCGTCCCCGTCGCCTGGTACCTCACCGTCGGCGACGAGCGGGCCCTGAACTGGGTGCCGCCGCTGTCGCCCAACCAGGTCAAGGACCTGGGCTGGACCTTCCTGGGGGAGCCCCGCCCCACGCCGATGTTCGCCCTCATGGTGCTGGCGGTGGGTGGCCTGGGCCTGCTCGGCGTGCTGCCGCTGGTGCGATCGGGACGGGCCCGGCACGCAGCCTCGTGGCGGACGATCGACGGCTGGCGTCGCGTGCTGGCGGTGAGCTGGTTCGCCGTGCCGATCCTGGCCACGATCGCCGTGTCGGTGTTCGCCCCGGCGCTGGTCAACCGCTACCTCATCGTGTCGCTCCCCGCCATGCTCCTGCTGGTAGCGCTCGGGCTCGACCAGCTTCCGGACCGCCGGTGGCTGCCCGCTGCCGTGGTCGGCGTGTTCCTGGTGAGCAGCGCGGTCGGTATCAAGGAGGTGTACGGCCCCTACGCCGACGAACCGTGGAGCGACCTGGTCGAGGCGGTCGCCGAACGGGTGGGGTCCGACGACGCCATCGTGGTGTTCCCCCCCGACGCGAGCTACCCGATCGGCTTCGTCATCGCCTCGGGCGGGCCCGAGCTCCCCGACCCGGTCTGGCCCGAGCGCCCCTGGGACGCCATCTGGGACTGGGACAAGCCTCCGATCCCCGCAGCGAAGGTCGCCGAGGCCGTCCAGCGGGACGTGGTGTGGGTGATCGCCCGGGACGCCGCTGCGGCCTCGGAGATCCCCAAGGATCTCGACGAACCGTGGGAACCGGCCGACACCGACCAGCTCCGGGTGGCGCTGACCGGCTGGGAACGCGAGCTCGTGTTCGACAACGGGATCCTGCTGGCGGTGCGTTACGAACGGAAGTTGACCCAGTAGCGGCTGGGGGTGGGCCCCCGCTGGTGCTGGTACTTCGAGCCGACCACCCCCGAGCCGTAGGGGTTGTCGGCCGGCGTGGTCATGCGCAGGAAGCTGATCTGGCCGATGCGCATGCCCGGGTACAGGGTGATCGGCAGGTTGGCCACGTTCGACAGCTCGAGGGTCAGGTACCCGTCGAAGCCGGCGTCGACGAAGCCGGCGGTGGAATGGATGAGCAGCCCCAGCCGGGCCAGGCTCGACTTCCCTTCAAGGCGGCCGACCAGGTCGGTGGGCACGGCCACCCGTTCCCGGGTGGCGCCGAGCACGAACTCGCCCGGGTGGAGCATGAACGGGGTGTCGGGGCCGACGTCGACGAGCTCGGTGAGTTCCTCGAGGTCCTGCTTCACGTCGATGTGCCCCATCGTGTGGTTGCGGAACACCCGGAACAGGTGGTCGAGGTGGAGGTCGACCGACGACGGCTGGATGCAGCGCTCGTCCAGCGGGTCGATGACGATGCGGCCGGCGGCCAGCTCCTCGCGGATCGAACGGTCGGACAGGATCACGGGCGGGACCCTAGTGTCGGCACACCCCCGGCTGGTCCGAGGTGCGACGCGCCCGCTGCCTGGCTACGATCGCAGCGCCACGCGGGTGTAGTTCAGAGGCAGAACATCAGCTTCCCAAGCTGAGAACGCGGGTTCGATTCCCGTCACCCGCTCCACATCCGGCGACCGGGCCGGCACGTCCCGTGCTCGTCATGCCGGAGGGGACGGTGAGGCCGGATGCGCGCACAGCAGACGGGCACCTGGGAGCGGCCCGACACCGGTCCACACGCCCCCGGTGCGGCCCCGGCCACCGCCGGCATCGAGACCCTGCCCGCCGACGAGGTGTTCGCTGCGCTCGGCTCCTCGCCGCAGGGGCTCAGCGCCGACGAGGCCGCCACCCGGCTGACCGCCACCGGCCGCAACGAGCTTCGCGAGTTCGGCCGGGTGCCGGTGGTCGCCCGGCTCGCCGGTCACGTCACCCACCCGATGGCCGTGCTGCTGTGGGCCGGGGCAGCGATCGCGCTCGCTGCCGGCCTGCCCGAGCTTGGCGTGGCCGTCGTACTGGTCAACGTGGTCAATGGGCTGTTCAGTTTCTGGCAGGAGTACAAGGCCGAGCGGGCGGTCCAGGCGCTGAGGCGGCTCCTCCCGGTCCAGGCCCGGGTGCTACGCGACGGACGGGAGGCCCGGATCCCGGCCGAGGAACTCGTCCCCGGCGACGTGCTCCTGCTCACCGAAGGCGACCAGGTCTCGGCCGACGCCCGGGTGGTGGAGCACGTGGCGTTGCGGGTCAACCAGTCGGCGCTGACCGGTGAGACCCTGCCGGTGCGCAAGTCGAGCGAGCCCGCGCCCCCGGCGGCGGGGAACCCGGCGGAGATCGCCAACCTGGTGTTCGCCGGGACCAGCGTGGCCTCCGGCCGGGGGAAGGCCGTGGTGATCGCCACCGGGATGGCCACCGCCTTCGGGCGGATCGCCGGGCTCACCCAGCAGATGACCATTGGGCCCAGCCCGCTGCAGGTCGAACTCACCCGTGTCACCCGGGTGGTCACCGTGGTGGCCGTGGCGGTGGGGGTGCTCGCCGGTGCGGTGGCCCTCAGCCTCGGCCTGATGGGAGCGACCGAAGGGCTGGTGTTCGCCCTGGGGATGATCGTCGCCTTCGTCCCCGAGGGACTGCTGCCCACGGTCACGCTGTCGCTGGCCATGGGCACGCAGCGGATGGCGGCCCGCAACGCCCTCGTCAAACGGCTCTCGGCGGTCGAGACGCTCGGGTGCACGACCGTCATCTGCACCGACAAGACCGGCACGCTCACCCAGGACGAGATGACCGTGCGGGAGCTGGCCGTCCCTTCCGCCCGGTTCCACGTCGACGGCGTCGGATACGCGCCCGCCGGTCGCATCAACCGGGTGTCCGGTGACGCCGCCGGGGACGACGACCTGCGCCGGATGCTCGTGGCCGCCGGGTTGGCATGCAACGCCCGGGTCGTGGAGCGCAGCGGCCGCTGGACCGTCATCGGCGATCCCACCGAGGCTGCCGTCGAGGTCGCCTGCGCCAAGGCCGGGATCGACCTCGCCGAGGAAGCCGCCCGGACACCGCGGGTGTCCGAACTGCCCTTCGACTCCACCCGCAAGCGCATGAGCACCCTCCACCGGACGCCCGACGGCATCGTGCTCCACGTCAAGGGCGCCCCCCGTGAGCTCCTGGCCCGCTGCAGCCGGGTGGTCGTGGCCGGTGAGCTGCGGGCGCTCGATGCGGACCTCCGTCGGCACGCCGAGGAGGCCAACGACGCCATGAGCCGCCGGGGGCTGCGGGTGCTCGCCGTGGCCACGCGCCTTCTCGGCCCGCCGCCGGCCGACCGGAGCCCGGAGGCGCTGGAGACCGACCTCACCTTCCTCGGGCTGATCGGCATGATGGACCCACCCCGGCCCGAGGTCGAGCAGGCGGTGCGCACCTGCGAACGGGCGGGCATCCGGACGGTGATGATCACCGGGGACTACGGGCTCACCGCCGAGTCGATCGCCCGCAGGATCGGCATGGTGCGCGGTGCCCGGCTCCGCATCGTGAACGGCGACGAGCTCGACACCATGGACGACGCCACACTCGACGCCGTGCTCGGCGACGAAGTGCTGTTCGCCCGGGCCTCACCCGAGCACAAGCTCCGGGTGGTCGAGGCGCTGCAACGGCTGGGCCACGTCGTGGCGGCGACCGGTGACGGGGTGAACGACGCGCCGGCCCTGAAGAAGGCCGACATCGGCGTGGCCATGGGCCGGGGCGGCACCGACGTGGCCCGGGAAGCGGCCGACATGGTCCTGCTCGACGACAACTTCGCCTCCATCGTCAACGCCGTCGAGGAGGGGCGGGCCGTCTACACCAACATCCGCCGGTTCACGTCGTACATCTTCACCAGCAACACCCCCGAGGCGGTGCCCTTCCTGCTGTTCGCGTTCAGCGGCGGTCGGGTCCCGCTGGCGCTGCCGATCATGGCGATCCTCGCCGTCGACCTGGGGACCGATCTCGTCCCCGCCCTCGGCCTGGGCGCCGAACGACCGGAGCCCGGGGTCATGGAGCGCCCGCCGCGCCGGCGCACCGATCACATCATCGACCGTCGGCTGCTGGTGCGTGCCTACCTCTGGCTCGGGTTGCCCCAGAGCGCAGCGGTGATGGCGGTGTTCCTCCTGCACTACTGGACCAACGGGCACTGGGGGCAGTGGCTCGACCTGCCGGACTCGGGGACGCTGTACCACCAGGCGGTGGCGATCGCCTTCGGTGCGGTGGTCTTCACCCAGATCGGCAACCTGTTCGCCCAGCGCGCCGAGCGGGTGCCCGTCACCCAGGTCGGCCTGGTCTCGAACCACCTGGCCCTGCTCGGCATCGCCACCGAGCTCGCCATCCTCGCTGCGGTGGTCTACGTGCCCTTCCTCCAGGCGGTGGTGGGCACTGCGGCCCTCCCGTGGCAGGCCTGGATGTGGCTGGTCCCACTGGCCCCGCTGCTGCTCATCGCCGACGCGACCCGCAAGGCGCTCGTCGGCCGGACCCGGAGGTGACGTCGTGAGGTTCATCGTGACGGGATGCGGGCGCACCGGCGCCGGCCTCGCCCGGGTGCTCGACGCGACCGGCCACACCGTTGCCGTGGTCGACACCGACGAGACCGCATTCGAGCGGCTCGGGCCGTCGTTCCGTGGCACCACGGTGCCCGGCGTCGCCTTCGACCGCGACGTGCTGGAGCAGGCCGGGATCCGCCACGTCGACGGCCTGGCCGCAGTCACCGGGAACGACGAGGCCAATGCCGTCGTCGCCCGGTTGGCCTCGAGGGTGTTCCATGTGCCCCGGTGCGTCGCCCGGCTGTACGACCCCCGCCGGGCCGAGATCTACCGCCGTCTCGGGATCCAGGTGATCGCCCCCGTGGACTGGAGCATCCACCGCACCGCCGATCTGCTCACCTTCGCCCAGGCCAGCGTGGTGGTGAGCCTCGGGACGGGGCAGGTCGACATCGTCGATGCCGAGGCACCGCACCTGCTCGACGGCAGGCCGCTGGCCGAGGTCAGCGCCTCCGGAGAGATCCTCCCGGTGGCGATCAGCCGGGCCGGGCGCACGTTCATCCCGACCCCGGCCACCACGCTCCGGGCCGGTGACATCCTCCACCTCGCCGTGGTGTCCGCCTCCCGGGCGAGGCTCGAATCGATCCTGGGGACGAGATGAGGAGCGAGCCCATGGACGAGGTGCTGATCGTGGGTGGAGGGCGCATCGGCGCGTACCTCACGTCACTGCTGCTCGACGGCGGCCGACCGGTGCGGCTGATCGAACAGGACCCGGCCACCGTCGAGCGCCTGCACCGGACCGTGCCGGCCGACCGGATCGTGCACGGCAGCGGGGCCGACCCCGAGGTGCTCGAAGCCGCCGGGGCGCGGCGGGCCGGCACCGTGGTCGCGGTCACCGCCCGGGACGAGACCAACCTGGTCATCACCAGCCTGGCGAAGTTCGAGTTCGGTGTGCCGCGCACCATCGGGCGGGTGAACAACCCGAAGAACGCCTGGCTGTACACCGCGGACATGGGGGTGGACATCGCGCTGAACCAGGCGGACGTCATCGCTCACCTCGTCGCCGAGGAGCTCTCCCTCGGGGAGATGACCACCCTGCTCAAGCTGCGTCGGGGCCAGTATGCGCTGGTCGAGGAGAAGGTCCACCCGGCGTCGCCCGCCGCCGGGCGCAGCGTCGCCGAACTGGACCTGCCGGCGGAGTGCGTGCTGGTGGCGGTGCTGCGCGACCACGGGATCGAGAGCCCGCACGGCGACACCGTGCTGCGCAGTGGTGACGAGGTGCTCGCTGTCGTGCGCATGGACGCCGCCGCCCGGCTGGCCGAGGTCCTCGGCCCGACCTGACCTCAGGGCCGCAGCAGGCCGGCGAAGTCGTCACGGGACAGCGGCAGCGTGCTGACCGAACCGTCGGCCCGGGGCACCTCCACCGGGACGCCGTCGATCTCGAACGACACCTGACCGACGCCGGGCTGGGCGGTCAGCGTGCACACCAGCTGGGCGATGGCCAGGGTCTGCTCTTTCGCGGCGAGCTGCCGGAGCGCAGGATCCACCGCCAGCGCCGCCACCCCACCGAACACCCGGACCTCGCCGATCGACCCGGCGGGCAGTGCCGAGCGCAAGCCCTCCTCGGTCGGCGTGGCCGCCGGCCCGTCGAGGAGCAGGCGGACCACGTCGGCCACCGTCGGGCGGGCCGGGAGCAGGCGGTCGACCTCCACCACCAGATCGGCCTTCACGAAACACAGCGTGACCCTGGCCGCCGGATCCGTGGTCGTCGGCGCCACGGTCGTGGCCGGGAGCGTCGTCGGTGCCGTGGACGTCGTGGTCGCCGGGTCGGCCAGGCCGAAGGGGATCTGCCCGGGGGCGAACTCCTCGAACCCCTCGTCGGCCGCGATCCCGCATCCGGCGGCCCCAGCGGCCAGCGCAACCGCGACGAGCACGGTGCCTGTCCGCCTCACCCCCGCACCTCGACATCGACCGGCACGGTGACGGTGAAGCGGGCGCCCCCCTCCGGCAGGTTGCGCACCTCGACGCTCCCGCCCATGCACCGGACGTGTTCGGCGACGAGCGCGAGCCCGAGGCCGCTCCCCGGGCGTTCCTGCGACCCGGCGCCGCGGGCGAACCGCTCGAAGATCCGGCCACGGTCGGTCTCGCTGATCCCGGGCCCGGCGTCAGTCACCGAGATCACCGCGTTGGGGAAACGACCGCTGAGCCTGACCTCGGTGGCGCCCCCGGCATGGACACGGGCGTTCTCCACCAGGTTGACGATGATCCGCTCCAGGCGGCGCTTGTCGACGAGCACCTCACGGCCCTGCCACCACGGGTCGACCACCACCGCCGGGGCCGGATCGACCTGACCGACGATCCGGCCGATCAGCGCTCCGAGATCCTGGACCTCGACGCGGATTTCGCCGGCGCCGGCCTCCAGGCGGGCCATCTCCAGCAGGTCGGCGACCATCCGCTCGAACTTGGCCACCTGGCGGACCATGATCTGGACCACCTCGGCGTCTTTGGGGTCCATCCGAGGGGCACGGCGCTCGAGGACCCCGATGGACGCGGTCAACGCCGACAGCGGGGTCCGCAGCTCGTGGGTGACGTCGGAGGTGAACCGGCGCTCCCGTTCGATCCGGGCCTCGACCGCGTCGGCCATGGCGTTGAACGAGCTGACGATGCGGTCGAGGTCGGGATCCGGCTCGGGTGGCATGCGGATGGCGAGATCGCCGCCGGCGAGCTGCTCGGCGGTGTCGGCAAGACGGTGCAGCGGCCGCAGCGCCCGACCGGTGGACCACACCCCGAGGGCGCCGCCGGCGACGACGGTGAGCACCCCGGCGCCGAGCAGCGCGTTGCGAAGCACGGCGAGGGAGTCCCGCAGAGCCGTCAGGCCGAACACCTGCACGTAGGCCACGTCGAGGGAGGGGATGGTCACGGCGACGGCGAGGTGGGGCACCCCGGCGATGTCGAACCGGGTGCGGCCCGACCGGCCGGCTTCGATGGCGTCGACGAAGCCGTCAGGCAGCACGTCGGGACCCCCCGACAGGCTGCTCGAATACCACGCCCCGTCCTGGCGGAGCAGCGCGAAGCCACCCGCTTCTCCGACCACCGATGCGAGCAGATCCGCCGGCCGGGTGTCCGGGTCCCGCAGCGCGTCACGCACCACCCGGGCGTTGGCGAAGGTCTGGCTGGTCGTGGCGTTCTCACGCTGGAGGATCAGGTAGCTGCGCACCAGGGTGTAGGTGGTGAGGGCGAGCAGTACCGCCACGGCAGCAGCGCCGAAGGAGGCGCCGAGCGCGGTCCGGGCGCGCAGACCGAGCCGGTGGCTGCGCTCCTTGCGTCCACGGACCGGACGGTCACCTGAGCGAGACCTCACCTGACCAGCATGGCGTGCCGCCGGGGTGACCGCCCGGCGGCCCGACCGCTCGCGGGGAGCGGGTGGACTCACGCAGCGTGCGCGGGCCGGGCGACCCGACCGGCGGTGACCTCGAGATCCTCGAGGAACGTGGCCGCCCACCGGGCGGCGTCCCACCGGCGCACGGCGGCGCGCAGCCCGGCCATCCGGTGCCGCGCCCGGTTCGCACCCATGTGCCAGGCCTGCCGGAGCCCGGCGGTGAACCCGCGGATGTCGTGCGGGTTCACCAGCAGCGCGTCGCCGAGTTCGGCGGCCGCACCGGCGAATTCGCTGAGCACCAGCACGCCACGGTGGTCGACCTGCGCAGCGACGTACTCCTTCGCGACCAGGTTCATCCCGTCCTTCCACGGGGTCACCAGCATCACGTCGGCCGCCCGGTAGCACGCCACCAGCTCTTCGGTGTCGATCTGGCCGTTCACGTAGTGCACCACCGGCGGCCCGTCGCCGGCGTGACGGTGGTTGATGTCGGCGACGAGCGCCTCCACCCGGGCGCGCTCACTCCGGTAGCTCTCCACCCCTTCGCGGGTCGGGACGGCGATCTGCAGCAGCGTGGCCCGCCGGGCGAGCCCCGGTTCCGCGGTCAGCAGGCGGTCGAACGCCTCGAGCCGCCGATCGATGGCCTTCGTGTAGTCGAGCCGGTCGACACCCAGGTACAGGCAGCGGCCAGGGGCCACCTCGGAATGCAGCGCCGCAGCTCGGGCCAGCACGTCGGGACGGGCGGCGAGTCGTTCGAACTCGGCCACGTCGATGGACGCCGGGTACACCCCGGTCCAGGTCGAACCGCCCTGGCGATGGGCCCAGTCGTCGCCGAGCAGCTGCGCAGCGGCGTCCCGGAACCGTTCGAGGTCGAGGCTCGTCTGGAACCCGAGGAGGTCGGCGCCCCGCAGACCGTCGAGGATCTCCGAGCGCCAGGGCAACCGGGCGAACACCGACATCGACGGGAACGGCGTGTGGAGGAAGAAGCCGATCCGCAGGTCGGGCCGCCGACGACGCAGCATCCCGGGCACCAGCTGCAGGTGGTAGTCCTGCACCCACACGGTGGCGCCGGGTGCCGCCTCGGCGGCGATGCGATCGGCGAACCGGCGGTTCACCGTCCGGTAGGTGCGCCATGCGTCATGGTCGATGACCGGCGGGCGGATGGCGTCGTGGTAGGCGGGCCACAGGCAGCTGTTGGCCACGGTGTCGTAGTACCGGTCGATCTCCAGCTTCGACAGCGGCAGCCCGACCACGCGGATGCCGTCGACGGACGGCGGGAGCGGCCCGGTCGCCGTGCCCGGCCAACCCACCCAGGTCGCACCCCGGCCGTAGGCCGCCGGGCCGAGCGCCCGGACCAGCCCGCCGGGGCTCGCGACCCACCGGCCGGCAGCTCCATCCCAGGTGATTGGGAGGCGATTGGCGGCCACGATCAGCGACGAGTGGGGCATGGTCGTCTCCTTTCCGGAGCCAACCTTTGGCCGCCTGTGTGACGATTCCGCGCGGATCTGGTGGTGGGACGGGCACACCTGACCTCTGGCAGCCGCCGTCAGTGGTCACACCATTCCGTTCCGTGTCATGGAACCACGAGCCGGTAGCCGAGGCCCCGGACGGTCACGATCAGCGTCGGATCATCTGGGTGGGCCTCGACCTTGGTCCGCAGGCGTCGGATGTGCGCATCGACGAGCCGGCTGTCACCGAGGTAGTCGTAACCCCACACCCGTTCGAGGAGCTGATCACGGCTGAGCACCTGGTTCGGGTGGGCGGCGAACTCGCACAGCAGCCTGAACTCGGTCTTGGTCAGCGGGAGCGGTTCGCCGTGACGCAGCACCTGACCCTCGGCCTCGCGCAGTTCGAGGTCGCCGATCGTCACGGCGGGAGGCGGGCCTGAGGTCTCC
>FWPV01012379.1_pt1 | contig 11038 bp, 9 predicted proteins | sample 2228371 | NCBI WGS metagenome assembly FWPV01 (sample SAMEA103939776, study PRJEB20133) | metagenome | reverse complement strand
CTCCCAGGGCGACGACATCTATCACTGGCGTTTCGCCCCCCGCGCCACCACGCTGCGCAATATCGACTGGTACTTTTGGGCTTGGAGCAATCCGGAATCGATCCCCTTCGGCGGACAGGTCCAGGACGGCGGTGCGGTGCTGGGATTCTCGTATCACGATCTTTCCGCTCGGCTGCGCGTGCTGGGGCCGAACAACGCTTGGAGGCGGCTCCAGGAGATCCTGCGTTGGTTCCAAGAGGTTCAGGCGGCCGGCGGATACCGTGCCTATTACGATGGGACCCGTGACGGAACGTTGCAAGGCGGGGGAACGGCGGGCGGCTTGGGATTGGACCGCGAATTCTTCGAAAGCGTCCTCGTGCCCCAGATCATGCTGTACGGCTTTCTCGGATTTCAGCCGCGCGGAGACGGCTTTGCGCTGCACCCGCGGCTCCCCGACGATTGGCCGCAATTGACGATCGACCGCATTCGCTACCACGATGTCTTGCTGCAAATCAGCGCGGACCGAGACCGCATCGAGATTCGTTCGCAAGGTGCGTTGGACCAGCCGCTGCGCCTGATTCTGCCGCAACGCAGTTGGCGGGCCGAAACGTTGCCGGGCGGCGGAACGCAGGCACCGGTTCCGAGCGAGGGCGGGCCGGAGCACGTCTGGAGCATCGCGCCGGGAAAGGACTTCGCCGTGCGATTCCAAGCCGCCCCCTGAATCCGACGGCCGCCGGTCGGGAGCGCGGCCCGCACACAAGAGGGGCGATGCGCCGGCCCCGGTCCGCATGACGGATTTGCTTGGAGGTCGAACCGATGAGCGAGCTTTCTCCTTCTCACCCCGATGACGGCATGGTAGCGGGTGCACCGTGCCCGAGTTCCGCGCCTGCGCCCGCGGAGCGGAATGACGCATCCGGACGCTCGATCATGCTCTCTCTCCTGGTCCTGATCCTCGGCATTTACGCCTCCCTCGGGCTCCAGATTTACGCGATGTTTCGCAAGCCCGAGCCGTTGGAACGGGCGCGGGTGCAATTGGCGATCTTGCACCGTCTGCAAGAGTCGCAAGAGCAGGGGCGTCAACTGGTCAAGGAAGGGAAGCACTTGGAGGCCGGTTTGCTATTCGCCGATCTCGCGGCGGCATATCGTGTGCTTTTGCCGGAGCTTGACAAACCCGTCGGCGTGAAGCCGAGTATGCTGGAAGAGTCGGCCGTGTGGGAATTGCGTCGCGCCGGTTGCGGATCGGCGTACGGTGCGTATTTGAAGCTGCGCTATCCGCAGTGGTCTCCCGAGTAAAGATAGCCCGCCGGTCCGCGCCCGGCCTCGCACCGGGAGGACATCGACGGCCCGGTCGCCGAAAGCCGGCAAGCATGTTCCCCGGTATCGGCACGGCATCCTGTCTCAAATGATGACGGAGTTGCGACGGTGCATGGCGGAATCCTTTGCCTGAACAAACCGCCGGGCATCACCTCGCGCGATGCGGTGAACATCGTGCAACGTCTCGCCCGGCCGCTCAAGGTCGGCCACGCAGGCACGCTGGACCCGGCGGCGCAGGGCGTCCTCGTCGTCTGCGTCGGTCCGGCGACTCGGCTGATTCCCTTGATTCACGAACTCCCCAAATCGTACGTGGCGACGTTTCTGCTGGGTCGTTCCAGCCCCACCGACGATCTGGAGGCCGAAGTCACGCTGTTCGAGGATGGGGCCATCCCCGCGCCGGAGGCGGTGCGGGCCGCGTTGCCGCGGTTCCTCGGCCGCATCGAGCAGCGGCCGCCGGACTATTCGGCGGTGAAAATCGGCGGTCGCCGGGCCTACGATTTGGCGCGGCGCGGCGAAACGGTGGAACTCGCCCCGCGATCCGTGGAAATCCACCGGATCGACCTCCTGCGGTACGATTACCCGGAACTGGAACTGAGCATCGAGTGCGGATCGGGGACCTACATCCGAGCTTTGGGGCGCGATTTGGCGATCGCCTTGGGGACGCGGGCCGTCATGGCCGCTCTGCTGCGCACGGCCGTCGGCGATTTTCGGGTGGAGGAGGCCGCCGATCCCCGGGCCCTTGATCGCGACAATTGGCGGGCCTTCTTGCGTCCGGCCCGCGACGCGGTTCGGCACTTGCCTACGCTGCGACCGTCCGCGGAGGACCTGCGTCGGTTGCGGAACGGCGGCAGGATCGCCGTCGATCCGACGTTGTCGATCGGGGGCCGCGTCGCCGTCCTCGATGAACGCGACGAACTTGCCGGCATTTGCGGGGTGATGGCGCAAAATATCGCCAAGCCGCTCATCAATTTTCGGGCGGAACGCGGAGGCGGCTCGTGACGGCGAAACCTGCTTTGCGCGGAGCGATGCAGCCTCCTGCCCGCGCCGCGGTCGCCCGGCGAATGGCGGCCGGAGAGACGCCGCGTCGGCTGTTTTCCCTCGGTGGGTCTGGTCATTGCCGCACAAAACGGTCAAGATCAAGGTTTTGTCGAGCGCCGTCGGACTCGTGCGGGTCGGCGACGCAAGGGTAGCCGCTTTTCGTGATGCGGCGCCGTCGGGGGCGCCGCCGAAGACCTGAAATCCACTGATGACCGACCATTCGCTGAAAGAAACGCCGCTCGCCGCCTGGCACCGGCATCACGGTGCGCGGATGACGGAGTTCGGCGGCTGGGACATGCCGCTTTTTTATCCCGCGGGCATCTTGAAGGAGCACCTACGAACGCGGGCGTGGGCCGGGCTGTTCGATGTCAGCCACATGGGCCGCTTTCGGTTCCGGGGCGGCCGGACGCTGGAGTTTCTCCGCTACGCCTTGAGTCATGACGCCGCCGCCTTGTCCGTCGGCCGATCCCAATACACGCTGATTCCCAAGGAAGACGGCTCCGCCCTGGACGATGCCTTTCTTTACCGCTTCGAGTCGGGGGAATACCTGCTGGTCGTCAACGCCGCCAACGCCTCGGCGGATGCCTCGCACTTGCAGGCGATCGCGGATGACTTCGGTGTGGAGATCGAAGACCGGACCGCGGCAAGCGCCATGTTCGCTCTGCAAGGGCCTGCCGCCTGGCAGATCCTTCGCAGTTTGCAGCCGACGCTCTCCGACCCCATGCCGGGTCGGAATCGCTCGCTTGCGGTCTCCCTCTTGCAAACGCAATGCGTGATTTCCCGGACGGGTTATACGGGCGAGCCGATCGGATTCGAGATTTTTCTGCCGGCCGAGCAGGCCGAGGCGATTTGGACCCGGTTGATCGAAGTCGGGAGACCCCTGGGGTTGGGACCGATCGGATTGGGTGCTCGGGACACGCTGCGGTTGGAGGCCTCGCTGCCGCTCTTCGGGCATGAAGGCGGTACGGATCCCGGGGGCCGACCGATGCCGATTTTGGCCGTTCCCACATCGCGATTCGGCGTGAGCCGGGACGACGCAACGCGCGATTTCGTGGGACGCTCGGCGTTGGCGCGTCAATTCGCGGCCCTACAAGCGCTCCACGACGGCGGAGAGCCGGACGCGGCGGTCTTGCCGCGTCGGGTGCGGCCGCTGGCCGTCCTGGACCCCGGCGTGGCCCGCCACGGCGATACGGTGCTGCTCGGCGATCGAGCCGTGGGTTGGATTACCAGCGGGAGCGTGGCGCCGTACTGGAATTGGGCCGTCCTCTCGCACGAGCAAGACGTGCCGCCGCCCGTGGAAAACCCCGTTTCGGCCGAAGCGTGGGAGGAACATGACGGGGCGTCGCAAGCGGGAAAACGGCCCGTCGCCTTGGCTTACGTGGATGTCCGGCTCGATGAAGGCCTTCCGCCGGAGGTCCTCAGCCGGGGCAGGCGGTTGCGTGCGAAATGGGTCGATCGTCACGGGCGAGGCGACGTTCCGCCGTATTTCCGGCCCATGTTGCCCACGGCGTGATATCGAATCCACGTTTTTTGCGGAGAGGAGCGGCGGGGGAGCGATCGCCTCGCCGGCGGAGGCGAGCCGTGCGGAGACCCTACGGCTTGCCGACATGCGTTGAAGGTAATTTCGAGATGACTTCTGTTTTTTGACGTGACGAGAACGGAACCATGTCCTACCAACAAGCGGCCATCGAAATCCTGGAACGGGCGGTAAGCAATCACCAGTGGCGGCAGCGCCGGTGCATCAACTTGATCCCGTCGGAGATGACGCCTTCGCCCTTGGTCCGCCTCCTGCAAGTGACCGACCCGGTGGGGCGATACGCGGAGCACAATTTTCTCTCCAGCGTCAATCGCGAGGTTTACTACTACCAAGGCACGGACTTCATCGCGTGGGTCGAGGAACGTCTGATCCAAGAGATGGCCGCGTATCTCCGCTGCCGGCAGGTCGAGCCGCGGTTGATCAGCGGCCAAACGGCCAACATGGCGGTCTTCAGCGCCCTGGTGGCGTACCGAAACCGCCACGATTCCGCGCGGGAGGTGGAGAGGATTCGGCTGGTGTTGAACCATCACCTCGGCCTCGGCGGCCATCTGAGCGCCCAGCCGATGGGTCCGATGCGGGATTACGTGGCCAAGGATCCCGCCACCGGAAAATTCGCGGTGGTGCATTTCCCGGTTTGCAAGGACAATCCCTACCGTGTGGACGTTCAGGCCCTCGCCGACCTTGTGGCCGACAAGACGCCCGAGCTGGTGATCTTCGGCAAGAGCATGTTCATCGAACGGGAACCGGTGGCCGAGGTCCGCAAGCTTTTCGCGGGTCGGGCCGAGCGTCCGCTCTTCATGTTCGACGCGGCGCACGTGCTGGGCAGGATCCCATCGCGGAGGGCGCGGACTTGGTGACCGGCTCCACGCACAAGACGTTCTTCGGCACCCAGCGAGGCATCATCGGTGCGTCGTTGGAGGAGGACTCGCCCTGGAATGAGCTGTGGCAGACGGTCCGCCGCCGGGCCTTTCCCGGCTTCCTCAGCAATCATCATCTGGGAACGATGCTCGGCTTGCTCATGGCCGCCGTGGAGATGAACGCCTTTCGCGACGCATACCAAAAGCAGGTCGTCGCCAACGCCAAGGCCCTGGCCAAGGCCCTGCATGAGGCCGGCGTCGGGGTGGAGGGAGATCCCGCCTTGGGCTTTACCGAAACGCATCAAGTGCTGGTCCACGTGGGCGAAGGCCGAGGCCAAGCCGTCGCCGAGCAATTGGAAAAGAATCACATCATCGTCAATTACCAGGCCCTGCCGCACGACGCCAATTTCACGGTCAGCTCCGGTCTGCGATTGGGCGTGGCCGAGATGACCCGCTTCGGCATGAAGGAAAAGGACTTCGGCGAGTTGGCGGAGTTGATGGCGGACGTCATCCTGCGCAATCGGGACGTCGCCGACGCGGTGGCACGATTCCGCGGACGGTTCCTGGAAATGCAGTACTGCTTCCAGGGCGAGGAGATTCGGGAGCTGAAGGAAAAGCTGCTGGAGACCTTCGCCTAAGCGATTCGGCAGCGGATCGAGGGTCGAATCCGGCGTCGTCGTGCGAGACGCGCGACGGCGGGTTCAGCGCGTGGAGCTTCAGGTGCCCGCCGCTAAAGTAGCGGCCCAATTCCCGCCGAAATCCAGCAAGAGCGCCAACAGCAAGGGGGGCAGAACGGACGCGATGACGGCCGCCGCCCGCAGGCGGCCGCGGAATCGCCCCGCCGGCGTCTGATCCAGCTTCAAGTACGACCAAGCTACGGCCAGCAGCCATAGGACGCCCGCGAAGCCGGCCGCGAAGACGCCCACCCGATACAGGCTCAGGACGGACCGCCACAACGATTTAAGGTAGTCGTTGGTCGCGGAGTCGAACACGAGCAGGGCGTGCAGGACGGTCATTTCGGCCTGCTCGGTGCTGGTGACGAGAATGGGACGGTTTTCGTACCATCGTTCCCGGATCAGCCGCTCTTCGAGGAAAGCTCGAGGCAACCGCACGCGTCCTCGCGCCTGCTCGCCGAGATACAAGGCGACGTATTCATCCACGGCTTGGTTGACGGCGGCGAGCAGGTTCTGTTCGCATTCCAGGGGCGTGGTGTAGGGGCCCACGCGGATCGGAAGGTGATATTCGCCGCCCACGCGCGCCGCGCGCTCATCGACCCAGGCGGGCGGGGGAGCGGCCTGTGCGGTATGCAGCGGCGTAGGACTTCGGGTGGGAGACGGGTCGGCCTGATCGGCCCCATCCCGCGCGGCTTCCTCGGATGCCTCCGCGCCCGGCGCACCAGCGGCGGTTGAGCGCGGCGGCGACGGCGCGCTCGGCGGACTCGGCGGCACTTGCAAATCGGACGATCGGGTGGCATCGGCGGCAAGCCCCTCCGGCGGTCCGAAGGCGATGCCGGTTACCCGACTCTGCACGCCCGACCGCACTTGAAACCACGAGATCGCCGCGACTCCGATCAGGCCGATCAAGATCAGGCAGGTGCCCCCGACGACTGCGGCAAGCACCACGGCGAACCCGCGAAATCGGCCGGCGGCCAACACAATGCCCCCCAGAATCGCCGGAATCGCCAGCACGGCCGCGATAATCAAGAGTTCCGCGAAAGAAAACATGGCATTCCGCCTCATATCAGCGTTGACGCATGGCCGGGACGACCGAGCCGGATGAGCCGGCCGGACTACGCGCTCCCTGCCGGATTTCTCTCAACCCACCCGTCTATTCGTCCCAACGAGGTTGGGATTCGCGCTTGAGCAACGGCGTGAACCACGGGGCGGCCATTTGAACGGTAAGGCTGGTCGCCACGGCCGGCATCATCAACCAGTGGAGCGGAAACTCCCAAACCGTGGCGACGACGGCCGCGGCCGCGGCCGCGATGATGAGCGAACCGATGGTCACCCGTTGAGATCGCATGGGGTCGCACAGTCGCCACCAACGCAGAATGAAGAACAGCGTGCCGAAGACGGCGATCATGGCCGGCAACATCGGCTCTCCGCCGTCGTAGAAGCCGGAGGGTACGTTCCAGGGCAAGCGGAGATTGCCGCTCATCGCGCGGAAGCCGCGGGGATCGAAAGGCAAATCCGCCAAGAAGAACTTCATCAAGGTGAAGCCGAGCACGCCCAGCAGGAGGCCGACCACCAGCATGATGAAGCGCCGCAGGGCGGCATCTCCCTCGCGATCCTCCCAGAATTTGCCGGCGATCAGGATGCTCCACGAGGCGAACACCGCCATGGAATAGACCCAGGCCGCCTGGGGCAAGGAAGGGATATCCTGTTGAAAGCTCCGCAGCAGGGCGAGGATCAGCACGGCGATGGCGGCAACGGCGCTGGACGCCAGCATGGAGCCGCATAGTTCCATGACGCGGAGTCGCAGGGGCCGCCGGCTCAATTCCGCGCGCAACATCCGGCGGCGCGTGCCGGCACTGTAATATTGATGGACGATCGTTTCCCGTTCTGCCGCCGCCGACCCCGGTGCGTTCAGGCCGCCGGCTTGCCCGCCGGGGAACGGCGTCGCCGTCGCCTGGGGCTTGACCACCAATGCCCGAATGACCCAGTAACAAGCGTAGAGCATCAGCAACCCGGCGAGGGCGGGGAAGATGAACCCGGCATTGAAGAACACGAGCACCACCAAGCCCGCCAGGACGAGAACCTTGACGGGAGTGGTCATCTCGCGGGATTCCCAGACCTGCCGCAGCCTGCGGACGCCGCGTTTCACGCCGCGATAGATCGGCTCTTCGTCGGGCGGTTCCGCCAACTCGGCTTGCACGTAGGCGGTTTCCGCATCCTCGCTCCGCTCGTGCCGAGGCCGGTCCGTCGCCTGACCGCTCGATGCGGCGGTGACGGTCGGTCCGCAATATCCTCCCGCCGGAGGCGCCGGCAACAAGCTCAGCATTTCTCCCACGTCGTGGAATCGTTTTTCAGGATCCTTTTCCAAGGCTCGGGCCACCACGGGCCGAAACTCGCCGGGCAGGGCGCTCAAGTCGGGCGATGCCGTGAGGTGCTTCATCAGAATCTCGCCGACCGTCTCGCCCTCGAACGGCAACCGACCCGTCAGCATTTCGTAGAGCATCACGCCCAGGGCGTAGATGTCGATCTCCTTGCCGTAGCGGCCGTTGGCGATCTCGGGAGCCATGTAATGCACCGTGCCCACGCTCTCCGTCTGACCGCTGCGGCGGCTGCACGCGATGAACTTGGACAGGCCGTAGTCGCCCACCTTGACCACGCCTTCCTCGCAGAAGATATTGCCGGGCTTGAGGTCGCGATGCACGATGCCGTGCTTGTGCAGATGGCCGACTCCCGCCGCCAAGCCGTGGAACCAGGCCATGGCTTCCGAGACGGGCAGCCCCTGCGGGTGCTCGGCCAAGACATCCTGAAGCGATTTCCCGGCCACGTACTCCATCACCACCCAGTAGTTCTCGTCCGCGTCTTGCAGAACGTTGTAGATCGACAGCAGATTGGGGTGCTTGAGGTTGAGGCAGTGCGCGATTCCCCGCAGCTCGACCTCCAGATTGCGCCGGATGAGTTTGAGGGCTACGTCCTTGCCCGAATCGGCGACGGCATAATAGACTTCTCCGAAGCCGCCGTGGCCGATGCCCCGCTTGATCGTATACCCCTCCAGCGGTCGCGCTCCGCTGGGATAGAAGAAGCGGCGACCGGCGGGAGCGGCGTCGGGCGGAGGGGGGCTGCCGGATTGGTTCGGTGAACGGTATGCCACGGCGAAATCGGTCTCCAACATGAGATCCTCCATCCCCCCGCCTCGGCGGGTGTCCCTCACGTCGCCCCTTTATTCTAACGTCATTCGTCGCACGACCAAACTTCTTGACGTTTTTTGCGATTCGACCGCCGGGTCGCATGCCGCGCATGGCTCAATCCGCCGGCGGCTCCATGGTGAACGACCAATCTTCCCCTTGCACATGAGAGGCAATGCTGAGCGGGGCACGGTCCTCCACCGTCTTCCCGTCCGCCGTGAAGCGTCCCCGGGTCTTGCAGTAAAGGCGACCGTTCTCGCAGAATAGGACCACCTCCCGCGTCCAATCGCGACAAAACACGTGGCACCGCGGCTTGGCTCCCAGCAGAAGATGGTCGGCCATCAAGAGCGTTCCGTCGGTCGTCGGCAGTGTGCGGTGTCCGCTCACGTACTCCAGCCGAGCGGAGGCGCTGAGGGCATGGGGGCGTCGAAATCGCATCCGCACCGCCGTTCCCAAACGCAACTCGCAGGCGTCCGGCAACAGCGTCGTCCTTTCGACCAAGCGCCCGTCCAGCCACGTCGGTCGAAACGCCTCGATGCAGTAGCCTTCGTCCTCGCGCATGATGCGGGCGTGCCTGCCGGAAAGGTCCGCGATCAAGGGCACATCCGCCCCGCCCGCCGGTTCCGCTCGGCCGAGGGTTACCGAGGACTTCAGGCAGACCAAATAGCCGCCGACCCCGTCCACCCAAAGCAGGAAACGTTCCCAGCTCGAGCAGTCCAGGGTCGGCATGACAATGCGGTCCTTTTCGCCGAACAACCACATATCGGGTCTCCCGCGGTCGGACGCCGAGGCGGAGGGTGCCTGTCGGAAAAGCAACCTTCCTCTCGTGCCTCCCCTCATCAGCGCACTTGAGCCACGTCCCCCTGCGGCACGCCTTCGCCCTCCGCCGCCGCGGTTTCGGTTTGCTGCTCATCGCCGAAGTAGCGGGTCACTTCATCCACGATATCCGGTTTGTCGGCCTGCTCCACGGGGATTTCCCCGCGATATTGCGATTCGGCCGCCACCATCCGCTCGGCCACGTCCAGTTTGGTACGCAAATCGGCAATCAACTCGCGGACGCGGCCCAATCGGCTGCCGTCGATTTGCAGGGAGGAGGCGGTTTGAGCGGCCTCGATCATCTGCAACCGCGCCGTCAGGTTGGCGACTTCCACTTCCAATTGTCGCTTGGCGGCCAACATGCCTTCCATTTTCTCCCGAGCCGCCTGCAACGTGCGGGCGCGTGCCGCGTGAATCTGCTCCATGCCCGCCAACGTGGCTTCGTTGACCTTGTAGCGCTCGAACCTGGCGGTCAGATCGGCCCGAACCTGGTCCGCGCTGTACTCGCGCCCGGCGTAAACCACCTTGGTCTTCCCGGAGGCGGCGTCATCCCGCAATCGGGCAATGGCCGCCTTTTCCGAAGCCAAGCTCTCCCGCATCTGGGCGATCTGCCGTTCCAGACGCTCGACCTCCACTTCTTCCCGGGCGATGGCGTGCATGTTTTTGCGAATCTCGGGGATCAACCCGTCGATCATCGTCCGCGCTCGACGAATCTGGAACTCGAGAGGAACGGCGTCGACGACTGCCTCCTGGGCCAAGCCGGCCGAGGTGCGCACATAGCTCACGAAGTCTCGCCCGAAGAAAAACGTCCCCGTCAGTAACAACACTCCCGACCCGATCAGAATCTTCTTCAACATGGTTCGTTCCTCCGCACTGGGCGCCGATGGACTTGACCCTTGACCGCGACATAAACTGGAGAGGTCGTTTTTCTCGGCTCGCATTCGCCGGCGATGGGCTGCCGGGGGAACCCGACCTCGCTGGGTTATTCGCTCGCCGAAACCGAATCTTGAAAAAATCTTGGAAGGCAATTCGCGCGGCGTCGCACGGGCATGTTTGATCGGGGCATCTGTACCCCCGACGAGGCGTGCTTCGTGTCCATAACGATCAAGCGGTAGCTCCATGCGTGAATCCACGGAATCTCTGATCCAGCGCATCCACGCAGCCCACGGTCGGGTGGGAATTGTATGCAGCGGTGGAGGGGTTCAGGCTCTTGCCGGGTTGCTGTCCGTGCCGGGAGGCTCGCGGACCGTCTTGGAGGCCGTCGTCCCGTACTGCCGACGTGCCGTGATTCGGTATCTCGGCGCGCCGCCCGACCAGTTTTGTGCCGAGCCTACCGCCCGCGCGCTCGCGATGGCCGCATTCTTCCGTGCCCTGGACCTGCACCGCGAGGAGTTCGGGGCCGACGCATCCGCCGCGCACAACGATGTTCCCGTTGCGGGTGTGTCATGCACGGCGTCGCTGGCCACGGATCGGCCCAAACGAGGGCCTCACCGGATTCACGTGGCCGCTCAGAGCGCCGCCGCCACCGTGAGTTGGTCTCTGGAGCTTGAGAAGGACAAGCGCACGCGCGCGGAGGAGGAAGACATCGCCGCCCGCATGATCTTGAATGCCGTGGCTGAAGTCAAAGGGATATCGGCGGAG
>FWPV01015333.1_pt1 | contig 11039 bp, 4 predicted proteins | sample 2228371 | NCBI WGS metagenome assembly FWPV01 (sample SAMEA103939776, study PRJEB20133) | metagenome | reverse complement strand
GGGTGAGATTTACCCTTTATTTGAAGCGCCACAAGACGCTTTACACAGTTCTTTGACAGCGCGGCTCGTCCCGGGCAGGCCCGGTTCGAGATCAGCATTTAGGGCGGGGCCAAAATCCCCGCCAACCAAGTGCAGGACGCGGCACCCGTAAGCGGTTGCAGCCACCCCCGCACAAGCCCGTCTCCGAGCCACCAGATTCTCGAGCTGCTCGGAGCCACTCCGTCCTGTTGCGAGCTATTCCGAGCCCCAGGAAAAACCCCCAAAACAGAGCCCGCTTCACCGCTTCGGTTTTTGGGTTTTCCCCGGCAGTTCCGCGTCCTATTTCTTTATCCTTAACACCGTCAGGGAGTAGGGCGGCGCTTCGTAATCGAAGGTTCCGCCAACGCTGACGATTTCCGTCGTGGGTACCACGGCGTGTGGATTGCCAAAGTCGTTGACCGCCGCCGGGTCAGCGGCCGTGAGGACGGTTTTCACGGCGCTCCCGGCCTGGTCCCCTGCCCCGCTGAATTCAATGCTTAGCGGTTTGGCCGCCCCGCCGCCGTTGACCAACTTCAGAATCACATCCCCGCTCCGCGTGTCGCGCACAGCGGAAACCGCGAAGTCGTTACCCCTGCCAAATCCCCTGTCGGTAAACTCGTGCCTGAGCGCCCCATCCAGGAAACAGCGGATGCGCCCGGCGTCAACTTCGACCCGGATGTCATACCAGCGCTTCAATTCAATCCGGCCCGGCCGGTCGCTGCCGGCAAGGCTCCGCGCGCCGTTGACACTCTTCTCCACCGCGTCGCGCGTGTTGTTCCACCCGCCCAGGTTCCACCAATAGTAGTTGTCCTGGTCCCGCGCCCGGAAACCGATGAGAAAACCCTCCGCGCCGCCGGTTTTTCGGGCGCGCAGCGTCAGGGTGTACTGCTCCCCGCCCGTGAACCCGGCCAGCCGGCTGAGTGCCGGCTGAGCCTTCCCCGTCTGCCGATACGTTCCATCCGCGACCGTCCAGGCGCCGGACTCGGCCTGCCAATGAGAGGCGGGGGCCTCAAAGATGTCCCTGAAGAGTTCGTTGGAACCGCGGCTCACCCGGACATCGTCAAACTCCGCCTGCGTGTTCCAGGTGCCCAGAAAAATGCCGCCCGATCCGCCCGGAGCCTCGCCGGCCGCCGCGCCTTCCCGCACCGTGGTTGGAAACCAAAGGTCGCCGGCGTGGTGGCTGAACAACTGCTGCACATAATAGTTGATGGTGGGCGCCACCTGCGTATTGGAAAAATAAATGAGATTCGGATTCCACTGCGTGAATCCCCGTTTCCCAAGGAGCGGCGCGTAGGAGGCGAAGGGGACCACATCGCCGTTCCGCTCCAGGCCGGTGAGGAAGGCGGCCTCCGCCAGCGCTGAACGCAGCGTGCTGCGCCGCCGGTCGTCGTGGGCGGCATACTCCCCAACATACACCTTGGCCCCCGCCCGGTCGTAAAGGTCGTATCGCTCCAAGTGGTCCCAGAACCACTGGGGCGATTTGTAGTAGTGCTCATCCACCATCGGAATGCGCAGCTCGTTGGCAAATTTCCAGCCGTTGTCGAAATCCTCGCCGTCCGGCAAAGGGCCAACGGTGCCGATGACGGTGATTTCAGGATGCTTTTTCCGGAGGGCGTCGAAGATCATCTTGAACCGCTCGCGGAAGACGGGCGTAATGTGGTCTTCGTTGCCAACTCCCAGAAATTGCAGGTTGAACGGCGCGGGATGCCCGGCGGCGGCCCGCACCGATCCCCACTTGGAGGTGGGCGGCCCGTTCGCCCATTCGATCAGGTCCAGCACCTCCTGGATATACGCGGGCATCTCCTCGAGCGAAAGGCCCCGCTGGCCGGTGCCGCCTTGGTGATCGGCATTCTGGCAGCACACCCCCGCTGCCACCACCGGCAGCGGTTTGGCCCCGATGTCCTCGCAGAATTGAAAATACTCGAAGTAGCCCAAACCGACGGGATTGATGTAACCCCAAATGTTTGGCTGGCCGCGCCGCTGCTCCACCGGACCCACCGTGTCCTGCCAGCGATACAGGTTGCCCAACCCATAGCCATGCACCAGGCAGCCGCCGGGAAAACGCACAAACTTCGGCTTCAAATCCGCAATGACCTGCGCCAGGTCCGCGCGCAGACCGTTCGGCCGGTTCCTGAACGTCTTGCGGGGGAACAGCGAGACCTCGTCCACCGCCACGCCTCCCCGCGTGAGGGATAGCACCACCAGCCGTGCCGCGTCCTCCGACCTCCCGGCGGTGAGGCTTGCGACCCTGCGCCCCCACTCCCGCCCCGACACCTCCAGCTCCGCCTCGGCAAGCGACTCGCCCCCCGGCGATTCCAGGCGCACTTGGAGCCGCGACGGCCCTTCGAGCCTCCCGCTGCCGCCCCAGCGGTTGCCCGTGAACAATTGGCGCGCAAAAATCCCGATGTCGTATTGCTCGCCCGCGCGGACGGGGATGCCGTCGAAGCCCCGGTTCAACAGACCAAATCCGGCTCCGGTCTCGAACGTTTCGATCACGAGGTAATGCGGGTTGTTCGGATGCAGCGGCACCGCATCGGTGATCTTCAATGATCCCCGCGCCCCGCCGCGCGACACCTCTTCCCAGCCGGTTAACGGGCCCCAGTCATTCCGTTCCACGGCCGAGTATTCGAACGAGCGGTTCTGCACCAGCTCGGCATACAGCCCGCCATCGGCCGCGTAGTTGATATCCTCGAAGAAAATGCCCACCAAATCCGGACTGATGGGCTTGCCGGGACGGTCCAAGTGAACGGAGACGGTGGTTCGAGGTTTCTGCCCGGTTGGTTCAGGCGCTGCCGAAACGCAAGGGTTCGTGAGCATGAGACTGCCAGCCAGCAGCAGGCACGTGGAAGGGAGCAAGCGCATGGGATTCATTGAATGCAGACGCCAAACGAGATGCGAGTGAATTGTCAGGGAAAGATGAGCCGATAAAACACGCTGCCAGGGTCGGGATTCAACGGCACGACAATTTGGTTGGTCACCGCCGAACCCGGCACCTCGCTCCAGGTGGGTCCAAGGCCCTCCGCGAGCGTGTTGGTTTGCACCTGCAACCGCCAGCCGATGCGGTCTGCCGGCCAGGACAGCGTTAGTTTCCCGTCGGCCGTGGCAAAGACAAGGTTCGTGGGGATGGGGTTCGCCGCGCTGACGATGCGCAAGATGCCATCGGTGGCAAGCGTGCTGACGTCCCAGGCCAGCCCCGGGCCGGGCGTGGCGGGGAAGACTTCCGCAAAGGCGCCGCTGTAACTGGCCGCGTCAAACAGCTTGAAGGCATCGCCGGCCGTCAGCTCGCCCGCCAGGTTGGTCACGGTCAACGTGCCGCCGTAGCTCACGCTGGTCAGTCCATGCACCAAGTCGTTCGTTCCCGTCGCCTTGTTCAGCTCCATCACCGTCGCGCCGGCCAGCGACAGCGAGTTGTGAATGGCCAGCGCCCCGACGGAGACACCGGGCGAAAGCGTGCCGTCAGCGAGGACCGTCACCGCCCCCGCAATACTGCCGGCGCCCCCCAAACGGCCCCCCGCAACCACGACGCCGCCGGCGCCCACAGAACCGTTTACCACCAACGCGCCATTGCTCACGGTCGTTGGGCCGGTGTAAGTGTTCGCCCCGGCCAGCGTCAGCGTCCCCGGTCCGTCCTTGACCAACCCCACCGTCGCACTGCCGTTTTGAATCGAGCCGGAAACGTTGAAATCACCCGGCCCGCGCAGCGTTAGGGTGCGCGTGCCGCCGGCCGCCGAAGAAACGATTCCTCCCAGATTGAGGGTGCCCGCATCCGACTGCAGCACGTAAAAGCTGCCGCCAACGTTGACGGTCAGTCCGCCGATGGAGTTGCTGCCCGCGACATTCTGAATCGCAACGACGTTGGTGTTTCGGCCGCTGAGGCTCACTGCCGGGGCGGTGATCCCCCCCGAGCTCCCCTCCAGTTGCAGCGTCGAACTGCCGCTGTTGTTGTTGCGAATCGAGATGGCGCCGAAGCCCCCCGCCGCCAGGGGAGACGCCAAACGCACGATGCCTTCGTTCGCCGTGGTGCTGCTGGTGTCCACGTAGAGCGTCCCGGAGACGGAATTCGAACCGCTCAGGACCAGCGTCCCCCCGCCGCTCTTGACCAGGCCCTTGCCGCCCCCCAGCGGCGCGGATATCGTCGTCGTGTTCTGATTCACCACAATGCCGGGAGAGGCGCCGGACCCGCTGTCGAGCGTGAGAACGCTGCCGCTGGCCGACAAGAGCGTCCAGGTTTGCCCCCCTGACGTGTCGCCGAACTTCAACCGCCCCAGGCTGCGCGAAGAGTTCAGAACCACACTGCGGTTGCCGGTGATGTTCAAGGTGCTGAAGTCGGCCGTGTAACCCGCGCCGTTGGCAACCAGTCCGCCGCTCCAGCGGGTCGTGTCACTCCACAAAGCGCTGCCATCGAACACCCATGTGCCGTCGCCGATGTCCGAGGCGGGCGGCTGGTTGGTCAGCAACGCGGCAATCTCGGCCCCCGACAGGGCGAAGTGCGTCAGCACCACCTCGTCCAGCCGTCCCCGAAACAGCGGGTCGGCCGGATACTGGCTCTTGCCCAGGTAATTGCGCCTCGGATTGAAGTGGGATGGCAGGATTGAAAAAGTGGTCGAGGAGGCGGCCACCACCCCGTTGGTATAAAGCCGGGCGACATTGTTGCTCAGAGTCACCGCCACGTGCCACCACTGCCCGACGGGCAGCGACGCGGCCTCGAGGAGCTGCTCGCTGCCTCCATTCTTGATGGCGAACCTCAGGGTCCCCGCGCCCGAGCTCGGGGTGAGGAAGAGATATTGGGACGTGTCGTTGCCGAAATCGAAAACCCGCTGCCAGTTTCCGCCACCGTCCCAGTTCACCCAGGCGGCAAAACCAAAGCCGGGGCTGTTGGCGGTGTTCACCGGCAACTGCACGTAACTGTTGGTGCCATCCAGTTGTATCGCCTGGCCAAACCACCCCACCGGGTAGCCGGGAAGCCCAACCGCAATGCCGTTGTTGCCGAAGCCGAACGCGTCCAGAACATTGCCTTCAAACTGGAGCCACGCGGCGGGCCGCCCTCCGCCCGGCAGGCCCTCCTGCAAATAGCCCACCCGCGAGGGCTTGTCCCGATACGTCACCCCCGCGGCCGTCAGCGACCCGTCATCCCATTGCACGCGGCGAACGTCCTCCACCCAGTTGTATAGCGCGTAGCGCTCGACAAACGGCGCGTTCTCCAGCATGTCCATCATGGCGTTGAGGCACGCCTGCTGCTGCGCGTAGCTCGGGTCGGCGCACCCGGTCCAGTTCGCGCCGTTGTTCCATTCAGTGATCCAAAGCGGCCGTTTGACCTGGTCGTAAATGCCTTTCAGCGCGTTATACATCTGGTTTGCCGCCCCCGCGGGATTCGACGGGTCATAGCACCGGTAGTAATGAACGGCCACGAAGTCCACCCGCAAACCGGCTGCGTCCGCCTGCGAGATGAATGGATACAGCCAACTGCTCCATCCGCCGTCCGTCGTCGCCGGCGAACCCACGCGCAATCCCGTCGCCAGCAGGTCCGGCCACGACCAGATGGCGTCGCCAACCGCGATGTTCGCCTGGCTCGAGCTGTCCGGCTCGTTATAACCCAGCAGATGGCTCGCGCCGCGCGTCTGCCAGTTCTGGCCCAGCCCCGGCCACCAGCGGTTTTGCCGGATCGGCACGTATTCCCAGTCCAGCGTTGAGTTCTGATCTATGTTCCAGTTGTAATACCACCGCACATTGAGATTTCCCGGTATGTTGCCGGCAATGCCCTTCTTTGCCGTCCAACGCCAGGGAAAGATGCGCACGAACGAAACGGAATTGTCCAGGGCCGCCGGCATGATGCTAACCTCCAAATCCCCGTCTTGGGCCACGAAATTCCGGCTGATCCCCGTCCCATCCCCGTTCTGGGCGAACGTGGCCGTGTACCCCCGCCGGAGCTTGAACGAGCGGATGGCATTATTCAGCGGCAGGCTCGAATCACTGTAGGCCGTGTATTGGCTCAGATACGCCGAGGAACCGGTGAAGTTCGTGCCGCTGAACACTTGCACGGGCTGATACCCCGGCGGGTGCGGAATGACCACCGCCCCCATCCCATGCTCGACGACCCGCACGTTGCCGCCAGCGACCGCCGCCGCCCCGCCAACCTGAATCCGGTTGAGATAAGTGGACGCCACCACTGACGGTCTGACGCCGGGGAGAAAGAGCCACGCATCGGGCGAATTCAGATGGATCACGGAGCCGGGCAGCGGGTCGTTGGTGGTGGTGACCCAAAGCTCGCTGCGGGCCGTCAGGGTCACCGTCAGGTTGCTCAAAGCCGTGTAAGTGTGGATGCCGTTGGTGATGGTCAATGTCTGCGCTTCCGCCGCCAGGCCAAGACCGGCCCCGACCACCATCGCCAGCCTTTCACACAGTCTTAATTTCACCAGCTTATTATATCCGAGTGAGCGGCACAGCGAAAGCCGGACGTTGAAGGGCTCCGGCGTTGGGAAGTCTGTTGTTCAGACGGTGTGCCGGCCGGGGCACCGGCAAATGGCATGTCACCTTGCCCTACTTGCCCGAGAGGAAGCGGGAACCCGGACGATACGGATCCGCAATGGAAACCGGCGGGTCAAGTCCGGAGCTACCACGGCTTGCGATCGTTGAGGGCTTTGAGAATCGCGCGGCGCAGGGCCAGCGCGTCAATGCTGCCGGTTTCCTTGTGAATCACTTTGCCCTCGGGCGCAATCAGCACGGTGTAGGGCACCTCCCCCTGCCAGTCGGGATCGAAAGCATCAATCAGCTTCTCGCGATCGCCAGAGGCAAAAATATAATTGCGGCAGGAAGCCTGCTTCTTCTTAAGCATGTCCAGGACCGCCTTTTCCTCCTCCGGCCGGTTCAAGGACACCGTGACCAGCTCGAAATCGCGGTGGCGGTACATGCGGTTGATCTTCACAAACTCATCGAATTCCGCGATACAGGGAGCGCACCAGGTTGCCCAAAAGGTGACCAGGCGGAATTTGCCGGATTCATTCCTGCGCAGCGCCCGCAACGCCGCCGCATCCGCCGGCTGGACCGAAACCGGTTCGGCCGCCAGCTTTTCCAGGTAAGCCTTCACCCCCTCCGCTTTGTCCGACCACTTGACCGAGCACCCCACCACCTTGGTGCGGGTCACCGGCGGCTCCCGACCTGCCAGCAAGGCGTCTATTACCTCGCGAACGTAGTGCCGGCGGACGTGCTGCACGCGCTCGGAATCATCCACGGCCCCTTGATATTGCAGCTTCCGCTGGCTGTCGAATACGAACACATGGGGCGTGGCCACCGGCCCATAGGCGCGCGACACCTCGGCTGGGTCCCCGTCATAAAGATACGGAAAATTGAAAGCCCGTTCCCGGGCGCGCAGTTTCATTTCCTCGAACGAATCGCTCAGGTCCGTCCAGCCCAGCTCGTCCAGGCGAACCGACCGCGGGTCATTCGGCGAGATGGCGACGACCGCCACCCCTTTTCCCGCGTAATCGCTCGTCAATTGCTTGAGACGTTCTTCATAATACTGGGCCGTGGGACAGTGATTGGCCGTAAAAACCACGACCAACACCCTGGCTCCGGCAAAATCCTGGAGGGAGTAATTCCGCCCATCCACACCCGGCAACGTGAAATCCGGCGCCCGAGCGCCCACTTCCAGCGGCTTGGGTTGCGCACCGAGAGCCGGGGATTGCGCCAGCAGGACCAAGCCCGCAATGGGGGCAATGAACCGAGCTTTCACGCCCTCAGCATAAAGGCAGCGGTGGACAACGCAAGAGCCCGCACAGCCTGAGGTCAATATTCCGAGCTAGGGAAAAACCCGGTTCCAATCGCGTCGGATGTCCACCACGGCCCAGCCCCGGGCTTTGGCTTCGTCCAGTCCTTTGTCAAGCCGGCCGGTTTTGGCCTGCCGGTCGTAGGCATACTCGCGTTCAGCATCCGTATGGTGGACGTAAGCACAGAACCGCGGACCACTTCCGGCGCCGGTCCACTGGAGCATGGGCAGGTCGGCGTCAGAGTTGCCAACGGCCAGGATGGGCCGCCGGCCGATCACGCGCTCGATTGAAAGCACCTTTTCGTTGTGGTCATTGATCAGGCCAATCTCGGCCCGCCGCACAATCACGGGTTTGCCGTCGCGCACCTCCAGGCGGGTGAGCACACTGCTGCCAATCACCTGCTCAGGTGGAATGCCGTACACCTTCTCCGTCCACGGCCGCAGGAATTCCAGCGCGCCACCCGACACAATAAACGTCTTGAATCCGTTCGCCCGCAAATAAGCCAGAAGTTCAAGCATTGGCTGGTAAACACATTCGTGGAACGGCCGTTGGAAGCGGGGGTGTCGGGCGGTTGCGAGCCATTCCCTCACGACCGCGTCAAATTCCCCAGTCGTCAGCCCCCCATGCGTGCCTGCCGTCAGCTCAATCAGCCCATGCACCCCGGTGGCGATCACGCCCTCGAGATTGCCGGCCAGGGCCGACTTGAACGGCTCCTTGTCCTTCAATTCGGAATGACGCGATGCAGTCGCCTTCATCCGGTCCATGCCGAATAAGAACTGGGGATAGGCCGGCTGTTCGCACAAGAGTGTCCCGTCATTGTCAAAAACTGCAATTCGCTCCGCGGGTGCGACGTAATTGGGGTCCCCCTCCCTGACCACTTGGGAAACAAAGGCTTGCAGACGCTGTTTGATTGCTCCGTCATTCCAAGAGGGCAGCGGGTCCTCCGCGCACAGCGAGGTGAGAGCGGACGCCTGGACGCAGATCAAAGCCGAAAGGATGAATCTCGAGTTGAGCATGCCAACCAAGTAGCCGTTTGACTTGAACAGCACAATGACGAGACCGCAACAATTCGGTGACAACGGCGTGACGGCCGTCGGGCGGTCAGGGCACCGAGAGACGGTAGAACCGGACCGGTGCGGCCGGTGACGCGGGGATGACCACCGGGCCCGAAACCGGCCCTTCGTCCACCCAGATCGTTTCAGAGCCTTGCAGGGCCGCCGTGGACCAGAGCCGGCCCGGGGTGTTGGGCGTAAGCACGAGCGAACCCGGTTCCGTCCCCGGGCCGACCCGCAATTCCGGAACCCGCACTCCCAGGATTTCCACCTCGCCGATCTGCATCATGGACGCGCTGTTGGTCTTGATGGTGTTGAAACTGACGCGGTAGGTGGTGAACGTGCGGTTGTTGGAGAAGCTAACCTGTTGCACGTGCTGCCGGATCGGGTCAAGCGGCGCGCCGGCGGGATTCCGCCCCTCGGGCAGGCTGAGGAGGCCGGAAGCAATCAGCGTGTAGGTGCTTCCGCCATCGTTGGAACCGAAGAGGGAATAGTGGGCGGGATCTCGTCCGGGGAAATCGTTGCCCGTGTAGAAACGGAGGTGCCGCACCAGCGACGGTCCGAAGCCGGGGGTCACTACAAACCCCACGGGGCCCACAAACGAGCCCGAGCCGTTGTTGAGCCCAAAGTTGAGGTACTTGGAGGTGTTGTTGTCTATCGCATGAACCACCTCCTCGCCCGTGGGCGAACTGCCGCCGAAACTGGTAACAGGGTCCCCCGGCTGCGTCACGTCGGGCCAGGCGGACATCACGGTCACGGTGGCAACCGCGCTAGTTGCGCTCCCCGCCGGGTTGCTGGCAATCAACCGGTACTCCGCCGTGTCCAGCGGCGTAACCTGCGCCAGCGAGAGGTTGGTGGTGGTGGCCCCGGAAACGCCGGGTCCGTTCACCAGGTCCACGTAGGCGCCGTTGGTCCCGCGCTGCCATTGGAAGGCGGGGGACGGCACCCCCACCGCCGTGGCGGACAGCACCAGGTTTGAACCCTCCCAGCACTTGGTGGATTGCGGCTGACTCACGAACAACGGCGGCACGGCGCCGCCAACGCCGCTCAGGGCGAAAATGACGGCGGTTGCATCACTGGCGCCGCTGAAGGTGAGGAGAATGTTGGTGACCGGGCTGGCCGTGTTCGCGACGGTGACGGCGGCCGAATAAAGGCGGGGGTTGTTTCCGAACAGCGAATCATAAACGCCGCTGCTCACGTTCACCCGTCCGTTGGCGACGCCCGCCAAAGGCGTCTGGCCAACCCAATCCGGTGACACGAAACTCCGGCTCTGCGCCGTGCCATCCGCGTGCCGGATCAGGCAGCCCACGGTGACCGGCCCGCGGCCCGCGGCCGTCAGGAAAGACAAAGCCGAGAAAGCCGCCGGCGCCACGGGAATGAGACTGGCATTGGGAACGGCCGCGCTGAGGAACACGGCGTTGTTGGCACTGTAATTGGACGCCAGGAGATACCGGTGCGCCGGATAAAAACCGTTGGTGAACACCGACCCCGCCGAAGGCAGGCCGCTGTTGGTGGCAAACGGCAGATACCCTTTTTCATACCAGGTGTTGCCGTTGTTGGCCGTCCCGCCGTCCATGGTGGCGCTCGTGTAACCCGGCAACGGGGCAAAGGTCGGCGCGGCAGCTTCGACGATGACGTCCTGGTTGTAACCGGTCACTGCAATGGGAACGAAAGCGCCGCCCGTCGAGCCACTCATGGCGAAGATGCAGTTGTTGGCCCCGGTGCCATAATTGAACACGACCCGGGTGACCGGACTGGACGGGTTCGTCAACACCACGTCCGCTGAATACAACCGCGGATTCGAGGAGTTGACGCTGTCAAACGCAAAGGTCCGAACATCCACCCGCCCCTTCGCCGTGTAGGCCGGGCTCGAACCATTGAACCAATCCGGAATTGCCAGGGTGTTGGTCTGAATCGTCCCATCCTGATGATAGACGCGCGCCTGGACGGTCCCGGAGCCCTTGCCGGCGCTCACCAGAAACGACAGCCGCGTGTAAGCGGCGGGACTGCTCAACGTCAGCGTGCCGCTGGTGACACTGGAGTTGAGCAGGACCGCGTTATTGGAGGTGTAACTGGGCGCCATGCGAAACGAGTGATCAGGATAACTCGCGCTGGCGAACGTCGAGCCCGCCGCGGGCAGGCCAGTGGAGAGCGCGCCGGCATTGCGATTGTAGCCCACCTCGTACCAGGATTTCTCCGTATTGGC
>FWPV01015332.1_pt1 | contig 11039 bp, 9 predicted proteins | sample 2228371 | NCBI WGS metagenome assembly FWPV01 (sample SAMEA103939776, study PRJEB20133) | metagenome | reverse complement strand
CAGGTTCGCCTTGGTGATGACGCCGTCCTCGTCCGTCCAGTAGTGATGCCACAGTGTGCCGCGCGGAGCCTCGATGACGCCCACGCCCTCACCCGTGATCTGAACGTTGGTGTTGAGGATATCATCGGATAGAATATCCGGATCCTCGCACAGCACGCGGATATTTTCGGCGGCGTACAGGTCCTCGATCAGACGAGCATAGTGGTAGTAGAGCGACGGCTCCACCGGCCCCTGGGATATGGCCTTGAAGTTGAGGAACTCTTGCTGCGCCAGGGGCGTGGCCATACGGTCGGCCACGTTCAGGCGCGCCAATCGCGCCACGCGATATACGCCATCGGGCCAGCCGAAATCCTTGAAATGGGGCAACTTCAGATAGGACCAGTCCTCGACCTTTTCGCGGATATAGTCGAGATACTTGCGGCCGTCGAACTCCAGAAGCTTCTTGCCTTTCTTGTCCACCAGGCGGAGCGGGCCTTCGTAAAGCTCAACCGCGCCGTCTTTCACCATGCCCATATACATGGACGAGAAATTGGCGAAACGTTGGACAAGGTCCTGGTTAGCGGCAAACCACTGCTTGGCGACCGCGATGCCTTCTTGGATGTAGCCGATCATCTCATCTAGCTGGCTCAGGATCCAATCGCGTGTCTCGACCGAAAGCGGCGTGCTCACGCCACCGGGGACGGCCCAGTGCATGTGAATACGGCGCCCGGCCACGCGGCGGATGATCTCCTGGCCGTAGGCCCGTAGCTTGACGGCCTTGAGTGCCAGGGTCGGGTTGGCCTCGATGATTCCTACCACGTTACGGATGAGCGGATCGGCGTCAAAGCCAAGCAGCAGATCGGGCGAGGCGAGGTGGAAAAAGTGCATCGAGTGAGATTGCACCATCTGCCCCATGTGCACGAGCTCGCGCAACAGCGAGGCCGGCCTGGGCGGGGGAGTGCCGGCAACCCCATCGCAGGCTTTGGCCGAGACCAAGTGATGGCTTACCGGGCAAATGCCGCAGATGCGCGGCGTGATGGTGGGCATTTCAAAGTACATGCGCCCTTCCGAGAACTTCTCAAAGCCGCGGAATTGATCTACGTTCATATGCGTATCGGTGACCTTGCCGTTGTCGTCCAGGAAAATGGTGACGCGGGCGTGACCCTCGATGCGCGTGACGGGGTTGATCGTGATCGTTTGTGTCATGGTCATTTCTCCTACAGTGCTTTCAATCAATGAATACACTAATCATACGTCAACAAATCGTCGGTCAACACGGGCATGCGGCCGGCCAGCAATTCGGTGAGCGCAAACCAGAGGGCTTTGGCGGGCGGCGGGCAACCCGGAATGTATACGTCCACCTTCACGATCTGGTCATCCGCTTTCACTTGAGGAAACAGCTTGGCGATCTCGGGCGAGCGAGGCACTTGTTGCCCGGGCAACGTGCTTTCGGTCTCCTGGTAACCCCTGCGTAGCACCTCCTCCACATCAAAGAAGTTGCGCATGGTGCAAATGCCGCCCGTCACGGCGCAGTCGCCGGAGGCGATCAGGATCTGGCAGCGCTCGCGCATCTCCTTGACCACCTCTTCCTGGTGGTCGTTGCTGACCGCGCCGGTTAGGATACCTACAGTGCAGCCTTCTTTTGGGGGATGTTTGAGGTCGGTGATGGGCGAGGACAATATCTGCACCACTTTGACCAAATCAACGATCTTTTCATCAATATCAAGCAGCGACATTTCACAGCCGGAGCAAACGTCCAGCCAGTCCATACATACCGTTACTTTGCTCATCAAATTCCTCCTAAAAGAGCCTTGACCCTGCTATGCTACTTTAACGAAGCGCCAAGCCGTTGCACCACCTCGACCTCAGAAGGCAGCTTCACGGCAACGCCGGCGACGATTTGACCCACCTTGCCCTCGGTGTTGATGGCAGAACCACCTTTTTCCGCCGTTGTGGGCGAGGGCAGGATCACGTTCGCCACCTTATCCCACGGCTCGCGATACGATGACTGCACGACCACAAAGTCGGCCTTCAAGAGCGCGTCCAGCAGCGTCTTGTCCACTTGGGCCAGCTCATCGGCCAACACATAGTAGGCCGCGGCTTTTTGGCCGGCGAAGGGGGTCTGGATGCCTGCCGCCATGATGCCGCGCGCGTTCCCGCTCGAGGCAAAACCGAAAAGCTTGGCCTTGGGTAGCTCTTTGGCCAGCGCCTCGGCTACGGCTTCTCCTCTGACGTCGTAGAGAATGGCGGGCATCTGAGCGCCCTTGGCGATTTCGATCGCTTTTTGGGCGTCATTCGGCGACCATTTGTAGAGCGCCCAAGGCTCGAGCCCGTTGGAGGCGTCATCGAGGAGAATCAGCCGCGCCCCCCGATTGCGGACGCCACGTTTGACGGCAAAACCCGCCACTTGATAGTCCACAGAAAGATCCAGGTTGACCGTGATGAAAAAGTCAGCCTCGTCCAACGCGGAAAGGGGTGTGCCGTTGCCGTTGGCCGGAATGGCGCCCAGCAGCGTCTTTTGCCCGGGCAGGGATTGCGCGACGGCCTGCGCAGCCTCCGTCGAGGCAAAGCCCGAGACGACAGAGCATAGCCCATCGCCCACGGCCTTGATCTTGGAAGCCACCTCGCCCAACGCTCCCTCCCAAGTAGTCTCTTTCCAGTTGCCATCGGCGCCCTTGACGAGGGGCTTGCGCACGCGCTGGCGCCTCTCATGCAAGGGAGCAAAACGCCCCACCTGGCAGAGCAGGCCCCGATTGGGCTGCGCATCCCAATCGCCCTCGATACGGATCACGCGGTTCTCGCGGATGATCAGCTCGACGCCGCATCCTACGCTGCACGCCACGCAGCGCGATTTGACGCGCTGAATCTCTTCGGTGGCCCCCATGTAGGCGCTGGCGCGATCCATGAGCGCGCCGGTCGGGCAGACCTGCAAGCACGTGCCGCAGGAGACGCAACTGGAATCCCCGAACGGCACATCCATGTCCGCGATGATCAGCGTCTGGGCGCCGCGATTCTTGAGGCCCAGCGTGTTGTTGCCCACCAGCTCGTCGCAGGCGCGAACGCAACGCCGGCAAAGGATGCAGCGGTTGTGATCCATCACAAAGTACTTGCGTGAGGCATCTACAGATAGTTTGGGGAAGGCGCGGTCGAACTCCCAGTGATCAAGGCCATATTCATAGGCCAGGCTCTGGAGTTCACAGCTACCACTCATCTGGCAGAACATGCAAAAGTGGTTGCGCTCCGAAAAGAGCAATTGCAGGACGAACTTGCGGGCATCCACTACAGGTGGCGTCTTGGTATGCACCACCATGCCCTCCGAAACGGGAAAAGTGCACGCGGGCTGCAAAACGCGCTGCTTTTCCACCTCGACGAGGCACATGCGACAGGCTCCGATCGGCTTCAAGGCGGGACAGTGGCACAAGGTGGGTATTCTGACTCCCGCGACGTTAGCCGCATCTAGGATCGTGCTATTGCGGGGTACAGAGACCTCCTTGCCATCAACCGTAACTTTTACATCTGGCATAAGTTTTCCTCCGCGACAATTGGGCTGGATGAACAGCAATCCGCGCGCTACGTTGCGCCAAACCTCGAACAACTACTGCCCTATTATAGCGCAAAACGTTACGAAATTCAAGTACTTTTGGCCCAAATATTACGAAATTCGTACGAAAAATAATGACCTACACGATCTTGATAACGGCCGAGTCGGCCCATCGAGGGCCAACTCGGCATGGATCTTTATTTTTCTTCGATGTCGCAGCGCAAGCAGCGCTTGCACTCCTCGCGGCAATCCTTTTCGGCCAGGCCAAGCTCAACCTCGCGCCAGTTCTGGCGACGCACGCTCGGTTCTTGGACGGGCATCTGGACGCGCTTGGCTTCGGCGTAATCCTCCATCACCCAGGCCAACGGCACCGAGTCATAGCTCAGCCAGCCATCCTTAGGCTCAGGCTCGCCGTCTTGCAGGTAGGCATCCACCGCTTGGGCAACTTCATTGCCCTGGGCGACCGCCTCGATCACCGTCGCAGGCCCCATCACCGCGTCGCCCGCCGCAAAGACGCCCTTGCGCGTCGTAGTGAGCTTGCGATCCACCTTCACGGTCGAGTTGCGGTTGAATTCGACGCCTGCATTGTCCGCGCAGCTCATGTCCGTGCCCTGGCCGATGGCCGTGATCACTACGTCCACGGGGAGCACGAACTCGGAGCCTTCGATCGGGATCGGGCGACGTCGGGCGCTTTCGTCAAACTCGCCCAGGTCTTGCATGACCAACGCCAGGCCCTCGATTTTGCCGTTGCCGATAACGCGCGAAGGGTTCACCAGGAAATGCAGCTTCAGGCCCTCTTCCTCGGCCTCGCGCACCTCAAGGTCTTGGGCGGGCATTTCCTCGCGCGTGCGGCGATAGACCAGGTGCACCTCAGAGGCGCCCAGACGCATGGCAGTGCGCGCCGCGTCAATGGCGGTGTTGCCACCCCCCACCACGGCAACGCGCTTGCCCTTCATATCCGGAGCCTTACCGAGGGCCACATCCTGCAAGAACTCGGTGCCGCCCATGACGCCCAGCTCCTCGCCGGGAACGCGCAACGAGCGGCTGATGTTGGCACCGATGGCCAGGACGACGGCGCTGTAGCCTTGTTTATCCATCAGGTCATCAATCGTAAAGTCGCGCCCCAGCCTGCTGTTGAGCACGATCTTGACGCCCGCGCGCTCGATGTTGGCGATCTCGGCCTTTAGGATATCACGCGGCAGACGGTATTCGGGGATGCCCACGGCCATCATGCCGCCCGCCACAGGCAGGGCCTCGTGCACCGTGACATCATAGCCCCACTGCGCCAGTCGCAGCGCAGCGGTCAAGCCGGCCGGGCCGGAGCCGATCACGGCCACTTTTTTGCCCTTCTTGGCCTCCAGTTGGGGCGGAGTCCAAGGGTTCTTGAGCTCCTGATCGGCCATGAAGCGCTTAATCTGGCGAATGGCGATGGGTTCGTCCAAGTCGCCACGGCGGCAACGCCGTTCGCAGAATGCGGGGCACACGCGGCCGCACACCAGCGCAAAGGGGTTGCGCTTGCGATGGATCTCCAAGCCCTCGGCATATTTGCCCTGCGAAACCAGGGAAACATAGCTGGGTACGTCCACTCCGGCCGGGCAAGCGTTGACGCACGGCGCGCGCACCAGATCCTTGCAGACCCCCGCGGGGCAGCGTTTGTCCACGATATGGGCCACGAACTCATCGCGGAAGTAGCGCAGCGCTGCCTTGACAGGCCCGGGGGTCAATTGCCCCAACGCGCAGATGGAGGCGTTTTCCATGCCGGCGGCGATTTTCTCGATCGCGTCAAGGTCTTCCAGTTTGCCCTCGCCCTTGGTGATGCGCGTGAGGATTTCCAGCATACGCTTGCCGCCCACGCGACAGGGCACGCATTTGCCGCATGATTCCGCCGTAGCAAAGGTCAAGAAGTATTTACTGAACTCCACCATGCAGGTGGTCTCGTCCACGACGATCATGCCGCCGGAGCCCATCACCGCGCCCGCCTCTTTGAGCGAGTCGAAATCCACTTTCAGGTTCAGCCCTGAGGCCGGAATGCACCCGCCCAACGGGCCACCGGTTTGTACGGCCTTGAAGCGCTTGCCGTTCGGGATGCCACCGCCGATATCAAAGATGATCTCGCCCACGGTCATGCCCATGGGAATCTCGACGAGGCCGGTGTTTTGGACCTTGCCCGTGAGGGCAAAAATGGCCGTGCCGGGGCTGCGCGGCGTGCCGATGTTGGCGAACCACTCGGCGCCGTTGGCGATGATCTGCGGGATATTGGCGTAGCTCTTGACGTTGTTGTTATTTGTGGGCTTGCCCCACAGGCCGGATACCGCGGGGAAAGGCGGTCGAGGACGTGGCTCGCCGCGCCGCCCCTCGATGGAGGCAATGAGGGCAGTCTCCTCGCCGCATACGAACGCGCCCGCGCCCTCTTTGATAAAGAGGTTAAAGCTGAAATCGGTTCCTAGGATATTTTCGCCCAGCAGGCCGTACTCTGTCGCTTGCTGGATGGCGATCTTGAGGCGCTGGATGGCCAAGGGATACTCGGCGCGGCAATAGATGTAACCCTCGTGTGCGCCGATGGCATAGGCCGCGATAATCATGCCTTCGATGACCGAGTGCGGGTCGCCTTCGAGGATGGAGCGATCCATAAAGGCACCCGGGTCGCCCTCGTCGGCGTTGCAAACCACGTATTTGACGTTGCCGGGCGCCCGCTGGGTGAATTCCCATTTGAGGCCGGTCAAAAAGCCCGCCCCACCGCGGCCCCGTAGCCCGGAGCGCTTGACCTCGTCAATCACCTGCTCGGGCTTCATGGTCATGAGGGCCTTGCCCAGCGCTTCGTAACCGCCGCGCGCGATATACTCGTCAATATTCTCCGGATCGATCAAGCCGCAGTTACGCAAAGTGATGCGCAACTGCTTGCCGTAGAAGGGAATGTCCTTGTAGAAAGGCACGGCCTGATGCGTGAAAGGCTCTTTGTAGGTGAGCCGTTGTAGCACGCGCCCTTTGACCAAAGTCTCCTCGACCAACTCGGGTATATCCGATGCCCGCACTTGGCAGTAGAAAATGCCTTCCGGATACACGATCATCACGGGGCCCATGGCGCAAAAGCCACGACACCCCGTCCCTACAACACGCACTTCGGTATCGAGCCCTCTGCGCGCAACCTCAGCTTGGAGCGCTTCCATAACCTTCTCCGAGCCCGAAGCCGTGCAACCCGTGCCGCCACATACCAGGACATTCGCCCGGTACAAAGGTTCCGCCATGACACGTCCTCCTGGACAAACTGAATTTAGAAGATCGCGGGCTGCAAACCGCAGCCTATGCTCTGATTCTCGAATCTTGCAGGCCCTTTAGCCTGGCAAACGGCCCACAACCCATTCGGTCACCACGTTGCCTTTGATAAGGTGCTCCTCGATTAGGCGTGGCACCTTATCCGATGTGATGTTGCCATACGTGATGCGCGGCTTACCGGCCTGTTCGATGTCCACCAGCGGCTCGCGCACGCACATCCCGATGCATCCCACCGTAGCCACATGGGCTTCGATCTCGCGCTTGCGCAGCTCCTCCAGGATGGCATGCATCGTCTCACGCGCACCTGCGGCAATGCCACAGGTGCCCATGCCTACGATGATCGTTGTCCCGGTCTCGATGCGGGTGGTTAGGTCCTCGTGCACCCGTTCGCGCAGCCGGCGCAGTTCCTCAAGCGACTTGATTTTCGGCATATGAACTCCTCTCTTGAGCAATGGCCCGACCTTGGTCGGGCGCTTGGCGAGCACACGCGGCTCGCCTGACTGATGACGAAGCTTTAGGCCGACGGCTTGCCATAAAGCTCGGCGTACCCCTCGGCCAGAAAATCCTCAAGCCAAACCCGCACCGTGGGATGATTTAGCGGTATATCTCCCAGGATTTGGGCAAACTCCTGCGTATCGAATTCGAACACGCGCTCATCAATCTGATGCCGAAAGTGAAAATGACACCCCTTTTGCGAAAGGATCATACCGAGCAACGTACTGCGCATGTTTCCGAGCGGCGCCCGGTCTATGTGGTCCCTCTCGAAATCGGCCACAACCCGTGTGCCTGCGCCTACTTGCGACGTAATCACCAGACTGCCGTTGCAACGCTCGGCCGCGGCCTTGAGAAGCGGGATGCCCAACCCCACATGGCGCGTCTTGCGCGTCGTGAAAAAGGGATCGGCCACGCGCGCCAGCGTCTCGGGGTCCATCCCCCGGCCGTTATCGGTAACGCTAATCGTCAAGCGGTTACGTTTGGTCTCCTCAATGATTTCGACATCTATCTTGCTTGCGCCCGCCTCCAATGCATTCTCTACAATGTCCAGAATGTGGAGGGATAGTTCCTGCATTACTTGAGCTCGCGCACCAACTGCAGCGCTTTGGAGGGCACGAGCCGCCCCACGACTTGGCCATTGATCACGGCCACAGGCGACAGGCCACACGATCCCAGACAGTACACAACCTCGAGCGTGACGCGATAGTCGGGCGTCGTCTCGCCCGCCTTGATGCCCAGCTCCCTCTCCAATTCGGCAATCACCTTGGCCGCGCCACGCACGTGGCAAGCCGTCCCATCGCAGCAGCGCACGGTGTTGCGCCCTCGGCGGGTGAGGTAGAACTGCGCATAGAACGTGGCCACGCCGTACACTTGGCTGACCGACACACCAAGCCCCTGGGCAATGCGTTTCACGACCTCGGCGGGCAAATAGCCATAGATCTCCTGGGCTTTTTGCAGGACGGGGATGATCGCGCCACGCTCGGAGCGGTGCTGCTCGATCACTTCGTCCAGTGGGGCCAGATCTAGCGCTTCCATGGCCTGTACCTCTGTCTGCACGTTGATTCCTCCCAACCGTGATGTAAATTTATGCTAAACAATCAAAGTATCAGTTTGACTTTACGGCCCTGCTCGGCGCGAAAGGCCAATTCCAATTCGCGTATAGACGGTTCCCGCAGCGTAATCAAGGTGCTCGTACGCATCTCGCTCAGCCGGTGCGCATCGCCCGACGTGATCAACGGCCAGCCCCGTAATTGCGGATAGCGTGCCAATGCATCCTCCGGCGACATCATGCGCGATATTTCTAGTGCGCTCAGAGCCAAATCCGAAGGGATAAACCCCAGGTTGGCCAATAGGCTGTAAGCGGGGCGATCGACATGTGCCGCCACACATAGCCCTCCGCGCTCTATGACGCCCAACACAACTTGCTCGACGGATAGGTCACTAGAGACCAATAATAGGCGCTCGTTCATGCGGATGAAATCGCCGGTTTCATCCACCACAAACTGAGCGCCGAAAACCTCTTCTCGGTTTGCAAGTGGAGGCAAGCTCGCGTAGACCACCTCTTGCCAGGCAAGCACCTGCTCAAGCGTATCGAACAAACACAGTACGTGCGCTTCTTCTCGTGTTTGTACCTCCATGCCAGGCAAAACTGCAATGCCACTATCCCTGGCAGCACGCTGGACGGCTTCCGCGTTTTCTGCGCTATTATGATCCGTAACCGCGATCAATCCCAAGCCCATCTCTCGTGCGCGATTGATGATGAGCGGTGGAATCATCTCTACTTCCGCACAAGGCGAAAGCACTGTGTGAATGTGCAAGTCAGCCCAGACCGGGCGCAAATCCCCGGACGGCCCGGGCACATGCGATGCAAACATGGACTAGTTGGCCCCGCGGACCCCTAGCTGCACCAGCTTGCTCACGACAGTAAAACTCCCCTCCTTGGCCAAAAGTGTCGGGATACCCCTCTCGTTCGCCTTGGCGAGCGTCTCCTCGTCGGGCCTTTTGCCCTCGGTGATGATAACGCAGGCAATATTGAGCAAGTCGGCCACGGCGATCACGTTGGCGTGAGCCTGCAACGTGACCCATACGTTACCCTCTTTGGCGCCGGCCATCACGCAACTTAATAGATCGGATACGTATCCGCCCGTTATCGTTTTACCCAAGCTATCGGCGCCTGCTGCCACCTCGACATCAAGCGCCGCCACGATATCTTTGACAATCAATCTCAAATCTCCTTATCAATGTAGGTCTCGGAAGGCGCGGACAAACGCGCAAACGGGCGCATGTTACTGCAATTTGAAGCCAAGTTCAAGCCGCGTGCCCACGCCCACTTCCGAGTACAACTTCATCTCATCTGCGCAAGCCTTGATGTTGCTCAGCCCCATGCCGGCTCCAAAACCCAATTCGCGGATCCAATCCGGAGCGGTGGAAAAGCCGGGCTGCAGGGCTTTTTCGATGTCGGGGATGCCGGGGCCGTTATCAATGACGGTGATACGCATACGCTCGGGCCGCACTTCGGCGATGATCTCGCCGCCGACGCTGTGGATGATAACGTTCATCTCGGCCTCATAAGCCGCCACGGCCACCCTACGCACGATCCTCGGGTTGGCACCCAGGCGCTCTAGGGCGCGTTTGATTTTACTCGAAGCCTCGCCCCCGCGGGCAAAGTCGTGCGCTTTGACAAAGTAACGGAGCAAAAGGCCGGTCTGGTCGGATTCGATATCTTCGAAAATGTGGCTGGCGCGATAGCGGTAAATCTCTTCCGCGTGCCATTGCACTTCCATCTGCTTCAATAGGCCGCGCACGATATCGCCCTGGGTGATGATGCCGACCAGCTTGCCTTGAGTATCCACCACAGGGAAACGGCCATAGCCAAAGCGCGCGAAAAGGTTGACGGCGCTCACCACGGACTCTTCGGCGCAAACGGTTTGCACGTTGCGCGTCATTTTTTCCCCGACGGTGGCGTCCAGCTCCCCATGTTCCAAAGCCCTGATGAGCGTCTCCAAGCTGATGATACCGACCAGCTCGCCGTTCTCGAGGACCGGCACGCCCGAGATGCGATTGACGCGCAGGATCTCTTTGAGCTCGCGTATCGAGCATTCCGGGGTAACGGTGATCACTTTCTTGGTCATCACCTGCTCGATTTTGAGCTCATAGACCAGCTCTTGGACCCTGGTCAACTCGGCCGGCTTTTCAGTCACGCATCAACTCCAAGAATCCTCAGGACAACTGGTTATCTACTCGGGAGACTCTCCAAAAGCCTCACGCCATGTCTTCAAGGCCAAATCAAAAAGACCACAGCTTGGCAGGCCAGCCTGATAAAGCCGGCCGCATGTCTCATACATCGTGTAACGGGAGGCGAGCAAAGGCACGCCCTTTTCCTCAGCAAGGGCGATCGTTTCGGGGGGCGGATACTTGCCGCGCACAAAGACGATCACTTTGACGCCCGCCATCTCGGCGGTGCGCACGACTTGGGGATTCGTCAATCCGGTGTGCTATAATGTGCTGCGCCGCAAGCCATTTCTACTTGTGTGCTCAGATCAATATCTTTAGAGATAACCTTGCCGTCAATGATCGCAAGTACTTCTTCGATAGTCATGTTGAGGGGCTTCCCCCGCGATAAAATCCCGGACTTAGCGAGCGCGGACTTTCGTATACTTACACTCACCAAAGTATATCATGAATTTGAAAGAAATGTCAAACCCCTATATCCCGCGTTTTGCATCGCGGCGCGAGTGTTATCGTTGACGAC
>FWPV01013753.1_pt1 | contig 11041 bp, 7 predicted proteins | sample 2228371 | NCBI WGS metagenome assembly FWPV01 (sample SAMEA103939776, study PRJEB20133) | metagenome | reverse complement strand
ACCCACCACGACCCCGCCACCCACCACGGCTGCCCCGTCGACGACGGCGACGGCCGCTCCCAGCTCGGAGCCGGCGACGACGGTGCTGACCGTGCCGGCGACGGCCCCACCCTCGAGCGTCGAGCCAGCCACCACCGAGGCGGCCTCGGGCGACGGCGGATCCGACACCGCAGTGGTCGTCGGGATCGTCGTCGCGCTCGGGGCGCTCGGTGTTGCGGCAGCGGTCGCGCTCGTCCGCCGCTCGAGATCCCGCCCGTGACGCTGCTGCGCCGGTTCGTCGTGGCGCTCGCTGTCGCGGTGGCGCTCTCGTTCGTCGGTGTGTCACCGGCGAGCGCCCACGCCACGCTCGACGGCGCCAGCCCGGCCCCCGAGAGCATCCTCGACACCCCGCCGACCGAGATCGTGCTCACGTTCAGCGAGGGCGTCGATCCCGTCCGCGATGCGATCCGCCTCGTCGCCGCCGATGGCACCGAGGTCGAGCTCGGGCCCGTCAGTCAGGAGCGGGGCGACGACACCATGTCCGCGTCCGTGCCGCCCCTCGGACGGGGCACGTTCGTCGTGGTGTGGCGGGCCGTGTCGGCCGACTCGCACCCCATCGGCGGCGCGTACACGTTCTCCGTGGGCGAGCGCTCGGAGACGGCGCCGGGCCTGGTGGCCGACCTGCTCGACGACGACACCGCGAGCCGTGCCGCCGATGTCTGGCTCGGCCTCGGGCGCTGGGCGAGCTTCGCCGGGGTGGCGGTGCTCGTCGGCGGGCCCGTTGCGCTCACGGTGTGTGCGCCGGACCGGGTGCGCGCACGCCGAGCCACGGGACTGCTGGTGACGGCAGGGGTGCTCGGCGCTGCGGGCACGGCCGTGATGCTGGCCGCCCAGGGCGCAGCGACCGGCAGCGGGATCGGTGACGTGATCGACACCCGCTCGGGCCGGTGGTGGCTGGCCCGTCTGGTCGGCGTGGCAGTGGTCGCCGGAGCGCTCGCCGTGATCAGGCGTCGACGCGGCGGGCCCGTCGGGCGGGTCCTTGCGCTCGTGGCCGTCTTGGCGTTGGTGGTGCTCGTCGCCGGCGGGGGCCACGGCATCTCGGGTCGGGCCGTCGAGGTCGGGTTCGCCGCGACGGTCGTGCACCTCGCCGCCATGTCGCTCTGGGTCGGTGGCCTCGTCGCGCTCGTCGTCGTCGTGCCACTTCGGGACTTGCTCGGTGCGGCCGCGCGGTTCTCGCCGCTCGCCCTCGGCTCGGTGGCGGTGCTCGCGCTGACCGGTGCGCTCAACGGCTGGCGTCAGGTGGGCTCGCTCGACGCTGCCTTCGACACGGCGTACGGCCGTTGGCTGCTCGTGAAGCTGCTGCTCGTCGTCGGCGTGGTGACGCTGGCAGCCGTGGCCCGGTGGACGGTCCGCCACCACCGCAGCGATGCTTCCGTCGCTCCCGCCTTGGGTCGGCTGCTGCTCGGCGAGGTGGTCGGGCTCGCGCTCGTGCTCGGCGCGACCGCCGGGCTCGTCAACTCACCACCGCCGATCGACCTCGTCGTCGGGCCGATCAGTGCTAGTGCCGTGCAGGGCAACCGGATCGTCCAGATCGTGCTCGACCCCGGGGTGAGCGGAGGCGCCGAGCTGCACGTCTACATCTCCGGCGGTGGCGGGGTGCTCGACGCCGCCGACGAGATCACCGTCGAGGCCAGCTTGCCGTCGCAAGGCATCGGGCCGCTCCAGCTGCCCGTGGTCGCCGCCGGACCGAACCACGTGCAGGCCCTCGACGCGAACCTGCCCGTGCCGGGCACCTGGACCTTCACCGTGACGGCCCGCTACGGCGAGTTCGACCAGGTGGTCTTCACCGCCGACTTGCTCGTTCGGTAGTCGGTCGGCGGCGCAGCGGCCCGGCCGAACTGGCATCCCGTCTCGCCGAACTGGCATCCCGCCTCGCCGAACTGGCATCCCGCCTCGCCGAACTGGCATCTCGGGCTTCTGGCATCGCGATCTGGTGCATCGCCCCAGGTGGCGACCAGAACAGCGATGCCAAAAGCCCTGCGTGCCGCGAGCCAAGAGTCGTTCGATGCCGGCCGGCGGCGTGCCGGGGTCCGGTGGGACTGGGTGGCGTCGGGTCAGGGCAAGCGGATGACCTCGGTGGTCGGGCGTTCGGGGGTCGATGACGGGTAGAACCACCGGAACCACAACCGGCCTCGTGGGTGGCCCATGGTGGAGACCCAGTTGGGGTGTCCCGGATCGCGGTGGGCCACCACGATCTCCCACGAGCCGTCGGGCTCGTATCGCACCTGCCCACCGTTGATGGTCACCCGTTCGTAGTCGTAGTTGTAGGTGTGCAGGAACTGGTTCCACAGGCACAGGTTCCAGAACGCGCACTCCGGCGAGCGTCCCCGCACCACGAGCGCCTCGTCCTCGCCCAGGTCGAAACTGCCGATGGCGTAGGCGGCGTCGCCGGCCGCCCAGCCGAAGGTCTGGGTCGGCACCGGATAGGGCTCGTCCACCTGGTTCGGCTCACCCAGCCCGATCGGCACGATGGCCGCCTGCTGCTCGAACCAGGTGCGCGCGGCGCGGAACCGTCGGGCCAACTCGGTGTCGTCCTCCCGGTAGGTGCCGGGGTCGTCGAGACACTCGATGTGCCATTCGACCCGCCGGCCGGTCGTCGGCTCGATCAGGTAGTCGCGGGTGATGGCGCACACGGCGTCGGGCTCCAGACGCAGCCAGGCGCCCGAGTGCCCGGGCGGCGGCTCGTGCGGGGAGAGCATGAGCTCGAACCGTCCGTCGTCGGCCACCTCGAGCATCCGGTCGTTCACCGTGCCCACGATGCGCTCGGAGTACCTCCCGTCGTCGGGCCCGCCGTACACCGTCAGCGAGAAGTACACCGCGTCACCCGCTCGCCCCGTCACCCGGTACGTGCGGGCAGGGTCGAGCGGGGCGTACTGGTAAAAGGCATCGGCGTTGTCACCGCCCCACTTCTTGTAGGGCCCGACGATGTCGACGAACCGGGGCCGGCGCGTGTCGGCCCACACCTGGGTGTCGAGCGCCACCTGGAGCATGGAGAACATCCAGCGATAGCCCTCGAGCACCTGCTGGTCGTCTTGGGGAGCGTTCGGACCCTCGAACAGCTTCGCCTCGGCCCCCTGCAACGCCGCGAGCAGGGCCCGGACCTCGGCCCCCGTGGCCTGGCCGCGGGTGCGTGCCGGTTCGTCCATGTCGACCACCTCCTCGGCGGGACACTAGGCGGGAGCGGCTACGGTGCCCGACCGGACGGTGACCGCGACGGATCGCTGAGGACGCGACGGTGACCACGACGGAACGCTGAGGACCGACCGCTGAGGACGGAACGCTGAGGGGGAGCCATGCCCGAACGCCCACCGCTGCTGCGCATCGACGATCTCGACGCTCCGAGGTTCTCCGACGAGGTGGTCGCCATCCGCTCCGCCGTCGCCGAGCTCGCCGACGGCATCGAGCTGCAGCCCGAGGCCGTGATCGCCGAGGCGATGGCGCAGACCGGCTTGCACGAGCTCGACGCCGACGACTCGTACCACGAGCGCCTCGACGTGCTCCTGCGGTCGCTGCGCGAGGAGGCCAACCTCAGTCCGTTCGGCCGCTACAGCATGTTCACCACGTTCGTGGGGTTGGTGAAGAACCGCCTGCTGATCGCCGACCTGCTGCGGCGCCACCCCGAGATCCACGACATCGAGATCGCCCGGCCCATCGTCATCTGTGGCTTGCCGCGCACGGGCACCACCCACCTGCACAACCTGATGTCGGCGGATCCGAACCTGCGCTCGTTGCCCTACTGGGAGAGCCTCGAGCCGGTACCCGATCCCCGCGAGCAGCCGGCACAGGGCGAGCCGGACCCGCGCCGGGTGCGCTGCGACCTCGCCGTGGGGATGATCGACGCCTCGATGCCGTTGTTCAAGCGGATGCACGAGATGACGACCGACCACGTGCACGAGGAGATCCAGCTGCTGGCCATCGACTTGTCGACCATGCTGTTCGAGTCGATGGCCTTCGTGCCGTCGTGGCGCGCCTACTACGAAGCCCACGACCAGACCCCGCACTACGAGTACCTGCGCACCGTGCTCAAGGTGCTCATGTTCCTGCGCGGCGGCGATCGCTGGGTGCTCAAGTCACCCCAGCACCTCGAGCAGTTCGGGCCGCTCGTGCGCACGTTCCCCGACGCCACGTTCATCGTCACCCACCGCGACCCGGTGTCGGTGGTGGTGTCGATGGCGACGATGCTTGCGTACGGCGCCCGCATGCAGGCCGACGTGGTCGACCCGTTCGAGATCGGGCGGACGTGGGCCGAGCGCCTCGAGGTGATGCTGCGGGCCGCCGTGCGCGATCGCGACCTGCTGCCGGCCGACCAGTCGGCCGACGTGTTGTTCCACGAGTTCATGGCCGACGACTTGGCCATGGTCGAGCGCCTGTACGAGCTCGCCGGCCAACCGCTGCCCGAGTCGTCCCGCCGGGCGATGGTCGAGTACCTGCACGACCACCCGCGTGGTCGGTTCGGCGCGATCGCGTACGACGCCGCCCAGCTCGGTCTCGATCCCCACGAGCTGCGCGAGCGGTTCGGCTTCTACACCGACCGCTTCCCCGTGCAGCTCGAGCGCTGACCCCTCGACGTGCGCAGGGCGTACACAAGGTGTCTGACACCATGTGTACGCGCACCATGTGTACGCCGTGGCGCCCTCGGCAGGATTCGAACCTGCGCACACGGCTCCGGAGGCCGATGCTCTATCCCCTGAGCTACGAGGGCGGGCCCCGGCAGGTTAGCGGCCGTCCGCTCGGGCGCCCCACCCGCCGACGACGACACGAACCGATCCCGACTTCAGGCGGACGGCGCGCCACAATGGGAGACCCATGGCCGATCCGCTCCAGCTCGTCGCCGACCTGCTCCGCCCGGCGTTCGCCGTAGTCGCCGGGCGCGACGGCGTCGACCCCGTGGTGCGCCCGAGCGATCACGCCGACGCCCAAGCCAACGGCGCGCTACCGCTCGCCAAGGAGATCGGCCGCAACCCCCGCGAAGTGGCTCAGGCCGTGCTCGACGCCGCTCCCGACCTCGGCGACGTCTGCCGCCAGGTCGAGATCGCCGGCCCCGGCTTCGTCAACCTCACCTTCGACGAGGGCTTCCTGGCCACCCAGCTCGCCGAGGCCGCCGCCGACGACCGGCTCGGGGTGCGGACCGCCGCCGAGCCCCGCACCGTCGTGGTCGACTACTCCGCCCCCAACGTCGCCAAGGAGATGCACGTCGGCCACCTGCGCTCGACGGTCATCGGCGACTGCCTCGTGCGTCTGCTCGAGGCGGTCGGCCACCGGGTGATCCGCGAGAACCACATCGGAGACTGGGGCACCCCGTTCGGCATGCTCATCGAGCACCTCCTCGACCTGGGCGAGGCCGAGGCTGCCCACGAGCTCGGCGTCGGCGACCTCGACGGCTTCTACAAGCAGGCCCGGGCCAAGTTCGACGCCGATCCGTTCTTCCAGGACCGCGCCCGCTACCGGGTGGTGCAGCTGCAGGCCGGCGACCCCGAGACCCTGCGGCTGTGGCAGGTGCTCGTCGCCGAGAGCGCCCGCTACTTCGGCGAGGTCTACGCCAAGCTCGGGGTCACCCTCACCCCCGACGACACGGTGGGCGAGAGCGCCTACAACCACCTGCTGCCCGTCGTGGTCGAGCGCCTGCGAGCCCGCGGCCTGCTCGTCGAGAGCGACGGTGCCGAGGTGGTGTTCGTGCCCGGGTTCACCAACCGCGACGGCGACCCCCTGCCGCTGATCATCCGCAAGGCCGACGGGGGTTACAACTACGCCACCACCGACCTGGCATGCGTGATCGACCGGGTCGAGCGTCTCGGCGCCACCGAGCTGCTCTACGTCGTCGGCGCGCCCCAGGCGCAACACCTGCAGATGGTGTTCGCCGTCGCCGAGATGGCGGGCTGGCTGCAGCCACCGGTCCGCGCCGAGCACGTGGCGTTCGGCAGCGTGCTCGGCAGCGACCGCAAGGTGCTGAAGAGCCGGGCGGGCGAAACGGTGAAGCTGTCGGACCTGCTCGACGAGGCCGTCGTGCGCGCCGAGGCCGCCGTGGCCGAGAAGAACCCCGACTTGCCCGCGGCCCAGCGAGCCGAGGTGGCCCGCGCCGTGGGCATCGGCGCGGTGAAGTACGCCGACTTGTCCACCGACCGCATCAAGGACTACGTGTTCGACTGGGAGCGCATGTTGTCCTTCGACGGCAACACGGCGCCGTACTTGCAGTACGCCCACGCCCGCATCTGCTCGATCTTCCGCCGGGCGGGCCTGGAGCGGGCGTCGGTGCGGGCTGTCACGCCGGTCCTCGGTGCACCCCAGGAGCGCCAGCTCGCCCTGCGCCTGCTCGGCTTCGACGCCGCCGTCGCCGACACCCTCGAGCGGCACAGCCCGCACCGGCTGTGCGCCTACCTCTACGACCTGGCCACCGACTTCACCGCCTTCTACGAGCACTGCCCGGTGCTCAAGGCCGACGACGACCGGACCCGCACCAGCCGCTTGGCGCTCGCGGACCTCACGGCGCGGGTGACCGAGCGCGGTCTCGGCCTGCTCGGCATCGAGGCCCCGGAGCAGATGTGAGGCCCCGCCCGTGACGGCGCCCGTCGAGCGGCGGCTGCTGCCCGACACCGCCGAGGTCGGCCCGTCGGGTGAGCTGCGCATCGGCGGCTGCGACGTCGCGACGATCGCCGCCGAACACGGCACCCCGGTGTTCGTGTACGACGAGGCCCACCTGCGCGCTCGCTGCCGCGAGGCCGTCGCCGCGTTCGGGCCCGACCGGGTGATCTACGCCACCAAGGCGTTCTTGTGCCGAGCGATGGCCCGCCTGGCCCACGAGGAGGGACTGCTGCTCGATGTGGCCACCGGCGGCGAGCTGTTCGTCGCCCTCGCCGCCGGCGTACCACCCGAGCGCTGCGTGCTGCACGGCAACAACAAGAGCCTCGACGAGCTCCGTCTGGCGCTCACCGCCGGCGTGCGCCACGTGGTGGTCGACTCCTTCGACGAGCTCGACCGCCTCGACGCCTTGCGCGCCGAGGGCCTGCCCCGCCCGCGGGTGCAGGTGCGGGTGACCCCCGGGATCCACGCGCACACCCACGAGTACATCGCCACCGGCCAGGACGACTCCAAGTTCGGCTTCAACCTGGCCAACGGCGACGCCCACCGCGCGATCGAGCGCATCCGCACGAGCGGCGTGGCCGAGCTGGTCGGTCTGCACTGCCACATCGGCTCCAACGTGTTCGAGGCGTCGAGCTTCGCCAAGGCCGCCGAGGTGATGGCCCGGGTCGTGCAGCCGCTCGATCTGCCCGAGCTCACGTTGGGTGGTGGCCTCGGAGTCGCCTATGTCGCCGACGAAGAAGCCCCCACGATCACCACGTGGGGGTCGGTGCTGCTCGACGCCTGCGAGGCGCTCGGCGTGCGCAGCCGCGTCTACGTCGAGCCCGGCCGAGCGATCGTGGCCGCGGCTGCCGTCACCGTCTACACGGTGGGCACGGTGAAGCGCATCCCCGGCGTGCGCACCTACGTGGCGGTCGACGGTGGCATGAGCGACAATCCCCGCCCCGTGCTGTACGGCAGCGGCTACGAGGCGTTCTTGGTGCGCGACGTCGGTGCCGAGCGACCCGAACGGGTGCGAGTGGTGGGCAAGCACTGCGAGAGCGGCGACGTGTTGATCTTCGACGCTGCGGTGCCGTCGGGATTGCGGGTCGGAGATCTGCTCGCCATGCCGGTCACCGGCGCCTACGGCCACTCGATGGGCTCCAACTACAACAAGGTGCCCCGACCCCCCGTGGTGTTCGCCCGCGACGGCCAAGCCCGCCTGGTGGTCCGGCGAGAGACCTACGACGACCTGGTCCGCTGTGACGTCGACTGAGCGCGCTCGGTGGGCACCCACGTTTCGAGGTGATCGCTGCGTCCCGTAGCCTCAGCGCCCGTGACGCTCGAGGGCAAGACGGTCCGCATCGGTGTGCTCGGCTGCGGCAACGTGGGGGCAGCGCTCGTGCAGTTGGTGTCCCGCCAGGCCGACGCGATCGAGGCCCGCACCGGTGTGCGGCTGGCCGTCACCCGGGTCGCGGTGCGCAACCTGTCGCGCGAGCGCGAGGTCGACCTGCCCGAGGGCGTGCTCACGCGTGACGCCCACGCCGTGGTGGCCGACCCGGACATCGACCTCGTGGTCGAAGTCATCGGCGGGATCGAGCCGGCTCGTGAGCTGATCGCCACCGCGATCTCGCTCGGCAAGCCGGTCGTCACGGCCAACAAAGAGCTGTTGGCCAACGTCGGTGCCGAGCTGTTCGCCGCTGCGGATGCAGCTGGCGTCGACCTGCTGTTCGAGGCCGCCGTCGCTGGGGGCATCCCGCTGATCCGGGCGCTGCGCGAGAGCCTGCGCGGCGAGCCGATCAAGCGGGTCATGGGCATCGTCAACGGCACGACGAACTACATCCTCACGAAGATGGCCGAGGAGGGGGCCGACTACGCGGACGCCCTCGCCGAGGCCCAGCGCCTCGGCTACGCCGAGCGGGATCCCACCGCCGACGTCGAGGGCTTCGACGCCGGGGCGAAGGCGGCGATCATCGCCTCGATCGCGTTCGGCGCGAAGGTGGTCGCCGGCGACGTCTACCACGAGGGCATCAGCGGCGTGTCCTCCGCCGACATCGCCATGGCCAAGCGGCTCGGCTACGCCGTGAAGCTGCTCGGCATCGCCGAGCAGGATCGCGCCACCGGTGAGATCGCCGTGCGGGTGCACCCGGCCATGGTGCCCCTGCACCACCCGCTGGCCAGCGTGCGCGAGAGCTACAACGCCGTGTTCGTCGAGGGCGACGCGGTCGGCTCGCTCATGTTCTACGGCCGCGGTGCCGGCGGCATGCCGACCGCGAGCGCCGTCTTGGGCGACGTGATCGACGCCGCCGTCAACCTGGCCAAGGGCGCGCACGGCGAGATCGGTGCCTTCGGCCGGGCGCGTATCCGGGCCATCGACGAGACGAGCGCCGAGTACCTGCTCAGCCTCGACGTGGTCGACCGCCCCGGCGTGCTGCACGCCGTCACGGGCGTGTTCGCCCGGCACCAGGTGAGCATCCGCGCCGCCGAGCAAGAAGGCGTCGGCGACGGTGCCCGGCTGGTGTTCATCACCCACGAAGCCAACGAGTCCGACGTGCAGGCCACCGTGCGCGAGCTGCGCGATCTCGAGGTGGTGCGCTCGGTCGGCGGCCTGCTGCGCGTGATCGGCAGCTGAGGGCCCGGCCGTGCGCTACGTCTCCACCCGCGGCTCGGCTCCCGAGCTCGGGTTCGCCGACGTGCTGCTCGCGGGCCTGGCCACCGACGGTGGGCTCTACGTGCCGGCCGAGTGGCCGTCGCTGCCCGAGCTGCCCGTGGGTGACTACGCCACGATGGCTGCCGCGGTGATGGCCCCGTACGTCGGTGATGATCTGGGCGCCGACGAGCTCGCGGCGATGTGCCGGGCCGCCTACGCCACGTTCCGTCACCCCGCGACGACCCCGCTCGTGCAGGTCGGCCCCGACCTGTGGCTGCTCGAGCTGCACCACGGTCCGACGCTCGCGTTCAAAGACGTCGCCCTGCAGCTCGTCGGGCGGATGTTCGACCACGTGCTCGGCCAGCGGGGCGAGCGGGTGATGATCGTCGGTGCCACGAGCGGCGACACCGGCTCGGCGGCGATCGACGGGGTCAAGGGCTGCGCCCACGTCGACATCGTGATCCTCTACCCGCAGGGCCGGGTCAGCGAGGTGCAGCGCCGCCAGATGACCACCGTCGAGGCTCCCAACGTGCACACCGTGGCCGTCGACGGCACGTTCGACGACTGCCAAGACCTCGTGAAGGCGATGTTCAACGACGCTGCGTTCCGCCAGGAGCTGGGCTTGTCGGCGGTCAACAGCATCAACTGGGCCAGGGTGATGGCTCAGATCGTCTACTACGCCGTCGCTGCGGACGCCCTCGGGGGCCACCCCGTCGACTTCAGCGTGCCGACGGGGAACTTCGGCAACGTGCTCGCCGGCTGGATCGCCCGCCACACCGGTGCGCCGATCCACCGGCTGGTCGTCGGTTCCAACACCAACGACATCTTGACCCGCTTCTTCGAGACCCGCGCCATGACCGTGAGCGGCGTGGTGCCGACGCTGTCGCCGTCGATGGACATCCAGGTGTCGTCCAACTTCGAACGGCTGCTCTACGAGATGAACGACCGCGACGGTGGTATGACGGCCGAGCAGATGCAGCGCTTCCGATCGAGCGGCCGCCTCGAGGTCGAGGCCGACCAGTACCAGCGCTGGCTGGCACCGGTGTTCCGGGCTGCCCGCTTCGACGACGACCAGACGCTCGCGGAGATCGCCCGGGTCCACGCCGAGACCGGCTTGCTGATCGACCCGCACACGGCGGTCGGGCTGGCGGCCGCCCGGGCGTGCCGGGAGCCCGGCATCCCGATGGTCGCGCTCGCGACGGCCCACGCCGCCAAATTCCCCGACGCCGTCGAGCGCGCCACCGGGATCCGCCCACCCCTGCCGGCCCACCTGGCCGACCTGCTCGATCGCCCCGAGCGCACCACCCCGCTGCCCAACGACCTGGCGGCCGTCGAGGCCTTCGTGCGCTCCGTGGCACGCCGTTGACGTTGCGCGGCTCGCGCCGCGTCGGTAACGTGATGGTCGTCCGGGTTGCCGGACCGCACCCCGCCCGTCTCGCCGAGACGCCGGTCGAGTGCGAATCCCCCGCTGGCGGTGGGGCCGCCGGCTGTCCGAGCATCCGCTCGTCCCGCCACCCCATGCGCCACCACACCCCGATGAGGGAAAGCAGGTGTCTCGTGGCCGCAGAGGCTCTCGAACAGTCGGTGCTCGAGTCCAAGGACAAAGAGCAGCTCCTCGCCATCGCCTCCGCCTTGGGCGTGAAGACGACCAGCCGGGCGAAGAAGGCCGACATCATCACGAAGATCTTGGAGACCGTCGGTGCGACGCAGCCCGCCGCCGGTGGCAACGGCGCCGAACTTGCGGCCAAGCATGCCCGACAACACGCGCCCGCCTATGGGAACGGCAAAAAACAAAAA
>FWPV01015330.1_pt1 | contig 11043 bp, 12 predicted proteins | sample 2228371 | NCBI WGS metagenome assembly FWPV01 (sample SAMEA103939776, study PRJEB20133) | metagenome | reverse complement strand
AGCCCGGTCCGTGTTGAAGGTTTATGATATATTGGGAAATGAAGTCGAAACACTGGTCAATGAAGAACAACAGCCGGGCTATTACGAAATAGAATTCAACGGAAGCAGATTTTCGAGCGGAGTGTATATATACCGATTGCTGGCAGGAAAATATGTTTCAACAAAAAAGATGATGGTAATAAAATGAATAATAACTATTATGCAGGATTTTATAAAAATAGTCAAAATTGACTATTTACTTAACAGAATGATTTAAATAATTTTTGACCAGCAATAACTCAAGGATTTCTATCTTGCAAGGTCCTTGGGGGAGATCTAAAGAAGAAATTTATTTGAAAAAAACGCCTCTAAAATTTTAGAGGCGTTTATCATTTTAAACAGTTACTTTTTCTTTCTGATAAATTTTTTGGAATTCTCTTGCCTTTCTATTCTTCCAGCTTCCTTTGTGATATGCATATCCCGCTACGAGTGGAAGTGCAATAGTTGCTTCACTGTAAACCATCTGCTCATAACTTGTAGATACTTTTCCCCATGAACTTGCTTCCTTTAATGTAGAGCCTGAAAGAGCGCCGTCTCTTTCATCAGCAACAGTAATTTGAATTGCATATTTGTGCATATCTGCGTCTTCTTGTAAAATATCAGCAGCTACTACTATATCCTGAGTGAAGTTTTTAGGAACTCCACCTCCAATCATAAAAATTCCTGTTTCCTTACTGTGCAATTTAATTTTTGTCAGTTCATAAAAGTCTTTACCGGAATCGCAGGAAACATAGTTATCAGGATTTTTATGTTGATGCATAACAAAACCAAATCCAGCAGAACAATCTGAAAATGCAGGAACAAAAATTGGGACATTCTTTTTGTAGCAAGCATAAATTACACTATCCTCAACTTTTGGTCCGCCGTTTTCATCAAGATATTTTCCAAACTCCCACAAAAACTCTCGTGATGAATAAGCACCGGGTTTCATTGAGTCGAATATAGCGGCTGTTGTATCATCACAAATTCTTAGTTCATCTTCATCAATAAATGTATCATAAATTCTATCGATGTGCAGTTCTCTCATTTCATTATCATCAACCCATTTTGTTCCTTTATAATGTTTAAATCCAAGTGCTTCAAAAAAATCCTGATCTACCATAATTGCGCCTGTTGAAACGATTGCATCGACCATATTGTTCATTACTAAATCATAAACAACTTTTTTTAATCCGGCACTGAATAAACTTCCTGCAAGAGTTAGAATGATGGCGCAGTTTTCATCTTTTAACATCATATCATAAATTTTTGCTGCACGATTCAGATCACGTGCGGAGAAAGCCATATCTTCCATCGACTCTACGAGCTTAACTACGTTATGCTCTTTGATATCGATATGCTTTACAACTTCTTTCAGATAATCTTTTTTACTTGCCATTTTAGCTCCTTTTTATTTTTAGAAAAATATTTTTGCAAATCTTAAAATTCCTTGTTTCCAGGGAACGCGATGTGAAATTCCGCCTTTATCAATAAACTCATTTCTGTGTTCAAGGTACCATTTATAGTTTCTGATCAAAGCATCTTTGTTTGAAAATTTAGGTTTATATCCCAGAATTTTTTCAGCCTTATCAATAGAAACAAAAGAATCCTTTGACGCTGTTTCGTATACCCATTTGTAAAGGGGAGATAGCTTTAGAGCCTCAAGAATCCTTAGTGTAAATATAATTGGTTTTTCCGGAAGTCCCACAATTTTTTTCCCGTGCCCTGCAAAATCCAGTACTGCCTGATAATCTTCTTTCATTGTTGTGAATTCTTTTGCCCCAATATTAAATGTATCGTTAACTTTTTGCTCATCAAGTGTTGCACATAAATAAATGGCTTCACACAAATCTTCAACATCCAGCAACTGATATCTGTTATTACCGCTGCCAATCATTGGAAAGCCTTTACCATCGTGAGCCCAATCAAATAATAAATCAAACACACCAAGTCGTTCAGGTCCGATAAATGATTTTGGGCGAAGGATTGGAACGCACATTCCGAGTTTCCTGAATTTCAGACATTCTTCTTCTGCAAGAATTTTTGCTTTACCATATGGACCCACACCATCTAGTTTATCATCTTCAACAAGTGGATGATGATCCGGTATTCCATAAACGGCTGTGGATGAAATATGAATGAATCTTTTTACTTTATGTTTAAGCGAGGCTTCAAGTAAATTCCTTGTACCATCTACATCAGTTGAAAAAATATCTTCCGGTTTATAAAGTGGTAATGCTGCGGCTGTATGAACCACAATATCTGCCTGACTGACTGATTCATCTACAATATTTTTATCTCTGATATCGCCTTTAATTATATTTATTTTATCCTTTATATCAGGATAATCAAAATCCACTATATCTAACGAAGTTATTTCGTGTCCTTTTGAATGTAAAAATCTAATCAGATTAATTCCTAAAAATCCTGAGCCACCGGTAATAAGGTATTTCATTTTGCAGAATAAGTTATTAAAAATGTTTTATCAAAATTAGTAATTTTGAATACCTCATCAAATTTTGATACTCAGTTAATAAATGAATGAAGAGATAGTAAATACTGATAAGAACGAAGAAAGAAAAACCTGGCTAAGAAATCTAACATTATCAATTTTAATACATTTAATTTTTATGTCAGTCATTTACTACATTATTAGTAATGATGAAAGCAAATCCAAAATAAATCCGACCAGCCTCTTTTTTGAGATTGATGAATATGAAGTAAAGCAGAGAGATATCAGTGAGATTATTGAGAAGCTAAACCAAGATTCTCCTGAAGAACAAAATGAAAACAACGCGACAATATCGGAAGGATTTTTACAATTTACAGACATGACTGCTGACACTACTGAATTAGATCAAGTCTATCATGAAAATTCTTTAAATCTTTCAATTAAATATCCCAGAGGATGGATTTTTTTAGACCAAAAAAGAAAAAATAAGTTGGATGGCGTAACATTCTGGGCAATTAATTCTAATCTTGATCCACCTCCATACATCCATCTTGAAGTAACAGACAAGTATTTCTTCAATCCAAACAGATACAAATACAAGTTGGAGTTGAATGAATTTACTGCTTATTATAATGATCCCGAAGAACTTTCAGGAGTTGTATCTCAAAACTTTTATATACATACAAACAGGGATGAAGATTTCATTTTAAAGCTGATGATTGATGGTGTAGACTCATTCAAGGCTTTTCAGCCTAAATTTTTAGGTATTCTTAAATCTTTTGAGTTTGGAAATGAGTTATTCTGAGCGTTATCTAAAATAAAAGCGTATAACCTGAATCAATAAAGTAACTATTTCTTGACTTTTCATGCACTTAACTATATTTTTCAATCCTTTATTTGAAAAGACTATTGGTTTTCGGAGGAAAATTACGTGAAACAAGAAAAAATTACTAAATTTATAAAAACAGAAGATGCAGACCATAAGTGGTATCTTGTAAATGCTGAGGGTCAGACCTTAGGTAGAATGGCTTCCAGGATTGCAAGAATTATAAGAGGAAAAAACAAAGCTATCTTTACTCCCAATACAGATACTGGTGATTTTGTTGTGGTCATAAATGCTGAGAAAGTTAAGTTGACAGGAAAGAGGGAGCAATTAAAAGATTACAAAAGACATTCAGGTTATCCTGGTGGACAGAAAATCAGAACCTATCAGGAAATGCTAACTAAAAAGCCTGAATTCGTTATAGAAAATGCAGTCAAAGGAATGCTTCCTAAAACTAAACTTGGAAATAAGCTAATTAAAAAATTAAAAGTTTATGCTGGAGATAAACATCCACACGCTGCTCAAAATCCAGAATTAATAAGTTTTACGGAGAAATAATTAATGTCAGATAAAATTAATGTTGGTAGAAGAAAAACTTCTGTTGCTAGAGTGATCTTGAAAAATGGTAACGGAAAAATTGTAGTTAATGATAAAGAGTTTGAGCAATTTTTCCCTCAGCTTCTAAGCAGAGAAGATTACACTCTTCCCCTGAAGGTTACTGAAACAGAAGGTAAATATGATGTTCATGTTAATGTTAAAGGCGGTGGAACTACTGGACAGGCACAAGCCGTAAGATTAGGTATTGCGAGGGCATTAATTGAAATTAATCCGGAATTTAGAAATAAACTAAAATCTGAAGGACTCTTAACCAGAGATCCGAGAATGGTTGAACGTAAAAAATACGGAAGACCAAAAGCTCGTAAGAGATTCCAATTCTCTAAGAGATAATTTTAATTAACTAATTAACTGATTAAATAATATCATACCCTCTGATTTACCACCTGTGTCCCGAACAAAATGGGATGGAAGGTAAAGATGACGAGAGTAGTTGAAAAACAGGAGTAATATGAAAAAAGTTGATATAACTCAGCTTGTAGAAGCTGGCGCACACTTCGGGCATTTAACCCGCCGATGGAATCCTAAAATGAAGCCATATATTTTCATGGAAAAAAATGGCATTCATATCATCGACTTAAAGAAGACCCAAAAATATCTTGTAGAAGCTGCTGAAGAATTAACCAAACATGTAGCTGAAGGTAAAAAAGTTCTTTTTGTCGGAACAAAGAAACAAGCAAAAAATGTGATTGAAACCGAAGCACGAAGATGTGGACAGAATTGGGTTAGCGAAAGATGGCTTGGTGGAATGCTGACAAATTTTGCCACTATAAGAAAAAGTGTAAAACGATTAAGCAACATTGAAAAACAGGAAACAGACGGAACATTTGATAAAATAACTAAAAAGGAACGACTATTCCTTACAAGAGAAAAAGACAAACTAAAAAAAGTTCTTGAGGGAGTAGAAACAATGTCAAAACTGCCCGGAGCTTTATTCATTGTTGATATCAAAAAAGAAAGCATTGCTGTGCAGGAAGCTCATAGACTTAATATTCCTGTTTTTGCAATTGTTGATACTAATTGTGATCCAGATGTTGTTGATTATCTGATTCCGGCTAATGATGATGCAGTTAAGACAATTGAAATAATTACAAATTACATGGCAGATGCCGTTCTTGAAGGTGAAGCAAAACTTAAAGAGAAAAAGGCCGAGGAAGTTGCTGAAAAGGAAAGAGTAAAGAAAGAAAGAGAATCGAAGAAAGAAGAGACTAAGAAAAAAGCTGAATCAAAAGCTAAAAAAGAATCTGAAACTGAAAAATCTTCTGAAGTTGCAGAAGGTAAATCAGAAGAATAATAAAATTGAAAATATAATTTTGAAAGGAAGAGTAATTAATTATGGCTATTACTGCTGCTGATGTAAATGAGCTAAGAAAAAAAACCGGCGCCGGTATGATGGACTGCAAAAAAGCTTTAACCGAAGCTAACGGTGATTTTGAGAAAGCAATCGAAATACTCAGAAAGAAAGGTGCTTCTGTTGCTGCAAAAAGAGCAGAGAAATCCGCCAATGAAGGAATGATTGTTACCAAAGTAGCTGAAGATCATAAAAAAGCTTCTATCATAGAAGTTAATTGTGAAACGGATTTTGTTGCTAAGAGTGATGACTTTGTGAAATTAGCACACAGCGTTGCTGATGCAGCATTTAAAACTGGTGCGCAGGATGCACAACAATTGTTAGAAAGTGATTCCCAGTTAAAGAATTTTTTAGTGGATGTAATGGGTAAAGTTGGTGAAAAAATTGAAGTATCCCGTGTTGCGACTGAAATTGCTGAAAATGGACTTTTAGTTGATTATATCCATATGGGTTCTAAATTGGGTGTGCTGGTTAAGTTTGATAATGTCTCTGGTAATTCAAACGAATTAATTGAAATTGGTAAAGATATAGCAATGCAGGTTGCTGCTATGAATCCGATTTGTGTATATAGAGAAGAAGTACCAACCGCAACAATTGATAAAGAGATTGAAATATATAAAGAGTTGGCTCGCAAAGAAGGTAAACCGGAAAATATTCTTGATAAAATAGCTCAGGGAAAACTAAATAAATTTTATCAGGAAAATTGCTTGTTCGAGCAGGCATTTATTAAAGATAATTCTAAATCAATTAAAGATCTGATCTCAGATTATAATAAAAAGAATAGTTCGCAGACAAAAGTCAGCTTGTTTAAGCGATTCCATCTGGGTGATGAGAAAAAATAATTTAATCCTAAAAGGTCTTAAATAAATTAAGACCTTTTTTTATATTTAAGCATACAAAAGAAAGAGCTAATGGGTAAAATCAAATTTAAAAGAGTTTTGTTAAAACTTAGCGGCGAATCTTTGATGGGCAATCAAGGTTTTGGTATTTCTGCTGATGTACTTGATTTTTTTGCAAATGAAGTAAAAAAAGTTCACGATGTTGGCGTTGAGCTTGGTATTGTAATAGGCGGTGGAAATATATATCGTGGTTTGTCTGCTTCAAATCAGGGAATTCATAGAGCAACAGGCGACCAGATGGGCATGCTTGCTACAATGATTAACTCTCTTGCACTTCAAAATGCAATTGAGAAAAAAGGAATTCATACAAGGCTGATGAGCGCTATCAAAATGGAAGAGATAGCTGAACCTTACATAAGAAGAAGAGCTATCAGACATCTTGAAAAAGGAAGAGTTGTAATTTTGGGCGCAGGAACTGGTCATCCGTATTTTAGTACAGATACAGCCGCATCACTAAGAGCAGTTGAAATCGGTGCTGATGTGATTGTAAAGGGTACCAGAGTAGATGGTGTTTATGATTCAGATCCCGAAAAAAATCCTGACGCTGTTAAATATGACAAAATATCTTATCTGGATATTTTGAAAAATAACTTGCGAATTATGGATTTAACTGCAGTAAGTTTGTGTCAGGAAAATAATTTACCAATGATGGTTTTTAATATGGATGTTCCCGGGAATCTTCTTAAACTTGTTATGGGAGAAGAAGTAGGAACATACATTGATAACAGAGGTTAATCTAAAATTTAAATTATTATGAGGCTTTTATGCATCAGATTATAAAAGATACAAACCATAAAATGGATAAGACAATTGAAGCCTTAAGAGCTGAATTGGCAAAAGTCAGAACCGGCAAGGCAACAACTGCATTATTAGATGGAGTTAAAGTAGATTATTATGGAACTATGACTCCAATCAATCAAGTAGGAAATGTAACTGTTCTGGATGCTCATACTTTATCAATTACTCCGTGGGATAAATCTATGATACAAGCTATTGACAAGGCTATTCTTGAAGCGAATCTCGGATTTAATCCAATAAGTGATGGGACAAATCTCAAAATTCCTGTTCCGGTTTTAACCGAAGAAAGAAGGAAAGATTTTGTAAAAATTGTTAAGAAATTCGGAGAAGATGCAAAAATTGCGATAAGAAATATACGCCGAGATGCCAATGAGCACTTAAAAAAAGAAGAAAAAGATAAAAAGATGTCTGAAGATGAATTAAAACACAACGAAGCAGAAGTACAAAAACTTACTGATAACCACATTAAGTCGATTGATGAAATCCTGAAGCATAAAGAAAAAGAAATTATGGAAGTATAGTCAGAGTTTATTTTTTATCACCCAACTCTCTGCGGGTTGGGTTTTTTTTTGTTCAAACAGAATTGGTTGTTAAAATTAGTTATTTTTGCAGAGCAATTTATAGCACAAGAAGATTAAATGAGCTTCCGGAACATTAAAATTAAAATTAAGTCAGTAATTGAAAGTTCTTTACTGAAGAACGTTTTGTTTACTATAAGTGCACTAGCATTGTTCTTCTTTGGGGTAATCGTATATGGAATTGTGCTTAATCTTAGAGAGCCGAGCCTCGAAGAAGCAATGTCTCTAAAGGGGTTTAAAAGATTAGAAGATGTTAACTTACTTGTGAACAGAAGTAACTTTACTGTAAATCTTTATGAAGATACGGTTCTAATCAAATCTTATCGGGCAAGCTTTGGACGAAATCTTCATGATAAAAAAAAGATTGCTAATGATGGAGCGACTCCAGTTGGAGAATACAAAATTTGCAGTATTCAAAATCATAAAGCGTACTATAAATTTTTACAGTTAAATTATCCGAATCTTGATGATGCCAACGAGGCTTTAAGAAAATCTATAATTACGCAAAAAGAGTATAACGAATTAAGATTTCAGTTTTATTACGAAGATTGTACAAGTCCGAACACTGTTTTGGGAGGTAATATAGGAATACACGTGATTGGGAGATTAAATGCCGTGTTTAAGAATCTTCCGTTTGTTTATAATTGGACGGATGGTTCAATTGCAGTAAGTAACGAAGATCTTGACGAATTATTAAAAGTTATTAAAAAAGGTACCAAAGTTGTTATCAAATAAACATTTACTAAAAACCTTAAGCTTTATTTTTTTATCACTAATTATTTTTTCATGTTCGGATAAAGGAGAAAAAATACCCGCTATTGATTATAACAATAAAGCGCAGCTGCTTGAAGTTGTGAAGAAACATTATAATCCCAACACTGTATTTTCAGCAGCTGGTGTTTTTGATGATACAGGCAAGCAAATGATTGGAGTTGGTGTTGAAGTTGAAAATAATGAAGAATGGGGAATTAAGTTTTCTCTGCTTCAGCCAGTAAATGAATATCTTACAGTTAAGTATGAATCAGATGTACTGGAAGGGTCGTTTAAAGAAAGTTTTGTTGATAAAATAAAATTCTCTTCATTCGATAATGAGCTGCTTTATTATAATTCTCAAAGTTACTTTATGGGTAGCGGGGGTGGTGAGATATTTTCTTACATTGTTAATTTTAATGACAAACAAATTTACTATGCTCATCTTGTTGTTGAACCTAATGAATTGACATCTTTGTTTATATCTGATAATACTGAGAACAAAGAAATAAAAAACTTTTTTCTGCTTACGTTTAAAAAAGACTACCCTAACCTTAAAGTTGTTACAGATGATATCATTGTTGAGTAAAAATTTATTTGGTAGAAAAACCGTCTTAATTTTTTCCGGTGATTTATGAGTCGATTCTGTGACACTATAAAAAAGTTATTTTTATTTTTAATTGTCATTTCCATCTCTTCTGCTTGCGAGTCTTTTTCTCAATCTTATTATGATTATGAATTAACCAGCATAAATTTTTCCGGGAATGAAACTTTCTCAAAATCCGAATTATTGCCTCTTATAGAAAGCAAAGAAAGCCCTTCCTGGTTTTGGGTGTTTCTAAATTCATTTACTCCCTTTGGAGATGAACGTATCTATTTTGATTCATCCAAAATTTCTGTTGATTTAAATGCTCTTACAGAATTTTACAGATCAAACGGATTCTTTAGAGTAACAGTAATTCCTGAAATATTACCCGATACATCAAAAAAAACTGTTGAGCTTAATTATAAAATAACAGAAGGGGAGCCTTTTTTCTTTGGCAGGCTGGAGCTTACCGGTTTTCAGAATTTATCTTCTGTGGATTTCAACAAGCTTGTTCAGCAATCTATCACAGTTGATTCTTCCCAAAGATTTTCAGAGTCAGAAATTCAGCAAAACATTTCTTCAATCAGAAGGTTTTTAGCAAATAACGGTTACGTGCTTTCAAGATATGATAGCACTCTTATAAAAATTGATACGCTCACTTTTCGCACTGATGTTAATATTGCATTTCAGACAGGTGAACAGTACAGAATTAGTGAGATTATTATTAACAAATCGGGTGTTTCTATAGATCAGATTACATATGAACTGATTGATGAAATTGTTGGAATAAAACCAGGTGATATCTATGATCAATCAAATATAGACAGAAGTGAATTGAGATTATTGAAAACAGAACTATTTACTTCTGTGGATATAAATCCCATTATAAGTGAAATTAAAGATGGCAGAGTCCCGCTTGAAGTTAATACTGCTATTGGATCTCTCAATCAGCTTTCTCCTGAAGTTAAAGGTGATAATGAGTTTAATACTTTTAATACCGGTTTGGGGATAAGCTACACAAGAAAAAATTTTTTTGGTGATGCACGTAAGTTTAATATTTCTACTTCATTCAGGCTGATTGATATAATTAATATTGATCTTGCAAATATCTTTAAATCGGGTGCTGATAGAGACTCTACTTATCAGGGAATATTTGATTTAAATGTTAAAATGGAACAGCCGTTTTTATTTGGCAGACCAATTTTAACTTCAACAGAAATTTATTTGAGATCACAAACGCTTAAAACATTTACCGAAAATTCATATGGTGGTGCACAGCGTTTTGATATTGAAATGCCTTCTTACACATTCATTACGTTATTCCGTCCATTTTTGAGTATTGATGTGGCAGAGCGAGAAAATAATTTTAATAGTCCTGATAGAGCACAAAGAATATCATTAAGTGTTAATAGTTTTACTCCGGGTTTAGGTGTGGAGTTAGGTTCATCCAAAACGGATGATATTCTGTTTCCGACAGAAGGCAATTATATTTTTATAACACCGGAAATATTTCATTCTAAGACAAGCCTTAATCTGCTGAGCAAATCTTTATCCGGTTCGGTAGCGGAATTTGATACAACTTTTTCTGGTAACACATATTTTTACAGAATTCAAACTGGAATTTCAAACTATATCTCACTTGATAATTCTAAAAAATCAGTCTTTGCTTCTAAGTTTAGGTTTGGATATGCTCAAACATTCACAAGCTCCGGAAACGAACAAATAGCATCTCAGCAATTAATTCCGCCTAATAAAACATTTTACGCAGGCGGCAGCAACTCAGTCAGAGGTTGGAGAGCACGTGAATTAGTGCCCCGTGAAAAAATTGAATATCTCGGAATTACAACAGAGGCAGAGGATATAAGAGGCGGCACAATCTGGCTCGAAGGTTCTTTTGAATACAGAAAAAAACTTAATGACTATTTTGGTTATGCGCTTTTTGCTGATTACGGCAATTCCTGGAATAATTGGAATTCAGTAATGCTTAAAGATATTGCAGTGGCTATTGGATTTGGAATTAGAATTTATACACCTATTGCCCCGTTCCGGTTAGATTTTGGAACAAAGTTTTATAATCCTTTTGATGAAAAAACAATATTTAAAAAGGATTTTTTAAATAATTTGGAATTCCATTTTGGCATTGGCGAGGCGTTTTAAGTTGATTTCAATAATT